>Ga0209541_10001966_pt1 | contig 39807 bp, 38 predicted proteins | sample RifCSPlowO2_01_FD_184027 | JGI IMG/M metagenome (GOLD analysis project Ga0209541, IMG submission 184027) | Groundwater microbial communities from Rifle, Colorado - Rifle CSP2_plank lowO2_0.1 (SPAdes) (version 2) | ecosystem: Environmental > Aquatic > Deep subsurface > Groundwater | place...
ATACATAAAGTCCTCTCGTCAATCATACTACCTATTAATAGTCATAACTACTATAAATATTTAACGTTAAATTGCCCGCAGCCATGCAAAACCCGCCCTTGTTTATAAACCCTCTTCGAGAATGTCCAGTGTCCAATGGGACACTGGGCTCAGAAGCAGGGCTTCTCGCTGTCCAGTGTCCAGTGGGTGAGCCCAGAGTTAATTTTATAAATTGATTCTGATGGTCGAATTCATATGATATCGCTGGATTCACACCCTGGCATTCCTAGAGAAAGGATGGAACAGGTAGGGGGGAAAGCTAGTACAATAGAAGCCATAGCTAGGGCAGCTCCTGTTGCACCAATACCCAAATTCAGAATTGAGGAAGAAGGTGGAGAAGATTATAGAAGTCTTAGGGTAGACAATATTATTGTCAGAGGCTCATCTGTGCTTGACTTCTTGGGTGGTTTCGGAGTATCTGCTACTTTAGTTAGTGTTAAAAGAGTTCCTGATGCTATTAGAGAAGTTAAAAAAAGCGCTGATTCAGATCTGGGCAGGGAACTAGCAAAACTAAGGGGCTTTGCTCAAGTTCCTCCTGTAACTGCAATAGTGCAACAGCAAATAGATGCTGCTTTTTATGGAGTTATGATGGCTCATCCTATTGATAGAGAACGTTTTCTAGTTGATTTATCAGATGCCAGATCTATGTATTCTCATGAACAGAAATTGGCTACCTCAACACTAGGAATCGAATTACCTTCTGGCGTAGATAGATTTCTATCGGGAATTGGAGCGCATGGATTTAGTATAAACTCTTGGAACAGATCTTCTGCGCAATTACGCATATCAAGAGATGCAGATGTTGAAGTTGTTGGAGGTTCTGATGGATTAATGGAAAATCCACCTGTAAAATTTTCAATAGATTTAGCTGTTTTATGGCATGAAGAGATAGAAAAATTGGGCATATTTAATCCTGAAGCAGTTTACGTGATGGAATACGGAATTATGGATGATGGCTCTATACATCTTTTCCAGTATACTCCTGTTATGCGTAAAGGGGAGGTAAACGATACTGAAATACCGGATAACTATCACCAAATAGGGCATGGCTTTATTGGCTCAACGACAGGGAAGGATGGATTAACACTCCCTGTGGTACGTATTCCTAGAATGAGTGAAATGGAGACTTATCTAAGAGGGGAACAATCCCAAATTGATAAACCTTCCAGACTGGCTGAAATGTTAGATGAAAAGAAAATGCAGGGTTTAGGCTATTTTCTAACTACTGAGCGTGAGCACGCTGCTAAGCTACTAAAATCATTAGCACGAAGTTATATTATCCAAGAACGGAACAGAGTAGGAGGAGGAAAGTATGCGCTAGCAGTTGGTGGACTTGATAGGGTATTTCAAGATATTATTTTTAGCATACCCGCACCTGAAGTTGCAATTATCGAAGTAGCGCCCTTAGGAGGATTGCTCCAACACGGCATGTCACGAATTTTCTATGAAGTTCCTCATGTGTTCGTTGGAGGGGATATCCCAGATGGGGAGAAAGTTAATTTCAGAAGTAATGGTCAGGAAGCAGGAGCTTTAGCAGTCAATTAAGTCCAGTAGCATGAAAAATCGGATATTTTTGGATAAACCGGACTAAGAAACAGCTTCCCGCTATCTGGTTAACTTAGCAGGTTTCTGGTTTTACGCTTCCTTCAAAGCTTTTTCGCGTCTTCAAGAAAGGTCTTGACGGTTTCCTTGCTGTAGGGATGCACTATCATGCCCTCTATGAGGCTTGGCTGGGCTGTAACTATGTGAGCGCCTGCGCCCAGCCACTCAACTACGTTAAGCACTTCCCTTGAAGAGCCGCAGATTATCTTTGCCTTAAGCCCGTGCCCATCCAGAAGGTAGCGCAGCTTTTTTAGTTCCTCTATTGAGTTATAGCCCATGTTATTGACGCGGCCGCAGAACAATGAAACGTAAGTGGCCCCTGCCATTGCAGCCAGGAAGCACTGCTGGGCTGACATCATTGCAGTCGCATTAACCCTGATGTCATGCTTTGTCTCAAGCTCGTGGATTACTTCCAGGTTCTCAAGCTCGCCATTCGGACCATGAATTGTTATTTTTACGTTGATGTTGTCAGCCCATTTTGAAAAATCTAAAGCCTGTTTTATCATTTCCTTTCTGTCGTTAGTGGTAACCTCTACCGACAATGGCAAAGGCGAGATAAGCTTTGCGATTTCTATAGTGCGCTTTTTAACACCTTCCATACCGCCTGTAACGCCTGCCTTCATCAGGATGCTTGGGTTTGTTGTTACACCCCTGACTATCCCCATGTTGATGTATTTCCTGACGTCCCCAATATCACCAGTGTCCAAAAATATTGCCATTTTTACCTCCCTCGTATATTTTGCTGACTATCTTAAGGGACTCATATGCATCGTAGATGCTGCCGTTCGGCTCCCTGCCTTTTTCAATCGCCTCAATGAAATCAGCGTATTCTGACTGCCACGAATCATCATCGTCCCACCTGTATACAAGCTTTTCAGGAACGCCCATCTCAGGCTTCATCTTGTAAAACGTGAGCGTTTCTCTGCCATAACTCCTTCCAAGGCCGCTTATGCTTATCTGCCCTGTCCTGCACATTATTTCCATTGAAAAATTGTTTTTCCACTCTGTCCATGAGGCGTGAAGCTGCGCCACCTTGTTGTTCTTTGTCTTCAAAAGCATGAAACAGTTGTCTTCCACCTCCATGTCCCAAAAGTAAGTGCTGTAAAACCCGGCTGCAGTTTCAAACTCGCCCATAAAATACCTTGACAAGTCAATCAAGTGCGATCCCTGGTCCAGAAGCTCGCCGCCGCCGGCAGTCTCCCTGTAAGCGCGCCACTCCTTGTCGTAGCCAGCGCGTCCTCCATGCCCATACCTTGCTCTGATGAACATCACTTCGCCAATGCTGCCGTTTTCAATTATCTCCTTTGCCTTAACAATGGCTGGATGGAAGCGGTGGTTGAAGCCGGCTTTTAATTTTACTCCGGATGTTTCATAAGCTTCAATAACCTGCCTTAACTCGCTTAGGCTGATGGCTGCCGGCTTTTCAACCAAAACATGCTTTCCGTTTTTTAGCGCATCAATCGTTAGCGGCGCCAGGTAATTATTGACAGTGGAAACAATCACGATGTTTATGTGAGGGTCGGCTGTAACAGATTTGGAATCGCCTGTAAACTCGCAGCCATACTTGCCTGCAAGCTCCTTTGCCTTTTCAAGACTGGTGTCGCACACCTTTGCAAGTTGCGAATCAGGAAACTTTTCCAAGGCTGCTGCCCTCTTGTTCCCCATCAAACCGCAGCCGATTATTCCAACGCCGTATTTCATTTTTCTTTGTAATTAGCAATTAACTCTTTCAGCCTGAATATAATTAAATGTTGTATGTCGCAATGCAACCCCTCGGTTAAGGGGGTTGAGTCTGCACGCACGATGATGCACGCATCGCAAATCTCCCTGAAAGCGCCTCCGTCAAATCCAGACAAGCCGATGGCCCTGCCGCCATTGTCCTTTACGTACTGCAGCGCAAGCGTCAGGTTCTGAGACCACTCGCCCGCGTTACCTTTTCCTTTCCCGCCGTGAACACTCAAGGCAACTGCAACATCACCGGGCTGCATAAAATTTTCTATTTGCCCCTTAAACACCGAACTCCAACCTTCGTCATTTGTCCATGCGGAAACAACAGGAGTATTGTCAACCAAACTTATTGCCTTGAACCTTTTTTTGCCCGGAGCCATTGTTGTTTTTGACAGGTCTCCTGCAAAATGCGAAGCAGTGGAGGCAGAGCCCCCGCAGCCCATAAGATAAACATGGTTTCCGTTTTTCCACGCCTCAAAGAGAATGTCTATTGCTTTGTTAATCTCATTCACGTCAAACTTATCGCACAGGCTCTTCACATCATCCAAGTATTTTTTAATGTATTCACGATGCATTATTACCGCCTCAAAAGTGCTTTCCATCATACACTATTCTTGAACCGTCAAAATCAAACTTAAAGGGGGTGTAAACCAGGCCTTCATTCTCCATGAGCTTCTTGACACGCTCGTTGCTGTTCTCTGCATACAACAGCAGAAAACCGCCCCCGCCTGCACCGATTATTTTCCCTCCAATAGCGCCGTTTGCCAGCGCCAACCCATACCAGCGGTCTATGTCCTGGTTTGACATGCTGCTTGATATTTTGCGCTTGAGTTCCCAGTGAACATTCATCCACTCGCCAAACCTCTTTAAATCGCCAGTCTCCAGGCACTTCAGGCTTTGCTCGCCTATCTTTTTGATTTCGTGATATTGCCGGATAACATCGCTGGAATCCGCATTCTTTTTTTGCTCCGCCAGCATCTCGTTTGCAGACCTTGTGAAGCCGGTGTAAAACATCATAAGATTCTCTTCCAGCTTTTTAATGTCCTCATGCGAAAGATTAATAGGAGTTACAGTGACTTTGCCGTTCTGGTTTATCTTAAGATGTAAAATGTTTCCAAACGCTGAAGCATACTGGTCCTGCTTGCCGCACGGCTCTTTCAGAACATCCATCGTTATGTGGGAGGCGTCCTCTGCAAGCTTATACTTGGAAACAATCTCTCCCTTGTAATAATACAGCGCGTTCAGCAAGCCGACTGCAAAGCTCAGCGAGCTGCCAAGACCTGTTCCAGCAGGTATCTCGGCTGTTGAATGTATTTCCACAGGCTCCTTTATGCCGACGTGCCTAAGGCACTCCCTGATTAGGGGGTGCTTAATGCCTTCAACGCTTTCAGTAATCTCTGTCTTGGAATAATTGAGCTTATAGGTCTTCTCGACCCTTCTGGAAACGGTTATGTAAATGTACTTGTTAATGGCGGCTGTCAGGAGCGAAGCGCCAAACTTATCGCAATAAAAGGGCAGGTCTGTCCCGCCTCCCCCCAACGATATTCTCAGAGGCGTTCTCGAAACAATCATGGCTTCGATAAAAATACAATATCTATATAAAGCTTTTGCAGAAAAGCTTAAATAGGAGTTATTTAGCTTTTATCCTTTTCCACGAATATAATGTCGTCTATCCTTCTAAAGTTATAGAGTGACGTGTTTTCCAGCTTGTCTTTAATCTCATCAAACCTGCTGTAATCATCCCAGACAGCGCTTATGACCTTTCCTGTAACAAAGCTTTCATCAGAAGCCAGGTAAACTGCAAGCGCTACGGCTTTTTCAGGGGTAGCGCCTTTCAAAATGGCCTCGCCTGCCAGTTTCCTTGCCTTTTGAACCTGCTCCAGCATCCTCGTGTCAACAGGGCTTGGCGAGATAGCGTTTACCTGAATGTTGAATTGCTTCAGCTCTTTTGAAACCGCTTCCGTAAAACCGGCCACAGCCATTTTTGAGGAAATGTAAGCGGAAACATTTGGGGTTATGCCCGGGCTGCCGACGCCCCCGCCTGCAAGGTTGATAATCTTGCCATGCCCCTGCCTCTTCATGATTGGAATGGCATGCCTTACGCAGTTCACTGTTCCGATAAGGTTTATGCCAATGGTTTTCTCCCATGCATCCGCATCAGCAGACTCAAGAGGAGCGACAGGGCCTAGCACGCCTGCACAATTAACAAGAACGTCCAGCCTGCCATGCTTTTTGCCCACATAATCAAAAAGCCCCTTTACGCTGTCGCGGCTGCTGACATCCACGACCATGCTGTCGCAAAAGCCGTGCCTTGACTTAATGTCTTCGGACGCCTTGCCCAAATCGCTCAGAGTCCTTGAGCAGATTATAACCTTGGCGCCATTTCTTGCAAACTCCTCAGCCATGGCCCTGCCAATCCCAAGGCTTCCGCCTGTTACCAGAACAACCTTCTCCTTAAAGCTGCCCATCACTCACCCCCATACTACCCCCCACACCATAATATTTTATGTCCGTGCCGTTAAACTTACCCGCAAGCATGTTCTTGGTATCCAGTATAACCGGGGATTTCATGGACTTTGAAATTGAGACAAAATCAAGAGTGGCAAATTCAGGCAAGTCGGTGGTTATCACTATCGCATCAGCATCCTTTGCAGCTTCCTCTGGTGAGGGTGCAATGTCAACATAGCCGTAGTTTTCCACCTGCCCCTTAACCATGGGGTCGTAAGCTGATATAACAGCATTGCTGTCGTTCAGCTGCCGTATTATCTGGAGGGCGGTTGAGCGGCGCAAGGTGCTTGTCCCGGCTTTGTAGGTCAGGCCAAGAAACGCTATCTTCCTGCCTGAAAGGGAGCCGAATATTGACAGCAGCCTTCTGCGCACATAGCCCATCCTTTCAGTGTTAACGCTCAAAACAGCGTCCAGAAGCTTCGTGCTGCCCAGCGTCCTGAGCACCTGCACGTCCCTTGCCAGCGTGCCGCCGCCAAACCCGAGGCCTGGATTAATCGGAGCAAGCTGGCTTACGCGCCTGTCGCCCTTCAGCGCGTTCATTACATCAACTGCATCCGCACCTGTCTTCTCGCACAGGTCGCTAATCTCACCTGAAAAGGAGATGAGGGTTGCGAGATACGAGTTCAGGGCGTGCTTCATCATCTCAGCGCTTTTCAGCCCCATAAACAGCAGTTTTGTCTGAATTCCGGAAAGAACGTCAGCAACGCGCTGCCTGACAGAAGGGTTTGACAAGCCGACAACAATGCGCTCAGGCCTCAAAAAGTCATTAAGCGCCGTGCCAAGCCGCAGGTTTTCAGGAATGTAGGCAACCTTGTTGTTTTTACCTGCAGCCCCCAGCTTTTCACATATTTTATCAGAAGTTCCTATCGGGATTTGGCTTGAAACAAAAACAAGAGCGTTTTCTTTCAGCAGAGGGATGATTGCAGCAAGAGCGTTGTCAATAACTGACAAATCGGGTATATCATTTTCATCAACAGGAACGTCATGGGCTATGTAAACAATGTCTGACTGCGGGATAACCCTGCCAAAATCATGGGAGAAGAACAGCGACTTTGAGGAATGCTCCTCAAACAGCTCCTTCAGCCCGGGCTCATGTATTGGCAAAACACCGCTCTTCAAATTCTCAATAACGCTTTTGTCAGAATCAAGGCAGGTAACTTCAAAGCCAAGCCTCGCAAGGCACGCTGCAGTTACACACCCGAGGTGCCACATCCCTACAACAGCTATTTTCCTATCCATTAAGTATCGCCTCAACAGCCTCAAGCAAATTGCTTCTTATAATATCTGCGCCTGTTTCCAGTCTCCTGTCAGATATCAAAACAGTTTTCGCACCCGCACTTTTGCCAGCCTCAATATCGGTTTCAGAATCGCCTATCATCCAGGACTGTGAAAGGTCAACATCAAGCTCTGATGCAGCCTTAAGCATCAGTCCTGGCTTTGGCTTCCTGCAGTCGCAGTCAATTTTCAGCTCTTTTACTTCTCCGTCAAAGCCCTTTTCAGGGTGGTGCGGGCAAATGTAAACTGCATCCAGCCTCGCCCCTTTTTCTCCCAGCAATTTTTTCATCTTTTCATGAATCCTGTCCAGCTCATCGAAAGTGCAGAAGCCCTTGGCGATTCCAGGCTGGTTTGTAACGACAATCGCAAGGAATCCCGCATCATTTATTTTTTTAACAGCCTCTGGAGCGTTTTCAATTAACTCAAGCTGACTTGCACTTGTCAGAGCATTGCCTTTATTTATCACCCCGTCCCTGTCAAGAAATACTGCTTTTTTCATAAAATCGCTCATTCTGCCCTGAACCCGGTTTTCCACCCTGCTTAACTGCATGCAACAATTTTCCAATCCCTTAAAACGTCGGTATTCCACTGTTCTCGGAATAGTGGAATACTGAGCGTGCTCAAATGTCAGGAACGCAGTTCCTGAACACCATCAGAAGCTTACGCTTCTGAGGAACCACCTGCTGTGATATTGTAAGCAACATGCCACCAGCCTATGGCTGGTGGTTTTTGACATGTTAGGGAGGGGAAAATTCAGGTAGCCGAAAAATGGAACAAAGCGAAACTTTCAGAGCACCACCCCCTTAAGTTCTTCCTTTAGCCTCTCATACTTTTCAGGCCTGCCAATCTCGCGGAAAAACTCGTCAGTAACATAGCCGTAGATGCCAGCCTTTTGCTTAATCAGCGCAGGAATCAGGTCATGCCCGAAATCGCACTTGCCATCCGGAATTAAGGAAAAAACTTTTTTGTTCATGACATAAATGCCGCGATTGTAGTAAATTTTGCCGCGCTTCACGAACTCCTCCTTTTCCGGATGCTCAAGGAACAGAGTTATCCTGCCGTTGTCAAGCGTCAGCAGACTGCCGGTTATTTTTCCATCACGCACCTCTCCGGCAACAACCGTAAAATCGCTCTCCTTTGACTCATGGAATTCCAGGAGCCTGCCAAAGTCCATCGTAGTAAGGTTATCGCCGTAAAAGACAATACAGACTTCCCCAAGCTTGCTTTCAGCAAGCTTTACAGCGCCTGCTGTCCCGAGAAGCTCACTCTCCTCAGAATATTCTATCCTGATGCCAAGCCCCGAGCCATTGCCAAAGCAATCCCTTATTTTCTGCCCAAAGTGCGCGATGCAGAAAACAAAATCCGTAAACCCCTGCTTCTTAAATACCTCAACCTGGTGCTGAAGAAGCGGCTTTCCGTTTATCTCCAGCATAGCCTTGGGCGTTTCCCCGCTTACAGCCCTCATCCTCGTTGCCAAGCCGCCGGCAACAACAGCAACTTTTGGTTTCATCTTCTTTCAAGAACCCAATTGTTATTCTTAAGCCAGTTAATGGTTTTTTTGACAGCTTCTTCAATAGACAAGCTGGGAGACCAGCCAAGAGACTTTATCCCTGAGTTATCCAGATGGATGAACGGGCTGTCACCAACCCAGCCGCGCTCCCCGCCTGTGTAAACAAATTCGACATTATCAAGGCCAAGCTCTTTGCAGACTATCTCTGCAATCGGGGTTACTTCAATGTAATCGTCGTGGCCAAGATTATAAATGTTCAGGCTGCCTTTGGAATTCGATATGGCGGTAAACATTGCCTCCACGCAGTCTTTAATGTAAAGGTAAGATTTTTTCTGCCTGCCGTCTCCGAGAATCTCCAGCTTTTGAGGATTTTTTAACAGCTTTTTATAAAAGTCAAAAACGCAGCCATGCGAGTAGCGCTCTCCAAGCGTGGATACAAACCTGAAAATAAAAACATCAAAGCCGTAACCTGTTGCATAAGCCTGAAGCATGCCCTCGCATGCCAGCTTAGAGGCGCCGTAAATAGAAGTCTGGACAGGAAAGGGTGCGTCAACAGGCGTTGGGTGCACATCTGGCTCTCCATAAACGCTGCCGGTGGAAGGGAAAGCAACGCCTCTCACGTTATTTGCCCTCATTGCCTCCAAAACATTGCTCGTTGCAATGGTGTTCTGCTCCAACAGCCTTTCAGGCTCTTTCAGATTGTTCCTGACATCCGCATGGGCTGCCATATGGAAAACAAAATCAGCGCCTTCCATGCTTCTTGTCAAGGTTTCTTTATCCAAGATGTCTGCTTCCACAAATTTAATTTTATCAAGAGAATCTTTTAGAAATTCTTTTTGGCCTGTTGACATATTATCATAAACAACCACTTCATTGCCCAAGGAAACCAGCTTGTCAACAACATGGCTTCCTACAAAACCAGCCCCGCCAGCTACCAATACTTTATTCATTTTCATTCTAAACCCCAAACCTGACCCTTAGCAGCCAGTAAAGCTCCGGAATTATTTCATACCACCTGAAATTGCTGTAAGCGCTATCCACCCACCTGACAGGGACCTCGTTGATTTTCCCTGTTTTGCCGAACCTCCAAAGAAGCTCAACATCAAAAATTGCGTTGCGAATCCTCATTTTAGGAATTATTCGGAGAATCTTCTCCCGCCTAAATATCTTTGCACCGCACTGCGTGTCCCTTATCTTAAGGCCAAACATCACCCTGACAAAAAACAGCCCCAGAACAAAGCTTCCAAAGCGCCTGAAAAGCGACTGGTTGTACTGCACAACATCTGAGCGGGATAAGCCGCGGGAGCCTATCACGGCATCGTAACCTTCCAGGCCTTTCAGCATGCGGTAATACCCCTCAGGGGAGACTGCGCTATCAGCATCTGTAAAACCAATGAGGCTCCCCTTCGCAACCTTAAACGCCTCCGTCACAGCGCCACCCTTGCCGCGCCCAGGCAACTCAAGAAGGTGGACGTTTTTGTGAGCCTTCATAAACTCCTTCACAATTTTTCTGGTGCTGTCATGCGACTGGTCAGCAACAATGTATTCGCACCTTAATTTTTTGTCAAAAAAAGAGGTGTAAGCCTGTAAAGTTTTGAGTATTCTTTTCTCTTCATTATAAGTAGGAATTATGATACTTAAATCTATGCCCATAGTAAGAAAAAAGACTCAAATGGGGTTTAAAAAATTTTTCATATAACAGGGGCATTGTTGAAAGTCTTGCCTGTTTGCTTCTTTGGCTTGCCCTGTTTTATCTCTCCCCTTGACCTTTTAGAGGGGAGAGATGAAATTAAAGGCAGCAGGGACAGAATCAAAACAGGCAAAATTGACTTTTTCAACAGAGCCCATATAACAGGCGCTGTCCTAAAAGGGCTTTCTCGCATGTTTATCGCTTCCTTTTTACTTCCTCCCTCCTGCTCTGCCGTATGTGAGCCATAGAGTGCTCATAGAAGTTTTGGAGAACAGGTTTGAGGGTATGCAGTAGCTGCACGAACAGGATTCGGGACAACGCCCATATAACATGTGTTAAGTCCAGTTTCTAACTGCACACTCGCCAACTGTGAACCAAGGCATAGCTTTGGCACAGCCAGCGAGGCAGTTGAGTACACACTTGACAAGTTGACTCGACATCATGGCAAACATTATAAATACTTTAATTTTAGTTCGCCAAGAAAATGGATATCTTGTTTGTTTATCCGCCAATCTCTGTTAATGAGAGGTATGCCAGCAATGTAGGAAATGTTGGAGGCAATCTCTCGCCTCTTGGCATTGCACTGCTAGCAGCTTTTCTAAGGGAAAAAGGGTTTAGTGTGGGAATTATTGATGCTGTCGCTGAGGACTACAGTGTCGGAGAATTAGTAGAGAGGATTTCAGAAATCAAACCGAAAACTGTAGGTTTTTCTTCATTAACCTCTAACTTCCATAGGGCAGTAGCCGCAGCAAGAGAAGTGAAGAAAGCACTTCCAGACACCCTAACAGTAATAGGCGGGCAACACGCCACTATACTGCCTGAAGAAGTGCTGAAGGAGAACCCTTGCTTTGATGTTCTTGTTAAAGGAGAAGGGGAATTAACAGCAGAAGAGCTCCTTAACGAATACAAAAAAACAGGATGGAACATAAACAAGTTCTTAAGTAATTGTGAAGGCATTAAAGGGCTTTGTTTCAGAAAAGGGAAAGAAATAATATTAAACAACATTAGAGAACCCGTCAGCGATGTGGACGAACTCCCTTTTCCGGCCAGAGATTTGCTTCCAATGGACAAATACATTCCATTACCCAACCAGTATAAAAGAAAACCTGTAGTAAATATGATTGTTACGCGAGGCTGCGCTTTTAGTTGCAGTTTCTGCTCAGCCAGTGCTGTGTTTGGAAGAATAATAAGGATGAGGAGCCCTGAAAAATCAGTCAGTGAAATAAAGCACGTTGTTGAAAAGTATGGGGCAAAAGAGATTTCTTTTTGGGACGATACGATGACTGTGAACAAAAAATGGATGCACCGGTTTTGTGAGTTGATAATTGAAAACAAGCTGGACATAACATGGAGCTGCTATTCTAGGGTGAACACTGTTGATTACGAGCTGCTTAAGCATATGAAAGATGCTGGTTGCTGGAACGTCTTTTTTGGGTACGAATCAGGCACTCAAGAATTGTTAAATAACATAGCTAAAGGCATAACAATAGAACAAATTGAAAACGCCAATAAGTTATGCAAACAAGTTGGCATAGAAATACGCGCTTCTTTTATGCTAGCCCTACCAGGCGAAACTCCTGAGCTTGCCCAAAAAACAATAGATTTTGCAAAAAGGCTTAACCCGGATTATGCTCAATTCTCTCCAACCACCCCTTACCCTGGCACAAAGCTCTGGAATGATGCTGAAAAGTATGGGAAACTTACAAAGAACTTTTCGGAATACCACGGCTGGAGCGCAGTCTTTGTCCCATTCGGATACAAGGACAGGAAGGAAGTTGAAGAAATGAAAAGGAGGGCAGTGCGCCAGTTTTACATCAGGCCGAATTACATTTTGGGCAGAATAATGAAGATTAACAGTTTAGAAGACATCAAAAGATACGTGAAAGGAGTTATTTTCCTTTTAGGATTTATGAAAAAAGCAAGGTCTTGAAAAATGCCATCAACAAGAAATGTTGCTTGTATGCTTTGCAATTCAACAAACCCGCGTAAAATCAAAACCCTGCTCATTCCAAAACAGAACCTGTGCAAATGCAGGAACGACGGGCTTGTTTATCTGAATCAGCGGCTTGGCGAGAAAGAACAAAAAGAGGTTTATGAAAAAGACATCCTAAAAAACGAGGCGTATTACAGGAGTACGTTTAATAAAGACACCGAAAATTTTGGACGCATATTGGACATCGTAAGAAAATTCGGAAAACCAGAGTCGGTTATTGATATAGGAAGCTCAACCGGCACATTTCTGTGGTGCTGCGCACAGCGCAACATAAAAAAATTATTTGGGGTTGAGATTAACAAGGCAAGCAGGGAATACTCAAAAAAGCGGTTTGGCTTCAGGATATTGAGCTCAATACCCAAGAAAGGAAAATTTGACCTGGTTAACTTATCGGATGTTATTGAGCATTTACAGAACCCGCTTGAAAGCCTGAAAGACATAAGAAAGCTTATGCACAAAAACAGCTTAATTGCCATTTCCACGCCAAATTTTGACAGCATCATTACCAAACTCACGCAGGTAAAACCTGAAGAGCACTTATATTATTTCACTAAAAAAACCTTGCGAAAGACCCTCCAAAAAGCAGGGTTTGAAGCCATTTACCTAAAAAGCACTTCACGCAACCACTCTGTCGAGAATTTTCTGCTAAGCAGCACAGTGAAAAACAGAATGTTCCGCTACGCAGTGAAGGCGATATTGTTCTTAAGGCTGGACGATATTACCGAACCGCTGATAAGGAAAACAAAGAAGGATTTACTTGCCATAGCAAAGCTGGAGTGATGCCCTTATCAGGCCCAGTCAAGTTTAGCGGCATCATGCAAAAAACATGCCGGCTGACTTTACTTCCCATATCCAAAAATATATATAAAAACAATGGTTGGCTGCCTGCATGGACAAGCGTTTAGTTCCCGCGATATTTTTTTTGCTGCTTATAACATTTGGAACTCAACTGGTCCTTAGCACATTAGACAAGTCAATAATTTCTGATGAGCCTGCGCATGCTATAAGGGGCTATTATCTCCTAAAAACAGGCAATTTACTGATTTATGGCCACACCCCCTTATCGCACTTTCTTACAGTGCCATTCCTTACTTTTGAGGAAATAAAGCTGCCATCCAACCATGAAGAGCTTTATTTAAAGAACTATCCAACAACATTAGGCGAGGCCATACTCTTTAAATCGGGAAATAACGCCGACAGGATTATTTTTCTGGCAAGACTTCCAATTCTTATTATTTCAGTAATTTTCGGGATTTTCATATTCAAGCTGGCAAAAGAGTTGTATGGTGTTAAAGCCGGGCTGTTTGCTCTTTTTTTGTATTCATTTAATCCAGTAGTGCTCTCAATTGGAGGCGTTATCACAACGGACATGGCAGCCAGCTTCTTCATTTTTCTGGCAGTGTACGCTTACTGGAATATGCTTAAAAAGATGACGAAATGGAGGGTTTTACTGGCAGGACTGTTTTTTGCATTGGCAATTTCAACCAGATTAACAGCCTTTGCGCTTATTCCAATATTCGTAATTCTGGGAGCAGGCTATTATTACGAGAAAAGGAAAAAACCAGAGCTAAAAAGGCTTTTACTTGGTTTTGTTACGATAATGCTAATCGGATATTTAATGATAAACGCCCTTTACGGCTTTGAAGGCAGTTTCAAACCCCTTGGCAAAAACATACAGGACGACACTGCTCTGTACGTTGACAAAGACAAGTACAACGCTGAAACGATAAGCGCAATGGCGCCGCTAATGAAAGGGGCTGTAAAATTTGCAGTAAACCGCATTCCTGTCATGGTGCCGTATCCCTTTCTAAAAGATGTCTTCAGCGTTCCGGCAGTCGCCTTTACCGGCAAGTCCATGTTCTATGTGCTTGGAAAATTCAGCACATGGTTCTGGTATTATTATCCTGTAACCTTCCTCGTAAAGATGCACCTGCTAATCCTGGCGGCACTGGCGCTTTCAATAGCTTTCTTTAAAAAAATAAGGGCAGGCATGACCGCCGAGCTCATGCTTATACTGCCATTCACCTTCCTGTTCCTGTTTTTTATGTTTTTCATACCAATAGAAAACGGCATAAGATATTTGCTGCCCGCACTGCCCTTCCTTTTTGTATTTGTCAGTAAAGTAGTAAAGTTGCGTAGTAAAATAGTGGCAGTGGTATTGGCACTGTTAAGCATTTCTTACGTAGTAGCAGCGCTGACAATCTTCCCTGCTTACTCTGCCTATTTCAATGAATTTGCAGGCGGGCCAAATACCGGCTACAAAGTAACAGCTGGCTCAAACGTAGAATTAGGGGGGGAACACATGGTAAGGCTGAAGAATTACATGGATGAAAAAGGCATAGAGAAGATAAAGTTAAGCTATGGCGGAGGGAGCGACCCTGATTATTACGGAATAAGTCGCAATGACCTGCAATCAATTTACTTAACATACCAAACCAATATTACAGAGGATTGCGGGCCAACAACCGGAATAATAGCAGTAAGCTCCTCAAACCTGATAGGGCTGCATATGGAAAACCAGAGCTGCTTCAGCTGGCTAAACGATTACGAGCCGATAGACAAGATAGGATACAGCCTATTTGTTTATAACATCACTGAGAAATAATTTTTACATCCCTGCCAAGCTTGTTTTTTATGCCAATCTCCAGGTTTTTGCTCAACTTTTCCACGTCAATGCCTGACTCCTCCGTTTTCTTTTGCTGCAACCGCTTACTGGTTTCCTCAACCCTGTAAACAATCTGACGCAGAAGAGACTTAATCTGTTCAGCTTCCTTGGCGGCATCAGAATTTTCTATTTCGGATTTCAGACTGCCAAGCCTTTTGTTCAGCTCATGGTATCTGCCCAAAAATGCCTCAAAATAGGCTTTGTCCAGCTTATGCAATTCCTGCAGTATCTTGTCCTTCTTTTTACCCTTCAGCTCAAGCTCACCATTGCCGATAGATGCCGCTATCTTGTCCACAATTTCCGCTATTTTAAGCTGCTTGTCTCCCAATAACGCTGACAGGAAATCCTCCAAATAACCCCGCACTAATTTATCCTGAAGCGTCATTCTTTCATACTTTTTCAAAGCGGCATTTATAACTGAAAAAGAGTGGAATATCTGCTTTTTCAGCCCTTCCAGCTCCTGCACCAGCAGCTGTTTTTTGTCAAGCAATCCAGCAAACTCCTTGTAAGCCTGGCTTTGTTCAAGCCCACGCAGCCTTTTTTGCCATTCAACTACGCCCCTGTTTTCCTGCTTCAATTCTTCACCAACCATCCCGATTTTTTCATTTAGCTCCTGTTTTAGCTTAATCTTTTGCTGCACGCCTTTAAAGCTGTCCATCAGCTCATTAATTTTGTCTATTCCGGCGTCCTCTACTGCTTCCTGTATGCTCTTAACCAGCCGCTCCATGTTTTTCAGATTAGCTGCAATTGCACTGGCTTCATTTTCAAAAAATTGCTTGAGAACATAATAGTTTTTCACAGTAGAGCTGCTAAAACTAGCCAAAGCGGCATCAAAAGAACTGCAGAACCCGGCAAGCTCATCAAACTCTTCAGGCACACTAACCTCCTGCACAAGATTCAGTAATTTTTGCACATAAGTAATGCGGTTGCTTTCCCTTATTTGCTTAGCCCTCTCAGGAATGCTCTGATTTTTTAATTCCGTATCCATTAACTTTTGGAGGTTTTCACTTATGCCCCTTTTTTCCTCAGTTATGTCTTTCTTAATACCAATCAATTTTTGATTTGCAGTTTCAAAGGCTTGTCCGCCCAAAGAACCAATCCATTCCCCTAATTGCCCTAACTCAATCTCTTTTACCCCCTCCTTTTTTTCAGAAGACCTCTTTAAGAAACTGAAAATCCTCATTTTATCAACGATTTAACCGGCATTTAAATATCTTTGCGGTTTGTTAAGTATAGATGCCAAGTGAACACCACCCTGCCTGCCAACCGCACCAATTCCTTGCCCCTTTTCCAACTTCTCCCACCCTTAACTTGATAGGGAAGGCGAAGTTGGGATAAACAGCTACAGGCATGTTGTGCAGTTGGAAAGTTTACTTAACAGGGTTAAACGGCTCTGATGAAAGTCTATACCATCAAACCCGGATTAAATAAACCTGAGGATTTCTGAAAATGCAAAAGCTATGGCCAGCACCAACAGCATCAGCGTAATCACTTTTTCTGCAAAGCTGTTCGTTCTTATGAAGCCCGCAATACGTATTTTGATTACAGGATATAAGGGGCGTATGCCGTTAGTTGTTGCAGCATCCAACACCAAATGGGAGGCGTAACCTACTAAAGTCGCAGCTGCCAGTAAGTAATCTAATTTTATCAACACGAAATACAGTATTAGCGGCGGGAACAAGGAGTGGATAAATCCCCGATGCCTGAAAACCGATAAAACAACCGCAAACGGGGGCAGTTTCCTGCTTACCTTAGAGTAAAGATGGTCGATATCAGGAATAACAGACGCCACAGCAGCTATTGCCGCAAATAAAAATTCGTTACCGCAGCCCAAGAATTTACAACCGAGAAAACCGGATAAGATTCCGAAAAGAAGATGGGAGAAAAACATCATTTTACAGTTTCGTTACTGCCGCCGTCATCCATTATGTTACTAGTCTCAATATTGCTTTCCTGAATGCTTTCAGCCTCGGCATTTTCTGAAAAAGCAGGGTCAGCAGTCGCGGCAACAGCAGTAGTTGCCGCTTCAGTTACTTGAGCGTCCTCCGGCTTTGCCTCAGAAACATCATTGGCAATCAATTCAATGCGGTTAAACATTTCGTTCTTATTAACACGGGCATTTATTTTTAAAAAGCTTCCAAGGGAATCGTTCTTAACCTGCTCGAAAGATTCAGGCGCTTCTCGGAAGGCAAGAAGCTCCTCACCTGTTTTCTTGAGAAACTTCTCAGCAGTGTTCCTGAAAAATACTGTGCGGACAGCTGCCGTGCCATCGTCAAGAAAAACATTAAGGACGTAAGAATAACCCGGGTTCGCCACCGGACCATGCTGCTGGCATAAAAAAGCCCCGTTTTCAGGCTTTGCCCTCCTGCCGCACTTACCGCACACCTCAAAGAACCGAAGGTCAAAAACGTCTATAACAGTGCCGAAAACCTCAACAAACGCATCGGTGTCTGCAATCTCACTTATGCGCTTCCTCGGGCTCTCGCGCCTGAACTCCCCCGCTTCAACCGTCTCTCCAGGCGGGTTGACAACCATCATGCTGCGCTCGTTAAAGTGCAATTCAAGGGTGTTATTGCGGTTTTCCTTAACGTAAACGCCCTTAAGCTTTAAAACATCACCCTTATTGATAAAACCAAGCTTATTAGCCTGCTCATTCCAGAAAACCGCCCTTATCGTTCCAGTCTCATCCCCCAAGATTGACGAGCCAACCTGGCCCTGGCGCCCATTGGAGTTAAACTGCCTGACAGGAAAAACAGCAAGAACCTTTGTAAGAACCTCAACGTTCTGCATCCCTGCAATTATGTTGGAAACTTTCAGCTTACCGACTGCCTGAGCGTCAATTAGCTTAATGCCGAGCTCGTTAGCCAGAATGTGAGCAGCGCCCTCCCTGCTGACCAAGCCGGCAAACTGCTCGAGCTTCGCATTTATGTTAGAGGCAATTTCAGTCTCGCTAAGGCGGGAATTTTCCTTAATCTTGGCTACAGCCTCATCATAAGAAAGCTTCATCATCAAACAACCGTAAAAAAAACAGGTTATAAATAGTTTTTGCTAATTCAGGCTCTGATGAAAGTCTATGCCATCAGCTTGTCCTTAAGCAAGCCAATACAGAGAAACAGCACAGACTTTTTCATCAAACCACTGCATTGGAGGCGAAGTCAAGTTGCGTGTAGCAGAAGGAAGAAAGCTTTTGACACTTAACTTGACTTTACTACAGCATCGGCGCTGTCCCGAATCCTGTTCCTGCTGCCTTCTCTGCACACATTTTACTTTCCCCCTCCTGCTCTGCCGTATCTGTATTGCTACGCCCACTTAGTCCCCTCCTAACTAGATAAGGAGGGGAATAAGTGAGCCATAGAATGCTCATAGAAGTTTTGGAGAACAGGTTTGAGGGTATGCAGTAGCTGCACGAACAGGATTTAGGACAACGCCTACAGCATCATAAAATTTTTAAACGCTAATCCGTTCCCAATCGCTTGCGATGGTCGAGTTCATCAAGGGTTACATGGAACAAAAAAAGAAGGAGATGGACTCCATAAACCCTGAGGACGTAAAACAAGTTGTGAATGTCCTTTTTGACGCGTGGAAGGAAGGAAGGCAGGTGTTCATATTCGGGAACGGAGGCTCTGCTTCCACTGCTTCCCACTTTGCATGCGACTTGGCAAAGGGCACTTTGCAAAAGATTTACGACCCAAACGAAAAGCGCTTTCGCGTCATATCCCTGACAGACAACGTCGCCGTAATGACCGCCTTTGCAAACGACGTCTCATATTCAGACATTTTTTCCCAGCAGCTCCACAACCTGGTAAGCGAGGGGGATGTTGTTATTGCCATTACAGGCAGCGGCAACTCCTCCAACATAATCAAGGGAATTGAGATGGCAAAGAGATTCAAGGCAAAAACAATCGCCTTACTCGGATTTGACGGGGGAAAGGTAAAAGAGCTTGTCGAACACCACATCCTGGTAAAATCAGACCACTACGGCAGGATTGAGGACTGCCATTTAATGCTTCAGCATTTAATATCCTCATACCTCCACAAGAAGATAAAGGAGTTTTCTGCGCGGTAAGTTGGAGGGCTAGCTTTTTGCGCTCTATGCTTAATTATTTTCTTCCCCCCTGACTAAATTAATGGAGGAAGAAAATAATAGTGGTTTGGGCAGCAACAGCGATATTGAAAAGTTACTCAATGTTGCAGTACCACTGCGTTGCAGTGCTGAATTTCTCCCCGCCATGCCTGGTTAAGGCGGGAAAAATTCAGCCGCATGACTGCAAACAGGGCAATCAAGCAGGGACTTTTCAATGACGCCGCAGCAACAGAAAATTTTAATAAAGCGCTGCAAACTCCATGCATGAGAATGAAAGCTGTTGTTACAGGGGGTGCAGGCTTTATCGGCTCCCACATGGCAGAGCTGCTGCTGGAAAAGGGCTATGAAGTGGTTGCCATTGACGACATGTCAAACGGGCAGCAGGCTAATGTTGACATGTTTAAAGACAATCCGAACTACACTTTCCACAAGATTGACCTGTCTAAAGATTTTGACGATTCCATGTTCAAGGACGCTGCTTATGTTTTTCACTTTGCAGCGCTTGCCGACATTGTGCCGAGCGTTGAGCAGCCCTTAAAATACCACAATGCAAACGTAACTGCAACAATTAAAGTCCTTGAAGCCTGCAGAAGGCAAAACATAAAAAAACTGGTTTACACCGCCTCTTCAACATGCTATGGCATCCCCGACAGCTACCCAACCCCGGAAACAGCAGAGATAAAGCCGCAATACCCTTACGCCCTCACAAAATACCTTGCCGAGCTTTACGTGATGTTCTGGCACAGGCTTTACAAGCTGCCTGTAATCTCACTAAGGTACTTTAACGTCTACGGCACCAGAGCCAGAACAAATGACAATTACGGGGCAGTCTTCAAGGTTTTCCTATCGCAAAAACTGCACGGGCTCCCGTTGACAATCGTGGGGGACGGAACGCAAACAAGAGACTTCACCTACGTCAAGGACGCAGTGGAAGCGGCCCTGACTGCCGCAGAATCAGACGTGGTCGGGGAAATAATAAACATAGGAACCGGAAACCCGCAGTCAGTCAATTACCTCGCAAAGCTCATTGGAGGGAAAACAATCAGCATTCCTAAAAGGCCAGGAGAGCCTGACAGCACTCATGCAGACATTACAAAAGCAAGAAAACTTCTTAAATGGGCGCCCAAAACAACATTTGAGGAAGGCGTCAGGATTATGCTGGAAGACATTGACTACTGGAAAACTTCGCCAGCATGGGACAAGGAATCAATCGCAAAAGCAACTGAAAAATGGTTCAAATACCTGGCTGATAAGAAAGTTTTGTGAGGGGCTGATAAAATGAAGGTAATGATAACAGGAGGGGCAGGCTATGTTGGCAGCGAACTGGTGCCATACTTGCTGGAAAAGGGCTATGAAATAGTGGTTTACGACCTCTACACTTACGGCGACGTGTTCAAGGACATTTCAAACCCAAAACTTACTGAAATAAAAGGCGACCTCAGGGAAAGGGAAAAGCTCGTTGAAGCAGCCAAAGGGGCAGACGCCATAATCCACCTGGCATGCATATCAAACGACCCCAGCTTTGAGCTGGACCCGGAACTCGGCAAGTCAATAAACTACAACGCCTTTTTCAATGTTTTGGAAGCTGCAAAAGCCAACAATGTAAAGCGGTTCATCTATGCAAGCAGCTCAAGCGTTTACGGCCTGAAATCAGAAAAGAACGTGGTAGAGGATGCAAGCCTCGAGCCACTGACAGACTATTCAAAATACAAGGCAGAATGCGAAAAGGCACTGCAAAAAGAGGAAATGGAATGGGTTGTCATCAGACCGGCAACAGTATGCGGTTATGCGCGCAGGCTAAGGCTTGACCTGGCAGTCAACATACTCACGGTCAACGCGCTCGTGAACAGAAAAATCAAAATCTTCGGGGGAAACCAGCTAAGGCCCAACATAAACATCAAGGATATGGCAAGGTGCTATGAAGCCCTGCTAACAGCGCCCTCTGAAAAAATAAACCACCAAGTATTCAATGCAGGATACCAAAACCTCTCCATCAATAAAATTGCCAGAGCAGTCAAGAAGCTCTGCGGAGAAGACATTGAAATGGAAGTTGTCCCAACGGATGACAACAGGTCATACCACATCAACTCGGACAAAATTGCAAGAATCCTCAGCTTCAAGCCGGAATTCACAGTAGAAGAGGCAATACAAAGCATCATAGACGCCTTCAAAAAGGGGCTGATTAAAGACGGCCTTAATAATCCAATATACCACAACATAAAAAGAATGAAAGAGCTTAATCTCAAGTAATCTCAAGAATCCTGTGGTCTTCATCTTCATACAAAACTCTCGCGTGCTCCCGCATCAACCCCTCCATAAGGGACTCGCGGTGCTCAACATTTCCAAGCAAATCCCTTGCCAAATCTGTTTTTCCAAACAGGATGTGAGTGATGCCAAAACCCTTCAATCCTGCATAAAGCTCACCTGCTGAAGAAAACTCATCAAAATCCAGCGTCTGCTGAAAATAGGTATCTGAAAGAAAATACTTACGCTCAAGATGATAGCTCCTTGTCTCCCGGAAGAAGAGAACATACGCCTCCTCAGAAAGGTTGTTGTTTGCAAACTGCAACGCCTTAAAAGGATTTGAATCCTCTCCGCCAGCAAGGTAATTTTCCTTTGACACAACCCCAAACGCAGCAGGCATGCGCTTTGCAGCAATGCCAGCCCATACCGGAACAGAGAACAGCAGCACAAGAAGAACCAAGGCGGCAATGACAAGGCGATACCTTGACTTCTCAAGCACCCAAAACACAGAATAAGCAGCCGGCGGCATCAAGACTGCCATGACTGGAAGAAGATAGCGCAGCCCGGGATTTGTGAACTGCCACGCGAACATTGAAATAAAAAAGATGAGGACTGCATAGCCGGCAAACAGCCGCTTCCCGCCAGGAATGGCACGGGGGATGAAAAGGGGGAGAAAAACAAGGAAAAAAGGGGTAATGCCCAGAACGCTGTCAAACTTGACAGGGTTAAATGTTATTAGCACAGGAAGGACGGCAAACTTTAAAATCCCCTTAACATTGAATGCGTTAAACCCGCTGTCCTCAGCAACTAGGCCTTCCATATGCCGGTTAAGCTCCACAGCCAGGGGGTCGCGAGTGATTTTTGACAGGAACGGGTAAACAGGGTCGCCTGTGTTTGAGTAAACCCATGCGAACCATGGCGCTGCAACAAGCAGCATAACAGCACCTGCTGTTAAAGAATACCTGGCGAACAGCTTGAAGTTGCTTCTATAACGCAGAATCAGCCACACAACAAAAGCCATAGCGAAAGCAACAGACGCAAATAAAGCGGTTATCTTGTAAAAAGCAAGCGAAGACGCAAAAACAGAAAACAACAACACCCACTTCATGCCCTGCCTTTCAGAAAAGGAAAGCAGGGAGTAAAAAGCCAGAATGGAAAAAAAGGCTATTGGAAGGTCTACGAGCGGCTGGGACGCCCACTCAATAAAAACAGGCATGCTGGCAAATGCCAAGCCGGCAAACCATGCCGCCTTTCTGGAGAAAAAGCGGTAAGTCGCTGCAGCAACAGCCAAAGCAGCCAACGAGCTAATAGTAGCTGCTAAAAGGCTCGGCACTTGCTCACCAACCCCAAATAATTCCGGCAGCACGTAGAGCATGCTAAAGCCATGGGGAATGCTGGCATGAATGTTATTCGGCATTTCAGAAACAGCGTGCTGCTGCGCGTAAAATTTTGCTATAGGAAGGTGGTAGTTAAGGGCGTCTATGCTGAACACAGGGGCAAGGGACATAACGAAATTGCCAATAAGAAGGAGCGCCAGGGCAAAAAACAGGAATGCATTCAAATCCCACTTTATAGAAAGCCTTATTTTTCCCCAGCTTTTTATTTCACTTACAGAAAGAAGCAGGATAACAAAAGCCACTGCCACGAAAACCGGGCGGTAAAGCAGCCCGAGCAAGCCAAGATAAAAAATTCCCAGAGTTGCTAAAACAGTTCCCAGCCCGACAGAAAACAAAGCCTTCTCATACCATGCAAGCCCCAGCTTTGAAAGAACCCTTGAGCCAAGCAAATAAAAAATGGCTACCAAAGCAAGCCAAAAAAATATTTCGGCAATCATGCGTAAAACCCCAGAATTTGAATTGAGCGGATAACCAGGAAAGCAGCTATAGCTACGACAATCCACAGCAGCAATAACAAGTCAAGCCCTTTACCCATTTTCATTCAAAGTAAATAAACTCGTAATCGCCAGTATAGCCAAGGCGCTCAAAAAGCCACACCCACTCCTCAGGCCTGAAAAAAGACTCTGCAGTCAGCGCCCAGCACTCAAGGTTAAACAGCTCAAGCTCATTCCTGTAAGATTCCATTGTAACATACTTATTCCTGCCAACCCTTTCAATCTCACTCAATGCAGTCTGCAATTCAGGGAGGGTAAGGTTATGCAGGGTGTTAAGGGATATAACCAAATCAAACTCCTTGTCCCCAAACCCGTAAGGCTCCTGCGCCCTGTGCACGAAAAGACTGCTTTTAACCTCCTCCTTGGCATTTTTTATGGCATATTCCGAAATGTCAAACCCCTTAACTTCGCATTTTGGAAGCAGCTTCTTAAACTCATAAAGAAGAAACGCCTTTCCGCACCCAACATCCAGTATTTTTGCGTTTTCCGGAAGGTTGTAAGCCTCAATAAGCTTTTTCGCGACAGTCTCCCACCTTCCGTCATACCTGTAGCCGCCATAGCCGTATCTCCTATCCCCGTCCCAGTATTCCCGGCCATACTTCCTGGATATTTTCATGCACTCAACTTTATCATCATTCATTCTTCCGATACAATCCCTTTTCGACCTTTTATGCAGCGGCGTTATAATAGCCAACAGTTTTCCCATACTTAACACCTCACAACACCTCACGGCTTTTTCATAAGCTTTCTTATTTCTGCCAACAGGCTTCCAGCACTAACCGAATATTTTTCCATCAGACTCGCCTGAGAGCCATAACCATCCGGAAAAATGTCAGGGATGCCGATAATTCTGAACAGCTTGCCAAGATTGGCTTCTGCTATGACTTCGGCTACAGCGCTTCCGAGCCCCCCGATAATGCTGTGCTCCTCAATGGTGATTATGCCCGACACTTTCCCGGCATACTTGAGAATGCTCTCCTTGTCTAAAGGTTTTATAGTGGGAACATGGAGTATCGAAACGTCAATTCCCTCATTTTTAATGGAATCTGCAGCTTCCTTAGCAAGCCCAAGCGTGATGCCAGTTGTTACAACCAGCACATCCTTTCCCTCCCTCATTGGAATGGCTCTGCCAATCTCAAAAGAATCATTGGAAGTGACTATGGGGTCAAAGCCCTTGGCAAGCCTTATGTAAATAGGGCCTGGGTAATCAACAGTTAGCGGCATCACCCTGCGCATTTCATCAGCATCAGCAGGGGCTATCACAGTCATGTTCGGTATTGCACGCATAATAGCAATATCATCAATCGCCTCATGGGTTGGGCCAAGGGGGGCATACACAAGTCCACCGCCATTGCCAATAAGGCGGACAGGCAGGTTATGCAGGCACAAGTCCAGAACAATCTGCTCAAAACAGCGCCTTGTTATAAAAGTTGCAATTGTGTTAACATAAACTATCTTGCCCTCAAGGGCAAGCCCTGCAGCCATCCCGATAATATTCTGCTCTGACACGCCCTCCATGAAAAAGCGATCAGGCATCTCCTTCTTGAACCTGTCAAGCGTGCCTGCGCCAAGGTCAGAGCCTATAAAGAATATTCTCCTGTCTTTTTTTGCCAGTTCGTAAACCATTTCCAAGCTTGTCTTGCGCATCAGTATTCCTCCAGCCCCCTGTAAAGTTCCTTAATTTCACCGTCGTTCAACCCGCTCTTGTGATGCCATTCCATGTTGCCCTCTGCAAACTTAATGCCCTTGCCCTTCATAGTATGACAAATGACAACGCTGGGCTTACCCGCATCTACAGGCAGGTTTGAGAACGCAGACTTAAGCTCATCCAAATCATGACCATCCACTTCCCTGACGCCAAACCCAAAACTCCTCCACTTATCAGCCAAAGGCTCCAGGTCCTGAATGCCAACTGTCGGGCCATAAGACTGATACTTGTTATAATCCATAACAACAACGAGATTGTCAAGCTTATGCTTCCCGGCAGACAAGGCAGCCTCCCACACGCTGCCCTCATCTGCCTCACCATCTCCAATGACGACAAAAGTGCGGTAACCCGCTTTTTCATAGCGCGCATTAAGGGCCATGCCTATCCCCACAGGAAAGCCGTGTCCCAAACTGCCTGTTGAAAACTCAACGCCGGGTATTTTAGGCTCAGGATGACCCCCAAGAATGCCATCAATCTTACAGAATTTCCATAACTCTGATTCAGGGAAAAACCCTTTCTCTGCAAGAACTGCGTAAAGCGCAAGACAGCCATGACCTTTGCTGAGGATGAACCTGTCCCGCCCCTCCCATCCGGGGTTTTCGGCTTTGTAACGCAGAACATCATCATACAAAACCCTGATAATTTCCACCAGGGAAAAGGCAGAGCCCAGGTGCCCGCGCCTGCTGCACTCCAAAATCCTGATTATTGTCCTTCGCAGTTCCTTTGATTTAGCGTCAAGAGGCATCGTCACAACCCATAAGGAAAGTTCTTATAAACCAGAGAAACTTCGTCAAGAAGCACCCTTGCCTTAACAAGCTGCTCAGCCTGCACCTCCTCTGCCACCAGCGGTTCTCCATAAGCGAACTGCCTCCTGAGAAAATGCTCGGCAAGGAACTCGTTCAGGATGATAAGGCACCACTTGAGGCCGAAGAGAGGAAAAACAATCCTCAACCTTGCTTTAAGGGAGCTGTCTTCAGGAAAGCACGAAAGGACATTCCCGACAAAACGTTCCTTAAGCCCTGAACTAAGATTCATCTCCGGGTGAAGCAGAAAATCAGAAATTGTTTTTGCAGGGTCATCCCAGCCAAAATGCTCAAAATCAAGGAAAACGATAGAGCCGTCGCCTTTCCTCAATGCGTTATGGAATCCGAAGTCAGACGGGCTTAGAACCATCCTTCTTTTCTTTATGAAAGAGCCGTATTCCAATTCGCTCCCAAAAAACTCCAGCTCTGACCTGCACCACCTGACAACTGAATTAAACAAAGGCAGAAACTCCTCCTCAAGAAACCCGCTCAGGCCGACATCCTCTGAAATCTCAGCCAGCCGGTTATACCTTTTTTCCAAGTTTCCAACTACATCGCCAACCGAAAAAAAGGCCTCAGAAGCCGGAGAAATGCCGACAGCCTTCTGCCTCAGAGCATTAATCCTCTTAAGAAAATCAGAGGCATAGTCTATATCCCTCTCTGTTATACCCTGAGAACCAACCTTTGCCCCGTCAATATACTCGTAAATTGCAAAGCGTTGCTCATTATGAATGAAAATAGGCTCAGGGACGTTCCTTATCCCGTTATTCCAAAGAAAGCGCAAGGCGGAAAACTCCACGCCCATCCTGTCCCTGAAATCAAGCTCATTGGAAAAATAGAATTTACACGCGTATTTTTTAGAATCATTACACCTAACAAGATAAATCCTGCTGTTACGGCCCTTGGCGATTCTCTCAAAAGAACGCACGCCACTCCCCACTATAGGAAGTATAAGTGAAATCCTCTTCTGGAAGAACTTATCTTCCTGACCTGAATAAGTGCCCATTTATGCCATCCCAGCTCCTGAAAACCTTAACGCCGTCCAAATGCCCCTGCCCTCCATAAGGGTCATACAAAATCTTCTCGACCCATTCAGGGAACAGCCTGTCACAAAACGTTTCCTCAAGGTCGTCTATGAAATGCGTGCAGCCAAGCTGCCTGATTCGCTGCAGCTTCCCTTCCCTTGTAGACTCAAAGTGAACATCCGCTCTTGAAACAGCCAACCCCCCCTCTTTAAAAAAGTTGTTTCTTTCCATCCAATCAAGCGCAGCTTTCCTGAAGTTGGAACCGCCCCCGAAGTAATTCGAGAACTCAGTCTTATGGCTGATTATAAAAACCTTAACCCTATTATCCTTACACAGCCTGAAAAACCGCTCAACACCGTCTATAAGCTCAGCTTCCCCCATCCTCTGCCCGTAAATAACAGCCTGCACCTCCTGCCATTTTTCATCCCCGTGAACCTGCCTGACGGCATCGCGGATATGCCTTTTGACCTTCTTAATGCCCTCGCTGACTAAACCCATCTCCAGGGCAACCTTGTGTATCAGGGCATCATAGCTCACAATAGTGTTGTCCAAGTCCACTCCAATAACATAATCCATTGTGTTTTGGTTGAAAAGCAAATCTATATAAATATTCTGACATTCCTCTGCAAAGGGGTTTAAGCAAAAGCCGCGAATATAAAACAGGCTATAACAAAATGCCTAACGAAATAGACAGGATTGTAATCTTCGGGCACACCGGATTCATAGGCAGGCATCTTGAGAGATTCCTGAAAGAAAAACACCCTGAACTGGAAATAATAGGGGCTTCGCTTCCATCAGTTGACCTTACCAAGGACAGTGCTCCCGTAAAAGGGCTTTTTGGAATGAAAACAGCAGTCATCATGCTGTCTGCGCTTAAGAGGGAACACGGCGACAACCTGGACAATTTCTTAAAGAATGTAAAAATGGCTGTGAATGTCTGCAAGCAAATTGAAAACAATCCTGTCAAGCGATTCATTTACTTCAGCTCAGCAGCAGTTTACGGGGAGGACGTCCAAAATTTAAGCATCAACGAGGACAGCCCGGTAACCCCGACAACATATTACGGGATAGCGAAACACAGCTGTGAAAGACTGCTTAGAAAAGCCACAGGCTCCGGAAAAGGAAGCGCTCTCACTATTTTGAGGCCGCCGATAATATACGGGCCAGGAGACAACTCAGGCTACAGCCCTTCCGGGTTTGCAAAAACAGCGATGAGAGGCGAAACCATAAAATTGTGGGGGGACGGCACTGAAAAAAGGGAGTTTATATTCGTGGAGGATGTTGCGAGGGCAGTAGAGAAGCTTGTCTTAAACAACCACGATTGCACGTTGAACCTGGCAAGCGGCAAAAGCTACACTTTCGCTGAAATAATAGACGAGCTGTCAAAACTGACTAATTCAGAAATAAAAGTCGAATCAAGGAAGAGAACGAAAGAAAAGGCTGACCACGGATTTGAAAACACTGCGCTGCTGAAGGTGTTCCCGGAATTTTCGTTCACGCCGTTAAGCGAAGGCCTTAAGAAAACAATTGACGCGATAAAAGGGGGAATAGAATGAGGCGCCGCACCTGCCGAAGCTGCCGAAGCGATGAAGTAAGAACCATGCTGGATTTCGGGATGCAGCCCCTTTCCAACAGGTTCCTGAAATCCCCTGAAAAAAATGAGCCAAGGCACAGGCTTGCAATCGGGTTCTGCCATGCCTGCGGCGTTTTACAGCTAACTGATACGTTCCCGGCGAATGAGCTTATACCCCCTCACAAGTGGCTTTCCTACACAGAGCCTGAAAAGCACCTTGACAAACTTGCTGATGCGCTATCAAAACTGCCGGGAATTGAAAAGGATGCTCCAATATTCGCCATAAGCTACAAAGACGACTCCCTGCTGAGGAGAATGGAGAAACTTGGATTCAAGAACGTGGCCAGGCTTAACCCAAGAGAAGACTTGGGCGCTGAAGGCGATTACGAAGGGGTTGAGCTTATCCAAAACCTGTTTAGCGCAGAGAAGGCAAGGGGGATTGCAGAAAAAAAGGGGAAATTCGGCATAGTCATAGCAAGGCACATCCTGGAACACTCTTACGACACACTAGATTTCATGAATGGGATAAAGGAACTGCTAAAGCCGGGAGGGCACGCTGTTTTTGAAGTGCCTGACTGCACCCTTTCCATGGAAAAACTTGATTACTCAATGGTCTGGGAAGAGCACCCGTTATACTTAACCCCTGAAACCTTCAGGAACTGCCTAGCCATGAGCGGGTTTTCAACCGACAGGCTGGAAACATACCACTACCCGCTGGAGAATTCCCTTGTTGCAATAACAAAAGCAGGCAATACGGCGTTTTCGCCAGACAAAGAAGCCATCCAAAAAGAAGAGAAAAGGGCAAAAGCGTTTGCGCAGGAATTTGAAAAAAGAAAGGCAATGCTCAAATCGTTCTTTTCCGGTTACAACGGAAAGATAGCGGTTTTCGGCGCAGGCCACAGCGCAAGCGCCATCATCAACCTTTTCGGGCTGGAAAACATTGCATGCGTTGCAGACGACAATGAAAAAAAGCATGGGCTTCTGATGCCAGGCTCACACCTGCCGATAGTCAGTTCAGACGTCCTTGAAAAGGACATCGACCTTTGCGTGCTTAGCGTCAACCCGGAAGCTGAAGAAAAGATAATAGCCAAGAAAAACCGGTTCAGGGGAAGCTTTCTGTCATTCTCGCCGGCAAGCAGGCGCTCAATATATGCAAACCTCGCACACCTTGGAAACCCCGCCAAGTTCAGGGAGGTCAGCAAGGAAGTATACTACACAACAGAAAGCAGTGCCAAGCTCGACAAGGAGGACATAAGCCTCTTCAAGGAAAAATCAGGGAATAACGAGAGGGGGAAAAGCAGAATATGCACCCACGAAAGCACTGAAAACAAGCTCCATGAGATGTTCATCGTATTCAGGAAAGGCGCTTACGTAAGGCCGCACAAGCACCTTGACAAGCTGGAGTCGTTCCACGTTGTTGAAGGCAGCGCTTACGTTGTAACCTTTGATGAGCAAGGCGGAATAACAAACCTGTTTGAAATAGGCGAGTACCAGTCAGGGAAGAATTTTTACTGCAGGATGGCAGGGCCAGCTTACCACACCCTCATAATAAAATCAGACTACCTGGCATTCCACGAAGCCACAACAGGGCCTTTCAGGAAATCTGATACTGTCCATCCGGCATGGTCTCCGGAAGAAGGCGACAAAGAAGGCATCAAAAAATTCATGGATAAGTTAGAGGCTTCGGTTAAGAGGCTTTTAGAGGACAGGAAAAATGGGTAAATACACCAGGCGCGGCACGTGCAGGCTCTGCAGCTCAAAAGAGCTTGAACTTGCCTTTCAGCTTGCGCCAACGCCAATAGGAGATGCATACCTTCCAGTGAAGCAAAAACTAGAAAGCTATCCGGTTGAGCTTTTTTTGTGCAGAAGCTGCGGCCTTGCGCAACTGCTTGATGTTGTTGAGCCTGAAGAAGTATACCGCCCATACATATACAGGACAGCCGACTCACTGGGGCTGGTGGAACACTTCAGAAAATACGCTGATGAAGTAATGAAAGCCGTGAATCCCAAAAAAGGCGGCTTAGTGGTTGACATAGGCGGCAATGACGGCTCATTCCTGAAGTTTTTCAGAAATCACGGCATGAAAGTCCTTGGCGTTGACCCTGCAACCAAAATAGCCCGCGAAGCAACTGAATCCGGAATAAAAACACTGCCTGCCTTCTTCACGCCAGAACTCGCAAGCGAAATAAGGAAAGAGAACGGGAATGCCTCCATCATAACCGCAAACAACACAATGGCAAACATAGACGACCTGCAAGGCATGATGGACGGGGTAAAAAAGCTTTTAGCCCCTGACGGGGTGTTTGTGTTTGAAACAGGTTATGTGCTTGACCTGCTGCAGAAAAAAATCATTGACAACATCTACCACGAGCACATAAGCTATTTCTCAGTAAAACCCCTTGAAAACTTTTTTCGGAATAATAGCCTGGAGCTCATAGACGCAAAGCGGGTGGCGACAAAAGGAGGCTCATTGAGATGCACAGTGCAGCTTAAAGGAGGTCCAAGGAAGCGCTCACCAGCAGCAGACGAGCTGATTAAGCTTGAGGCAGAAAGCAGAATACACAACCACGAAACGTTCAGGGCATTTGCTTCCGAGCTGGAAAACATAAAAAACGAGCTGACTAAGCTGCTAAACGGGTTAAAGGCAAAAGGCAAGCTCATTGCAGGGTATGGGGCATCAGTAGGGGTAACCACCATACTGCATAATTTCGGACTAAACAAAAACCTGATAAGCTTCCTTGTTGATGACAACCCAAACAGACAAAACTTATATAGCCCGGGCTTAAACATCCCAGTATTGAACCCAAAAGCGTTATACGAGAAAAAGCCGGACTACGTGGTCATCCTGGCCTGGCAATACGCAAAACCAATATTGGACAAGAACAAGGCTTATCTTAAACATGGGCGTTTCATAAACATAATCCCGAAAGTAGAGGTGGCATAAGATGGGCAACAAAATCAGCTGGTTCAGGAATTCATTCGGCGAGGAAGAGCTGAAAAAGCTGGGCGAGTCTGTAGCCCAAGAGCACATAAGCCTTGGCCCTGTCACAGCAGAGCTTGAAGCACAGTTTGCAAAGGAACTGAACATCCCTTACGCAGTGGCTGTGCCAAGCGGCAGCGTCGCACTCCTCATCTCCCTAATTGCATGCGGAATCTCGCCTGAGGATGAGGTCATCATGCCGAACCGAAGCTGGATTGCCACGGCAAACGCCCCGATTATCCTCGGAGCAAAAGCTGTCCTCGTGGATGTGCAGGAAGACCTGCCACTAATCGACGCATCGCAAATCAGGGAAAAAATCACCCCAAAAACCAAGGCAATAATACCTGTGCACCTGAACGGCAGAAGCTCGGACATGGAAGCCATCAACAAAATAGCAAAAGAACACAGCCTGTTTGTAATAGAAGACGCATGCCAGGCAATGTTTTCAAAAAATTCCTCCGGATTCCTGGGGACACAGTCTGACATGGGATGCTATTCCCTTGGGGTAACAAAGCTTATCTCAACAGGCCAGGGAGGGATGATTGTAACAAGGAACAAAGAGCTTTACGAAAAACTAAAACTAATCCGCAACAACGGAACACCAGACCATTTCATCCCGGAATACACCACAGTAGGACTAAACTTTAAGTTCACAGACATGCTCGCTTCAATCGGCCTTGTGCACCTGTCACAATTAAAGGAAAGACTAAAGCACGTCAATAAGGTGTATGAAAAATATGCAGAGGCGCTCAAGGAAATGCCATACCTCAAAATGATTCCAGTAAACGTAAAACAGGGAGAGGTGCCAATCTATGTTGAAGTCCTGTGCGAGAAACGCGATGAGCTAATCAGTTTCCTCGCTTCAGAAGGCATTGAAACCAGGCCATTCCTCCCAAACCTTGAAATGGCGCCTTACATTGAAAGCGGATATTTCCCAAACTCAAAGATTTTCGAGGAACAGGGCCTGTTCCTTCCTTCCGGCCCCTCACAGCCACTTGAGAATGTTGACAAGGTGATAGAAGCGTTAAAGCAGTTCGGGAGAGAATTATGAAATTCATAGTCTTGGGAACAACAGAATTCACGCTAAGATGCGCCCAGGCCCTTCTGGACAGCGGGGCTGAATTGCGCCTTCTTGTCTCAATGCCTGAACGCTCACGCCCAATCAATTCAGCAGACGTTTCGGGTTTTGCGCAATCCCATAAAATCCTCTACCATGAAACGGAAGACATAAACTCGCCCGAATCCTTATCTGCAATAAAGAAACAACAGGCAGATTACATCCTGGCATCCTGGCCAGCCATAATAAAAAGGGAAGTTCTAGGGGCAGCAAGGATGTGCATAGGCTCGCACCCTACAGACCTGCCGCACAACAGGGGCAGGCACCCCTTGCACTGGCTGATAACGCTAGGATTCAAGGAGTCAAAACTAAGCTTTTTCAGAATGAATGAAGGCATAGACTCGGGAAACATACTGCTTAAGATTCCATTCAGGATTGGCAAAAAGGACTCCATCATGGAGGTTGTTGCAGAACTGAACGATGCAGCATACAAGGGAACAAAGGGGCTTTACAGGCTGCTAAAGCGGTCAGTGCCCGAAGGAACAGAACAGGAGCATAAAGAAGCCAATTACTGGAGGAAAAGAAGCGTGCATGACGTGATTCTGGACTTAAGAATGCCATCAGACACGATAATCAGGACTGTAAGGTCGTTTTCAACGCCATACCCATGCGCCAAGCTTATCTTTGAAGACAGCATCATTGCAGTATCAAAGGCAGAAGTTGCGCAAACACCGCTTTCTAAAGAGGAAATAATGAGGACAGAACCTGGAAAAATCATCAGCGCTGAAGGAAAAAGAATGCTGGTTAAATCAGAAGACAAAATCATGCTTTTAGAAACTGACGGGCTTCCACAGAAGATATTAGAGGCAAAATACATCCACCCCCCGTCAAAATACATTGCCGGATGGTCGCAGAATCAGCTCAAAAGACTAGAAAACTAGAAGCACTAAGCCAGTATCTCCGAAAGCAGCTGTTCGCTGGCTGCGCCCAAGCTGCTTGCTTTGTTTAGCTTCTCTCCACTTAACTTGCGTAGGGGAGAGAAGCTAAGTTAGGAGAACCTCAGCCAGCAAATGGGCACTTGAAAAGTTTACTTAACACAAGGGGAAAGAAGAAAAAGCAGAAAGAACAACAGTCATCACATAACTTCACTTTACCAAATCAGCACATCTTGATTACGCATCTAATAACCCTGCCTTCGCGAAGTTCCTGTATTGCGGCATTAATCTCACCCAGACTGCATACCTTTGTCACCATCTTTTCAAGGCTAAACCTGCCAGACTCCTGCAGCCTCAGCAGCCTTGGTATGTCATACGCTGGATTGCTGTCCCCGCCGTGAGAACCGGTTATCTTCTTTTTGAAGTGCAACTTAAATGAATCTATGCACATCTTTTCCCCCGCTTTTGGAACGCCAACAAGAATTGTGCGCCCCTCCCTGCCGCTGACTTCGTAAGCAAGCTCCCTGATTTCCTTAATCCCAGTCGTATCAACGGCAACGTCGGCATCAGAGGAAAGATACTCGCTGATTTTCTGCCTTGCGTCTTCCCTTGAAGAATTAATGACATGCGTAGCGCCAAACCGTCTGGCATTTTCCAACTTAAAATCATTAATGTCAACCGCAATTACCGGGTATGCTGAAGCCAAAGAGGAGGCAAGAATGATTGATGTCCCGGTGCCGCCTGCCCCAAAAACAACCAAGGACTCCCCGCTTTTCACGCCAGCATCGTTCTGAACCACCCCAAAACCAGTAGTAACTGCACAGCCGTAAAGGGAAGCCAGCTTCATGTCAAAACTTTTTGGAATAGGGGTTATGCGATTTTCCGAAACGACAGCAGACTCATTAAAAGTAGTAACCCAGCCTGCATTAATCGTCCTGCCGCCAAGCTTATACACAGGGGTGGAAGACTCGACCCCCTTTCCTTTCCTCCAGTGCAAGACCACATGGTCGCCTTCCTTTACATTGGTGACGCCAGGGCCAACGCCTTCCACAACCCCGCTTCCCTCGTGCCCAAGAAGATGCGGCAGGAACCTATCAGGGCCCTTAACGCCTTCAATCTCATTAATCTGCGAGCCGCACAGCCCGCTGTAGTGCACCTTAACAAGAACCTGGCCGTAATGAAGAACCTCAGGAATTTGAACTTCATCAACCACCAGAGGGGATTTCTGCTTCACTAAAATAGCCGCTTTCATATTTTACTCCAAACTCCTTAACATTTGGCAAAGCAGGCAGTTTAAAAAATTTTTGCAACAATCAGTAAGCGACAAAAATAAGTCGCAGCATTGCCTTCACACGCCAAGGAAAAATTTAAATAGACTCTTCTTCCGCCAAAGAAAAATGGGCAAGATTGTTGTAATCGGGAGCAATTCCTTTGCAGGCTCACATTTTATAGACTACCTTTTGTCAAACACGGACAGCTCCATCATAGGCATAAGCAGAAGGGCTGAGAAAAAAGACGTATTTCTCCCGTATAAGAAAAACAGGAACCTTGAGCGGTTCAGGTTCCAAAGGTTCGACCTTAACAAGAACATGGCTGAGCTTCTGAAATTCCTGGACGATGAAAAGCCGGAGGTAATTGTCAACTATGCCGCGCAAAGCGAAGTGGCGCCAAGTTGGGAAAACCCGCTTAACTGGTATGACACAAATGTTTCGGCTGTTGTAAAGCTGACTAACCATTTGAAAGGCCAGAAATACCTGAAGAATTACGTGCATGTCTCATCACCTGAAATATACGGAACATGCTACATGGAAGTTTACGAGGACCACTCATACAACCCCAGCACCCCTTACGCCGCTTCAAAGGCAGCCGGGGACATGTTCATACAGCTGCTTGCCAAAAACTTCAATTTCCCTGCTATTATTGTCAGGCCGACAAACTATTACGGTCCATGCCAGCAGCTTTTCAAGATAATACCAAAGTCAATAATATACCTCAAGAAAGGCGAAAAGATTCCTCTTCACGGGGGAGGCAGGGCAGTAAAATCATTCATTCACATAAGAGACGTGTGCGACGGCATGCTTAAAATAGTGGAAAAGGGGAAAGCAGGAGAGATTTACCACCTCTCCCAATCTTCAGGCTACTCTGTCAGGAAGATAGTAGAAAAAATCTGCAGTAAAATGGGGAAAAAATTCAATGAAGCAACTGACATCGTTGAAGAGCGGCTTGGCCAGGATGCATCCTACATAATAAGTTCCTACAAAGCAAGAAAGCTGAACTGGGAGCCCAAAATAGGAATAGACGAGGGCCTTGCAGAATGCATCAAATGGGTGGAAGACAACTGGAGCGAAATAAAAACTGAACCCCTCAAATACATACACGAGGCGTGATAAAAATACCTGCAAAGAAGGAAATAACACAGCACTGGTATTTCGAGAAAAAGGGAATCATTTCACAACACCGCAACCTAAAATCGCAAAGCGACCTTGATTCCTACGAGCAGGAAAGAAGAGACCTGTTTACAGATAAGCTTGCGCTGCCGCCAAGCGCCTTTACCAACTCGCAATTGCTTGAGTTCGGGCCTTCTGCAGGGGAAAACGCCATTGTGTTTGCAATGTGGGGGGCTTCATGCACGCTTGTTGAGCCAAACCTCAAAGCACACCCCTGCATCAAAAAATATTTCGAGCAGTTCAAACTTGCACAAAAGCTTGTCGAAGTAGACGGCTCAACACTGGAAAGCTACTCCAAACGCCAAATACCTGACAAGAAATTTGACTTCATAGTTGCCGAAGGATTCATCTACCTAGTGAAGCCAGACCCCATGTGGATTGGCTTCTTTTCCAGAATCATAAAGAACAACGGGTTTGTCATCCTGAACTACTGCGAGACATTCGGCAACTTTCAGGAGCTGTTCCTGAAAGCAATTCACAGCAGAATGTGCAAACTCACAGGGATGGGCTCTGTGGAAGCTGCGGGGAAATGGTTTGGAGCCAAGTGGAATTCCATACCGCACACCACAACAATGGAGTCCTGGGTGGCTGACGTTTTAGACAACCCAACTGTCCGGCTAGCGCGATTTTACGAACTGAAAGAGCTGTGCACAAACCTCTGCAACTCTGGATTTTACCTATACTCTTCCTGGCCACCGTATAAGAACAGCCTTGAGGTGTATTGGGCCAAGAAAATGCCAAAACCAAAAGAGCAGCTTGAATCACAGAACGAATTTATCGAAAGAAGCAGGCTTAGCCACATGTTCGGCAGGAAGCATTTCCTTCTAAAGACTGGCCCAGAAATGGAACCCTCCATTAAAGAGCTTCTTACCCTCACAGACAGCCTGATAGACGAATTTGACAGGGACAAGGCAGAGAAATGCATCGAGCACCTTGGCAGCATAGAGAGGCTCATAGGCTCGGACGCAGTAATTTCAGAGCCCAAAGACGTTAAAGAAACGCTTAACGCGATTAAAAGCATAAAGCACATCCTTAACCTGCTTATTGCAGGAAACGCAGACGACATAGCAGCATTCTGCAGCAGCGACAAGGCATTCATCAAAAGCTGGGGAATGCCCACGCATTACGCTGTCTTCAGAAAAGGAAGCGAATAGACTTCAAGCGCACCCTGAAGAACAGCCTAAAAACCGTGCTTACGATTCCAAAAACATTCCTGAGGCGCAGGGCAGTAGTTGAGCTGGTTTCCTGCAGCGCCATAATTGGAACTTCCTTTACAGAATGCCCCGCCTTCACGAGCCGTATAAGAATCTCAGGATAAACCCCGAAGCTGCTGGTTGTGATGCTCACTTTCCCAACAAGGCTTTTTTCATACATCTGCATGCCAAAATAATACTTCAGGCGAAGTCCGAACAAAAGGTTCAGGAAAGCGGAAACAACAGCGGAAATGACCCGGCGGTGAAGAAGCCTGACCTTCTTGTTTCCGCTGTAGGAAATAACAACATCCGCCTGACCAATCTTGCCCATGTAATTCTCAAGAGAATCCGGGGTCAGGCTGTCAGGGCCTGGAAGCAGCATCACGTATTCCTTGGAAGCGTGCCTAATGCCAAGAGCGTAGCTGTAACCAACATTCATGTTCCTCCTGTTATGAAACACCCTTATCCTGGAATTCCTTTTTGCAAGCCTGTCAACAATTTCCCCTGTCCTGTCACTGCTCCCGTCCTCAAAAATAAGCAGCTCGTAATCTGAAAACAGCTTAGCGGCAATTCTACTGACACCCCTTACAGAAGATGCAATAGTCTGCTCATCGTTATACGCCGGTATTATGATGCTGACTGACTTTTTCATGCCCACACCGCGGAGTAGCCCATCATTGCCACCCCAAACACTATGGCGGCTATCCCAAGCCACTTATACTTATTCATGCGCTCCCCCAAAAACCTCACCGACAGCAGCGAAACCCAAACAAAAGTCAAGGCATTTGTGGGAAAGACAACCGCCAGGTCCGCATTTTTTAACGCCCACAAGTAAAAGGGCATAGGCAGCAGGTAAAAAAAGACGCCAAGCATAAGCTTATAGTTACGCAGCTGCTCAGCAACGCTAAAAGAAAACTTCACCGAGCCAAGCTTAAAAAACAGGGCACCAAAAGCCACTGAAACCGTCAAAACCGCCACAATGCCAACTACAACGATTGTCTCAACCATGTTCAGCACCATAACCAACAAGGCTTATCCCCGCAGCAATAAAAAATATGCCAAGCCAGTTAATCAAAAGCAGCACTTCATTCAAAACAAACAGGGCTACCAAAGCCACCCATACGTAACTTAATGCAAAAAAAGGGTATGCGACAGACAATTCCGCCTTTTTAAGAGCAAAAAGCACAAGCATAGCCCCAAGGGCGTAAAAAAACAGTCCAAGAAATATGTTATAGTTGGTTATTATGGCCTGCACATTCAGCTCAAGAGCGGCTGCCCCTGTCTTATAGAAGTATTGGGCTGCTACAGAAAATACGGTAAAAATAACAATAAGCAAAATTGCTGCAGGACTGGTTTTCATCAAAAAGCGGAAACGCGACATGTTTTTAAAGATTTGCGTTGACTGGTTCCAAATCTGAACATATTCCACTTTCCTCACCCTAATCCAGTTAAGGGGGAGGAAAGTGAGGAAGCAGCAGGGCAAAGCAAATTGCATCGCAAGCTAACTTTTCAATAGCGCCAGAGAAGGATTAAATTTAAAAAGTAACAGGGAATCGTTCTAAACATGGAAGAATCGTATATTGAGGGAATTAAAAGAAAGTATTCTATTGAAAAGCTGAAGGAAGCGCTGTCACAATTTAAAAGAATAAAAATCCTCGTGATAGGCGACACCATAATTGATGAATACCATTTTACACGCCCGAAAGGCAGGGCAACCAAAGACCCGATTCTTTCAGTTGACTATGTCAACCATGAGGTTTACGGAGGGGGCATACTGGCTGTTGCAAATCATGTAAGCAATTTTGCAGATGAAGTAACATGCATTACGGCAATTGGAGACAGGAACGACCGGAAAGACTTCATCACCGGCGCCCTCAACAAAAACGTAGACTTGAAACTTCTCGTAAAAAAGGACTCGCCAACTACAATAAAAAAGAGGTATTTGGACAACATAAGGAATGAAAAACTGTTCAAGGTAGAGTTCATTAACGAAGCCCCAATTGATGAAGAAACTGAAAAAAAGCTTATTGGATTCCTAGAGCAGGAGCTGCCTAAAAACGACTTGGTCCTCCTTGGAGACTTCGGGCACGGCTTAATAACTGAAAAGGTCATAAAGCTACTGGAAGAAAAGTCAAAATACCTGGCAGTAAATGCGCAATGCAACAGCGCAAACCTCGGCTTTAATTTTGTAACCAAGTATAGCAAACCAAAATACATAACCATGGACATTACCGAACTGCAGTATGCTGTTTCGGACCGCTTCAGCACAGTGGATGTCCTGATGAAAAAGCTCAGGGACAAAACAGGCTTCAGCAATTTCCTGGTAACAATGGGAAAGGAAGGCGCAGGATACTTCAACAACAACAATATTAGATTCAGCCCTGCCTTTGTTACAAGGCCAAAGGACACAGTAGGGGCAGGGGACGCCGTCTTCAGCGTCACTTCCCTTTTTTCCTGCCTTGGAATGAAAGAGCTAATCCCGTTCATAGCAAACTGCGCAGGCGGCATTGCAGTGTCGTACCTCGGTAACAAGGAGAGCATAAATAAAGAGAAACTTCTGGAGTTCATCAGCCAGGCATACAATGGCGAGATTAAAGCAGTGTAGAAAACTCTTTCTTCATAGCCTCATAGCTTTTGCTGTTAACGTCAATAAATTCGGCATTGATGTTTTCAGCCAGTTCAGCATCATTTCGGCTGTCGCCAATAACAACAGCCATATCAAAATCACCGAGAGTCATGTTAAGCTCCTTCAGAGCCTGAAGAACCATTCCAGGGCTAGGCTTTCTCATGGCCTTATCCTTTACAAAGTCAGGATTAAACTGAACCCCATTTGCCGAAGCCGCATACACTTTATCAA
>Ga0209541_10001972_pt1 | contig 39770 bp, 41 predicted proteins | sample RifCSPlowO2_01_FD_184027 | JGI IMG/M metagenome (GOLD analysis project Ga0209541, IMG submission 184027) | Groundwater microbial communities from Rifle, Colorado - Rifle CSP2_plank lowO2_0.1 (SPAdes) (version 2) | ecosystem: Environmental > Aquatic > Deep subsurface > Groundwater | place...
AAGCACTTTTGACGAAACGCTTGAAGATAACCAAAACCGCACGCCCCAAGAAGCCCTTAATAATGAAATGAAAAGGATACTCGAGCGAAACCAGTGGAATTTGGAAAAAGCTGTTAATTCTGTAGAGCTTCAGGATCTTGTGAAACAACAGTCTGTTTTAACTTCCCCTATTGCGGGAATCGTAACCCGCACGGATGCGAGAGTCGCGGGAGTGAATATTACGGGGGGAACCGTCTTTACCGTCACAGATCCCGGGTCCCTCAAATTTATAATGGAAGTAGATGAAGCTGACATTGCAAAAGTTAAGGAAGGGCAGAAAGTATTAGTTAACCTTGATCCGTATCCCGATAAAAAGCTGGAGTTCTTGCTTGACAGCATTGATTTTGTCACCCATTCAACCTCAACGGGCGGAAACGCTTATAACGTCGAGGCGAAAATGCCAACTAATACTGCCTACCAATACAGGGTTGGCATGAACGGCAACGCCCAGATCATAATTGCAAGAAAAGACAATGTTTTGATAATTCCGCTGTCAAGTATTGTTAATGATGATAAAGTAATCGTGAAGACAAAAGAAGGTTTGATGCGAAAAACAATAAAAATCGGCCTTGCGAATGATATAAGCGCGCAGGTTTTGACAGGACTTGAGGAAGGCGATGATGTTGTAATCGAGCCTTCAAGCGTCACTCTGAATACAAATGCGGGCCCTCGTATCCCTTTCATGGGAAGATTTTTAAGACCGCCCGGGGCAAGAATCGGAAGATAAATCTAACTTAATGAAAAAAAGAGAAATCATTAGGCTTTTGAATGTCAAAAAACAATACAAAACTGACGTTGTGACAACGCATGTTCTAAACGGAATATCGTTTAGAGTTAATAAAAACGATTTTATTGCGATAATTGGACCTTCGGGAAGCGGTAAATCAACGCTTATGAATATAATAGGCCTTCTTGATAGCGCAACTTCAGGAAAATATTTTTTAAACGGGATAGATACTTCAAAGTTTGGAGAAGACGAGCTGGCAGAACTTCGCAATAAAACAATAGGATTTGTTTTTCAATCCTTTAATCTTCTGCCCCGCGCGACGACTTTTGAGAACGTAATTTTACCGTCAATTTATGCGGGAATCTCAAGAAATGAGAGGCTAAGAAAAGCAACAGAGATACTTAAAACTTTGGGCTTGGGTGACAAACTAAATAACCGGCCGAACCAGCTCTCGGGAGGACAGCAACAACGCGTTGCGATAGCACGGGCTCTCATGAATGACCCCGAACTTATTCTCGCAGACGAGCCGACCGGAAACCTAGACACAAAGTCAGGGCAGGATGTGATGAAAATCCTTAAAAATCTAAACAGGGAAGGAAAAACAATAATCTTAATTACGCATGAAACGGAAATCGCAAAACACGCAAGAATTATAGTCAGAATCACTGACGGAAAGATACTTCGTTAGTTAAAAGTTCAAAGTGAAAAGTTAAAAGTTGAAATTGAGAGTTTAAAATTATAAAAAATTCGAACTTTGAATTGTAATTTTGAATTTTGAATTTGACTGACTGAAAGGAAGGAACATATGGAAGTAAGAGAGTTAATAACGCTTGCCCTGAAATCGCTTACGGCAAATAAGCTCCGTAGTTTCCTGACAACCCTTGGAATAATTATTGGAGTTTTTGCGATAATACTTCTTGTCTCTCTTGGCGCAGGCCTTCAAGCCTATATCACAAACCAAATCCAGGGATTTGGGTCAAACCTTATATTTGTTATTCCCGGACGCATTGGCGGCGCAAGAACCCCGGGAGGAGTTGTCGCAAATAAATTGTCTGTTCAGGACGCGAAAAATATTGAGTTAAAACTTCGTGATATCGCAAATGTTGCGCCGGTAATCCAGAAAAATTCATCCTTAAAGTATAAAAATCGCGAAAATAAGGGAACTTCAGTTCTCGGAACTACCGCAAATTATACAAAAACCGTCCAGAATGCCGTAATTGAAAAGGGAACTTATTTTACTCCAAGTCAGGAAATTTCCGGAACAAAGGTCGCGGTTTTAGGCCAGACCGTGCTGAAAAATCTTTTCGAGGAGGAGAATCCGGTCGGTAAGAGACTTTTCATAGGGAACAATATATATACTGTTATAGGAAGTTTAAAAAAAAGAGGCGCGATTTTTGGTTTTGACCAGGACAATACCGTAATTATTCCGATTTCTTCCGCAAGGCGCCAGTTTGGACTAAATCAGGTAAACGCAATTTATGTTTCGGTAGAAAATGAAGATCTTATACCGTTTGCTAGTGAACAGATAAAAAAGACTCTTTTAAAAAAACTTACCGAGGATGATTTTACTATTCAGACTGCCTCCTCAAGTCTTGAAATAGTAACTAATGTTACAAATATTCTTTCTTTGGCCCTTGGGGGAATCGCCGCAATCTCGCTTCTCGTAGGAGGCATAGGAGTCGCAAATATCATGCTTGTTTCGGTAACTGAAAGGACGCGGGAAATAGGCCTTCGAAAAGCTTTGGGAGCAAGAAGAAACGATATATTGAAACAGTTTCTGCTTGAGGCGGTATTTTTGTCCGTCAGCGGAGGAATTATAGGCATAGTGCTTGGAATTGGCGCGTCTTTGATTTTGGCGCGGTTTTTTGTCTCACTTGTTACCCCCTGGTCAATATTTCTTGCCTTCGGGTTCTCTGTTGCGGTGGGAATAATATTTGGCATGGCGCCTGCCATCCGCGCCTCGCGCCTCTCCCCGATTGAGGCTCTTCGGTACGAATAGGTTGCGCCAGTTTTCATCAGTGATATAATTCTCAATCATGAAGAAAAAATTAGTAATCATAAAGCTTGGAGGGAGCGTAATTACAGACAAAACCGCCAAGAAAGGCCTTTTTAGAAAGAGGGTTGTTGAGCGAATCGCCCGCGAAATTAAGACTGCCAGAGACAAACAAAAATTCAGTTTGATCTTAGTCCATGGGGCAGGCTCCTTTGCTCATCCGATCGCCAAAAAATACAGACTCAATGAAGGTTATCTTAGCACTGAAAGCTCTAAGGGATTTGCAGAAACCAAAATTGGTGTGCTAGAATTAAATCTCCTTGTCTGGCAAGAATTAGAAAAAGCATCTCTTAAGTCATGCATTGTCGAATCGGGCGCTGTAATCAAGGCAAACTCCGCAAAAATTAAAAAGTTCGACACAGAATTTATACAATCTTTATTAGCAAAGGATATTATTCCGCTACTTTCTGGCGATGTTGTTATTGATGAGAAAATGGGATTTTCTATTATATCGGGAGATCAAATTGCCGCCTTCCTTGCAAAGAAATTTGACGCAAAAAAGGTCGTTTTTGTCTCTGATGTAGATGGTGTTTTTGACAAAGACCCGGCAAGAGATAAGGACGCAAAGACAATACCTGAAATTAATATAGGGAATTATCAAAATATTATCGGGAAAATGAAGGTAAAAAATCCCTCGGATGTAACCGGTGAGATGAGAGGAAAAATATTATCAATTAAGAAAAATTTGCGGGGAATAAAAGTTCTAATAATTAATGGTCAAAAATCGGGAAATGTGCTAAAATCATTAGTCAATAATAAGAGGCAGAACTTTGGAACTGTTATCAATTTTTAGCGCATACAATATATGAGTGGACATGGACCCGAAAGAAAACAACCGCTACTACTTGAACTTGAAGCAAGACCCTTACAGGGAGTCGCGGCAATAATAGAAGATCCCGACGGTTCGATCTACACTAACAAAGAGAAAAAGGGAAATCCTCCATATGGCAAGCTTCCTGGGATGGAGTCAATTCCTATGGAGACCACAAAAACGGAGCAAGGCGAGACCCAAGAAGAGGCACTAAGACGACTGATAGAAGAGGAAGTGGCATTTAATTTAGCCTTAACAGATCCTGAGAAAATCGGCATGTTCGGAGTAGGCATTGCAGCAGTAACGCTTTATCACATGCGTGTGGTGGCAAAAAACGGGAAGAATCCTAATTACAAAAATGAGGAACTAGAAGAGCCAAAATTCACAAATCCTGATTCGCTTAGAAATGGGACCGTTTGGGTCCGGCGGGGCGTCCCAGAGATGGTAGACGCTTTACAAAGTGGGGCAAGGGGAGTTTATAGAATGTCCTGCCAACCCCCATCCTCTTGAACCACCGAATAAATTCTTATGATGGCAAACTACAAGCAAAAACAGATAATAGGTAAAACTGACAGAAAAGGCAATATAACTGGTGGGATTGAGAGGTGGGAGGCGCATAGAAAGGGAACTTTGCACAGAGCTTTTACTCTCGCTCTAATTTATAAAAACTTTTATATCCTCCAGCACAGAAAACACGCATGTTTTGACGGAGTCTTAGACATAACTTCTTCTTCCCATCAGCTGATGTCGAACGGAAAACTAGAAGACACGCTTGAATCTGCAAGAAAATGTTTGTTTCGCGAATGGAAAATTAACGAAAGTGATATTCTAGGAAAATTCAAACTAAAAGGCGCGATTTATTACAAAGCGCGCGATGCAAAAAGTGTTTATACGGAACATGAGATTTGCGATATTGTAGAGGTCCGAGTCAAAAAAATTCCCACGCCCGCCTATGATGTTGCCTACGGTTGTTCGCTTCTTACGAAAAACGAACTAACGAATAGGAAGTCGCGAACTTATTCTCTCCTCGCCCCTTGGGTAAAAAAAATGATTAAGAAAAAACTGCTATAATAAAAGGCAATGAGTCCACTCAAAACATATATTCTCATATTGATAGCTACTTTGATAGCCCTCTTTCTTATAAAACAATTAGATATCTTCTACCCAATTTCTGTTACTAATCGAGCAGTCTCAGCCGAGCTGTCAGTTGTGGGAGAAGGAAAGGTGGATGTTGTTCCAGATACGGCAAACGTTCAGGCAGGAATTACCGCAGAGGACAAAACTGTTCAGGAAGTTGAGGGTAAAATTAACGAAATAAACAATAAGATTGTTTCTGCCCTTGAAAGACTTGGAATTGATAAAAAAGATATTAAAACAAGTAACTATTCTATAAATCCAAGTTATGATTTTACTCCAAATGGCCGCAATAATATTTCAGGATATACGGGAAATGCATCGTTAGTAATTACTGTCAGGAAACAAGAGCTAGTTTCACAAGTTATAACGGCAGCAACAGAAGCAGGAGCAAATCAAGTCTACAATTCGGGATTTACTGTTGATGATCCCTCCAAATATAGAGAAGAGGCACGAAATAAGGCAATACAAAACGCAAAGGAACAGGCGCAGAAACTTTCAAAGGAATTAGGTATTAAGCTTGGTCGAGTTGTGAATATTGTTGAATCCACTCCCGGACCTGACAGAATAGTGCCGTTTCTCCGCAGCGAGGCGGGACTCGGAGGGGCGCCGGATCTTCAACCCGGAAGTCAAACCATAACATCGGTCGTAACATTGTATTTCGAAAAGCATTAGGTCCGCCGTCGTTCGGGTTCGCCTCGTGGTTTACATCCACGCAGTCGAAACCTCACTTTGGCGGACTTAAGAAACAGTAGAACTCGCATTGTTCGTCAACTGTTTCTAAAGGAGGTGTGCTTATGGCAAAAAATCATACTAATCATCTAAACACTTTTAAAACTTTGAGGCTTCACTGGTATGAAGCTCTTCTTTTAAAAATCTCGCTTTTATCTGTTGGAATTCTAATTGGGGCAAATTGGCCGGCAATTGTTTTGGATTGGGCAACACCACTTCTTATTGTGGCCGTAGTCTCATCCCTCTACGCCATTTTGGTCTGGTGGAAAGAGTAAGGCCTGCCCCGTTAGAAACGAAGCCTTCTAATGGGGTCTTGACAGAAGATTAAAAAATGTTTCATACTAAATATAGTTTTGGGCTACCCTTTTCAGTATAGCGTATTGAGTATTCAGTATTGAGTATCATACAGAATACTGGATACTGTATACTGAATTCTAAGTATATGGCGAAGGCAAGATTAACTCGCGATAACAGAAAGTTAATAATATTAATAGTTCTTTTTATTGCTTTTGCGGCAGGGTTTTTAGTAGCAAGAACTCGTTATAAGCCGCAAATCAGAGAAACATTCAATATGGTTCAGGAGCGTGAACAAAAAATTAATGAACTCCGCGAAGTAATCAAAAGCTACGAAACCCAACTACTTAAACTACAACCAAAAACAAGATAAATTTGGCCGCCCCCAATTCCCCCTATTCATACACCCATTTATTGCGATAGCAACTTTTGGGTGTGCAAGGAGGTTAGGAAAAATTAAGCTGGATTAGTGTTGAAGCCGGGGAAATTAACTATTGTGCTGAAATAATCCTCCATAGTCCTTGGCCTTCTTATCTGAAGGACTGATCCGTCGGGTCTTAATAAAAGCTCTCCCGGTGTAAGCTGCCCATTGTATTCATTTGCCATTGCAATTCCGTGCCCTCCTGCATCATGAATAACTACCAAATCGTCGGGATGGACAGCAGGCATTTCTCTTTGCTCGGCCCATCTATCGGTACTCTCGCAAAGAGATCCGGTTACATCATAGACCATTTCTCTTTGCGCCCCTTCTTTTCCAAGAACCGTTGCGTGATGATAAGCTGTCTCATATATAGCAACTCTTGGCATGCTCGTGGTGCTCCCGTCAAGACCTACGAAATGTCTGTGTTTTTCTGTCACGTGCCTTGCTCTTGCAACAAAATATCCATAAGGTCCGGTCATAAACCTTCCGCATTCAAATGTAATCTGCAAAGGATCAAACCCTCTTGCAGCAACCATCTGCTGATAATCGCTCCTGACCTGTCTTGAAATCCTATCTATATCTACGGGCCTTTGGGTAGGTCTATAGTCAATTCCCACCCCTCCACCAAAATTGACCAAATCAATCCGAATATCTAACTCATCATCTACCTCTCCGACCAATTTAAAAAGCATTCTGGCAGTTTCCGCAAAATACTCGGGGTCAAGCTCGTTTGAAGCTATCATTGTATGGAGTCCAAATTTCTTGACTCCTTTTTCTTTTGCCATTTTGTATGCTTCGAACAACTGATCACGTCTCAATCCGTATTTTGCTTTTTCCGGACCGCCCAAAATTTCTCCGCCGATTCTCGTCGCGCCCGGATTATATCTAAAACAAAGTCTGTCCGGAAGTCCTCCATGTTCCCTAACAGCTTCTTCCATATGCGTAAGATGGGTGATATCGTCCAAATTCATAAAAGCGGCCATTTCCCGTGCTTTCACAAATTGATCGGCTGGAGTGTTGTTTGAGGTGAACATAGTTTTTTCTCCCGGAATCCCGACTCTTTGGGCCATCTCAAGCTCCACCATTGAAGAACAATCAGCTCCAAACTCTTCTTCCTTCATGATCTGTAAAATATGAGGATTTGGCAAAGCTTTAACCGCAAAAAAGTTTGTAAAACCTGGAGCCCAGGAAAAAGCATCTCTGAATCTTCTAGCGTTATCGCGGATTCCTTTTTCGTAATAAATAAAAAAAGGTGTGGAATATTGTTCTGCGATTACTTCTATTTGTTCGCGTGAAAACGGAAGGGAGGTTTCTTTTCTTACTTCCTCAGGTGTGGCAGGTCTTCCATGATATTCTTCGATGTAAGACATAATGGCCCGATTATACGCGCTGTTTTAGCATTTTGCAATTGCCTCTTGACGTTCGCTTTTTAATTAATTATACTTCACGTCTATTACTGCCTCTTATTAATTATGGCAACCGAAAGACCCGGAGCCTCGATACAAGAACCGTCCTCAATGCTCCCCGAAGGAGGACAAAATTTATTCCAAAGGATTAAAGAAGTTAGCACGCGAGCAGAAGCAATGGACATAGAGCTTATTCGGCTTTCCATCGGACAGCCCGAAGGATACCCTCTTGTAAGCGCGATGGAGAAAGCTGCCGAGGCCATAATGAGTAGAGACCAGAGCATGCACGAGTACCAGGATAACGGGAGTCCCGGCGTACCAGGTTTTTCCGAAGGCTTTGTTAAGGCTCATATAAAAACTCCTTTGGAGGGGGAAAATGTAGCTTACCTTCCAACTCCCGGGACTAAACCAATGCTTGGACTGTTTCCTCTTGCATGCGGGGGTGCAGACAGAAAATTGACCATTGCTACCATGACGAATCCAGGATATCCAACTCCCAAAGATTGGGCAAGGGGATATTTGGGTCATAATGTTTTCGAACTGCCTTTAAATCCGGAAAACGGCTTTAGATTCTCGATCAAAGACATTCCGGAGGGAACAGATCTGATCATGATAAATTACCCTCACAATCCAAGCGGACAGGTAGCTACAAAAGAACAGCTTGAAGAATTGTGTCAATATTGTCAGAACAAGGGAATAAGACTTGTAAACGACGCTGCTTACATGGCCTTAAGTCATACAGATGAAAGCACTACCCTTACAGATGTTGCTGTAAATTACCCCGGACTCTCATGGATTGAACTTTTTTCATCGTCAAAAACATTAGGAAATGCTACGGGATGGAGAATAGGAGCTGCAGTCGGATCTCCGATATTTATTAAGGATCTGGCAACAATTAAGGGTAACACCGACAGCGGATTCGCCGCTCCGCTTGCGGCCGGAGTTCTTTATGCCGTAGAACACGATAAAGCCGGAATTGAGGCAAACAGAGCAAAGTTTGAACGGAGAATAAAAGTTCTCACGGATATAATAAAAAATAACGGGGTGCAACTGGCAGTAGAACCTCAAGCCGGGTTTTTCGTTTTGACTAAAACACCCCGCTATGCTTTTGGGGAGGAGATGAAAGATGCTGAAGACTTTAATACCCGAATGATCTACCAGACAGGAATTGTCTGCGTTCCTTTTCACCCCTACATCAGGCTTGCGGGTTGTACGGATGTAGAAGCCCTTGCCCCCAAGATTGATGCAGGATTTAAAAAAGCTGCAGTTTCTTATTAAGCACTTTTCTTCCTAACCCCACTGGAATGGAAGTTGTATAATAGTCCCACAATGAGAGGCACAATCAAATGCACCCACTGTGGAAAAGATATCCAGCTTACCGATGCCTTGGCTCATGAACTTGCTGAAGAAACTGAAAGAATAAAGAAAACCGTTGGGGAAGAGACTCGGAAAAAAGTCCGGGATGAATTCGAAGAAAAAGATAAAGCGCAAAAATTAGAGCTTGAAGAGGAAAAAAAGAAAAATAGAGAGTTAATCGAAACATTTGAAAAAAAGAAAAAAGAAGATGAAGAAAAAATCCGCGAACAAACTTCAAAAGAAGCTTCTGAGAAATATAGGCTTGAAAAATTAGAGTTCGAGAAAAAAATAAACGATATGCAGAAGGCCCTCGAGGAAGCACAACGAAAAGGAAAACAAGGTTCACAACAACTTCAGGGAGAGGTGCTCGAGTTAGACCTTGAAGGACAGCTTAAAAATCAATTTCCCTTTGACGAGTTCCTTCCGGTACCAAAAGGTGTTGAAGGCGCAGACATTTGGCAAAATGTTCGAGATGAGCGAGGGAATGCGGCCGGGTCAATTCTTTGGGAAACTAAACGAACTAAAAACTTTGATAAAAAGTGGCTTCCTAAGCTCCGGGAAGACACAAGACGCGTGAATGCAAGTGAATGTATTTTGGTAACAGAAGTCTTGCCAAATGACGTGAAAGGGTTCCATAGGACAGACGGGGTCTGGGTTACGAGTTATGAGTATGCAATCCGTATTGCACGGACTGTCAGATTCATTATTTTAAAAGTTTCGGCCGCTCGCGCCTCTGCCTCACATGAAGATCATGAAATCAAAAGAATTTATGAATATATAACTTCCGAGGCTTTCAGGCATAAATTCGAAGCGCATTTTGAAGGGGTCAAAGCTTTGCGCGATGATTTGGCAGCAGAAAAAAGACTCACAGAAATAAGATGGAAAAAACGCGAGGCTCATATAGATAGAATCGACAGAAGCGCGTCTCAAATGTACGGAGAGCTTCAGGGTATTGCTCCGGAACTCTCCGACATCAAATCTCTTCCTGACGGCGCAGATCAAGAAGAAGACTAATTGATATCAGGCGGAATACTCACTTAGGTGTTCTACAAATGGTAAATTTACTTGCTTCACGAATTTTTCATCAGCCGTAATTAAATTGCATCTCTTTTCTTTTGCTAGTACAGCATATGATGCGTCGTAAACCGTAACGCCATATTTTTTTGAAAATTTCATAGCAGAATCGACCAGATTAAAATTAACTTCTTCTATGTTAATTTTTACTTTTTCTAAATCTTTAAGAAATTTTCTCGCCTGGCTTATTGTCAATTTTGTTTTTGTAGCCCAAGAATTGCCGAGTTCATATATAATAAAATCCGGGGCTAAAAGAGGTTCTTTGTCATTTAAATGATGCTCAAGAAGATCAAGTGCAACCGTTACCAGTTCTTCCCCTTCACTACTAAACCACTTATGAACAACTGATGCGTCAATTACTACCACTTTCCTTTATATCTCATTTCTCGAAGCGCTTCAACAATGTCAAAACCTTCAAGATTTTTTGCATTTTCTTTTGCATGTTTTCTGATTCTTACCATAAGCGATTCAACGCGACTTTTACTTTTTTGGTCTTTGTCTACTCTTATCTTCTCCCGAATTAAAGAGGCAAAACTTTTTCTTTTTTTAAAAGCTTCTTCTTTAAGTCTTAAATAATCCTCTTCGGAAATTCGAATGTTAGTAGTGACGTAGTTGCTCATAATACAATTATATCATTGTATTGCTATTTGTCAACCAAAACTTGCGAAATTTTATCCCCCGCGACGAGAATGGTATACTCACTGTATGAGCAATAAAAATACGGCTGATGATTACAATAAATACATATCCTCAATACACAAAACACTGATCACTCCAGAAGAGATAATTCGCGATATAGTAAAACAAGGAACAGGAATTAAATTATTGATTAAGGATAGGATCATTGCGGGCGAGGTGAATGAAGTTTACGATATTACCCTCAGTAACAAAAGGCATGTAATTCTACGAATTTCCCGACAAGGTTATCCAAATTTTCAACAAGAAAAATGGGCGATTACTGAATGCAAAAGGGCGGGAGTACCTGTTCCAGAAATCCTACTTATTAAGTACGTGACTATCAAAAACAAAAAATGTTCCATATGTCTAATGGAAAAAATTGACGGAGAACCATTGGAAAGAGGCGGTTTGGATTTTGAAAAGCTTAATTTAGAAACTAGAAAAAGGTTAATCAGACAAGCAGGAGAAATTCTTTCAAGAATTCACTCAATCGAAACTCGCGGATTTGGCTGGATAATTGGTGAAGGGAAAGCAGAATATTCAAATTTTGAAAACTTACTAAAAGAAAGGCTGAGAAAGAAAGACGCACTAGAAAGAATAATAATGGAAGAAGGAATGGATAAAAATACTATCAGAACGGCCTTTCGAATAATTAACAGGTTTGCAGACGAGTATGCAGAGCAAATCCCAAAACTTAATCATGGCGATTATTCGCATAAGCATTTTATGGTCAAAGATAATAAGATTACAGGAATACTCGATTGGGGTTCTGTAAGAAGTGACTCCCCTGTTTATGACTTTTCGACTTGGGATTATTGGTTTGGTGATTATATTCCTACTGAATGGTTAAAGGAAGGCTATCAAGATAAATCTTTATTTGATAGTAATTTTGAGGATTTCCTTCATATGTTACGAATTTTTAATGCTCTTGATTTACTGGAGTGGTATTATAAAAAAAATCAACACACACTAGACAAAGTAAAGGAAACTCTATTAAAAGATTTAGAATATTTTAAATAGATAAACCATATTTGGGCAAAGCCAGTTTTAGACTGGTAAACAGATCACTGACTAACCAAATTCTGACAACCGACAACTGAAAACTGATAACTGGATCAGAAAATATGAGGGTGTTTATTGGCATTAAGGCGCCGAATGAAATTCAAAATCAAATAATCGATTGGCAGGAAAAGCATAAAGATCTTCCTGTCCGATTTATTGAAAGCAGGAATTTACATTTAACATTGGCGCCTCCATGGTATGAAAATAACATAAAAAAACTTGTTAAGAATTTACAAAAATTTGCTTTTCCAAAAGCATTTGAAGTCAGTTTTAACGAAATCTCGATAGGACCTTTGTCTCGACCTCGTCTCATTTGGGCAACAGGACCAAAACACCAAGGTTTAGCAAAAATGCAAAATGAAATCGCAAAATTTTTAAAAGTACCAAAACAAAGATATTCCAGTCCTCATATTACCATTGCGCGATTTAAAGAGCGCGATGCGCTTTTAATTCCTGAGGTAAACGAAGCAATAGAATTCAAATTCGAATTCTCAGAAATAACCCTATTCGAATCAAAGCTCTCACCACTCGGTGCGAACTACAACACTGTCTTAAGACTTCCGATTTAATTTTGAAAATATTTAATATGTATATTTGCTATTTGCTTTTTAATATTTGATATTGATTGATAAATTATGTTACTTTTAAACTATGGCGTCACTTAAAAGGACAGAAACCCGGCGGAAGTTTTTTAAGTCTTTTGAGGCGAAATCTCTTCGCGGACGTTCCTTTCTTACACAAATTGCGGACGACCTTACCGCAATTTGTGGCTCTACTCCATTCCTAATCTTTCACGTCCTGTTTTTTGCCGGATGGATTGCCGTAAATCTTGATTATGTTCCATGGATTTTACCTTTCGATCCTTTCCCGTTTGGGCTTCTAACAATGATTGTATCTCTTGAGGCTATATTTCTTGCTATCTTTGTTCTTGTCTCTCAAAACAGAAGCGCATATATTTCAACAATTCGAGATGAGGTTCATATGGGAATAAATTTGATAGCAGAAGAAGAGATAACAAAAATCCTTGAGGTTTTGGCAGAAATAAGAAAAGAATTGGGAATTAAAAAGCCTGATTCCCAGCTTGAAAAAATGCTTAACCGCATAGACACAGGATATATTGAAAAATCAATACTTGATCAGATGGATCGCGCAAACAAATCCTTGATAGAACAGATGAAAACAAGTCTCACCGAGCCAATAGTACATCCGGCAACAATAATTACTGGAGCTTCAATACCAAACGAGAATTCAAACGCAGCTACCGCTTCAAGTCCAACCTCAAAATCAGACGACAATAAAAATAAGAAGGCTCGCGAGGAAGCTGACGACTAAAACGCTATCGAAAAGAAAAGGGTTGACTAAATCTGATATAATCAGCGAATGACAAAAATACAAACATCGAAAAAATCTTCGCTCTCAAACTTTATAAACTTTACGAACCTTAAAAGCCTTAGACTTAAGGATCTCATTCTTCCTACCATTATTATTTTAATTATTATTTTGCTTGGTCTTCTTAAAGATCAATTTGTTGCTGCATCTGTAAATGGTAAACAGATTAATCGCTTAGAGCTTATCCAGGAACTTGAGAAAAAAGAGGGAAAGCGCGCTCTTGAAAACCTCGTAAGCGAGGCATTAATAATGCAGGAAGCAAAGAAAAGGAATATTAGTGTTACTAATGAAGAGGTAGACCGCGAAATTGGAACTATTGAAAAAACCATAAAAAATCAAGGGCAGAATTTAGATGACCTCTTGACTCTTCAAGGCTTAACAAGACAACGATTAAAAGATGAAGTAAGAATTCAACTCATATTAAAAAGGCTCGTTGGAAAGGCTGAGGTTACTGACAAAGAAGTAGTAGAATATATAGAAAAGAATAACGAGTCTATCCCCGCTGACGCCAACATGGACGAAATTAAGAGTCAGGTTAAAACACAACTTGAACAGGATAAAGTTAATCAAAAAATCCAGTCCCTAGTGGACGAACTACGCAAAAACGCCAAAATCGAATACCTCCTCAAATTCTAGTCTTCCAAGTTAAAAATCTAGCAAATTCAGCGAATTTCTGTTACTATTGTAGTTCTTATGTCAGATTTTTATACCCCAAAAAGAACATATGACATATATAATCCTACTTCAAATAGTCCCTTTAAACTTAGCCGTTCAAGAATCGAGAATTTTATAAACTGCAAAAGGTGCTTTTATCTTGACAGAAGACTCGCCGTTGATAAACCTCCTCCTTATCCTTACACATTAAGTTCGGCAGTTGATAAACTGTTAAAAAAAGAATTTGACATTCATCGCGCAAACGGCACGCCTCATCCGCTTATGAAGCACTATAAGGTTGATGCCGTTCCTTTCTCTCATAAATTACTTGATGAATGGAGAAATCCAAGACTTGGAGTAAGGTATTTACACAAACCCACAAATTTACTTGTGTTTGGAGGGGTCGATGATGTTTGGCAAGACTCAAAAGGTAGATTAATAGTCGTAGACTACAAATCAACAGCAAAAACTTCGGAGATTAACATAGATGCTCCCTGGCAGATTTCATACAAGAGACAAGTTGAAATATATCAGTGGCTGTTTAAACATAATGGATTTGACGTTTCTGATACGGCGTATTTTGTATACTGCAATGGAATGACAGATAAAGAAGCGTTTGACGCAAAGCTTGAGTTTCGCATAAATGTAATTCCCTATCAAGGGAATAGCGAGTGGATGGAAGAAGCGCTTGTTAAAATTAAGAAATGTCTTGATAGTTCTGAGATCCCAAATTCAAACCCGGATTGCGATTTTTGTGCGTATAGAAAGGGCGCGCATGCAGTCGAAGCGTAGGGACTTGCAAATTCTGTTTAAACTTCATAATATATTAGTCTAATGGCAAAATTCGCGGCAGTCATAATTTTTATTGCAATAGTAATTTCTTCTACACCGGTTTTTGCTCAAACCAGCACTGCGACTTCAACTCCTCAAACAATTAAAGATAGGCTCCGAACAATAAAAGAAGAACGCCAAGCATTCGTGGCGGAAACACGCGAGCAGGTAAAAGAAAAAATGGAAGCTTTCAGGGCTCAAATAAAAACAATAAGAGATGAAAGAAAACAAATATTAACTGAGAGAATTGCAGATAAAATTGCAAGTTCCAACGCAAGATTAACCAATAGGATGGATAAAGCATTGGATCATTTGACTGATATTCTTAATAGAGTTAAGAATCGTGCAGCAGATTTTAAGGCACAGGGCAAAGATACAACGGCCCTTGATCAGGCGATTTCAGCCGCAGAAGCCGCAATTGCGGAAGCGAAAAACGCAGTCGAAGCGCAAGGTGCAAAAGAATACACCGCAAATATCACGGACGAATCAACACTCAGAAATACAATAGGCCAAATGGTTTCAGGATTTAGACTTGATATTCAAGCTGTGCACAAATTAGTGATTGCTGCAAAACAGGCAGTACAGAAAGCCATAATGGAAGCGGCAAAATTAAGAGGAGAAGACAATACGGCAACAGACTCAGCAAATATATAAATTATGGATCCAAATCAAAATCAAAACATTCAAACTCCGCCAGTACAAAATCCTATGGGTACTCCTGGAGGAACTATTCCACCTCCCCCAACGACTCCAATACCATCCATTCAAACACCAAATAACCCTATAGGCAAATCAAATGGTAAAGTTATTTTATTTATTGCTGTCGGCATTCTTTTATTAATAGTTCTTGGCGTAATATATTTTATGGCAACACAACTAAACAATCAAAATAAAACTGAGGATATAACTCCAATACCTACCCAGGCCCTACCCACATCCACTCCCACGCCAACTCCGCTTTCTGAGAAAGACATAGATACAATTGATCTTGGGAATCCCGAGACTGACCTCAAAAGCATAGAGGATGACGTAAAACAACTCTAAATGCTCGTTCTCTCAATCGCCTCTTCTTTCCTCAAACTCCCCCGCAAGATAATCATCATGACCCCGTCGACTGTTCCACGGGGTTATTCGAATCTAGTCTAATGGTCTGAGTCACTAGACTACGCACAAATAATTATTCCCTGCTGAAATGAATTATTCTTTGTTGTGATGTATCGATACATGGGATTCGAAGCTAGCCTAATGGTCTGAATCATTAGACTAGACACAAAGACTTATCTTGGGATGAAGCGGATTTCGAGTTTTGCGCCTATTGCATCCGCTAAGCGCTGCAACAGCGCAATGGACGGTTTAGCTTTCCCACTTTCAAGCCTTGATACAACTGCCTGTCCTGTTTTCATTTTTTTAGCAAGCGCTTTTTGTGTCAAATTTTTTTTTACTCTTGCGTCAATCATTGCTTGAATTACGGCAAATTCCGGTTGCAATTTTTCATATGCACGAACATGATTAGGATTTTTCATCCATTCTTTTTCTATATCTTCCCATTTTGTATAAGTTGGTCTTTTCTTTTTCATATTTTACGCTCCCTTAAACGATTTTCTGCGATTTTTATTTCCTGTTTTGGCGTCTTTTGAGTCTTCTTTTTAAAGATATTAACTATTGCCATATTTTGATCAACTATTCCGAATAAAACTCTAATATTACCTGGTCGTAGTTCCCAAAGACTGTTTTTTAACTTTTTTAAATATTTTCCTCTTAATAAAAACTTATTTTTGACGAAAAGATCTATGTACCCTTGAATTCTTCCCCGCTCTGTAGACGATAAAGACTCTAAAGTTTTCTTTACTCTATCATCTGTTATTACATCCATATTTTATGATAAATTTGTCATAATTGTCAAGTTTTAGAATGCAAGGTTCTTAGGAGTGCCTGAGAGGAATCCGTAGATGTTTTCCTCAGTTGTTCGCAAAATTCTCATTAACGCCTCGCGGCTGTTGAAAGCGTTGTGGGGGGTAATTACTACTTTTGGATTATTTAGGAGCATGTGATTTTCAAGCACAGTTTTTAGGTCTTCAATGGGAAACTCCCTGTGTAGCAATTCTTGCTCCTCACGAATAATAGACTCCTCTTCAAGTACATCTAACCCCGCTGCTGCTACTCTTCCGCTCTGAAGAGCATCAACTAATGCCGTAGTATCAATAATTGCACCGCGTGCAGTGTTAATGATGATAACTCCATTTTTCATCTTAGAAAATGCATCTTGATTTAGCATGTGATGAGTTTCTTGATTGTAAGGAACGTGAACTGTTATTATGTCAGATTGAGAAAGTAATTCATCCATTGTTACGAATCGAAATCCTAAATCCGCCGCTAATTTTGGGTCCGGCGTTCTTTTATATCCAAGAACCTCCATTCCAATTCCTTTTGCTATTCGAATTACATGCGTTCCTATGCTGCCTACTCCGATCACTCCAAGTGTCTTACCAAAAAGATCAAATCCGGTTAGCCCAGACGGAGAAAAATTTCCTTCACGAACCCTTTCGTGCGATTCTATAATTCTTCTTGAGATTGCAAAAATTAAGGCAAAGGCATGTTCTGCTACGGTGTTCTCTCCATATGTCGGAACAGTTGAAATTGTAATATTACGCCTTTTACATTCCTCTATATCTACGTGATCAAACCCGGTTGACATTGTGGCAATGAATTTTAAATTCGGCATTTGATCAAGCACCTGTTTATTTACAGTCGAATATATAAACACAACTATTCCTTCTGCATCGCGGGCAGTCGAAACGCTTTCGGAATTTAGTACTTCCGAATTAAATGAAATCTCAAGAGTATTTCCAAATTTCTCTGAAAGATAATCTTTCTCCCAATCCATGAGCTCAAAACACGCAAGTTTCATAATCTTTAGATTACTATAAAATTTCCCGTTTCATCAACAGATAATTTTTCTTCCTCGCCTTTTCTTATTTTATTTTCAAGAATCATTTTTGATAAGTAGCTCTCTATGTGATCCGCAATATATCTTCGAATATTCCTTGCTCCAAAAGTCGCATCATAAGCATCTTTTGCAATTTTTGAAATAACACGCTCATCAAAAGTAAGTTTAATACCATTGTCTGAGAGTGTTGCAAGAGATTCGGAAAGCAAAATTTCGGAGATTTTCAAGATTTCTTCTTCCGTCAAGGGTCTAAAAACAATTACTTCATCAAACCGGTTTATCAATTCGGGCTTAAAAATATTATTTTTTAACAGATAGTCCACTAATTCATCTTTGAGCGTAGTTAATCCTTTATCAATTCTTTCTCGAATGAGTTCTGATCCCGCGTTTGATGTAGCTATTATTATAGTGTTATTAAAAGAAACAGTTTTGCCTCTATCATCTGTCAGTCTTCCTTCGTCAAAAACTTGAAGGAAAATGTCGAGAAGATGCGGGTGCGCTTTTTCAAACTCGTCGAGTAAAATTAGCGAAAAAGGAGTCTTCTCAACCTTATCTGTCAAGGCATTTGCGACAACTTCTTCCCCCGGTGACTCTCCAAGAATTCTTTTGATTTGATCTTGTGTTTGATATTCGCTCATATCAAGTCTTATCATTGAATCAGGGCTGCCAAAATATTCTGTCGCAAGAACTTTTGCTGTCTCTGTCTTCCCAACACCAGTTGGTCCCAAGAAAAGAAAAACAGAGATCGGCCTCTCTCCACTTTTAAATCCTGATCGCAGACGCCTAATAGCATTTGCTATAGCTTGGATCGCTTCATCCTGACCAATGACCCTCTCGTGTAGTCTTTCCTCAAACCTCATCAATAGTTCTTTTTCGCGTGCGTCCGGCTCTTCAAGAACAACGCGAGTTTTACCCTGAACTGTTCTTATTATTTCATCCCCATCTATTGCGTTTTTCTTGTCTATTTTTGCTTTGGAAGCAACGTCTTCAAGTAAATCAACATCACGGCCAGGAGAAAAACGATCAGGGAAAAACAAGGGGGACAACAAAACTGCTTGCTTCAGCGCAGAGTATTTGACGGAAATACCGTATTTTAATTCAACTTCGCGCGCTTTTTCTGTTAGGAGAAGCAGTGTCTTCCCTTGCGGAAGTTCCTCTAAGATAATCTCTTCAAATGCATCAGCAACGCTTGGTCTATTCTTAATATGCTCTGCAAATCCTAAGGGGCTTGTTGTGCCAATTATTTTTACTTTATCAGATGCCAAATACTCATCAAGCACTCCAGACATATCAAAGTTAAAACCCCCGCCTCCAAAAATATTTTCTACATTTTGTATAAATACAATAGCATTCCCTCCCTGAGCGATTTCTGAAAGCAAAAGGTTTAAGCGTGCCTCAAGATCACCTGCAGTTCCTGCACCTGAAAGAAGCTTGTCCACCAATAATTCGAAGACTCTTTTATGGGAAAGCTCAGCGTTTATCTCGCCTGTGAAAGAATGATAAGCAAGATGTTCTACTAAAGATTTTTTTCCTGTTCCAGATTCACCCACGATAATAGCGTTTGAGGTTTTCTTTTTTGACATAACTACCACGAGCTCATCATATTCTTTTTCACGCCCGATTGTAGAAGGTAGGAATCTTTTCGACAAAACTTCCCATGTTAGGTCTCTTGAATATTTTTTAAGCTCGTAATTCCATGGATACACAAGCGAGTCAAAAACACCTGTCCCTGTAAGATAAAAGCGAAGGTGGGAAAATTTCTCTGGCTTAAATTTTCTCCGTGTCCAGTAGAGAATATTTATTACATCATCATTATTTAGACTGTTATTTTGAAGATAATGAGTTTCGTCTTCCGAAAGCAGAATATAAGAAGCAAAAAGATCGACCTCTGTAATGTATTTACCTTCAACGAATACACTTGCTTCAAGCGCCTGTGTTAGAAGCTCCTCTTTGGAAACTTTCGTATCTTGAACATCTTTGATCCCAAGCTTTTCCTTGAAAAAGCGAACTGATGGTTTATTTATTACTCTTTTTGCTATATCGAATCCGCTTTTCCCAGAGAGAAACATGGACCTTGCTGAAAAGATTAAAGAGTCTTGCGGCTTTTTAAGATCTTTTGAAACTTTATTCTCTGGGCGCGTTTTAGCAATGTTCTCAAGAAATAATTCATTTATCAATATAATTGCGAACATTGAGAGGGCGACTTTAAGATTCAGGCCAGTATTTATTGAGAGATATACAAAAGATAACGAGGCAAAAAAAAGTAAAATGCGAACTATCACACCAAATATGGAGTTTGCGAATAGATAAATTTGGAAGCGTTTTTCTACCATATTAAAAACCAAAAAATTATTATTGGAAGAACTATTACTAAAAGACTCATAACGAGGAGAAGTATTGCCACGAGTATCAGGACAGGTATTGTAACCGCAAGTATTAATAACTTAATAGCTATACCCATGACTATCGAGAATATTACCAGCCCTTCACGGTATTCACTCTTAAGAGGTTTAAAAAAGGTTTTTAAAAGAAGTGGGACAGATAAAAGATTTGCGATATAGGAAAAAATCTCGAAGGAAAGCTTTGCTTGCCCTAATAGGAAATCGCGGTACCAAAAAAGCACTAAAAAAACAGGCGCGAGCAGCAATCCCACAATATATCTAGTATTAAGTATTTTGTCCCGATAATCAAGGTTATCGGGATCCCGCATGAATGTAATTCATCGGGATATTACGTATCAAGTATTGGCAGGGAGGAACTAGAACCATGATTTGTATTATTGTATGATAAGTATAGGCGTTTGTTGATCCAAACGTCTTTTTGAGCTGCCCATGTTAATCTCTGAAGAACAAATAAAAGAGCTTGTTTTAAAAACAGGAGTTGTCAAGCAGGATGTGCTTGAGGAAATTATTCAATTTGCAAAAAATTCCAAAGTAAATCTCTCAGATGCACTAATTGAGAAAGATATAATTTCTGATGAGAATTTGGGGGTTTTGGTTGCCGATTTTCTTCATATACCCTTCATAATTTTATCAAGATTATCAATCCCTGAACAAGTTTTCCATATAATTCCAGAAAAAACAGCAAGAAAGCATAAGATTATTCCATTTGCAATAGATCAAGACGGACTAAGACTTGCTATGGTAGACCCAACCAATGTAGAAATACAAAACGCAATTGTCAAAAAAACTAATTTTCGGGTTATACCTTATTTAACAACCGAGAGAGACATTGAAAGTGTTTTCAAAATTTATAAAAAGGCTCTCCAAATTACATTTGAAGATTTACTGCGTAAAGAAGTTGGACCGCTCGACCTTTCAAAATTGTCTGATGAAGCACCAATTGAGAAGATTGTAACTCTCCTTATAGAATCGGCGTATCAGGACAAGGCATCGGATATTCATATAGAACCTCAGGAAAAAGATTCCCTGATACGATTCCGAATTGACGGAATTCTCCATGATGTTCTATTTTTGCCAAAAAACTTTCATGATAGAGTAATCTCAAGAATAAAAATTCTTTCGCGTCTTCGAACTGATGAACATTTAAGCGCACAGGATGGAAAAATGAGGGCGAAACTTGAGGAGGAAGACTTGGATATCAGAGTATCAATTCTGCCAATTGCGGATGGTGAGAAAGCGGTATTAAGACTTCTTGCCGCAAGATACAGGCAATTTTCCCTTATTGATCTTGGAATGAATGAAGAGGCTCTGAAAAAAGTTACATCCGCTTATAATAAATCTTATGGAATGGTTTTATCAACCGGTCCTACCGGATGCGGAAAAACTACTACAATTTATGCAATTTTAAAAATTTTAAATACTCGGGAGAAAAACATTACTACTATAGAAGACCCTGTTGAATATAGAATTATGGGGGTAAATCAAATACAGGCAAACCCAAAAACTAATCTAACTTTTGCCAATGGGTTGCGCTCTATTTTAAGACAAGACCCAAATGTAGTATTTGTGGGAGAAATTAGAGATAATGAGACTGCAGGAATTGCAGTGAATGCCGCCTTAACCGGTCATTTAGTCTTGTCAACATTACACACCAACGATGCAGCTACTTCCCTGCCACGTTTGATTGATATGGGCGTTGAACCATTCCTGGTCGCATCAACTGTCAATGTAATTATTGCCCAAAGATTGGTTCGAAAAATTTGTCAGATGTGTAAAGTGCCCTACAAAATTTCTGTTTCCGAATTAATCAAAAATCTTCCAAAAGAAATGATTACTAAACATTTTGGGACAATGGCGGAAATTGAGTTTTTTAAAGGCCAGGGTTGCAAAATCTGTCATTCGACAGGTTATTCAGGAAGAATTGGAATATTTGAAGTATTAGAAGTTACAAAAGATATTAGAAAATTAATTACTGAAAAAAGCGACTCCGATGTAATAGAGCAAAAGGCTATCGAAGAAGGAATGATAACAATGCTTGAAGATGGCTTAGACAAGGCGACACGCGGTATTACCACAATAGAAGAAGTTTTAAGAGTAACAAAAGTGGAACTTGTATAAAGTGCATGAACACGAAGTCTATTTCAATATCAAATTCTGAGAAATTAGGCCTGATTAGTAATTTTGCCACAATGCTTAACGCAGGATTGTCAGTCCTTGAAATTGTGGACTCTCTTCTTGAAGACTCAAAAGGAAATCTAAAGAAACTACTCGAGATATTGCGAGAAGACCTTATGCAAGGCGGCCATATCTCATCATCTTTTGAAAAGTTCCCTAAGGTTTTTGACAAGATTACAATAAATCTTATTAAGGCAGCCGAGGAGGGAGGGACTTTAGATGTAACTCTCACGGATTTAAAAGTTGGTTTTAAAAAGGAGACGGAGTTCAGAGATAAAATAAAAGCCGCATTAACCTATCCCATCTTTATTCTTGTTGTATTTATTGGTGTTTTGTTCATGATTCTTTCCGTGGTTGTTCCTAAAATTGCAACAGTTTTCTTACAGCTTAACGTCCCGCTCCCTCTCCCTACCCAAATTTTGATTTTTTTGTCCGATCTAATTCTTAAACAAACTATCTTTATTACAACTCTTGGAATAATTTTACTTGCATTATTTATTTTTATGTATATTACTCAAAAACAGTTGCTATTGAATATCTTTTTATCTTTCCCTCTCATATCAAATCTTGCAAGACAGATAGATTTGACCAGATTTTCGCGAAGTCTATATCTTCTTTTAACAGCGGGAATACCTATTTCAGGAGCTTTGGAATTAACGCAAGAAGTTGTTTTAAAGAAAGAAGTGTCGCGGGCAATTATAAGATCAAAAGAGATGGTTATCTCCGGTAATAAGCTGTCTGAAGGTCTGAAAACTGCAAGAAACATTTTTCCAAGTATTATGATCAAAATTACAGAGGCAGGAGAAAAAAGCGGATCCCTGGACAAATCCATGCTTGATGCATCAGAGTACCTTGATTATCAAGTGTCAAAAACGCTTTCGACAATAACCTCTCTTCTTGAGCCTATTATGTTAATAGTTGTTGGCATAATAGTTGGAGGTATGATGTTGGCAATTATTTCACCAATTTATGGTTTGATTGGTCAAGTTGGAGCACGATGAAACGTGGAGTAACCTTAATCGAAGTACTTGTAGTAATTGGAATACTCCTGACGCTTATTGGCATGGCAAGTATTAGTTTCGTACCCTTAAGAAGTAGGTCTGTTTTAGATACAGCTATTACAACTCTAATTTCAGATATAAAGTCTCAGCAGATTAAAGCTGTGGCGGGCGACACGGAAGGACGTTCTACAAGTGATAATTATGGAATATATTTTGGAAATAACTCTTATGTTCTTTTTCATGGCACTAGCTTTAATCCCACCGATCCTTCAAGCTTTACTATAGCTTTAGAGGATAATATATTAATCGAATCAATATTTCCTTCTTCTCAACTTATTTTCTCAATTAAAAACGGTGAAGTTGTCTCATTTTCGGAAGCACAAAATTCTATAACTTTACGAGACACTGTCGCGCAAGATTCAAAAACGATAAATATTAATAGATACGGAGTAATAACAGCTGTAAATTAAAAGTTCAAAATGCAAAATTCAAAATTACAATTCAAAGTTCAAAATGTTAAAAACTTTAAACTCTCAACTGCAACTTTTAACTTTAAACTTTTAACTTTAAACTTGTGGCGAAGCCACAATGGGCAGGCCTTGGTTGAGCTTCTGGTGGCGTTTGCTTTTGCTTCAATATTATTGCCAGGCCTAATAACGGGGCTCGTGGCATCAAGAGAAGGAAAAGCGCAACAGATACAAGCTCTTTCGGCAACAGGGCTTTTGCGCGAAGCGCAGGAAGCCTTGAGGGTCGTCCGCGAAACAAGTTGGTCACAAATTGAAACTAACGGAACTTTTCATCCGCAAATATCAGGTTCAACATGGCAGCTTGCTCCGGGACAAGAAAATATTAATGGATATACTCGATCAATTGAAATTTCTAATACCAACAGAGACTCAAATGGTAACATTGTCGAAAGTAGTGGAACAAATGACCCCTCAACGAAAAAAGCTGTAATCTCTGTTTCCTGGGAAACCCCATACCAGTCAGAGGTTACATCAACTGTCTATCTTGCCCGTTATTTGAATAATACAACGTTTATTGACACTTCAGAAGCTGATTTTGAGGCCGGCTCGCATTCTGGGACTGTCACAGTCAACGAAAATGGTGGAGAGGTAGTATTGGGCGCAGGAGGGGGTGGCGACTGGTGTGCTCCTAACCTTTCCATTACAGCTCTTGATCTTCCAAAGAATGGGGTAGCAAATGCCGTTTATGCAATAGAAGGGAAAGCTTTTGCGGGTACCGGAGACAATGCATCGGGAATATCTTATGCCAGTGTTTCAATAAGTAATACTGATCCTCCCGTAGCTACCATCGGGGGAACCTTTGATGGTTATAAAACTAATGACGGTATCTTTGGTGAAACAAACTATGCTTATCTTGCAACGGATAATAATTCCAAAGAAGCCGTAATTGTAGATATTACCCAAGCAATAAATGGGAAATATGCAGAGGCCGGTTATTTTAACGCGCCCGGTAATGGCAACGGATTAAGTGTATCTGTCTCAGGTAGTATTGGGATTATGACCGATGCCAGTAACAATCTTTATACTTTTGACCTTACATCAAAAACAGGATCTCGACCTCAATTAGGCAGCATTGCTCTTTCGGGAATAGGAAATCGAATTTATGTATCCGGAAATTATATATATGTTGCTGAAACTGGTTCCACACAGCTTGAGATTATTGAGTTCTCAAATGGAGGCAGAAATCTATTAAAAGTAGCTCAGGCATCTGTGAACGGACTTGACGGAAGAGATGTTTTTGTCAATACAACAGGGACACGCGCTTACCTTGCAACATCCGCTTCGCCGACACAAAAAGAATTTTTCATAATTGACATTACTAATAAGACAGGCGAAAGACCAGCTCTTGGATCTTATGAATCAAACGGAATGAACCCCGAAGGCATAAATATTGTTACTGGAAATAAAGCTATTTTAGTAGGTATTGGCGGTGAGGAATATCAAGTAATCAGTATAACAAATGAAAGCTCACCGGTGAGATGCGGCGGACTTAATGTAGATGCTGGAGTAAACGGGGTTTCTTCCGTTATTGAAGAGGATGGAGATACGTTTTCCTACATTATCACAGGAGATTCAACTACTGAATTTAAAATAATTGAAGGTGGTCCCGGAGGGCAGTTTGCAATCACTGGAACCTTTACCTCGAGCGCATTTGATGCTAGCTCAACTGTTGCTTACAACAGAATAATTCCCAATATTGTTGAGCCTTTGGGAACAAATTTGGAACTTCAAGTAGCTATTGCTTCTGCCGTTGATGACAGCTGCAGTAATGCTTCTTATTACTTTGTTGGGCCTGACGGAACTTCAAATACATTTTTTGCGACATCATCTGCAATTCCTTCAATCAACAACGGTCAAGGGTATGTTAATCCAGGACGCTGCTTTAAATATAAAGCGTTTCTTTCTACAACTGATCCTAACGCTTCGCCAATACTTAATGATGTCACCGTAAACTATTCGCCATGAAAAAATTTCAAATTGCAAAGTCGAACGGGTTCACTCTTGTTGAACTTCTCCTATATATGGGTCTTCTCTTACTTTTTCTCTTGATTCAAACTCAAATTTTTACTTCTATCCTCGGAGTACGGCTTGAATCCGAAGCAAGCTCTTCTGTTCAACAAGACGCCCGATTTATTATGTCTCGGCTTATCTATGATATAAATCGTGCAGAAAACATTGTATTGCCGGCGATTCCCTCCGCAGAAACCAATTCTCTTGTGCTTACAATTGATAGCTTATCAAATACTTATTCCCTTTCAGGAGGAAATCTTATAATCTCGGACAACCAAGGCTCCGACAATTTAAATAGTTTCGGAACAAGAATCTCAAATCTTTCTTTTAAAAGGCTTGGGAATGTAGGCGGGAAAAATACCATAACTTTCTCTTTCACTCTAACTAGTGCAACTCAAAGAGAATATGGACCAGAAATAAAAACGATTCAAACAACTTCCGGATTAAGATGAAAAAAGGAACAGTGTTTCAAAATAAAGGACAAGCTCTTGTATCTCTTATGATCTTTATGGTAGCAGCAGTAATAATCATAACAGCCGCTGTAGCCGTAATTATAATAAATAGCAAAGCTACGAGTAAATTTTACCAAGGTATAGTTACTTATGATCTTGCAGAAGTGGGTATTGAAAACGCAATCATAAGACTCTTAAGAAATCCAAATTATACAGGGGAAACTTTAGTTTTGGAAGATAAGACTGTCGAAATTCAAGTATCGGGCGAAGGATCGTATACCATTATATCTACAGGCACAAATGGAAATTTCAAGAGAACAATTCAGGCGGAAGCGACATATAATAATAATATATTAACTATTTCTTCTTGGGAGGAACAATAAAATATGAATTTTAAGGGAGTTTTATTATTGAGAAGAGACGGTTTTGATTTTTATGAAGATAAATCAGGGCGTATTTTAAGCTTTCCTTTTTCGAATAGTGTAGTAAATTCTTTGGAAATTATCAACCCGGGAGAATTCAAGAATCAGATTAAAGCTTTTATTGAGACTAACAAGTTCTTACCAGCAGATTTAATGATTATTTTATCGGCTGATGTTTTGTTTGAGAAAGATATTCAGGCTCAAGATCCAAATGTTCAAAGTCAGGAGACGAGTGAGTTTTTGGACATAATTCCTTTTGAGTCTATAAGCACTAAGCTTCTCCCAATAGGGCAGGGGGTAAGAGCCATAGCGGTAAATAAAAATCTTATAGATACGTTAAGTTCTTCTCTTAAGGAGTTGGGCTTTTTAATCGGGGGGATAGTGCCATATGAGGCAGTTGAAGGATTTGAGGGGATATATTCTTTAAATAAAGAGATTTCTAAATTTATTATTAAACAGTTTGATTCATTAAAAAATGCAAGTTTTGAGTTTGAAAATGAACGGAAATCAATCCCCCAAACCGAATCGCATACGGGTAAAAGTAACGAGACTAGTAGACTAAAATTCTATGCAATGCTTGGAGTCTTTGGGATACTCTTGTTAATCTTAATATCTCTCATAATTATCAGAGTTTAAATTGTCTATTGACAGGCATTAAAATTTATGCTTTGATAAATCTACACATGAAATCTGCCCATCGCGTTAAAGGATTTACATTAATCGAACTTTTAGTTGTTATAGGAATTCTGGCTGTTCTTCTGGCAATTACCCTTATCGCAATTAATCCAGCGCGTCAATTCTCCATGGCAAACAATACAAAAAGAAGCAGTGATGTAAATGCTATTCTTAATGCTGTCGGGCAGTATGCAGCAGATAATAAGGGTGATCTTTCCGCTCTTGCTATTACCGCAACAGCCTCTGCAATTGCCGATACGGGAGTTAATATCTGCTCCGATTTAGTCCCGCAGTATCTTGCGGCACTCCCGGTTGACCCTCTTACAAACGGTGGGGATGCAGTAGATGAAACTGAGTGTACTGCAGCCTATGATACAGCTTATACAATTTCGCAAAGCGCAACGGATAACAGAATAACTGTAAGTGCTCCAGATGCCGAGCTTAATCAAACGATCTCGGTAACAAGATAAATAGTTAGAACCAGCCTTTTTTGGATTCTTTTTGGAATTCCTCAAGAATTTGTTTTTGTTTACCACTAAGTTTTGTTGGAATTGTAACTTTGATGCGAACGTAATGATCTCCTCTCCCCTTGCCGCTTATATAAGGAGTCCCGTGTCCTCTTAGACGAATTAAAGCGCCGGGTTGAGTCCCTTGCGGAATTTTAAGTTTAACGCTTGCATCAATTGTTTCAATATCAACCACTCCTCCAAGTGCTGCTGTGGCCATTGATATTTCTTTTTCCGTTATTATGTCTTGCCCTTCTCTTATGAATGTCGAATGAGGTCTTACATCAATAATTAAATCAAAATCATCAAATCTTATTCTTGATCCATTGTCAATTCCTGCCGGTATTTTAATTTTCCGCAACTTTCCATTGATATTTACGCTTTTTTGTACCCCTTTTATTGCCTCGATGAAATCGATCGTGAGTGAATAAGCGGGCTTGCGCCTACCAAAGGGGGAGGCGCCTCCAAAAAACTGTTCAAATATTTCAAATGGATCTGTAAACCCTCCAAAATCTCCCGCAAAGCGGGATCCCGCTCCGCGGGAAAAATCTTCGTTGGTATAAGTATATGTGAATGGTCCTTGTTGCCCTGATCGAAAACCGCCAACCCCCCCCCCGAATGGTCCTTGCCTGCCCTGAGCGGAGCCGAAGGGCCCGCCTTGGAAAGCTGATGACCCGAATTGATCATACTGCTGTCTTTTTTGAGAATCTGAGAGTACTTCGTAAGCATGATTTATTCCTTTGAATTTTTCTTCAGCTTCTTTTGTTTTATTTTTATCCGGATGATATTGAAGGGCAAGTTTTCTATATGCCCTCTTTAGTTCTTCGGGGCTGGCTGTCTTTGAAACACCTAATACTTGATAAAAATCCTTCTCCGTCATAATTTGAAGTGAGAAGTGGGATATTAGAAGTTAGATTAATGAAATGAGAAGTGTGATTTTAGTCTCACTTCACACTTCACAATCCAGCATCTAGCCTCTAACCTCCCACATCTAAATAGTATTTTAGCAAACGTTGAAGTCGAATGCCAGCCCCATTAGATACGGAGTGATCTAACGGGGTCAATTAGGTTCACAAATAAGACTCCCTATCTTGATGCTCCCCGGCCGAGCCGTTGAAGCCTTTGTGTCTTCTCGACAGGTATAAGTTTTGACAGGAGTAGGCGTTGGTGTAACTATCGGCGTTGTCCCGCCGCCGCCGGTCCCTGGAGTTATTGCCGGAGTACCTGTAGGTTGGGGTATTGGAATTGGACCTCCTCCGGATATCAATCCAAAATCTAATTTAGCCTGAGGAAAACTAGAAGTAAGAATTACTGATCCACTATTTGATTGCCCGGCAAAAGTTGCGGTTATAGTATAGGTACCTTCAGCCAGGCTAGGAAAAGAATAATCTCCGTTTGTATCTGTGTCTGTTTCTGTGTTTGGAGGTCCGACTAAAGTAAGGGTTACTCCCTGCACTCCCCCTTCCCCAATGTCTTTTTGCCTATTTCCATTAGTATCCGTAAAAACGCTTCCTGAAATACCATACTGAATGGGTTGGGAAGTGACGGTTGGGTTAGGTGTTAACACAGGTGGCGGCGCCCCGCTCGAACAAGCCCGCAAAGCCTCAAATGCATTGAGTCTTGGACCAATAGGCTTACCAGGCTCTTGTGCAATAGAGTCTGCGTTATTTACCAAACAATCACTCACCTGCTGTGGGGTTAAGCTTGGATTTACAGACAAAAGAAGTGCTGCTGCCCCTGCAACATGAGGCGAAGCCATACTTGTCCCTTGATAATTATAACTGTATCCTCCTCCGGGAACAGTCGAAACGATACAGCTTGATATGGTACACACTCCACCTGATATTCTCTTATCACCACCGGGCGCTGATATCTCAACTACGGAACCATAACTAGAGTAATACGATCTCTCATCATTTGGTCCTGTTGCGCCAACAGTAAGTACTCCAGGACAACTAGCGGGGGTTTTCCTACTAGAATCCATATTCTCGTTCCCAGCAGAAGCAACGAGGACGACACCTCTATCAATTGCGTAACTTATGGCATGCATATATGCAGGAGAATTTTCACAATTAACAACAGTGCCATTTACATTTCCAAAGCTCATGTTTATAACTTTAGCACCGTTATCTGCCGCGTACCTAATTGCTGCTGTTGAATTCATTCCTCCCCCAATTGCCTGTATAGACATTATTGTTACTTCCCAATTTACTCCACTTACCCCTTTACTATTGTTAGTAAGTGCACCAATTGTTCCCGCAACATGGGTTCCATGGCTACCAACTCCCGGATTTGCTCTAATTATATCTGGTGGTAAATCATCGTGATCTGCAGTACCAGTGTCGATAACTGCTACGATAATACTTTTTGATCCTTTGGCAATGTCCCAAGCTTTGGGCATTTGTATCTTTTCGAGTCCCCACATTCCAGGAGAATTTTGATAATAAGGATCATTTGGCGTAGCGAAAGGAACCATAATGTAGTTGGGTTCTACCGATTCTATACCTTCAGCACTATTCAGAATCTTATGCGCTAACCTAACATCAGTCCCCCTTCTTAACTTCAGAATATAAAATCTTCTTAAAATGGGGTCATTTGTATCGTGGAGTTTTTCTTGCGAGATAACCCCTATTTTTTCAAACAACTCCTCAAGGGTTTTTAGTTTTGTTTCTGGATCACTTGTAGGATTAAAAGTGTATTTTATTTTTGACAATATATTCTCTTCACTTATTTTTTTTCTTAAGTCTTCTGGAACATAACCATCCATGTACTTGACTATAATCTCATCTGGTACAAACTCTGCATTTTCTGAAATAGATGTTATTTTCTTTACGGAGGAGGGTTGAGGTTTTTTGTTGGAAATCAAAAAGAAGCTTAATAAGCTTAGGAAGATGAAAAGAACTGCCAATAATAACAAAAAAATTCTTCTGCTTATGTTTATTTTTAGTCCAGCTGTGTTTAGTTTTTCAGAAAGGTTCTGGAACATAGTTTAATTCCACACTCTCAACCTCTTCGCGCCCTTTTAATAGAGGGGTTAGTTTCTGTAAATCTACCCCTTTTTTTAGTTTGAGAACAAAATAAGTCCTTAGAACAGGATCGTTTGTTTCGTGAAGTTTTTCTTGAGACAGTACTCCATTTGTCGTCAGGAAGTTCTCTAGGGACCTTTTTTTATTTTCATCTTGTATCTCCTCTGGTGTCTGACCAAGTTTATACTTCACAATTAGCTGGTCAGGAATATAAGGTTCTACAGAGACATCCTCGCCATTCTTCTCTGTTGGCGTAGGAGTTGCTTTTGAGTTTTGGTTTATAGTGGAAGACACAAAGAGAACCAAGGGAACAACAAAAACTATTGAGATTAAGATCATCCCTATAATTACGGAGTTTTTCTTTAGAAACGCGGGGATTTTACTCTGTGTTGGAATTTGAGGGATCTCACCTTGAGGAATTTGATCTTCTTCCATAATCTAAATAGCTTTTTGCATACTCGTGCCGTCAGAAGAATCTGTATTGCTTATTATAGGAGTCTGTGGTTGTACGGGTGGATTCGTTCCGACAGGATTTGCGCCGTAAATGGGCTCTGTCTGTGACTGGCCATTCTGTTGTTGTAATGGTTGCTGAGGTTGGACTTGGGCTTGTTGTTGAGAACTAGGTGCAATTTTTGCAAAAGTAAATTTATCGCCTTTTGAATCTAAATCTATTAATATTGTATCCTGGGGAACAAATTTGCGCGATATAATTTCTAGAGAAATGGGGTTCTCTATTGCTGTTTGAATCAATCGCTTCAATGGTCTTGCTCCATAAACCGGGTCATAACCTTCTTTTGCCAGCTGGTCCAAAGCGACTTTTGAAATTTGAAGCTCAAATCCTTGATTTTTCAATAATTTTCTAGTCTTTTCAATTTCAAGTCTTGCAATTTCTGTCATATCGGCAGGATTCAAAGGCTTAAACACAACCAACTCGTCAAAACGATTCAAGAGTTCGGGCCTAAAGAACTTATGTAATTCATCAAGAAGTATTTTTGTTATCTCTGCAAACTTTTTACTGAATTCACCTTCCCTACCTTGGCCTTCTTCGACCGCTTGGCTTAATTTCTCCTGAATTATTTTGCTTCCAATATTAGATGTCGCAATAACAACAGTATTTTTGAAAGAAACGGTATTTCCCTTATTGTCTGTCAATCTTCCGTCTTCTAAAAGCTGCAGAAGAATATTAAAGACATCAGGGTGCGCTTTTTCAACCTCATCTAAGAGCACAATTGAATAAGGCTTTGTGCGAACTGCTTCCGTCAATTGTCCACCCTCCTCATATCCAACGTATCCTGGCGGCGCTCCGATTAATTTAGCCACCTCATGTTTTTCCATATATTCACTCATATCAAGCCTCACCATTGCCTCTTCTTTTCCAAATAAAATTTCTGCCATTGTTTTTGCAAGTTCTGTTTTTCCAACACCGGTTGGACCAAGGAAAATAAATGAAGCAATAGGACGGTTTGCAGCTGACAATCCGATTCTCCCGCGGCGTACTGCCTCTGCTATTGCCACGACCGCTTCTTCTTGATTAATAAATCTTTTGTGAATAAGGTCTTCAAGATGAATTAATTTTTGACTCTCGTCTTCTGTTAATTTTGTTACAGGAATTCCAGTCCATGCAGAAACGACCCTCTCAATATCCGCTTTCTTTACGAGGGTTTCAGTTCTTTTCCCTTCTGAATGAGCAAGTTTTACTTCTGCTCCCGCTTCATCAAGAAGATCTACGGCTTTGTCCGGTAAAAATCTTTCGCCAACATATTTTTTAGAAAGCTTTACCGCTGATTCAAGAGCGTCGGGATCAAATGTAATATCATGAAACTTCTCATATTTTGGTTTGAGAACTTTTAGCATTTCAATTGCTGCCTCATCTTGCGGCTCATCAACCAATATTGGCTGAAAACGCCTCTCAAAAGCCTTATCTTTTTCAAAGTACTTTCTATATTCAGCTGTCGTAGTTGTTCCGATCAACTGAATCTGCCCACGAGCAAGATACGGCTTTATGATATTTGAAGCGTCCATTGATCCTTCAGTGTCTCCCGCTCCAATTATTGAATGTATCTCGTCAATAAATAAAATAAGCTGTCCAGAAGATGCTTGTGTTTCTTTGATAACTGCTTTAAATCTTTCCTCGAATTCCCCACGATGGGATGCTCCAGCAATAAGTGAGGCCATATCAAGCTGCATAATTTTTCTTTCGGAAAGTTCTTTTGGTGCTTTCCCCGCAACAATTTTTTGAGCTAACCCCTCAACAACCGCTGTTTTTCCTACTCCTGCTTCTCCAATAAGAATGGGATTATTTTTGGTTCTGCGAAGCAAGATATGAATAAGCCTCTCAATCTCGCGATCTCGTCCGGCTACCGGATCAAGTCTCTCTTCTTTTGCCTCGGCCGTAAGATCAATACTATATCTTTCAATCATTGACTTTTTGGCCACTGTATAGCTTGCGGATTTTGAAAGTTTCTCTTCAACTCCCTGTTTCTCAACGCCTTTAGACCTAAGATATTCTAAAGTTTCGCTAGCCGCAAAAATTGAAAGCAGGATATCTTCAGGCGATATGAAGCTTGAGCCGCGTAATTTTGCCGTGTTATAAGCTCCCTCAAGTATTTGTTTTGATCCTGAAGATAAAGTCGGTTGACCGGTAAAATCACCTTTTTGTTGTTTTGTTTCGATTTCTTGGGATATTTTTACGACATCAACGTTAAATTGTTCAAACACTTTAAAGACTTCACTGTCATATAAGAGTCCGTAAAGAAGGTGCTCTGGTTCGACCATACCTTGCCCATTTTTCTTTGCCAATTCTTGTGCTTGGGCAAGAACTTTTGTCGCTCGTGGATCGAGTCTTGACAGTGCCGTTACATCTTCACGGCTTTTGGGGTTTGCTGAGGGGCCGGCTCCTTGGGGCGCGGCGCCACCGGTTGAAACATTTATTGTTTCCGCAATTTTTGGCTGATCGGAAAAGATGTCCGAGCTTGTTTTTTGCTCGATTCCAACCTGGACTGTTGAAACGGGATTTGTTTGATCCGATTCAGTTTGACTTGTTCTTTTTGTATGAAATAAATTTCCAAACATATGAAAAGTAAATAGCTATATGGCTACATGGTTGCATGGTTTTTTATAGCCATGTAACCATTTTTAACCATTTCAGCCATTTGTTTTATTATATTCATACCTAACGTTACTTAGCAATATCGCTAGGCTTGTTCTTCGAATCATCTTCAGTGATCTCAGTGGACTTCTCAGCGTTTTCAGCTTGCCCCGCCGAAGGGCGGGGTGAAGTTGCAGGCTTTTCTTCCAAGGGTTCCTCCACCGTTGCTTTAAGCGCTTTAGATTCTTCTTTTTTCTTTGTTTCGCGCAAAACTTGCGTTTCTTCTTCCTCTTCTTTTTTCGATTCTTGCGAAAGAACACTTTTACCTGCCTCAAGTTTTGCTTTAAGGTAGGCTATAACCTCTGATTTTGAAAATCCTCCTATTAAAAGAAATGGCAAAATATTGCCTACCATTTCCATTCCCTCATTGATGCGGGCAGGATCTGGTGAATTAAGCAATGTTACTGCTTGATTTACTCGGTCGATATCAGACTTAATCCACTCCCGCCTCTCTACCTCTTTACCCGACAAATCGTGCGAAGGCTCAAGGGTTTGATAATTCTCGGTCCACAATTTTCTAACCTCTTCATAATCCTCAAGACTCACCTGCTGAACGCGGTTTACAATTGGAAAAGCCTCTTTTGGACCAAGAGGTGCTTTTGGAAGCAGTAATGTTACAAGAACATTTCCTTTCTTTTCCTCCTCAAGTAATTGATCAAGAAGTTGTCCTTCCGTTTGATTCTTTTGGTCTTCCGTAATATTAGGCTTAGATAATTTATCTACAGTGTCAAGAATTGAGGAAGCAAGAGTATTACCTCTCGCGCGCTCAACCTGAAGTTGTTCTTTTAATTTTGCGAACCTATCGCTTTTAAGAGTTTGTGAAAGATGGACAAGTTGTTCTTGTCTTGTTTTAACAGTAGCTTTTGCTGTTGTAAGAAAAGAAGCATTTAGAACCGACGACGCAATTGGATTTCCTTTCTGTTTTTGTTCTAAGAGCTTCTCGCGAACTGTTGAGAACTTCTCACGTTCAGCAACTTGAGCACTTGCTGGATTTGCAATTTTCGCTAACGTTGAGTGGAAATTTGAAACCTCATTCCTTCTTACTACATCACGGGAAATTGTTGAAGCTTCAAATCTTGCAATATCACGCATCTTTGGAATGGAAAGGTTTGTAAGTCGTAAGATATTAGCGCTCTCGCGAACACTTGCCTGAATTGTTGCATGGAACTTTATAGGCTCAACTGCTGCCCCCGCACCTTTGCGAAGAAATGGAAGACTCTTTGCCATACCGGTGGGTCCGACCATCCCCGGAGGCGAAGGCTGAGGAGCAGGCGGAATTCCTTTAGGGGGGGACAAGAAACCAAGATTTCTATTCATAAACTGCTTAAGAAAGATATTGTTGTCGAAAGAAAAAGAGGCGAGATAATCAAGAAATATCTTAAGCAGTAAAAAGGGAAGAAGAATTACTACCCAAAGCATGAGAAGGGCTACTACGTATAGGGCAAACGTGTCTCTTAAATTCACCGTGTTTGTAATACTTAATGCCTGTCCCGGCCCTCCAAGAAGAATATTAATTGCTGTTGGATATACAATTTGTCCAGCCGCGACTCCAGAGAAATCAAACGGAAGAGGTATTCCGGTTCTCCACATGACAACTAAACCATGGAGAAATATCGCAAAAAGGGGAGCATACAGAAGCCATCTGAAAAATTCTCCAATCCAAATTTTTGCTGTGTTTCTTATTGGCCTATAAAAAAGAAGCAAGGGAAAAACAGGAGAAATTATGATGAAAAACCATAATATGATTTTGCGGACCAAAAGAAGTCCGGTCATTACATAATAAGTAATTGCGGTTAAACGGACCAAGAGGAGTGAAATAAAAGCAGATTCTTCAAATTCAAGCCCCACACGTCTGAAACCAGTAAACTTCTCATATTCAAAGCCTACGAAAAGAAGGTCTTCTGTTGAAATAATTCGATTATCAACTCGCAAGAAAAACCCTTGAGCTATATCATTTATTACATAAATAAATTGGATAACTGAAAAAGATAGCGTTATTAAAACCACTATAAATACAAATCGTGGAACGAAACGCATTACCGTAATATTTTGACCGCGGGTTATAATCAAAATAAAAGCAGTCGCCAAAACAAACAAAGCAATTACCGCATAGACAATGTTTCGAATTGTAACCCAAAAGGGGATAAGAGGATTTTTACCGTCAACCAAAGTAAGCCACTGATAATTCTGAAGAGTCCACCGCAAGAATGCATCAGAACGAGCTCCGGTTTTCCCTACAAATGTCACCTCAGGATCGCTTACCCATTGTCCTTCGATACTTGAGGGGGTAGACTCAATCGCCCATGCTTTAGGGGTAAAAAACAAACTAAAGAATAGAAAGGCAATTCCGAAAATTATGGGCAGGGCTTTCTTCATTTTTATTTATCCGAAACCTGGAATCCTCAAAATTTCACCTGTTACTATTTGAATAAATACAAATCCCAAAACTGCAAGCATTATTCCTGCCAAGGCGTAGAAGATAAAAGATTTACCCGTAGCAAGCCGTTCAGGATTACCTGACGAAGTCATAATGTAATAACCTCCTATTATCATAAAAAGAACTCCTACCATGCCGAGAAAACCAAGACCTATTGCATAAAATCTTTCCACAAATCCTATTGGATCCGTAGGCACGCAACCCAAATCCGTCTCTACTTCACCAACAGAACACATATGTTAAATCGTACCAAATAAGGGGAAACCGCACAAGTGTGAGGTGGGAAGTTAGAAACGGTCAAAGAGAGTCAAGATATTTGTCTACTTCTTCTATCGTATAAAATGGTCCTTCAATATTTCTATTATTCTTAATATCTTTTTCCACCTTGTCAAGAAACCTTTCGAGTTTATGTGTCATAACATAAGTTTTTTTACCTTCGTGATTAATTTTAATCGTTCTCATAGCTACCCCATTATACAATAGTTACACTAATGTCAAGGAAAATCTGAAGAACCAAAGTTCCTGCCTGCTATTTTCGAGGAATTTCTACCAGAGGAGCCAACCCCAAAACCGGATGGACACGGTCAGGATGCCCCAAAAGGACATCCAAGCCAAGCACCCAACGCCAACGACCCACAGCAGCACGGCCGGCACCTGGCTGATCACTTTCGTAAGTATCTGTCCATGTATAGGCGCGCTTGTAATCTTTCCCAAAAATCCTAACTCCACGACCAGTTCTACTTGTCTCTTTAAAATGTCTTAATGCAAGTTCTGGCCATTCAGGGAGTTTGCCTTCTCGAACAATCAATCCTTCAGAAGGATATTGTTTATCAACTCTTGTTTGTTCTTCTGGAAGAAATTTAAGTTGCTCTTCATGTGGAATATCTTTACTTCCGGCAAGGAAAAATTCCGAAGGTGCAACTTTAAATGCAAGGAGCGAAGGTGCAGCTGTTACATTTTCAAGAGCAGGATTCAGACGCAAATAGCACATGCCCTCCTGTTTAAGGCTAATAGGAGTTTTACCTGCCGTCTCATACACTGCGTAGCCATTATTTTGCATGTGCTCTACAAGTCTTTGAGTTTCGGGAGATAACGGAGGAAGAACAACCTCTGGTGGCAATCCTTGTCGTGCAAGCCCCTCTAAGCGATTCATTGTCATAATAAGATGGGATTATATAATGCTATAGGTTGACTTGTCAAGCTAGTTGACGACTTCGCCTTCTTCAGCATCGCCCTTCTTTGGCGGGCCGGAGCCTTTGGCGGAGGCGGCTTTTTCTTCCTCCGAACTCTTATCCGCTTCTTCTGTCTTCTGTTCTCCGCCATCCGTACTCTGTCCTCCGTCTTCCGTCTTCTGACCTTTGTACATTTGCTCTCCTATCTTTGAAAGCGCATCTGAAAGTTCGCGAGTTTTTGTTTCTATGTCTTCTTTATCATCTTTTCCAGTTGCCTCACGGAGCTGACGAACTAGCTCTTCAATTCCTTTCTTGTCATCTTCCTTTACCTTGTCTCCTGCATCTTTTAGCGATTTTTCCGCCGTAAAGATTAAGGCGTCTGCCGAATTTTTAACATCAATTAATTCTTTTTTCTTTGCATCCTCCTCAGCATGTACCTCCGCCTGTTTTGTCATCTCCTCTACCTCATCTTTTGAAAGTCCTGTCGATCCGGTAATTTTAATTGACTGCTCTTTTCCGGTTGCCTTATCCTGTGCGCGAACTGACAAAATTCCCGATGCATCAATATCAAAAGTTACTTCTATTTGAGGGACGCCGCGAGGTGCCGGCGGAATTCCGTCCAAAATAAATCGCCCCAGGGATTTATTGTCAGCTGCCATCGGACGCTCTCCTTGAAGAACATGGATCTCAACTTGAGTTTGATTATCAGCCGCAGTGGAAAATACTTGAGATTTTTTAGTTGGAATTGTAGTATTGCGCTCTATCAATGGAGTTGCGACTGCCCCAAGGGTTTCAATTCCCAAAGTTAAAGGCGTCACATCTAAGAGCAGCACATCTTTAACCTCTCCGCCCAAAACTCCTGCCTGAACAGCTGCTCCAATAGCTACAACTTCATCCGGATTAACGCTTTTGTTTGACTCTTTGCCGAAAAACTTAGTAACCGTTTCAACGATCTTGGGCATGCGTGTTTGACCACCGACCAAAATTACTTCATCAACTTTGCTCTTATCAATATCAGCATCCTTAAGAGATGCTTTAACTGGATCAAGTGTTTTTTGAATTAAGGGGTCAACTAAGCTTTCAAGTTTTGCGCGAGTCAATTTCATTGTTAGATGTAATGGCCCCGCAGACCCCTGCGTTATAAAGGGTTGGTTTATCTCCGCCTCCAAGGATGAAGAGAGTTCAATTTTCGCTTTTTCTGCTGCTTCTTTAAGTCTTTGAAGCGCCTGCGGATCAGACCGCAAATCAATACTGTTTTCTTTTTTGAATTCATCTGCAATATAGTCAATAATTATCTGGTCAAAATCATCTCCTCCAAGATGAGTGTCCCCACTCGTTGACTTGACTTCATATACCCCTTCTCCAAGTTCAAGGATTGAGATATCAAAGGTTCCTCCGCCGAGATCATAAATTGCTATTGTGTGCGCATGTTTCTTGTCTAATCCATAAGCAAGTGATGCTGCAGTCGGTTCATTAATAATACGCAACACCTCAAGACCAGCAATTTCCCCTGCTTGTTTGGTTGCCTGCCGTTGAGCATCATCAAAATATGCTGGGACTGTAATTACGGCTTGAGTTACTTTATCTCCAAGATAACTTTCCGCATCTTTCTTAAGCTTTGAAAGTATTTGGGCTGAGATTTCCTGTGGTGTATAAGTTTTCCCTTCAACCTCTACGACCACTGCGCCTTCTTTCCCAGACTTGATTATATATGGAAGAAGTTTCTTGTCTCGTGCAACCTCGGGATCATTTGCTCGGCGCCCCATTAAGCGTTTAATCGAATATATAATGCGCTTGGGTTTTAGCACCATTTGGCGCCTTGCAACATCTCCAACAATCCGATCCACAGGATCAACTGCTGAGGGCGTGACATTACGTCCTTCAGCTGAGAAGATTACTTTGGGAGTACCTCCCTCCATAACCGCAACGCATGAATTAGTTGTCCCTAAATCTATTCCTATAATCTTTGCCATACGTTAAGAATATAAAATATTAAATAGTAAATAGTAAATATACATAGTAAAAATCAAATATTTGAGCTAGTTTTAGTTTCTAGGGCTTAATTGTATCCTAACTATTTTATATTTCATATGTATTTTTGATATTTTATTTTTTATATTTGATTTTGCTTCCCCACCTTGACTTGCGCCGGTCTTAAAAGCTTACCATTTAAAGTATACCCTGGTCTTAATTCTTCTAAAACTTTATT
>Ga0209541_10001973_pt1 | contig 39768 bp, 43 predicted proteins | sample RifCSPlowO2_01_FD_184027 | JGI IMG/M metagenome (GOLD analysis project Ga0209541, IMG submission 184027) | Groundwater microbial communities from Rifle, Colorado - Rifle CSP2_plank lowO2_0.1 (SPAdes) (version 2) | ecosystem: Environmental > Aquatic > Deep subsurface > Groundwater | place...
GAGTAGAGGTAAGTTTGTCATGAGTGTTGGCAACATCACTCTTGAAAAAGCAAAAGAATATGTGCAGAACCAAGGGACTCATCACGCTAAAGTCTTAGTTTTAATTTGTTGGAATCTTCGCCCGAGCCGTAGCGAGGGTCAGCCCGCAGGCTGAGGGCTTGCCCCGAAGAGGACGTCAATTAACACTTTAACAATGACTGCGAAGTTTAATGTTTATGGTAGAAAATTGAGAATTGAACCTTTTACAGAAGAGCGTTTGGCTTATCTTTGCAAATCTTGCGATCAAATCGTTCTTGGTGCGCCTGAAATTAAGCAAATTAATGGTTCTGCTGAAGAATATTCTCTATCTTGTCGGGCGTGTAATTATTTATTGTACGAATCTGAGAAATAAATGTAAACTAAAAAATAAACACAAATAAAAAAAACATTTAAAAAAGTAAAAAATAAATAAAAAATATCAAAAACAAATAAAAAATAAAACTTTCTTTAGTTGACGTCTTTTAGTCCGCCTTCTGTTACTTCAAAGCAGCATTCTGCATCGGCTAAGTTTGGAGCATCTACAAGTTTTGCCACTCTAGTGCCTTTCTTGCCTTTACGTAAGTAAATACGGAAAGTAGAGGCATGAGCTACAACGTGTCCGCCAATAGCTTGAGTTGGATCGCCAAAGAATTGGTCGGGTTTGGCCATTACTTGGTTGGTTAAGTAGACACAAAGGTTGTGCGAGCTGGCTAACTTAGCAAGGGTATGCATATGTCGATTTAGTTTTTGCTGTCTCTCAGCTAATGTACCTCGTCCAATGAATTCAGCCCGGAAGTGCGAGGTTAAAGAATCGACGATAACCAGCTTTACTTTCTTACCTTGTTCTGTAATCACTGTATCGGCTTTCTCGGCTAGGAGCATTTGATGATCTGAGTTGTAAGCTCGAGCAATCATAATGCGAGATAGGGCCTCTTGTCCATCAAGGCCGATACCTTTTGCTAATTGCAATATTCTTTCAGGACGAAAAGTATTTTCTGTATCAATAAACAACACATGGTTTTCTGGGTCTTCTTTCATAATATTTACTGCCAAAGCATGAGCAATTTGTGTTTTTCCACAACCATATTCTCCGAAGCATTCGGTAATTGCTCCGGTTTCAAATCCGCCTTCCATCATACTGTCAAAGTTTTTACTGCCAGTACTTATTCTAGAAACAGTAGCTCTTCGCTCTAATACTTCTAAGCCCGTCTCAAAGCCCATTTTTTGTAAATCACGGGCAGCATTAATCATTTTTCTAGCAACCGCTTCCGATACTCCTGCCGCTTCTATAAGTTCACCCATGGTAGCGACGGCTACGGATAATAAGTCTTTGAAGCCGGCAGCTTCTAGCCTTTCTGCGGTAGCAGCGCCAACTCCTGGTAAATCATGAAGTGATAATTTTTCCATTTGCCTGGCCTCTTTAATATCCTTCTTTGGTTGCTCTTCGATTGCTTCTTCCATTTCCACTTCCAAACTCTCTTTAAATTCTTTATGTTCTCTAGCCATTTTTCATTACCTCCTTTATTAATAATTCTCTTTAAATAATTCTTGCTCTTGCAAAACAAGGTATTCGTAAGCTTTCTGTAAAGCTACACTGGCACGAGGCAGATCATTTACTCTCATGGTGGTAGTATTCTGCCATTTGCCTTCTTTATCAGTATAACAACGTTCTAAAGAAACAGTTTTGTATTCGGTTTCTAAGCCATTTTTACTTTGGCCTTTGTTAAGCCAAATCGTAGCTGATATTGCTCCAGCTCGAAACTTTCTCTCCGGCATATTGCCGTGTCGTTCTTTGCTAGAATTGCTAATTATAGCTCCAGCTCTGTTTGCAGGACTATTATTTAATTCACCTGCATTATTTACTCTACTTGCTTCACTCATTCTACTAACTTCATTTACTGAACTTGTCGTTCCTTTTTCTCCATATTTTTGTGTATTCATTTTCTACACCTCAATTCCTTTTCGGTTTTTTTTTCAGCTTACTGTAATTATACAGCAAGTGAGGTGCAATCGCGCGATTACAAATCTTATAGAACGAGAGGTAGTTTAAATACTGTAGCCGAGGTTGTCCAGTGCGGGAGTGGCTTTATCAAAACGGCTGAAAGCGAGAAAATTCCTGTTTTTAGAGGCTGGTGGCACTGGACAAATGGTGCGGGAGTGGATGGGAGAAAAGAACAAAGTTAGTGGGTAGGGATAAGAACAAAGTTAATGTGAAATTAAATTAATGTGAAAGAAAATTTTAATGAATAATTGGTTTTTTATCTTTTTCTGGGTTTCTAATATGTTCTTCCATCATAGAGCTTAGAATATATTTAAACGCGTTTGATTTTACAAAACCACTCATTTCATTAAAAGCAGATTTAGACTGCTTAGTAAGTTCGCCTACATTAGGAGCACCTAGAGAATCGCTTTGAGGATTATATAAAATGCCCTGATATTTTTCTGCAATCTGTGTTGCTAAAGCAATCATACTTGAAACCTTATTTTCCTCTGAACCAATACCAACTTTTAATGTGATAACATATAATTCTTTTCCTTGGGAGAAATTAACTAAATCCAATCCCGTAGAAAACTCTGGAAGAGCTTTTGCTAAATTGGGATTTTGTCTTAAATAATCCAATAATTCTTCGTCTAATTTTAATCCATAATCGGCACTGTCAGTTGTTAATCCTTCTATGCTATGCTTTAAAGCGTTTTCCATCAAATTAGCCTTACCATCTACTTCTAATTTTTTAACCAACCCTTCAGGTATTTCATACCCATTAGCTCTTGCTTTTGCAATCATTGTATCTACAGATTCACGTTCATATTCTTCATAGTGGATAGATGGTTTTAGTTTAACACTTACTACGATTATTTCTTCGTTTCCTAAATCGTAATTAAATGTTCTTGTTTGTTCGTCATATTTATGACTTATAGCACATAAAGAAGTAGCTAACTCTAAGTGATCTGGCGTATCTTTACAATAAACAATCAAATCTAATGTCATAGGGTTCAAAATGGTGCTTTATTTATAAACTTTTTGTTTTAATTACTACTGTTGAGTAATCTCTGTTAGTATTTGGTATTTGTGGAACGGGGTATTTTCTACTTAATTAAGTAAATATTAAGAAAAAGATAAATAGAATAAGTGCCCGATGTTAAAGAAGTTAATCGCTTAAAATTAAATGAACTTAAACCACAGCTAAAGCTGGACTTGGTTCACTAATTGTCGGAATCATAGCTGTTGCCGCTAACTTCTTATCTTCTTCAAATAACAGCATGAACTTAATTACTAGAAAATTGCTTTTAGTAATAATATCTATTTTGCATCCTCTGATGGTTTTTAAAAGATCAGTTGATGCCTCAAGCATTTCTATATCTAGGCTCTTAAAGAAGCTGGAGGCATTAAGAATTTCTATTCCGGAAATCTCTTTTTTACTGTTAAAATCAATAATTAAATCATCTAATTCAATACTACTTTTAGACTTAGAAGTAGGGTCGTAAAGAAATAAACTATCATTTTCTGAATCATAATCGTAATTAAAATTTTTGAACATTTCAACTCCTATAATGTACTGATATAATCATATTGCCATTGAATGAAACTTAGGATCTTACTATAACCAATCCCAATATCACCAGCACTAAAACAACTAAAAATACTTTTTCTTTCCAACTATCTGTTCTAATAGGTCCACGTAAATTGTATCGTGAAAATGGATAAAAAGGATGTATGCCCATGGGTGTTAAACCGTCACCTATTAAATGTGCTAGATGTCCAAGAAATAGTCCCAGGCCAAATATCCAATAGCCCATAATGTATGCCAAGTAAAATATAATGCCTCCGAAGAAAATGGAATGAAAGAAACCACGATGCCTTGCAAAGAAAACTATTATTTTTCCAATTGGTCCGCTCCATTGATTTATCTTACTATTAGCATGATCAATATCAGCCAGAATACTACCTAAGAAAATGAATGGCAATATTTTCCAGTTTGCTAATGCGGGATTTATTTTATATAATATCACAAAGAATAAAGCGCCTAAACTGAGGTGGGTGTAGAAGAGCATTTAGGGAGGTAAATTGTTTAAGTTTAAAAAAGGTGGTAATCAATTTTAAGAACAACTTATTTAAAGAGGACATTGATTTGCTGTTTTTCATCTCATTTCAACATTAAATAAATTTCCAATAATTAGATACACGCTTAAAATGGATAAAAATACAAACAAAAGTCCAGGAGATATTCTTTCATCGTATTATTACACTCTCTCAGATATTTTCTCAGCAGGTATGTTACTTAGTGATTCACGTTATTCAATTAATCCACAATGTTTAGAGCAAAATATAGCGCAAGAGAGTATTGATGCAGTCTATTTAGCTCATGATGCTTTAGACAAAGGAAAATATAAACGCGCTAAAAAACAATTACGATATTCTCTTGAGCAGGCTCAAACTTATCGTGTAAAATTAAGTAATTTACTAGAAGAGAAAATCAACTCCAGATTTATTGACCGTACTACTCTGGCCTTGCAGGATTTAGTTCAATTGTTAGAAGAACCTGCCAATGAGACTTGGCTTCATTTAAATAAAAAAGGTATTGATAGTTTTACCGATTTGGCTTTGATTAGATTTAATGGATATTAATTAAGAAAATAATGATTGTAACTATTTCTTTATTTCTTTACAATTCAATCAAGCGCTTTCTAACTTAGCAATCTCCTCTTCAGGGTTGGCCTTCTCTACAGTCAGAACATTAAATTCCAATCTGTCAAACATTTCGTTCTTACGAACATTGCCAGTTATCTTTAATTGTTCGCCTAGTAGTTCTGTTTTAACTTCTTCAAATGAAGAAGGATTATCGCGATAAGGCAGCATGCTAGTTTCTTCTTTACCGAGTAAATGGTTAACTTGATTCTTCCAGAAGATACTTCTAATAGTGCTGCTGCCGTCATCTAGGATAAGATTAAGCACATATGATTGGCTGGGTGAAACCTCGCCATGCTCAGAACAGTTATATTGGTCGCCATTTGGTGTAGCTTTGCGATTACAACGGGGGCAGACAGTAAAAAAACGCGGATCAAATGCTTGTACGACTACTGCAAGCAGTTCGGCAGATTGACCTTCCAGCAGCTCGGAGATTTTTTTCCGCTCTGCAGCGCTGGTGGTTTTTACAGTTGTAATCTCTTGACCTTCTGGGTTAATCTGCACTTCCCCCCTTTCCCCAAAATGCAATTCTTTGGCGTTATTATTTTCTTTAGCGTAAGCGTGTTTGATCAGAAGGATGTCATTTTCGTTTACTTTCTCTAATAAATTTACTTGTTCATTCCAGAATACTACGCGTACAGTTCCAGTTTCGTCGCCGATAATTATGGCACACAATTTACCTTTCTTTTCTTCTTTAGCAAATTCACGCACATCGAACTTTTTAACTACACGCCCAAGGACAGTAACATCACGCATACCGGCATAAATCTCTTTGACTTTTAGTTTTTCGCTACCTTTTTTAGTTAATTCAACACCTAATTCATTAGCGATTATGTGGGCTGCGCCTTCTTCACTAATTAAGCCAGAAAGTTCGTTAATTTTGTCTTTCAAACGTTGATCAAGGTCTCTGGGCGTAATCTTTTTACTTTGTAGAATTATTTCTTTCAACTCTGGAAGTGGCACCTTGAACATGGAAAGAAAATGTCTTGGTTTTGTTTATAAAATTTTGGGTAGTGGAGAAGAGAGGTTGGGTAATATTTATACTAATTTTAATTTTCTATTGATTTTATTATCTCCAAGCCCAACTTTCTATCTTTGATTCTTGGCTATTTTTTAAAGTAGTTATCGCCAAAGCGAAATGCTCTGTTCCGGCTGTGAGGGTTTCAGGTAGAATGTAGATAATATTCCCTTCGCAAGAATAAGCTTTTCCTGCTAACCTATTAGCATCGGGAGCGCAAGATTCCGCTTCTTCGAAGATAATGTCTCGTAAATTAATTTCTGCTTTATTCCAGAAATATTGGCTGAGCAGTATTTTTGCTGCAATCTCGGCAGGAGTTCCAGTTTGATCTGTAATATCTACATAATCAGTAGCGTAGATTTTATAGCTATCAGCAAAGTCGTCTTCAAGGAAAGAAAGTTCCCAGGCATTTAATCCGGCAGTGATCTCTGCTTCTTTAATGGTGCGTGGTTTAGTGGGCTTAAAATCTAGAGCAAATTGTATGGGGTAAGTTTTCCAATCAGCGCAGAAAGATAAGATTCTTTTAGTTGCGGGGATGGTTAGTTCTTTATTGGCGGCTGTTTCTGTACTTGTACAAGAGCCATAATCCCAATTAGCAGGCATTTCTTTCTTTAAGCAATCTGCTAATGAATTCTCTGGCGAACATTTGTCAACCAGTTTAACTGCTTCTTGCTGTGTTTTACTAAAGAAAGTAAAGAATTCTTCAGCTGGAAGAACAAAACTAGAGTCGTAAGCGTAATATTGTTCGTTGTTTTGTACCTTGTTTAAGCTGATTTTACTTTTGCTTTTTACGACTAAAGAAGTATCCTTGAAATCTATATTATCTAAAGAGGTAGGTTTATAATTAGCTTTAATTCCTTGGGCAGTATATTCCAGATTCTCTTCATTTAACCATGAACGTAGTTTTAAATCAAAATTTGTTTTAACATTTTCAGCCAAATTTATGTTTGTCCATTGTCCGTCTTTATTCCAAACATTTTTTTCTATACCTTCGTGGTTGGATGATTCTATTGGAAAACCACCATTAGCGGATATTTCTTGCACACTTTGCAAGAATACTTCTTTGCCTGCATTCTCCCAGTCTATTTGGTTAAGTTGCGAGGTAATAAATCCATCATAGTAAAATACCAACTCTCGCGGGCCTACTTTCTGTTGTGATACGGCTAATCCATTAGTGAGAATGATGAATAAACCGATAGCCGCCAGTATGCCAAAAACCATCCAGTGCATTATCGAGCCCTTACGATTCATTTTTGATTCTCCAGATTAGTTTCTGTCTCTTCAGAATTAGTCGTTTGCTTATTTTTATTTATTTCTCGAGGTAGTTTGCTAGACAAAGAACTAATTAAATTTCGCATGGCGTTTGTTTCTAAAGTAGATTTATCTGAGAAAATTCCTTCTTTCAATTCAGTATTTCTAAAATTAGAAACGGCATCATAAGCATAATTAGCTTTTGTGGCATAATCTTGAGCTATTTCTTTTTTATCACTATCTCCTTCACTGAGCATACCAAAGAGTAGAAGAAAAGCAAAGACCATTATCATTACTGTGAATAGTAAATCAAATGCATCATCCATCATGCCTTTACGATTTATTTTGAGGTTGAGTTTTGGTTTTACTTTCATTGTTTAATCCATTAATATATTTTAATAGTCTAATCTTTGAAGATGAATGTGCTTATGGTTTTCCAGTCAGAGATAATTGCACTTGTATTTGCAACAGTTCTTCTTTAGGTTCGTTTTGTTCCGTATTCTCGGGGTTTGTATTATATACCATGACTCTTCTTTCAAATGGCTTTATTTGCGGTACATTAAAATAATTATTGGTAGGTAGTTTTTTATCTCCTAATTCTAGCTGGAAATTGATGTCACGATAGCCTTTATCTTTTTCTGTAGTATAACACTTCTCCATGTTTTCTTTGGTAAATTTATTTAAATCAATTGTTCCTGGCAAGACTCTACCTGTTTCTGGTTGGACATAAGCAAAGCATTCTTCTATGCTACCAAAACGCAAAGAGATAATCTCTGCTTTAAGTTCTGCAGGAACAAAAGTTAGCTTCTCTTTATATCCTATAATGAAGAAGGCGAAAAAAATTATGAGTATACTTATGACTACGCTAGCAATCATCCAGTAAATAAATTTTCTGGCGATGTCAAATTGGGCTTTGGTGTTCATTTTAGGTCATAGTTTTTGTTTCTGAATTATCTTTTATCTCTGATTTTATTTCAATCTCCCTACAATCTTTTAGGAATATGTACTTTCCTTCTTTAAGCAGGCAGATAGACTGGGCGGAGTTTGCTACTCCGCTGGCTTCAAAATTATGTGGTAAATGAATTTTTTCTCTAACTTTTAGCTCTTCTCTATTCTCTTCACCTTTTAACATCCCTACGGCTTCTCCATTATTGAGCGTGAAGATAAAAGCAGTAGTGTTGTGGGGAAATTGCACTTGTGAATTTCCTGGAAAAGCCACTAAAGTATCGATCATTAAAGCAAGATCTTTAGTATAGAGAATTTTTTGCGCAGTTTGAGATTTAGCATAATCGTTAGCGATAGAGAAAGACATTCCCACTACTAAAACGACAATTAAAATCTCAAAAATCATAAGCAGGATGCTGCTGCCTTTTTTAGAAGAAATGTTTTGGAACGATTTCATTTTTGAAAGATAGGTTAATGTTTATTCTTACTATTATTATTATTATTATTGGAGGTGATTTTTACTCGATAGTGTTGCTGTTTTCAATCTTAATCTCTCCGTTAATTTTGCTAAGTTTTAGAGAATTGCGGCGTAGTTTTGTTCCTTCTTCTGCGGTGGCATCTTTTATTCTATACATGGACCAAGAGTGTTGCAGCTTGACTTCAGGCAAGGATTGGCAGGTTAAACTTTCACAGTTTAAACCATTGGCGGAGTTATAATATTCATCACTTATTTTTCTGCAAAGGCAGGCGCAAGGCAGCTTGGTGCACGATTGTAATGGATAAGCAAAATAATATTCACTAACATCTACTAAGTCAATATCGGCCGTTTCTACTATCTCTCCTCCTGGATTAAAAAATTCTTCTTTAGAATAGATCAATATTTTTTCTTGATCTTTAAACAAAGCTACAAAACTGCCTTCATCTAAAATCAACAATTGAGATGTTTCTGTCTTTTTATCATCCTTAGCAAAAGATTTAACTTCTTTATTTAAATCAAAAAAAGAGTCTTTGGCTTGCTCGCTGAATGTGAACATCTTGCCTAGGAAGTAGCAGGCAGGAGCAAAGATTATTATGGCTAAAAGTATAGTTACCAAGAAATCTATCATAATACCTTTTTTATTCATCTAATAACCTCTAAATCAAGTGTATATTTTAAAATATATTTGACCTTAATCTTATGAAGCAACACAACACTCTGGTTTCTTCTTTCCTTCGGGGTCTTTAGTTTGCCCAGCAGGACAGCCTTGTGCTTCATTATTATCTACATCACCTGAAGTGCAGACACATTTGTCAAATAGATCGGCAACTTTGTCATTGTCACAATCTCCAGTTCCACCAATCTTGCCTTTAAAATCAGTAAAAGCCGTATCCCCGCTGCTTTTAAACCAAACTAAAATTAAAACTACAACCACTAAAGCTAGAATTACTGAAGCCATAATCCACCACATTTCAGAAGTGCCTTTCTTTTGGGTAGTATTTTTTGGTTTTAGGTTTGATTTTTTTTTGTTTGAAGTTGTTTTCTTTATCTTTATTTTTTTCATTTAAATCATTCCTCTTCTAATTTGTAATGGTTTTATTATTGGTGTTGTTATTAATTCTATTATTTCCCGGCAATATCTGTCGAACCGCAGTTATTTTGTGCGCTACTTAAATCGTCGAGGTAAATAGAGCTGACGTCGCGTTCCGAATTTTTTCTATAAATGGCCACTTTTGCATCATTGAAACCACTAGCCATAGTAAATACTGCAACAACTAAGCCTGCTGCTGTAACAGCCCACCCTACCGGGTTACTGGCTAACAAAAAAACTCCAATTCCTGTGCCACCAATTTTAGCAGCCGCACTTCCTGCCTCAGCTCCTCTATCAACATCTTTTAATTTAGGAACTATACTTATAGCATAAGCATGGTTTGATTTTAAACTATCAACATTTTCATTTCCAACTATATAACCAACTCTGCCTGGTCCATGGGCGCTTTGGATGTATTGTGTATAGGTTTGTCCTGAATTTTGGTATTTATTTGTAGCAAGATAAGTTAAAAATTCTTCTGGGTCTATATCTGCAACGTTGCCATCAGTATCTTTAATCTCTCCTAACATTAAAGTATAGCAATTGAAGCATTGATTTTCATAACTTTCAAACCCTAAAAACTCTGGACTGTTACTAAGGATATCTTCATAACGGCCTTCGCCGAACATCCACCAGCAGCGAGCCATTTTTTCGGCTACGGTTTTCATTACCTCAACTTTTTTCCCTTCTATCTTTTGGTCGATAGTTTTGCATAAAGTTGGTGTAAGACGAACGTCTGTTCCTAATCCTGAGGCTTGTATTGTGGCAGCGGCTCTCAAGGCAATACTATCATGGCAAATAATTTCGGCTTCTTTACTCTCTGCTTTGGAATAGAAGCGGTACATGGTAGTTGAAATCAAAGCAAAAGAAACTAAAGTTATCATAATGGCGACTAAGAAACCCATAGTCATAGCTCTTTTGGAAAAGAATCTTTTATGTTTATTCTGTGATTTATGGCTCATCTTAAATCCTCTCCGGAACTTAATACTGGTTCTTCGCTTTCTTCAATAGAACCAGAACAAAGGGCTAATTTTTTTTGATTGATTAGAGTGGGAATGCTTTTTATGTTTTCGCTATCACTACTCGAATCAAAAAATCTTTCTTCCAAACCTTCATCATCTGCTTCAGCCCACCAATAATCTGCTGTAGGAAAGAAGCAAATTCTATTTCCATCTGGAGTGAAGAGCCAGCCCCCATCTTTTATTTCGTTGGTGATGGATTGACTTTCTTTTGTGAAAGTTATTTTATTAGTTCCATCTTGAAAGATAGTTATTTGGTCGACATCTAAATAGTAATTTGAGATACTGCCAGCTTTTTCTGTATTAATAAAACTGCGATAAAAGTTTTCTGCTACATTATCGGCGCCGGCAATAACGCAAGGAGTGACTCTTTCTAACTTTTCATTAGAGTATTCCCAATTTCCTCCAGGACCTATTCCTTTGATTTTTAGATAAGTATCTCCGTTTTCTTCTTTCAATTCAATAATAGTGCTGCCTAAAGCTGGCAAACCGCCACCAGTACCATAATCTAAAGGTGGACCTTGTGAATTGAGATAATTTAGATCTAAATAATTGCCAAAACAATTACTTTGTGTGTTTTTTTGGGCATCAGTTTTCATCGATAATATAATTTGTTTTAATTTTTCTATGGCTTGAAATTGTTCTTCAGGAATGGTTGGTTTATTTGCCTGCAATTCATCTTCACCTAATTTAACATCAGGCAAGAATTTCTTGCTAGTGTCTAAAATACCACCTACATTCATTTTTAATTCTTCAAACAAACTGTTATCGCCAAAGTAAATCATCACTAAAATTACTAAAGCAACCAAAGGAATTATCCAGAATATTAACTTGCCTTCCCAACCCATTATAACCACTGCCCCAATCTTTCTAATAAACTTTGACCGGATTTATCTAAGCTAACATACCAGGCAATAACGAAGATTAGAAGAATAATGGCTAAAACCATGATTACCAATTCCCACATCTCCATACCTTTTTTGTTAAGAAATAACTTATTGAAGAGAGTAAATCTTTGACTACTTCTTTTCTTTAATTTAGTATTTTTCATAATCCTACTTTTCCTCGCAATTGCCAGACAAAGTAAAGAAAGGCTAATCCTAAAAGTAGACTAAGCAACAGAATAGCCAGTGTTTGCGGGCTAGTCCAATCTACACCTTTTTTATTGATATTTTTACTTAAGCTAAATCTCATTTTGCAGGAGTTCCTGGTTGGCAGTAATTTTTATTCCCATAAGTGGCGCAGATTTTATCACTTTCTGAACCACTACAGTCTTTATCTTCAGTACATCTTTTTGGCGCACCTAAACAACAAACTCCAGAAGTACATTCAAAAGCGCTCGATTCTAAGGTAAAGCTAGGACATTCTGAGCCAGAAGAAGCGCAAACTCCACCTTTGCTTTCACAATTAGAAAATTGCTGGCTCGCTGGCCCTGTTTGTTTATTAAATATGACTAAAATGATTATTAATGCTACCAAAGCCAGAACTGCGCCTATAATTATCCACCACATATCAGCACTGGCTTTTTTTTGTACACTCTTTTGATATTTCATTTTTGGTGTTTATTTTGTTTATATTGTCTGGAAATTATTACGGTAATTAAAGAGAAAAGAGAAAAAGAAAAAATTAAACCGCAGGTTTAACCCCACGTACAAGCTGAACTTTCACAAGTTGTTTTATCATCACTTAAAGCTTTACAACGAGATATTACTTCTTTAAAATTTGACCTGGCTTGTTCTTCAGCGTCTGGCGCTGACTCTGCAGCTGCAAATTCTTTAGTGAATGTACTCTCATCACTAGCACTAGGTTGACATTGTCCGTATCCTATTTTCATGGTAAGTAATGCAGTTTGACTTTCTTTACTAACACCTTGTTGAAAAATAGTAATTCTTCCTGTAAAGACCATTATTAGAACGACTAAAACTACTAAAGCCAAAACTGTAATTATAATTACATTTATAGAGAGGGCTTCACCTTTTTTATTTAACATTTTTCCACCTCAAATTTTTCTTTGTTTTTTATACAATCTTTTAATCTAATTGTCTGCAATATTTTTTTAGGTTCTCTTTTAACTTACTCTATGTCTTAGAAGAAGAGGTTAATATATAAATGTTGCGTGGAGGTATGGTCTATTATTTATGTCTTTTAGTATTAACATATTTGATACTATTCTTTACAAACAATCTTTGCTTCATCAATCTGTAGTTCTTGATCAGAAGCTTGGCTTAAGTCAAAGATAAATATACGGCTACTAAGATCACTACAAGGACGGCTGCCTTTAAATTCTTCGTTAAGATATAAGTTAATATTTCCTCCCTCATATTGCACTTTAATTTCATTCCAAGCAGCAGGGTTAAAATCATCTATATATAAAAAATCTGCAGGATTGTCTGGATTGCAAGCAAAACCTAATTGATTAGGGTGTTCTGCACCATTGAACTTTATATTATCAATTCCTGAATCTTTGTGAATCTGCAGCATAAATCTTCCTATAGAAGAATCAAGGCGAGTACGATACTTTATGTAATCTATGGGGCAGGCTTCTTCTGCTGCACCCATGGTGCCATATAAAGATGCACCTTCTGTAAGATAAAGAACCCCGCCATAAATATCACTTAAGCCGTAGTCAACCCACCAACGGCAATCTTCTAATACTCCAGAAGAGAAATTATCATATAATATGCATCCGGCATCTGGACAATCTTGTATGGGGTTACAGATTTCTTCAATTTCATTAGGTGTGCAGCCAGTGCCTTCTTCACAATGCTCAGCAGTAGTACAATAATCGGCGATATCTCCCCACGTGCCGCAGCTATCCACCCAGCGGGCATTGCCGTCAAAACATCTAACTTCTGCTTCTAAGGTACATTCTGGTTCCTCATCAATACAAGCTGCTTCTTGGCAGATTTGTTCGGTTGTAGCGCAGTCTTGAATTAATCTATTATTACTGCAATTATCTGTTTCATGAATTTCATTATCTTGGCAGAGCCTGTTTGTTTCGGTTATTGTGCATGGTGTTGATTCTGCGCAAACGTCTTCCACTAAACCAGTAAATCTTGGTTCATAGACCATAAAAGCGGCAAATAAATTATCTCCGGCTCGCGGAGCGCAGTAGTAGCGATAATAAGCAAATTCTCGAGGATCGTTTTCAGTTAAACCAATATCGTCGCCATAGTTGACTAATTTTTCCAGAGTGTTATAAAAAAAAACTTTTTCTAAAAACATGAGTAAATAGTTAAAGATGTTATTGGTGCTTTGTAAATCTTCATAGTTGTGGCAGCCTTGATAAGTACAGCTGCCTTTGGACCAGTCTAAGAGGTTTTGTGCTGGGATGGCTTCTTCATCTTGATAAGTAAATAGCTCAAAGCTAGGGGCGATGGCGGCAGGAGTTAGGCTAAAGCGATGCTCGCTGTTGTGAGGAAAAATACGCATTTGAGGCATATAATCTTCTTTGTAAGTTATGAACGCTTCAAATTGATTGCTGTCGAGAAAAGTTACATCTACGTTTGTTAAGGGTTGATTGTTGCTATTGTCAGTTACGGTAATTAAGACATCTTCTCTCGTTTGCTGGTCGGTGAAATTAACTTGTCCTAGGGAGTTGGTGCGTCCGTATTTTTCAATTACACCATTTAATTCTGCTGTTTCGGTTATCTCTGGGTTTTCTGTAGGGTCTTCTGTATCTTGGTCATCATCTGAGTAACAAGGTGTGGGACAGGACTGGTCTGTAGTTACCGTCTTTGGCGCGCAGGCTAAAGTAGATAAGCTTAAGAAAAAAGGTAGTGTTTTTCTGGCGAGATATCTAAATGAATTAGCGGGTTTGGAACTATCTAATAAGTTTTCTAAACCGCTTTTGTGGATTCTCTTGTTAGTCATCAATTATTTTAGAAGTTTGTGGATGTATAAATATATTTCTCTGGAGGGGGATATAGGTTTGTTCTACATTCGTGGAATCGGATATTTAAAATTTTAGCTTGAAATTTCTCCTGGCAAATAAATCTGTTTAATGGAATACTCAAAGCGGTGAAATCTATAGTGGCCGATTATATCTGGAAATCGTTCTCTAATCTCATTAATAATTCTCTTCATTTCAATAACATCTTTAACAATAACTTCTATCTCAAAATCCGGTCCGCCAATAGTGCGCATCCGATAAACGACGTTTTTGTGTTGTTTTGCGTATTCGTTCATTTCTTTCAGTCTAGTCATATCGTTTAAGTAAAAATCAATTTTATAGAAAACGTAACCTAATTTAGTTTCGTCAATCAGCGCATAATAACCCATTATTATCTTTTTCTTTTCTAGTTTTTTAAGACGGTAAAGCGCTGCTTTTGGGGTTCGTTTAATCTTTTTAGCAATCTCGGTAATTGGGGTTTGTCCATTTGTAGTTACTATTTTTAAAATTTCATAATCTAATTCGTCGTAATCAACTTCTTTTTCTCTGCCGATAACCAATTCGCTTATCTCTGGTTTGTCAACGAGAAATTTCATGGGATAATGGACCATATCGACAGACTCATAAATCTCATAATTTTGAATGTATTTTTTGTATTTAGAAATAAACTCGAACCATTTTTTGGAAAATTCCTGTACCTCTTTAATCCACACATAAAAAGCAATATCAATCTCTCCCTCAAAACGAATCGACCACATAAACAAGGGATCTTCTTTGATGCGCCGGTAAATCTCTTCTTCTTTCTCGAGGTTAATATCTTTCCATTTCAAGTAAACACGGATTGAATTGTAGCCTAGTTTTCGCCAATCAATGACGGCGTGATAACTCTTAATAATATTTTGTTTTTCTAATTGTTTTATTCTATATCCGACAACTTGCTTGGAGACTCGCAGTTTCTTTGCTAAAGCTGAATGGGTCTGCCTGGCCTTCCAGTTCAATTCATACAATAATTTCCTGTCTGTTAGATCGATTAAACTGCTCATTTTGTCACAAAAGATACTTTTCTATATAAATTATTCCTTTTTGACAAAAAAATTTAGAATAATTTTAATATAGTGCGTGTGTTCCACTAATTAGTAATCACAGTTAAAATAAACCGCTAGGAAGGGAAAAACAAAATGATAAACACAAATCAAATAACCTTGGATAAACGAATCAAACAGCAACTTAATTCTGAACAATGGCATGAGCAAATTTGGGAGAATTCTTGCCACTTTGAGAGTTATGCTGTCGATGCTGTGGCTCAGTTATGTCTGTTCAAAAAAGCCCGGGAGTATATTAGAGATGGTATTTCTGTTGAGAAGTTAAGAGAAGATTATAATTTACTTCCAGTAATCAGTCCAAAACAGTTGAAAGCAATTGAGCGTTTACAAGAAATGTGTATACAAAAAGCGAAAAATCTGAGAGCAAAACTAGAGAAAGAATATTATACTAAAAATCCCGATAGCCGTGGATTTTCTTTACCTTTTGAAGTTAGCTCAAAAATAAATGAATTAGTCTATGAAATTAGAGATGATGATCATAAAACAATTAATGAAATTAATCCTTATTTTTATAACTCGCCAGTTAAGCGTGAATCCAGTGGTGAAGGGATTTGCCGAATGTTTGAATTAGAAAAACTATCTCAAAAAGAGGGCCTTTTTGTACCTAAAACGAGATTAGTTAATCGACCATATGTAACTATTTTAGATTGCGACGATCTTAATTCAACTGGTGCTTATACAGGAAGGCTTTATCAGTTGTGCGGCGAAGCTACTTCTGAAGAGATTAGAAAGAAATTAAAAGGATATTCGCCAAGTGGTTTTAATTATGATATGGCCTATCAACCGTTAAATCTTAGCGACTTTGCTAACCCTGATTTTTTAGATAAAGCGGAGTTGATGGAGAAAACTATCTTCAAAAGTGAATGTAGGTCTTGGTATATTATTAAAACAGGAAAATTTCCACCTAAATGGAATCGGCCACTTGATCTTTCTGATTTAGATAATCCTACGGCTAGATTGATTGAGTATTACACTGTTATTGTAGATGGGCCAAATCATTTCTAAATTTTATATTATAATTCTCCAATATATAATATCTCTGCCACTCAATTTTATAAACTACCGCTTTACCTTGCATCTATGGAATTAGATTTAGTATTATTTGATTTGGACGGCACGATTGTACGTTATGATGGACAGTTTCAGTCTAGTTGGATGGGTTTAGGACAGGCTTTGGGATTGGAAAAAGAGTGGAAAGAGCTGACAGATTATTATTTGCCTCGTAAAGAAATTTATTCTGAGTGGTTCACTAAGCAAGTTGCAACTTTAAAAGGTTTGGAAGTTGAACTTGCTTTAGATAAAATGTTACCTCCACCTTATGCGCCTGGATTTCTAGAATTTAACACTTATCTTCGAGAAAAAGGTGTTAGAAGAGGTATTGTTAGTAGTGGTCTTAGTTTAGTAGCCGACTATGTTAAAGGACAAGCTGGTTTAGAAGTTGCTTTGGCCAGCGAACTTGGCATCGAAAATGGATTATTTACTGGACAAGGTTTTGAACGTGTGCCTTTGCATAATAAAGGGCGAGTAGTTAGTGAGGTAATTACTCAGTTAGGTGTTAATCCTTGTCGTACAGCCTATTTTGGAGATTCTGAATATGACTCTCCTGCTTGGAAAGCAGTGAGCTGGCCTTTTGGAATGAATCTAAATAAAGAAAGTTTGAAGGAAAAAGTGGTAGAATATTTTACCGATTTTAATGAAGCCTTAGTTTTCTTTAAGAGAAGGTTGGTTTGAACATAAAGTGAAATGATGTTGTCAGAGCCCCTCTTTACAAAGTTATTTAGAAAGGCTTAAAAAGTAAGTTTTTTTCTATATGATGATAATGGAAAAAATTGTTTTTAGAACTATTGTAGAAGTATTGGGCAAGCCTCAGGAGCATGTTGAAGCTACAATGAAAGATTATGTGGATAAGTTAAAAGCCGATAAGCATTATAAAATTCTTAAAGAAGAGTTTGCTGAAGTTAAAAAACAGGAGAAAGAAGAACTTTGGGCTACGTTTACAGAATTAGAAATTGAAATTAAAGAAGTTGGTAAATTGTTAAATTTTTGTTTTGATTATATGCCTTCAATGCTTGAAGTGATAGAACCGGCACAACTAACCTTAAGTGACGGGGATATTTCTATGTTTTTAAATGATTTACAAGCTAAATTGCATGGTATTGATATGGTGGCTAAGCAAGTAAAAGCAGAAAGCGATATCGTACAGAAGAATATGGGTCACTTACTGAAGAATTATATCACTGTGTTATTATCTAAAGAAGGCCGCAGTGGAGAAGAACTTAGCCGCTTGACTGGTGTTGAGCAGAGTAAGCTAGAAGATTTCCTGGATCATTTGATTGATAAAAAAATAGTTAATTTACAAAAAGGAATGTATACCCTGGTAAAAGAACCACCCAAACCGTAAAATTATTTAGTTCAACTTAACTTTAAAATGGAATCTAAAACCAAAAGAGTGGAAGCGGTACTTTTTGCTGCCGGTAAAGAAGTGAGCAAGGAAAGAATTTCTAGTCTTTGTTCGCTCCCTTTAGAAGAAGTGGAAACTATCATGGTTGCTCTTATTGAAGAGTATGCGCAAAGAGATCATTCTTTACAAATAGTTAAGAAAGAGCTTGGTTGGAAATTAACGGTGCGTGATGAATATGTTCCTTTAGTTAGCAGCATCGTCCATTCTACGGAATTAGATCGTCCATTGATGGAAACTTTAGCTATTATTGCTTGGAAGTATCCCATTGTACAATCGGATGTAGTTAAATTACGCGGCGCAGGAGCTTACGAACATATGCGTCTTTTGGAAGAGCAAGCTTTTATTGCCAAGGAAAAGAGCGGGCGAACGTTTAAAGTAAAATTGACACCTAAATTTTTCGAGTATTTTGATCTACCTAGCGCTGAAGCAAAGCAGGCTTTCTTGAGTCAAGTGCCGGCTGAAGTTTTAGTTGAAGCGGAGAAAGTTGAGAAAGAAATAGAAGAAACAGTCAAAGCTGAAGAAAAATTGGAACAGCACAAACAAGCGGAAAAAGAGATTCGCGAAGCTATGTCCGATACGAAGAATGAGTTGGTTCAATAATTTTTTAATCAGTTTTTTAACTCTTAATTGACTCTAGATTTCTAACAATTGTTTTTGGGCAATTTTAACTATTTTTTGATCCTGTACTTACCGCAAGCTTTTTAAACTAGCTCTTCTTTAAAGCCCGATATTACCTATGGGGGGTATAGTTCGTATTAGCTAATAGCTAGCGGGCTCGTAGACAGTATTTAAGGAGGTAGAAGAACATGAAAGGACTGCCATATCAGTTATGGAGTGATGACGACTTCGATGATGACGACACCGATGACGATGATGACTCAGATGATGAGTAAATAAGAACAAATTTTTTATTTAATTTTAACGGGATAACTTAGTTTGAGGGATATTCCTCTTCATCTCTATTTTCTTTTGTTGTTGGTTATATTTGTTACTTAAGTACTGCTCTATAGCATAATTACTCCATAATGTAATTCGTGCGCTTCAAACTAGTTTTGATCAAATGAGAAAAAAATAATTCAGTTTAAACAAATCTAATAAAATCGAAACAAATCGGCTAATATGAAACCATCTCGCTCACACTATGTCTTGCTTTTATTTTTGTTGCAACTTCAAGTTATTTTCTCAGGACAGGGCAAAGCAGTTTGACAACTCGTCCAGTGCTCGCTGGCCATTTGGCGAGGGTTTTATATTAGCCAAACAAATCGAAACAAATAAATACTCACTAAAAAGCCTAAACACTGAAAATGACAATCTTAAGCTTCTTTTATCAATACAAAGCGATTATTCTGTTTTATCTAGTCATTGCTCTTTTTCTGCTCTGGAAGCGAAAAGAAATAGCTTCACAAGCTAAAATTATTTTTCTTTATCGAACTAAGCTCGGATTGAAGCTGATGGATCGCTGGGCCAATAAGTATAGGGCTATGGTTATTCTTTTAGGTTATATGGGTGCTGGCGTTGGATTTGTTGGATTGTTTATTATATCTTATGTTTTAGTCAAAAATCTTTATAGTCTCATTATTCATCCGGATATTTCCTCCGGGGTCTCTTTAGTTTTACCTGGTGTTAATATTCCTGGGTTAGGAGTATTGCCTTTTTGGTATTGGTTAATCTCTATTTTTGTTATTGCCATAGTGCATGAATTTTCACATGGAGTTGTTGCCAGAGCTTGGAATATTCCAGTAAAAAATACTGGTTTAGTATTTTTAGGACCTATAATTGGGGCTTTTGTTGAGCCTGATGAGAAAAAATTACAAAAGACTGATGATATTAAACAATATTCAGTTTTGGCTGCAGGCGCTTTTTCCAACATTCTACTTGGTATTTTGGCTCTTTTTTTATTAAATTTTATATTTGTTCCTTTACAGCAATCTATGGTTGAACCAGTTGGGTTTACTTTTGATTCTTATTATAATGAATCATTGCCTTTTGCTCAAGCTGGAATCTTACCCGGTACGATTATTACTTCTATCAATGGAGAAGCTGTTAGCGATTTTACTAAATTTAATGAGCGCTTTAGTTGTTTAGCTCCAGGTGATAAAGTAATTTTAGAGACTAAAGGATCTAATGATCAAGATAATAAGAAAGCGAATATGCTAAGTACAAATTTGGCGCAAAGCGAATCAAAAGAAGTAGCAGTAATTCTGGCTGTCAATCCTACAACGCCTGATAAGCCTTTTTTAGGTATTAAAGAAATACGTAATGAGTATAAGATTAAAGAGAAGTATAACGCTGGTTGGTTTAAAGCAGCTTATGTCTTAATAGATTGGTTTGCTGGATTTTGGAAATGGTTATTTTTATTGAGTATTGGTATAGGTATATTTAATCTTTTACCTCTGCCCATTGTAGATGGCGGCAGGATGGCACAAGTGGCTTTAAAGAGCGTTAAAGGCGAGGAAAAAGGCGAGAAACGATATAGGCAATTGAGTGCTTTCTTTTTGTTGATTTTATTACTCAATCTAATTGGGCCTTTTGTAATTAAGTTGTTATGGTGATTGTTATAGTAAATTGCAAAAATAATGGAACTTTTGAGATGTAATTTACTATTTAGTAAATCTCACAAAAAGTTCAATAATTAATGAGATTTGCTATTAGATAAACCAACTAAACATTTTTTTTCAGATAAAACAATTAAATACTATTTAAACCATTATTCAAACCATTAATAAATAACTTATCAAAAAAAAATTAAAAAATAACAATCAAAAAAACAAATTAAAAAATAAATACTTAAATAAACTACTACTAAAAATATGATTATACCTTCAGCAGTCCTTTAATTCCTTCTGCTGCAAATGCGTTTATGCTTTGTTTTGAATACTCTTCAATATCATTCATTAGTTTACGAAAACTAACTACAACTTCATGAATTTTGTCTAAGGTGGCTTGTGGTTTTTGAAGTCCTTCTTGCGTTAAGGCTCTATAAACGGCAGATTCTTCACTTCGAGACAATTCTCTAAGAACATAACTTCCATAAACCTCTATATTCTTCTGGTTGTTTTTCCATAAAGTCAATAATTTTTTAAAGTCATTTTTTGCTTCCATTTTATCTACACTACTTGTTAACTCGTTTAGACTCTTATATAACTTTTCCCATTCTCTATTACATAAATTATTTACTTTTCTTCGTGTTGGTGATAAAAATGGACCATTAAATGTTGTTAAATCTCTTCTTCTATCACTCCACTTTGAATCTTTAAGGTTCTCAGCGGTAATTGCTAAAGAGTCCAATATTGTTTTCATTTCTTTGGCAGTTTTATGTACTTGATCTAAATTTCTTCTAATTATTGGATTTTGTCCTCTGTCTGCGTGTTGTGCCATATTTAATTGTCCTCCTTTCTTTTCTCTTTGAACTCTTCATCTATTTTTTGTACGTAATCTTTAACCCGACTAAGGACAGATTTTAGTATGAAATTTTCTACTTTTTCTTCAAATATTTCAGAAATACTGTTAAATTCAGTAATACGATAAAGGTTAGCATTTGTTTCAATTAAATGTAAATCTTTCAAGCGTTTTAGCTGTCTTCGGATATTGGAAGCGGCAATGCCGAGCATGGGCAAGCTTTGTTTCTTTCTCATATCCATTACTTTATTTTTAATCTCTTCCGAATGAAGCTCTTCGCGATCTTTGCGTGCATGAAGCAAAACATGAAAAACATCAACTACTACGTCTCGAGAATCACCAGGTTGCAGCAAGCCGACAGAAAGACAGAATTTTCTGACTAATTCTCTATCACTCACTGTAGGTTTTTCATAGCGGCGCAAAGTTAATTCCGCCAAGGGCGTGTCTTTAGTTATTTTTCCCAATTTACACCTTTCTTTTTATATCAAAATAATAAGGATAGTTGCGCCGTTTTTATCGTATTGGGCGCAATTTACTTTATTTATCTATGTAAAAACAAACACCTTATTATATCTTTTTCTTTTTTATTGATTCTAACGAAAAAACGTCGTTCTAATTGTATTATTTCCCCTTCTTTACAGTTTTTTAAACTATTTTCTCCCAAGCCTAGGGATTTAACATCTGTATCTAACAAAACTTCAACTTCCACATTGCCATTTTCTGGAAGCCAATGAATTATTTGGCCTTTATCTGAAGCGTTTTTATATTCCTCATAGGTTTCAGATTCGTAATTAAATATTTTGCCTTTGATGCGGAAATTGCAGTAGTCCATTAAACGATGCACGGGGCCTTCGGTTAGTTGTTGGAAATCTTTTTTAGTGATGTAAAATTTATTAGTGGCACTAATTTTTCTCTTTCCCAATGCTGGAAATTCAGGATGACAGGCAATCTCTACTGTTTTAGATGGAGCATTCTTAATTTCAATCAAGTGTGGTTCTTCAACAAAAAAGAAACGTTTAGATTTAGGGTCAATGATATCTTTATTGAATGCGTTAATCATCTTCCAGAATTCTTCTGGACTGACAGTCTTGTCATTTAAACTTAAGCCAATTTCCATAGCAAATTTTCGCAGTGCTGCCGGTTGATAGCCGCGCTTTTTTAAAGCTTGCAGGAAAGGCAAGCGTATATCGTCCCAGCCATGATATTTATTCTCTTCAATGGCTCTTCTGGTTTGTGAGGTGCTAAGTTCAAAGCCTTCAAAATTTATTCTACCCCAATGTTTGTATATTGGGGGAGTCCAGCCAAAATAACTCATGATTATTCTTTCTTTAGCGGCATTATCGGTATGATCCTTACCGTTTAAGACATGTGAGACTTTTGTTTCGTGATCGTCGATGGCCACAGAGAAGACCATCAGTGGCCAGACTCGTTGTTCTTTACCAGTTTTGGGATGGATATGTTCAACAATACGCATCAAACCAAAGTCACGCATAGCCGGATTTTTATCTTGCAAGTCTGTTTTTAGACGTACGATAGCTTCGCCTTCAGCATATTCGTTGAAGAGCTTGGCGTAGCGTAAAAGGTTTTCTTTAGTTGATAGAGAACGGCAAGGACATTCTAGAGCTTTATTTTTCTTTTCTGTCCATTCTTCTGCAGGGCAAGTGCAGACGTAAGCTTTATTTATCTGGATTAATTTTTCAGCATAATCGTAGTATATTCCAAGGCGGGAAGATTGAACAATTACTTCAGAAATACCATTATCGCTTAACCAATTAGCATCTTCTTGGATTAAATCATAGGCTGGAGGATAAATGTTTTCAGGATTGGTATCTTCTATTCTGAGGATAAGTTTGCCTTTGTACATTTTGGCATATTCGTAATTCAAAGCTAAACCATAAGCATGTCCTATATGTAATGGCCCTGAGGGAGAAGGAGCAATTCTGGTTATAACTTGACCAATTTTAGCTTCCGGTAGAGGTTTGAGGGGGCCTTCTATCTTTTCTTCTTCTTTTTTAACTTCTAACAATTTTGGGAATTCAGCTTTAATCTTAGCTTTTATCTCATCGAGACTTAGCGATTCTACTTCTTTTACTGCGGCTTCTATTAATTTAAGCAAAGCGGGAAGATCTTTCTTCAATTCAGGTTTTTCTCTCAGAACTAAGCCTAAAATAGCTTTGGCATTAGTCTTTCCTTCGTAGGCCAGGGCATTCTTTAAGACATCTTTTAAAACAATATTTTTCATCAATGATAAGAGAAAAAGCTATAATTATTAAACCTTTTTGTTTTTAGAACTGTTTTATGCTATTTATTTAGTGGGTTAATGAAACCTGAGATCTTTCTATCTACTGAATCTTCTTCTCAACCAGCTTTCTCATCCTACGGACAAATTCTTCAGCGTTTTTATAATATTGTTCGTATTCTTCACCTTTAATTTCTTTAATTTCACGGTGGGTTATTTTTTTACTAAGATGATAAAAATTGCTCATAGTTTGAACATACTTTTTTTCTAGGAGATGATGTTCAACAAAAGTTTTATCTAAATGATCAGCTACATGCTCTGGTGTGGGGGGGATGACATCTTTGCGCATCAGAGCAGCATGAGCAGCGTCAATTACTGCCCAGTAAAGGTCTAAAGTGGCTTGTAGTAAATGCCAGCGTGAATTTAATAAAGTCATAGGTGATCTTCCATAATAGCGCCAGATGCTTTCTTCACTGGGTCTTATACGTCCTGATTTTAAGAGACGCTGCAGTGGTTCAAAAAATCCAGAGTCAATTAACGCAACGCCGTCTCGTAAAATATTAACGACTACTGGATCTCCGGCTTTCGAATATTCCCAGAATGAAGTAAAGGTCATAGAAGTCACGTGCAATTTTAATGAAGTTCGTGCAATCATATTTTCAACAATAATACGATAACCTTGGATTAATTCTTCACTTAATTGGTATGTGGCATCATCGCCTACGATAAGAACATCAATATCACTTTGATGTGTGGTCTCTTTACGAGCAGAGCTGCCAAAAAGAATTACTCCTAGTAAGAAATCTCCAAGTTCTACTTTAAGATCGCGGGCAAAGCCTTGAGCTATCTTTAAATCATCAGTGGGATACTTATGGATATTTTCATTATCTTTTTTTTGGATACGAAATTGCATAAAGCCTCTTTTTTAGTTAATGTTTTAGTTAATCATAGTAAATAATAGGGTAAGTAATTATTACATCTAGTTAAATGTTACTTTCTGTTATTGATTACTTTCTCCTTTATTTAATTAACCTAATATAACTCTATTCTCTTAACCTAATTCAAATGATTTATTAAGCTTTTTTAACTATTATTTAATGGTTAAAGCCACAATGTACTAAAAAACATAATTAATCATTTAAATAGTTATGTTTTTTATACTTAGTAGCGATAAATTATTATAGCTAAATTGATGTTCGCTACAAAGTTTAAATAATCTTATTGCTAATTAGGTTAAAATGGGCTTATTGAATATTTCTCATCATTGGTATTCCTATATTTTTGATGCAATTAGAGAACAAAGTGATACCAGTAAACAAACAGATACCAGAAAACCGACAGATAGTAGAAAAATAATAGATCTGGACTCTCAACTAATTGAAGAAGGGGTAAATAATCTATTAACCAAATTTAATCCGCAAATAAATTCTCTGTGTTTATTGTTAGATCGTGAAGAAAATAGAGGTTGTTTTGAATATAATTTTGGTTTAAATCCACGAAGAAACTATTTTTATGAATATGGTCCATCTTCTTATTTAAGTTTACGGCTCTATACCATGGAGAGAAGCAGTGATTCTGCCATTAAAAATAATCTAATTATACACCGTGCTTTAATTGGCATCAATTCAATTAAGAGGAAAGAAGGGTTTCAATTGATGCAGGAATTAAGAGGTTTTTTTAAGCACTCAGAAATTTTGGAAGAGGGCAAGTTAGATTATATTTGTTTGCCTCTAGGATTTGGCTATGATCCGAGAAAGAAAATCAACAGTAAAGACTAATCAAATAAATTATCTTTTTTTATAACAAAATTATTTTTTAGACCATTAACGGTTTAACATTAACAGTTTAATTATTATCTTTATTATTATCATAATTATTATTAATAGGGATCATAGTTTTAATTGCTTCCAAAAATCCCAAATACAGCGGATTTGGTTTCAAAGGCAGCGAGGTAAATTCTGGATGACATTGCACGCCGACAAAAAATGGATGTTTCTCTTTTGGCAATTCTAATATCTGCATAATTTCTCTTCCTGGTGCTTTTCCTGAAAAGATCAAGCCTTTTTCTTCAAATTGTTTGATATAATCTGGGTTGCATTCCCAGCGATGGCGGAATCTCTCTCTTACATTTAGGGAACCGTAAAGTTGATGAGCGATTGTACCGCTCTTAATTTCTATATCTTGTCCGCCAAGGCGCATATTACCGCCCAATTCTTTTAATTGTTCTTGTTCTGGCAGGACTTTAATTACAGGATGCACGCAGTTTGGTTCAATTTCTGTACTGTTTGCTTCTTTCAGTTCGCAGACATTTCTTGCAAATTCAATTAGAGCCATTTGAAATCCATAACACAAACCAAGATAAGGTAGCTTATTTTCTCGAGCATAACGAATACAGTTAATTTTTCCTTCAGAACCGCGGCTGCCAAAAGCTCCAGGAACAATAATTCCTTGGACATCTTTTAATTCTTGAGCCGTCTTTTTTTGATCTAGGTCTGTCGTATCAATCCATTTAAGATTAACTTTTAAGTTGAGATGAGTTCCTGCATGTTCTAAAGCTTTGATAATAGAGGCATATGAATCACGTAAAGAAGTATATTTTCCAGTAATACCAATGGTTACTTGAGCTGCTGGTTTGATTATTTTTTGCACATAATTTTCCCATTTTTCCATGGTTTCATAATCCGGATTAGTGCGGCTGCGCAGTTCCAGCAAGTCAATAGTTTGTTCATCCAGACGAGCTTTTTCTAGTAAATTTGGCAGGAGATAAATACTATCAACATCATGAATACTAACGACACGAGAAAATGGCACATTAGCGGAAAGACTTATTTTTTCTCGTAGTTTAGTTTGCACTTCATGGTCGCAGCGGCAAGCAATTATATCTGGCTGGATGCCTTTGGCCATTAGTTCCCTTAAACCTAGCTGAGCGGCTTTGCTTTTCTGTTCGCCTAAAAAGCCTGGTTCTAGGATGTACGTGAGGGCTACGCTGCAGAGATTATTTTTACCTTCTTCGTATTGTAGTTCGCGCATGGCTTCAATAAAATAATTATTTTCTATATCTCCAACAGTTCCGCCAACTTCTACAAATACAATATCGGCTTGAGATTGGTGAGCTAAGTTTCTGACAAATTTTTTAATTTCACCAGTTACATGGGGAATAAATTGTACATCTCTCCCTAAGTAATTTCCTTTTCTTTCATGATTGAGTATCTGCGAGAACAGTTTTCCGCCAGTTAGATAATTATTTTTTGTAAGATACAAGCCTAAATAACGTTCATATGTTCCCAAATCCATATCTCCTTCCGTGCCATCGTCTAAAACGAAAACTTCTCCATGGCGGAAGGGGTTGAGAGTTCCAGCATCATAATTTAGATATCCATCAAATTTCATAATACTGACTTTCAGTCCTTTTAATTGCAAAAGTTGAGCTAGGGATGAGGCAAAGATGCCTTTACCTAAACCAGACATGACCGTTCCATAGACTACTACAAATTTTGTGCGCCCAATAGTGTATCCTTGAGGAAGCGGACTATAGAATTCATGTTCGGCAGTTTTTTGCGATACTTCCTGCAATAAATCGTTCATGTCATTGTTGGAGAAATTTGGGCTTTAATTACTTTGCCTACGACAGGTTGGTGATAAATAATAGTTGAAAAGCAGGTCCTGTATAAAGTTTCGAAAAAATAGCCTTTGCCGCAGAATTTGTGCCACCCTCCATGATAGATTAAGAGGAGTGGCACCAATACTTCTTGTAAATGGTGGTTCAAATTCTGCCAACAAGGCCTTGGCGACTACTTTTTCTACAGAGCCTCAAAGCAAAAACCTTTATATACCTTAAGACATTCATTTTGTTCGTGGCTTTAGTACAGTTAAAAGAGGTAACGAAAGAGTATGAAAAAGTCCCTATTCTCCAAGGGGTAAATATCAATATTGAAGAAGGTGATGTTTATGGAATAATTGGGGAGTCGGGTAGTGGTAAGACTACTCTTTTGAACATGATTACTGGGTTCTTACAGCCCACAGATGGCAGCGTATTATATCAAATGGATGTAACTGGCCCTGCTAGAGATTTAAGTGTGGATTTACACAAAGTAAAGAAACAGATTGGTTTTACGCCCCAGCACAATTCTTTTTATCCTCAACTTACAGTAAAAGAAAATTTATTTCATTTTGGAAAATTATACAAAGTGCCCGCTAATACACTAGTTACAAACGTTAAAAATTTATTAACGTTTACTCGTTTGTTTGAACATCGTAATAAATTGGCAGATCATCTATCTGAAGGTATGCGGCGTCGTTTAGATATTGCCTGCAGTTTAATTCACAAGCCTAGAATACTAGTTTTAGATGAGCCAACTGCCGATTTAGATACTAATTTACAGAGAGAGATACTTTCTTTGTTACAGCAAGCAAACAAACAAGGCGTTACAATTGTTATTGCTTCACACCACTTAGATAGTGTGGAAGAAATTTGTAATAAAGTGGCCATCGTTAACAAAGGTAATGTTTTTTGCCACGGCTTAATTGATGATATAAAAAAACCATTCCTTAAAGAGAATGTTACTATTACACTAAAGCCCGGCGGCAATAAAGATCAAGTATTGCAGCTAATTAGACGTTTACCGGTAGAAAAAATAGTGGACAAAGGGGCAACTCTTGTTGTTTATCCCAAAGATATTCAACAGACCGTGAGCGGTTTATTGCAGTTGATTAAAGAACAAAATCTTTATCTTAATGATATGGATGTGCGCAAGCCTTCACTAAAAGAGATATTTGAGATGATAACTAAGAAATAAGTTTAGAAAAAATATCTTAAAAGTTTAGCAAACCTAAATATTTAACAAATAATAAGTCCAAAAAAAAGAGGCAGATGTTTAAATGAGAGCATTACTTTTACTTACTTTAAAGAATTTAAAGCTCCTAGTTAGAGCCAAAGCTTCGGCTTTGATTGTGGTCTTTGCTCCACTTTTGATTATTCTTATCTTGGGTTTATCTTACAATACTTCTGCGCCTTACGGGTTAAATATTGGGGTTTACTCCACTTCTTTTACTGCTGATGTGGAATCTTTTATTACAACTTTGCAGCATGATGAATTTAAAATAATCAAATATGATTCTATGGATAAGTGTGTCAACGATATTAAACTGGGTTTTATTCATACGTGTATTAGTGTGCCAGAGAGCCTTGCTATAGAAAGTAATGTTCAGAAAGAAATAGTATTCCATTTAGACCCTAGCAAGATTAATTTAGTTTATATGATTCAAGAAACTTTAAAAAGCAAATTTAATTTGAAAGCTCAGCAGTTATCTCAAGATTTGACGCAGAATATCCTTACTCAATTAAGTACAGCAAAAACTACTATTGGTGACAAGAAAGGTTTATTGCAGACGGCTAAAGATAAAAATACGGCTGTTTCTTCTCAGACCGACACAATTGTGTCTACTCTTTCCTCTTTGGACTTGGGAGTTTCAGAATCAACTTATGATCTGGCAGTAATATCAGATACTGGCTCTAAAGTAAGCACGGCTTTGGACAAAGTAAGAGAAGCCAAGACAGCATTTGAAGGTCTTAATGTTTCTAGTGGCGATACTGCCGTTTTAACTGCAGCCCTAGATGAGGCTGAAAGTAAATTAAAATCAGCTAATAATTTTATTAACGGCACTGATGCAGGCACGATACGTAGTTTGGTTGCAATACTAGAAGCAGATTTAACATCTTTGAAAAGTAAATTAACTTCAGCTTCTACTGCTCTTGGAACAGCCAGCACAGATCTAGGTACAGCTAAGGGCAGTTTAAACGAAGGAGTTACAGCTATAGACGATGTTCTAAGTTCTCTCAATACTCTACAAACTAATTTAGAAAGTCAGAAAGTAACTGATGCTAGCACCATTTCTGCGCCTTTAATTACTAAAATTGAAAAAGTAGGGCCAGAAGGAACGTATCTTAACTATATGTTTCCTGCACTATTAGTATTAGTTGTTATGTTTACTTCATTACTCCTTGGAACTACTTTAGTGATGATGGAAAAAAATAGTCCGGCATTCTTAAGGAATTATTTCTTGCCTTTAAACAAAGTTACTTTTATCATGGCAACTTATCTGACCACGGTTTTATTGATGGTCACTCAAATATTTATTATTTTGGGGGTTTCTATCTTCTTTTTGAAAGATAGTGTTGGCTCATTGCCTTATATGATCTTGATCTTGCTCTTAGCTTCTTCCGTCTTTACTTTTTTAGGTATGGGTTTAGGGTATTTGTTTAGGTCAGAAGAAACCGGTGTTTTAGCATCTATCTCATTAGGTAGCATCATGTTATTTTTATCGGGGGTTATATTGCCTCTAGAAAGTGTTTCTCCGTTGCTCAGAAGTATAACTTTCTTTAACCCTTTTGTTTTAGCGGAAAAATTAATTAGAGAGGTTTTTATATTTCACACAGCCTGGTCTGGGTTGTGGGTTGATTTATTGACTTTATTTGGTTATATGGTAGTTCTATTTCTAGTGATTTTAATTGCCGAAACTTTATTACATAAACATTTAGTACATCGGTTCTTGAAGCATCATCATCGTTTGCATCGAGAGAACGATAAGAAAGATACGGGAAAAGTTTGATTTAGGTGTATTTATTGATTTTTATTGAGGTCATATTAGTTTTAGTTATATTTTTATAGAATGGTGTGTTTCTCTTGTTGATTAATTATATGGTAACTAAAAAATATCTTAAAACTAAAAATTTTTTAATAATTAGATCAATAAAGAATGCATGTGCTATGAAGAGTTTAAAGTTGAAAGAACAGAAAAAGCCTAAACAAAACAAGCTTATAATTCTAACCGGTACTCCAGGCACGGGAAAGTCTACTTTAGCTAGACAGTTGTCTAAAATACTGAAAATTCCCCGCTTTGATTTACATAAACATTATCTGAAAGTTTCTTCTACCTTTGATAAGAAAAAAGATTGTTATGTGATTGATATAAAAAAATTGGAGAAAGTTTTGTCTGATAAATTAAAGAAGAGCAGCTATATCTTAGATACACATTTGAGTCATCTTTTGCCGGCTAAAATGGTTTTTGTTTGTATTGTAATGACTTGTTCTGATTTGAAAGAACTGGAACGTCGCTTAAAAAAAAGAAGATATTTGCCTGCTAAAATTAGAGAAAATCTTGATTCCGAGATATTTCAAATATGTTTAAATGAGGCCCAGGAAAGAGGACAGGAAGTAGTTATTTTGGATGGTTCTAAGAGGATAAACCTGCTCGAATTGATTCTTGGTTTAAGAAAGTTCATTCCCTAACTTTCACCAAACAATTTATAAATTAGCGTCTTTATTTTCACTTTATGTCCCTAGCTATACAAGATAAATTGCACTTGAAGAAGTTTATTCGTGATTTACAGAGTCATAAGGCTGCGCATACGGAGTTTGTTTCAGTTTATGTTCCACAAAGTTATGATTTAACTAAGATTATTAATCATTTAGCAGAAGAGCAAGGAACTGCTTCTAACATCAAATCTGCTTCTACTAGAAAAAATGTTCAATCAGCTTTGGAAAAGATGATTCAGCATCTGCGTACGATTCAGAAAACGCCAACCAATGGATTAGCTGTTTTTTCTGGAAATGTAGCTTCTTTAGAAGGTAAGCAGGATCTGCGAGTTTGGAGTATCGAACCTCCTGCGCCATTGAATATTAGGATTTATCGCTGTGACAAGAATTTTGTGGTGGATATTTTAGAAGAAATGTTAGCCGAGCATAGGGTCTATGGTTTAGTGGTCTTAGATAGAAGGGATGCCAATATTGCTCTTTTACGAGGAAAAACTATCATCCCATTGCAAAAAACGCACTCTGAAGTTCCAGGAAAATTTAAAGCGGGAGGTCAGAGCGCTCAGCGTTTTGCTCGTATTCGTGAAGGTGCCTATAAGGATCACTTTAAGAAAATTGCTGAATATATGAAAGATCAATTTTTATCGTTAGGAAATAATTTGCAGGGGATTATTATTGGCGGCCCAGGAACTACGGTTAATGATTTTTTAAATGAAGATGCTCTAACGGGAGATTTGAAACGTAAAATCTTAGGTACTAAAGACTTATCTTATACTGGCGATGATGGGTTACAAGAATTATTGGACAAATGTGAAGATTTGTTAGCTGAGGAAGAGATAGCCCAAGAGAAAAAAATAATGCTACGTTTCTTTGAGCAGATGCGGGATGATATGACTAAGATTGTTTATGGTGAAAAAGAAACTATGCGGGCTATGGAAATGAATGCCATTGATTTACTTTTATTATCTGAAAGTCTGCCAGAAGATAAGATTTTTTACTTAGAAGAGCAGGCTAGAAAAGGAAATTCTACAGTAAAGATTATTTCTATTGAAACCAGAGAAGGCGTACAGCTGAGGGATTTGGGCGGAATTGCTGGTATTTTAAGATTTCCGATAGGGCCTGGAGAGAATTAGTTATTTGTTTTAATTGCTTCTTTTCGGTTTGTGGTTGTAGCTCTTAACTTCAACAAACCTTATTAATCCTTTAAATATTTTAATCTTATTATGGACCTTATTGAAGAATCATATTCTCGGCTGTTTCCGGAAAAGAGTTTTAACTATCAAACTGAGCTTGGTTATAATTTGCGTTTGTCTGATTTTAATGCTAATATACGCTTGAGAGGACAAGTTCTTTCAGTAAATTTAAACCTGCAATGGAAAGATATCGATGAAGAAATAAAGATTGGTCTGGTGCAGTCTTTACTTAATAAGATATTCAAAGCCAAGAAGCAGACTAGAAATATTGAGATGTATAATCATTTTATAAAAAATATTCCTTCTTTTACCCCTAAAGTTAAGAATGATCCAATTTTGGAGGAATCATTTATTCGAGTAAATTGGCGTTTTTTTAATAATTCTTTAGAACAACCAAACTTACAATGGGGTTTGGCTGCATTTCATAAATTGGCAAGTTATAATTTCCATGAAGATGCAGTTACTGTTTCTAGTATATTTAAAGACTGCAAAGAAGATGTTTTAGATTATTTGATGTATCATGAGCTTTTACATAAAGAGCTGCAGTTCAAACACAAAAATGGGCGCAGCGCTTTTCACACTAAGGAGTTTAGGGAAAGAGAAAAACAATTTCTGGGGTTTGAATCTATTGATAGGGAGATTAAGTCGGTAATTGTGAGAGAGAAAAATAGGAATAGAAAATTTTTTAAATTAGGTTTTTTTGGTATATGATTAATCTTTTATAACTAGAAAGGGGGTGAAAAAATGGTAGAAAAAATCGTAAAAGGGGTTAGCGATACCGTTAAAGTAGGTACGGCTCTAGTTACCAATAAGCTTATTACTTATGCTTTTACTGCAGGAGTAATCATTGCTTTAGTAATTGGTTTGGCTTCGAATTACATTTCTGAGGCTACAGGAGCTGTACTAACTAGTCTCTTAATCTTAGCAGGTATTGTGGTTGGATTTTTTAATATCTCTAATCATGAAGCTAAAGACTATGTTCTTTTTGTGACGGCTATCGTAATAGTTACCAGTTTAGGCGGCGATATTTTGGGCGGAGTACAAAAAATTGGGCCATATTTAGTAAAAGTATTAGCTAGTTTACTAGCTTTTATCGTACCTTCGCTGGTAGTTGTAGGTATTAAGTCTATACTACATTTGGCTAAAGATTAAGAAGTGGTTAAGAATTATTCAATAAAAATGGGTTAATATCCTGCATCTTGCTGAGACCCATTCGATGAAAATGTTTTTACATTTTCAGCGTGCCAAAAATCTTTGATTTTTATGCATTTAAGAGTAAAAATAACTTTTTAATGCCCCACAGCTTGCTGTGGGGATTTTTACTTTTTTATTTTTTGTTCTTTTAAATATCTCCTGATTAACCATTGGATAAAAATCTGCTCTTCATTTTTAATCTGCGCTCTTTCTAAAGCTCGATAATAACTATTCCTATTCTCATAACTTATATTTAATAAAGGATAATTAAACTTCTGCAATATAAAATTCATCATTAATCGAGATATTCTGCCATTACCATCTCCAAATGGATGGATACTTACAAATTTAAGATGTACTAAAGCGGCCAACTCAACTGGGTGTATTTTATCATTATTCTTATTGTACCAACTAAAAAATTCTCGAAGTAAAAATGTTAATTCTACTGGGGTTGGTGGCATGAATCTACTGCCGGAAATAGCTACTCCATGCGTTCTTATCTTTCCAGCAATATCTGGTTTAGTATCTTGGAATAATTTTTTATGCCATAATAAAATAATCTCTAAAGATAAGTCTTTAGTGTAACCCAACATTTCATAAAAGACGATTCGATGTTTTTCAGCTTCTTTTATATCTCTAATTGGTTTTTCTTTTGGACTCAATCCTTTCTCTAATAAGTTGGCAGTTTCTCTTAAAGTTAACTTAGACCCTTCTATTTTTTGAGAGTCGTAAGTAAACTTAACCATAAATGTTTCTAATTCCTTCTCTTTAGCAGAAAGAGGCAGGGATTTTTGAGTCAGTGTGTATCTTTTTTTAATTTCGTTTAGTATATTATGCCATTTATCTTGAAAAATTTCTTTAGCAAAAGTAATTTTTATTTTTTCTAAATCTTTTGGGATTTCAGAACCCAGATATTTTTCTTTTTTTTGAAAACTTTTTCCTACTCTTATTGTGTGCTCTAAATAGTAATACTCTTTATCAGAAATTGTTTTTTTCTTTAGATGGACCATGACAAGTATTACCTCCACATATATATAAATCTTCCTATTTTTTAAGAAATGTGGGGGTAAACTATTCTAAAAATTTACTATTAGAAAAGATATTTAATAAATCTCAGCAATCTCGGTTCTCTTAAAAGAATATTAAACACTAGAGGAAGTGGATTATCTCTAGTATATTTACTGAGTGTATTTTGTATTCTTGGTTGATTAAAATAAGAGATTAGTCTGTTTAGTTCTTTATCGGGCAGTTTATCCATTACTTTCTTAATCTGCAAATGAAGCCACAATTGAAGACGTAATGGACGAAGTGCTCGTTTATAGTTTCTTTTGTGGTTAATACAATCAGTCAATATTTCTGCTTGTCTCAAGCCTGGAACTAGGCCGCCTAGAGTTGTTGCTTTTACAAATCCGGCAGCATCGCCTAACAAATAGCAATTATCTTTTTGTAATATCTGTTTTGGGTTGTAAAGTGGGATTAAACCGGCTTGTTTTTCAATTATTTTTAGATTTCTTTCTTTGGATATTTGGGTCAGCCATTTGTCAAAATAAACTTTAGCTTTTTCTTGTGTGGCAAGACCTATTCTTGCTATAGTAGTTGATTCTGGCACAAGCCAAGCAAAGAGTCCAGGACAGATCTCTTGTCCAAAGAAAGTTTCGTATTTTCCAGGTTGAAATTTACCTTTAACTACTGCTTGCAAACCGTAATAGTTTTTTCGTTCTGGATGGTAGAAGCCGTAGGCTTTAGCTGTGGGAGAAAGCGGGCCGTCGGCAGCAATGACTAAATCTGGCGAGATGGATAGTTCTTTCTTGTGTATTAAGTCTTTAATGATTATATTTGAACCTTCTTTTCGCAGAAATGAATGTTGGAGATGGACTTTAGCACCTGCTTGTTTAGCCATTTCTACAAAAAATGAATCAAATTTATGTCTGTCGACTAAGTATTCTTTTTGTTTGATGGATGTGGTATCTCCTTTGGGAGAAGTTATTTCTAACCCTTGAAAGATATTAACTAAATAATCCTGGGTGGGAAGTTTAAATTGCTCAAAATCAGAGGTTAATAATCCAGTGCATTGGATGGGCCTCCCTACTTCTTTATGTTCTTCGTAGATAGAAACGTGATGGCCGGATTTGGCTAGCAGATAAGCAGCATAACCCCCGATAGGCCCTGCTCCGATGATGGCGATGTTCATGTGTAATGGACGTTAAATTGTGGTTTTAAAAAGGTTGTTTAACAGTAGAACTAAAAAGTCTAATATTGCTTATTCTTAATAATTAAACCTCTTTTCATAATCTTTGTGGTCGAACCATTCTAGGATAATATTTACAATTTTAAGATCATCACTTTCAATTGTATAAACTAATCTCCAAGCATTTGGTAGGTTGTATTTCCAAAGATTGGTAATATTATACTTTTGGACATATTCTTTTGGCCAGAGATTTTTTGGTATCTTTATACCGCAAGTTGGATTAAGTTTTAGGTCGTCTAGAGCTCTATCGATGAATTTGTAGAGTTGTTGGTCCTCAAATTTGCCTTCTTTAAGAAATTGAAACTGTTCTTTTAGTTTCTGTGTGATAAATGCAACGTGTATTTGTTTATTCATCGTACTATTAAATCCTCATTAATCAATTTCTTGATCCTAGCGGGATTAAAAGTCCAAATTATGCATCCATCTTTGTCTATTATTATTTTTCCAGATTCTTCTAAATAATCTAAAATTACTTGGAATGTTTGATACATCATTTTTTTTGGAAGTTTCTTCCAGAGTTGATATTTTCCGCATTCTTGACTGTGTTTCTGGATAGTTTCTTCTACCATGAATACTGATTCTAAGGTGGGGCTGTGTAATATGACTGTTTGTTGGGTCATTTTTGTTATTATATAACTATATATAAGAACAACTATTTAAAACTTTCTTCTTTTTGATACAAAGAATGAAATTAGGTTAGTAAAATTTGTAAAGAAAACATCAAGAAAAAATTAAAATAAAAAAAAATAAAAAAAAAGAAGAAAATTTGGAGGAAGATTACTCAACTAGTAATACTTCTTCTCTTCTTCGTCGTCATCCTTGCGCAATCTGCTGAAACCGATGATTAAACCGATAATTACTAATACAACTACCAGTACAATCAAAGCGATTTCTAAACCAGTGCGTAAGCTGACGTTACTGTTGCTTACAGCTTGAGGTGCAGCAGTTACAGTTGCGCCTAAGTTTACAGTTTCTAAGACTTCATTGTTAGCGCTGATAGCGACAGGAACGGTTTGAGTTCCTTGAGCTGCGTCAGCGGAAGCAGTTACGTCTACATAAACAACTGTATTCTTGCCAGGCTCTAATACAACTAGGCTATTGCTCAAAGCAACAGTAGCCCAAGTTCCAGTAGATGAGGACAAGAGATAAGCGCGGCTTTTACTGCCAGCATTAGTCAAAGCGATAGCATAACGAGCAGTTTGACCTGCTTGAACGTTTTGCGTTTCTGGACCAACGGCCAATACTAATGTTTCTTCATCAGCAGGTTGGAATTGTTCATTTTCTAACACATGGATAGTGTAAGTATCTTTGACTTCTTCAAATCTGTCGTATTCAACAGTTACTTCTACTTTGTAATCGCCTGCAACAGCTGTTGCTGGGATAGGCAAGAACATTTCGGGTACGTCTTCGAATTCGATGTCGTTAGCGCCACTAGTTAAAGAGTCGTCAACGTATTCAACAGCAGATACGCCTAATTCAGGGATAGCTACAGTTACTTTAACATCGTCTTCAGGTTTGTCACCAAAGTTTTCTAATAAAACAGTAGTCAATAAACTTCTACCAGCTTTGATAGTGTTTCCAGGTGAAAAACTTACATCTGAGATACCTACTCCATGACGAACAGGTTCAACGTTTAATTTAACGATTGCTTCAATAGAAGCGGAGTTAGCGCTGTCTAAAGTTAGGTGTAACCAGTAAACTTGTTTTTCTAAGTTTCTAGGTAAAGTTAAACTTAAAGTTTTAGTTTTTTGAGTATTAGCAGCAATATCAAATAAAGGGGTGGAGTCACTTAGAGATTCTCTTGCACTGTACTCGTATCCTTTGATTCTAGCTTCTAATTCTACGTCAGATGTAGTAGCATTATGACTAAAAGTATCTAAAGTTACTTTAATGTCAATTGCTTGACCTTCTTCTACACTGATAGAAGGGACTACAAAATCACCGGTATTGATTATTAGATTTCCACTGAGATCAAAATTGATACCATCTCCAGCAGCATCGTAATATACTTCTTCTGTTCCAGTTTTATCATCAACTAGATTTCCAAATTCTACTTCGTCGCCATTAACTTCTACGGACCAACCAAAATTTCCAGCGTCTAAAGATAGAGCGGAAGGCAAGGCCAATAGGCTAATAACAAACAAAGCTACTAAACTTAACAATTTGTTACTCATTTTTTCTTCCTCCAAATATTTTTGAATGTAATTTTTTATTTACTTGATTAACAGCCGCTTCTAAAAGAAGGGTTTGGCTGCTATTTACTCTTAAAAATACCCCTACTATTTAAATCTTTTGGAATATTTAGCATTTTAAAGTAACAACCGGCATTAATCTTTTTGCAGTGATTATCGCTGCAAAACAGTCACGTAACGGTAAGCTGTTTCGTGGACTTTGCTGTTTTTCAAAGTTACTTTAAGTAGGTAATCTCCAGCAGGAGTGTCGTAAGGCAGAGGTAAACGTAAGACCCCTTTCTCAGATCTGCCGTCAGCTAAATTGAAGCGTGAAGTTGTTTTTCTAACTCCAAGTTCTGGCATATCGACAACTAGTTGTAAGTCTTTAGCATCTTTATTGCCTTTGTTCTCCATTTGTAAGTGTAATGATAGTACGTCTCCGGCGAATACTTCTTCAGAGTCTAGACGGAAGCTCATTATTTTAAGTTCTTCTTTGAGTCTTTCTACGCTGATAGTGTACGATTGTTTGGCGAATGAATCTAGAGATACTCCATCGCTAACTACTATCACTACGTTGAAGTTTCCAGCTTCACTAGGCGTCCATTGGACTAGACCTGTATTGGAAATGGTCATTCCTTCTGGATGAGCGCCTAAACTATATTGTAATGTATTATCATCACTAGCGATTACTTGGTAGCTGTAGAGCTCGTCAACGATGGCTGTAGTTGGAGCGGTTGAGGTGATTGTTGGAAGGTCGTTTACGTTGGTTACAGAGATAGTTACTGTTGCTGGTGTAGTACTATAACTTGTACCATCATAAGCATTGTAAGTAAATGAATCCGTACCGAAAAAGTTAGCAGTTGGTCTGTAAGTAAATGAACCATCAGCGGATAGAGTTAAAGTGCCGTGTAGTGTGTTGCTAACTAAACTGGCGGTTAATCCAGTTCCGTCAGAATCAACGTCGTTAGCTAAAACTCCAGGAGCATCAACGGTTAAAGTGGTTTCTTCTAATACTGTGTAAGTATCATCATTATTAGCAGTAGGTGCTCTGTTACTGTTGCCTACGGTAATAGTGATTCTTTCCTCGTCGTTATTTTCTCCGTCAGATACTTGGAACGTAACCTCATATGAACCAGATTGGTCGTATGTTGGTGTCCAAGTGAAAGTTTTAGTAGTGACATCAAATGCGGCGCCTGTTGGTAAGTCTGAGGTGCTGTAGGTTAAGTCGTCTCCATCAGAATCTGTAGCACTTACTGTGAATTGAAGTAAGGTATTTTCATCAACATTTTTATCTTCTATATCCTCGAAAATAGGTGCTCTGTTGTTGTTACCTACGGTAATTATAACTTCTTCTTCATCAAAATCGTTTAGAGTATCTTCTACATGGAAAGTTACAGTATAATCTCCTTCTTGGTCATATGAAGGCGTCCAACTGAAAGTTCTAGTAGATGCATCAAATGTAGCTCCCGTTGGTAAACCTGTAGCGCTGTAAGTTAAAGCATCTTCGTCAGCATCGGTTGCGCTTACGGTGAATTGAAGTAATACATTTTCATTGACACTTTGTGGTCCTATTAAATCTAAAACAGGCGCGCGATTTACATCAGTAACAGTGATAGTAATTGTTTCACTATCAGTTCCACCATTCTCGTCGGTAACAGTGAAAATTACTGAATAAGTTTCTGCTTGAGTAAAGTCTGGTGTCCAAGCGAATACTCCTGTATCTTCATTTAATTCTGCGCCAGTTGGTAAACCAGTGGCACTAAATGTAAAGTCATCATTGTCTTCATCAGTTGCAGTTAGAGTGAAGTCAAGTAAAGTATTCTCAGCTACAGTTCTGTCGCCAATAGCGTCTAAGACCGGTGGTCTGTTGGTATTATCAACATTAATTTCCCACTCTTGACTATCGGTTCTCATACCCTCATCACTTACTTGAAATACTAAAGTATGTTCTCTTTCATCATCATAATTAGATGTGTAAGTAAAACTTAGGCCAGTATCTGGTTGTAATATACCATCTAAAGTCCAGGTGTAGACTAAATTGGTAATTGG
>Ga0209541_10001976_pt1 | contig 39694 bp, 38 predicted proteins | sample RifCSPlowO2_01_FD_184027 | JGI IMG/M metagenome (GOLD analysis project Ga0209541, IMG submission 184027) | Groundwater microbial communities from Rifle, Colorado - Rifle CSP2_plank lowO2_0.1 (SPAdes) (version 2) | ecosystem: Environmental > Aquatic > Deep subsurface > Groundwater | place...
ATATTTTTTTCTAGAAAGTTTTTGACAAGAACAGGGAAATCACTTGTTTCTACGGAGAGATTACATTTGAAAGTTTGACCTTTCTGTGATTGTGGAAGTGGTGCACCATTTTGTATTTCATCATAGTCTGCCGGACATTCTCCTTCAAAACATGGAGACTTTATTCCTAGATTCCAAGCATCAGAAAGATCGGCAGGATTGTTGAGCATGCCTGTAGCTTTGATACCGAAAACATCTGGAGTGGGTGTGGGATCTTCGTTATCCTTCAATTCGAGAGAAAGATATGGACATAGATCAGGAACCGGATCAACACAGTTGCCGTAGTCATCATATTCATTTTGATTGCAGAGAGAGTAAGGGGCAATGTGGTAATACTCATTGCCTGACCCAGATGATGGGGCGAAAGAAACAGTAAACTCACTTTCGGAATTTTCAAGGGAGCCAAGGGTGATGTCTACATTCTGCACATTCACAGTGAAGTTTGCAAAAAAGGCTGATAGGAAAACCGACCCCGAGAAAGTTAAAATTACAGCAACAGATGTAATCCCCAATTTCAATGTCTTTTTTACCAAAACCATAATTATCTATATATTAGCAATTAGAAATAAAGCGTCAAGGGGCAGTTTTGGTCGTCGGGCATGTATTTATAAGATTTTAGAGTATTGGGGATAATTTTCTTTAACTAATTTAGTCCACTGTGCAGTTTCATTGCTACCACTTAAATCTGTTTTTCCGTATATAAGCAAAACATATACAAATTGTTTATCCGGATGCCAAGCAACAATACATCTATTCCCCGAAGTTTTTGCGGATTCTTTTGTTTTAACAACTTTAAATTTAGTCTTAACAATTCTTATACCACCGACATCACACATAGTTTCTGCTCTATCTGTTTTGAGCAACATATCAATACGCTCAAGCTCTGCGGTAATGGCGCGCAAAGTAATATCCCAATGTGCTTTATATTTTTTCTGAAAGCTTTTAATGAAGTGCCTCTCTGCAAAATCTTCAATCTGTACGGAATAATTTCCCTGCATAGAATTTAATAAACTAAATCAGCATCCTCTTGAGTTATGAGCTCATATGGAATGATCTCGTCGTCTCGGCACAGAAAGTATGGCAATTGGTTGTGAGTAAAATTTACAATTTCGTTGGTATTTTTATTTTTCCACTTTTCTGCGATTTTTTTCATCAAAGAGTTTTCTTCTTTTGAGAGAGTTTGGATTTTCTCATTTTTATTACTTTCCGATTCGGAAATTAGAAACATATCTTTACTTTCAGTGCTCTTGTGATCAATAATAATTTTGCCCGATTCTTCAAGTTCATCGAGCGCGCGGAAAAAAGAATCGGGTACTGGGCCGTAAGCAATCTTTCTGTATTGCATACCACTCATACTTTCCAGATTTTCATAGAACCATGCGAAGTCCGCCAAGTACAATAATTTAGCAAGTTTTGTTTTTGGAACTTTTCCATCTTTAGATAAATTCATTCGCAAGTATGTTAGTATCATGTGCTTATACTTTTCAATGTTTGGAATTGCACCAGATAAAAGCTCGTCAACACCAATACTAAAAAGGTTTGCAAGTTTTTGCGCCTCCTCGATATTAAGTTTTTGTTTGCCAACTTCTATGGCAGTATAAGTAGGACGAGATACGCCAATTACCTGTGCCACCTGCTCTTGTGACAAACCTTTCTTAAGACGAAATTCCTTAATTTTTTCCATATACTTAATCATACGATTAAGTATATGGAAATCATGTAAAGAAGTCAAGCAATATGTGTATAACTTCTTGACATCTGTTTTAGATGCGAATATACGGGCTAAAGGCAATTTCTAGGTGCTGAAAATGCTAATATACACATATATTACAAGTCAAATTAGCATATTTTTCACATGAATTTAAAAAAACAGTCGTAGATGTCTTAAATGTAATGCTCGTGGAGTTAAAAAAGATGGTAAACAGAGTGGCAGACAAAGATATCAATGTCCATTTTGCGGGCATCGTTTTCAATACAAAAAGCGAGAAGCAATTTTAAAAAAAGAGTTGTGGAGTGAATATACCCATGACAGGTACCCCAAATTTAAGACACAAATTCAACCAAGATTAGCGGTATACTAGTCGTATATACCAGTAATTTTAATTGAGCATATGTCTAATAAAATACACAGGGTTCCTAAAGATCTTAAAGATCAGATTCTGGAGAGGGTTAAGACTTCTGGAAAGTCGATCAAGGAAATAGCGGCCGAGCATGGCATCAGTACCACCTGCATCTACACTTGGTTAAAAGATGGGGTCACCGGCGTATCCTCCCGAGATCTGATTAAGCTTGAAAAAGAAAATCGGGAATTGAAACAGATCATCGGCGAGCTGACGGTTCAATTGGGTATTTCCCAAAAAAAGTGGTAGCTAGCAATCATCCGAAACTGCATGATGCTCTAGGAGTATCGCGAAGTTCTCTCTACTACCAAAGAAAAAAGCTGGTGGAAGACTGGCGGATTAAACAAAAGATTGAGAAAGTTTTAGAAGATTTTCCAAGCTATGGTCACAAACGAATGGCCGACGCGCTGAAATTGAACAAGAAAAGAATCCGGAGGGTGATGAAACTCTATGGCATCAAACCTTACCGCAGACATCGAAAGCCCTGGAAACGAGCAAACACAAAGGAATATCAGGTATTTCCAAATCTTCTACTCACTACTTCACTTGTTCGCATGAATCAAATCTGGGTTACCGATTTTACCTTTATTTTCTGGAAAGATCGGTTCATCTATCTAGCCACTGTCATGGATATTTTCAATCGTGAAATTGTCGGAGCTTGTGTGCTCGCTAATCATTCCAGCGCTCTAGTGATACAGGCCATGGTATCAGCATTAATGGATCACAAAAGACCGGACATCATCCATAGCGATCAAGGTCGTGAGCATACAGGCAAAATGTTTCAAGATTTTTGTACTTCTGCCGGGATACAAATCTCAATGTCAAAAAAGGGTTCGCCCTGGCAGAACGGATATCAAGAAAGTTTCTATGACAAGTTTAAAATTGACCTCGGAGACCCGAACAGATTTGATGATCTGGGAGAATTGGTGTATGAGATTTACCAAACAATTCATATCTACAATACCACTAGAATTCATACTGCCTTAAAAATGTCGCCGAGAGAATTTGCTAAAAAAATCGCTTCAAGTTAAGATGAAATTAATTGGTTTACTTTTTGTCTTAAAAATGGGGGACCTTACAAGATTATTAAGACTAAATTCAAAGTTGTTAAAACAAAAGAATCCGCCAAAACTTCGGGGAATAGATGTATTGTAGCTTGGCATCCGGATAAACAATTTGTATGTGTTTTGCTTGTGTATGGAAAAACAGATCTAAGCGGTAGCAACGAAACTGTACAATGGACGAAATTGGTTAAAGAAAATTATCCCCAGTATTCTAAAATCTTATAAGATTATCCCCCAACCCCACATCCTTGACGCTTTATTTTTAATTGCTATTATATAGTTAATTATGGTGAAAAAGACATTCAAACTTGGGATTATAGCTGTTGCTGTTATTTTAACTTTCTCGGGGTCGGTCTTCTTATCAGCCTTTTTTGCAAGCTTTGCTGTGAACGTTCAGAATGTGGACGTTACGCTCAAATCGCAAGAAGTCTCAAACTCCGAATTTACTGTTTCCTTCGTGCCATCCTCTGGTTCAGACGATGAGTATTATCATGTTGCCCCTTATTCTATCTGCAACCAAGACGAATATGATGACTATGGAAATTGTATTGATCCTGTTCCAAATCTATGCCCATATCTTTCTCTAGAACCGAAGGATAACGAAGATCCAACACCCAGCCCAGATATTTTTGGTATTGAAGCCACAGGCATGCTCAACAATCCTGCCGACCTCACTGATAACTGGAATCTTTCCATCAAGTCTCCTTGTTTTGAGGGAGAATGTCCGGCATACTATGATGAAATACAAAATGGTGCACCACTTCCACAATCACAGAAAGGTCAAACTTTCAAATGTAATCTCTCCGTAGAAACAAGTGATTTCCCTGTTCTTGTCAAAAACTTTCTAGAAAAAAATATTGCGTATGCTGATGATGGTGTTGCCAATACCCTGGAAGTGTCGGCGGTTCTGACTGGAGAGGTTCCTGTCACTGGATTCTCTAATGTTCTTTTCTTGCCGGGGTTAAAAGGAAGCAGGCTTTATAAAAATGATGGATCTGAAAATCAACTTTGGGAGCCGAATAGAAATCTTGATGTTGAAACTTTGTACTTAAACACAGATGGGACTAGCGTTAATGCTGATATTTACACCAGAGACATTATAAAAGAAATTAATACACCAGTTTCAATAGGTTCAGCTGGGCAAAATATTTATAAAAGTTTTTCCAATACCATGGATCAGCTCGTAACTGATCAAAAGATATATGAATGGCAAGCTTTTCCTTACGACTGGCGACAAAGTCCAGATGATGTAGTAACTACTCCACAAAAATATGAAAATGGCACTATGCTTTCCTTAATACCTCTTTTGCAAGTCCTTAGAAATTCCTCTAAGAATGAAAAAGTAACAATAGTAGCGCACAGTAATGGAGGATTGGTAGCCAAAGCTCTCTTGAAAAAATTACAGGATGATAAAAATGCTGGAATAAATAATTTAATTGATAGCGTGAATGTACTTATCATGATTGCTGTTCCAGAAATTGGTACCGCGAGTGCTGTGCCAGCTATACTTCATGGATACGATCAGCAAATCTTGGGTGGGTGGTTGATGGATGAAACTCGCGCTCGTGAGCTAGGACGCAATATGCCTGGAGCTTTTGGACTTTTACCAAGCAAAGAATATATAAATCATGTGAGTGCCTCACCCGCGACTTTTGTAGATACGGCAACTCCATCAAATGTGTCGACAAAGCTTGTTCAAACTTTTGGCAGTGCAATTAGTTCGTATGCTGAATACAAAGATTTTCTTTTTGGTAGTGAAGGTAGGATAAATCCAATAATTGGTCAAACAAATTTACCCATTAGTCTATCGCAGAGTTTATTTACTAAAGCTGAAAGTTTGCACAATAACATAGACAACTGGACACCTCCATCAACAATGCGAGTAATAGAAGTTGCAGGTTGGGGAGTGGATACTTTGGCTAGTTTTGAGTATTATCCACAGTCACAAATTTGTCCCCCTGGAGCTGCGACATGCCCTCCATACATATTAGACCAAAGACCAAGGTTTACTTCTGATGGTGATGGAACTGTAGTTGTGCCTAGTGCGCAATACATCGGTTTTCTTGGAAGTGCTGAAAAGTATTGGTTAAATTTACTCGCTACAGAAAATGCAAAGCATAGTGGTATTCTTGAAGTTGATCCGCTTCTGACTTTTATTTCAAATATAATACAAGATGATAATCAAATTAACCCAACATATTTTAGTACGGCTACTCCAATTGATCCAGAAAACCGTTTTCGTATTTCCGTACACTCACCAGTAACCCTAGATGCATACGATGCAGATGGAAATCATACAGGAAAAATATGTCCTCCAACTTCTGATTTCTGTTACCTAGAAGAAAATATTCCCAATTCTTCATACCTAGAATTTGGAGAAGGTAAATATATTAACTTGCCTGAAGATAAAGCAAAAAGCATAAAACTACAAGGAACAGATATCGGAACATTTACATACGAATCAGAAAAAGTTTTACCGAATGGAACATCAAGCACATCCTCCTTCGTAGATATTCCTGTAACTACTCAAACTCAAGCAGAAGTGGTTCTTAATCCCACTACGCAAATTCCTCAACTTAAATTAGATGTCACGGGTGATGGGACAACTGATTTCACTCTCGCTCCAAGCACGACGTTTGATCCAATCACTTACTTGTTAATCATGAAAGCCACGATTGATTCTCTGGATTTACCTCCAGCTAAGATAAAAGCTTTTGATAACCGCGTAGACAACATAATCAAGTCAATTCAAAAAGGCAAAATAGATAAAGCAAAATTAAAAGCAGACAGATTTAAAAAAGTTCTGGAAAAAAGATTAGCCAAACCTGATCCCAAAAAGCCACCAAAAGTTAAAAAACTTTCAAAGACCGATGCACAACTCTTGCTTGATATGTTAAATAAATTATTAGATAATATAAGTTAATATGAAAAAATATTTTTTTAAAAAGTCTCTCATTTTATTAATAATTTCTTTAATAATAGTTGGGCTAATTCTTATATGGATAAATTCTTCCGTAAATATAAACATGTTATAGTTGCTTGATGAGCTAGTATAAACAAGTTTATAATATGTAAGGTCCCCCATTTTTAAGACAAAAAGTAAACCAATTAATTTCATCTTAACTTGAAGCGATTTTTTTAGAAGATAAAGGTGTCAGGAACCTTTCTTTAATAATAACTACATGTTATTATACGTCCATGGGAAGACCTCAAAGAACAGATGTTGGTGGGTATGTGTATCATGTATTAAACAGAGCGAATGCGCGGGTAGTCATATTCAATACGGATCAAGAATACCAAAATTTTGAACAAGTACTTTTTGATGCAGTAGAAAAATTCAAAATGCGCCTCATTTCATATTGTCTGATGCCCAATCATTTTCATCTGGTTCTATATCCAGAACATGCGGGTGAGATAAAAAAGTTTATGCACTGGTTAACCCTCACCCATACGCAGAGATGGCATGTGCACACAAAAACAATAGGTCATGGTCACGTATATCAAGGTAGATATAAGTCATTTATTGTAGAAACTGATTCATATCTATGGGCATTGCTTGTGTATGTTGAGAGAAATCCGTTACGGGCAAGATTAGTAAAATCTCTCAAAGATTGGAAATGGTCAAGCTATTACAAAAGATTATATGGCACGGCTCCGCAGAAAAAATTACTGGCAACTGATAGCATTGCTTGGCCTGATAATTACGACAAACTACTTTCTCTAAATGAAGAAAAAGGAAAGCTAGAAACTATTAGAAACTCTGTCAATAGAGGAAAACCTTATGGAAGCAGTAGCTGGACTGGTAAAGTTTTGAAAAAGTTTGGCCTAGAAATGACAGAAAGGAGAAGAGGAAGACCAAAGAAAGGTTCCTGACACCTTTTATCTGACACCTTTTATCTCGATTGAACATGTTTTTCCTTTAAAACATACATATTTTAACATACTGCCCCCCGCAAGGAAAAAAAATGGGGATAACTTCCCCACCTTTTGTTTTATCTTTTTAGATCACATATAATGATAATTATGTTTTTCGCGCAAATGCTAGAATAAGAGGACAAAGATTATTAGATAAGAATAAAAATATGCCGGAAGGACCTTTTGAGCGATTCTTTAAAAAGTTAAACAGAATAAAAAAGACTGACAAAAAACAGGCGGGTAAAGTTCCGGCGGAATCTTCTTTTTCTTCAGAGCCCAAAGAAGCTTCATTCAGAGAATATGTTCTTGGGCTTATTGACAGGATCGGACCTTCTCATCGTGAGTTTTTTGATTCTTTTCCCGCTAAAATTCAATCAGATATCATTGAAGATATAGAAAATAAAAAGAAAGAAGGAATGTCCGAGCATCATATCTTGGATCGACTGAGTAAATTAATTTGGGAGAGCGATGAGCTTATCAGGATGGATAAAACTGCTTCAGAAAAAAATACCGGCAGGAGCCCTTCGACGGAAGAATTAAAATTAAAAGCGGAGATACTCGAATATATGAAAGGGACGAGCAAAGATCCCGATTCCGATGAACCCAACGATCCGGGAACAATTCACTGAAATTTTTACTCGAAATGAAATTCTCCGGATTTTTGGCGGATTTTTTGTTTGAGGAGGGGATATTTGGCGAGTTCGGGGTCTTCTGATATTAGCCGCGCGGCCTCCAGCCGCGCGGCCTCCACCATTTTTATATTTTTTATCGCTTCCATGCCGATGTCGGTAATGCCCCATTGCTTTCCTCCGCCCAGCTCTCCCGCGCCTCTGAGCGCAAGGTCAAGTTCGGCCAATTCGAAGCCATTTTTGGCGGTTTTTAGCGCTTTGAGTCTCGCTATGGTTTTACCGCTTTTTGCATCCGCAAAAATATAGCAATATGCCTGATGCGAACTGCGGATTACTCTGCCTCGAAGTTGATGAAGCTGGGCCAGACCAAAGCGTTCCGCGCCCTCTATTATTATCATCGTCGCGTTAGGGACGTTTACTCCCACTTCCACCACCGAAGTGGCGCACAGAATATTTATTTTTCCTTCTGCAAAATCTTTCATAACTTTTTCTTTTTCACCTTTGCTTATTTTTGAATGTAATATACCGATCTCATATTCGAGAAATATTTCCTTTTTTAATCTTTTGGCTTCTTCTACCACGGATTTTACATTTAACGCCAATTCTTTTTCCGGGTCAGGCTCGTTGATTCTGGGACAAATCACATATAACTGCCTGCCATTTTTTAATTCTTTTTTTGTTTTTTCGTAAGTTTCTTCTCGCTTATCCGGAGTAATTATTTCGGTAATGACTCGTTTTCTGCCCGCAGGCATTTCATCAAGCAGGGATAAATCCAGATCCCCATATATGGTAAGGGCCAATGTGCGCGGGATGGGGGTGGCAGTCATGGACAAGAGGTGTGGAGCAAGGCCGTTTTTGCGCACCAGTTTTCTTCTTTGTTCGGTGCCGAAGCGGTGCTGTTCGTCTATGACCACAAGCGCCAGATTTTTAAACTTTACGGATTTTTGTATCAAGGCGTGTGTGCCTATCAAAATAGGGATTTCTCCGTTTGCCACCCATTTTAAAAGTTGGGTTCGAGAAATTGTGGTCCAGCCGACCGGATTTATTTTAGAGGGGAATTTCCGGCACCCGGAGCCGGTTATCAGCGCTATGTTTATTTGCAAGTGGCGAAAATATTGTATAAACGATTCGAAATGCTGAATGGCCAGTATTTCCGTCGGTGCCATATAGGCCGTCTGCAAACTTCCAAAAGTTTGCAGACGGCCTACGGCATGGTCGAAGGGCTTGTTATTCACTGCAACATATGCCGCTGTGGCCGCTACGGCGGTTTTTCCGCTTCCCACATCTCCCTCAAGCAATCTGGACATCGGAGCATTCTTTGCGATATCTTTCAGAATAGCCTCGATTGATTTTTTTTGAGCATTGGTGGCGTTAAAAGGAAATCTTTGCAAAAATTCTTCTATGTCTTTTTTCCTTGAATTTATTTTAAAAGATTTGTTTTTTTTATATTCAAGCTTATCATGCTGTCGCCCAAGCTGGATGGAGAATACCTCTTCGAAGGCGAATCTTTTGCGCGCCGCTTGCGCGTTTTTCATATTCCGAGGTTTGTGAATCCAGATAAGCGAGGTTCTAAGAGAGGGGAGGTGATATCTTTTTAAGATGTCTTCCGGTATGCAGTCTTCTATGTCTTCTATGGCGCGATTTTTAAAAATTTTTTGAATAGCGTGATAGAACCATTTGGAAGTAATGCCTCGCGTTTCGGGATAAATCGGATAAGAAAAACCGGTATTTTCAATCCCATTTTTATTAAATAACGTATCGTGCGTGTCTATAGGCATGTTAGGCATTTTTTCATATTCTGGATTAGTCATGAACAATCCATTCTTGCCGGACGATATTTTCCCTGTAAGCTTTACCGCATCTCCATCCCGAATCATTTTTGCCAGATAGGCTTGATTGAACCACACTATTTTTATTTTTCCGGTCATGTCTTCTATTTCTCCTTCGGCCATCGGGATTTTCGACCGGAAAGCTTTTTTAGTCTTGAGCTTGGAAACCTTGCCGTAAATAGTGGCTGTGTCGCCATGAGACAGATCGCCTATTTTTTTTATCTCGCTTAGATTGCTGTATCGGACCGGAAAATGAAACAGAAGATCGGACACGGAGAAAAGACCGAGCTTGCGAAGAGCTCTTTTTTGCTCTTCAGTTAGCCTTGGAAATTTTTTTTCCAGAGTGTCGCCCAGATGCATAATTTACGCATTATATGATTTTTTAGGCATATTTACTAACAATTCCATTTTTTTAACTGCTTTGTCTTGTTTCTATGATATAATTGACAGATGTGCGTTAAAGGTCGAATATAATAAATAGACAAATAAATTATATTATGAACAAATTAAGTGTTGTCGACTGGGTTGCCCTTGTTTTGGTTATAGTAGGGGGAGTAAATTGGGGCCTGGTCGGATTGGCTGGCTTTGATCTCGTAGCCACTTTGTTTGGAGGAATGTCCGGTCTTTCACAGCTCGTGTATGTGTTGGTGGGATTGGGGGCCGTATATCTGGCCGTCATGTCCGGCAAACTTACCAAGAAGTAATTTTTTTTTCAGCAATGGCAAAAACAGCCGCTCCGAGATTTCTCGGAGCGGCTGTTTGAGTTTAATTTATTAATTTTCCCAACTGGCGGTATCTGCTGGACAAAGTTCAAAACTATTTAGTAATAATTCTTAGATAAGTATGCACGACCAGAATCACCAAAAATCATTACAGCTACATCTCCTTTTTTCAACTTAGGTAAATAATTTTGAACCGCATATGATACAGCACCGGCACTTGTGCCGACAAGAAAGCCATATTTTTTTGCCATAATTTTGAGCATGCCAAGACCTTGCTTATCCGAAACTGAAATAAATTCGTCAATTACAGATTCATCAAGGCATGGCGTTTTAAAATCAATTCCTATACCCTCCATTTTATAAGATTTTGGATGTCCGTCTGTTGCATGAAAGGAGGTATTAACATCTACCGCAATAACTTTAATTTTAGGATTTTTCTTTTTTAAAAATTTTCCTATACCACTAATTGTTCCACTAGTTCCCGCCGCCGCGAAGTAATGGGTAATTTTGCCTTTTGTTTGACGCCAAATTTCTGGTCCTGTAGTCGTGTAGTGAGCTTTCGGATTTAAAACATTAAAATATTGATTAGGCATAAAAGAATTCGGTGTTCTTTTATGAATTGCAATAGCTTGGCTGTGATAACTTCTAGAATCTTCAATAAAATTAGTAGCCGGACATATTACTACTTTTGCTCCATACGCTTTGAGCGTTTTTATTTTTTCCTCACTTATTTTTTCGGAAACAGTAATAATAACTTTATATCCTTTTATGGCGCCAATCATGGCTATTGCAATGCCTTGATTTCCAGAAGAAGCTTCCACTATTGTTCCGCCTGATTTCAATAAGCCATTTTTTTCTGCTTTTTCAATCATGAATAGGGCAGGACGATCTTTTACGCTTCCACCCGGATTTAAATATTCTAATTTGGCAAAAACTTTCGCCTTAGTTTTAAATGAAACTTTTGCTATTGGAGTATTGCCAATTGCATCAAGTAAACTGTGTGATGATTTTCTCATAATAAACTTAAGAATATCTGTTTTTAACGATAAAGTTAAATTTTTTAACATTCATACTGCTATTTGAACTTTTTGTTAAATTTAGTAGAATATAAAATATGATAAAAATACAACCTGTTGTGCGAGATATAGTCATGCAAGAATTAGAAGCATATTTTGCCCTTACAAATGGATTTATGAATATGAGTAGTTATGCCTATCAGATACGCCCAAAGATAGAACTTCTTACTAAGAAAAAAGTGACTATCGCCAGTTTAGTAGTTTCTCTGTCTCGATTACGAAAAGAATTTAAAAAAGAAAAACCACTAATTCGCGAGGTTCCTATAACTAACATCACTACTAAACTTCCTCTTTCGGAGATAGTCTACGAAAATAGTAATAAAATTATTGAAGAACTTGAGTCACTTAATAAAAAACTATCCATATCTCAAGAAGATTTTTTCACAATAACAATAGGTACTACTGAAATTGATATTATTTTTTCAGCTAATCTAGAAAATAAGATCTTTAAACATTTTAAAATAAAGCCAAAATATATTAATCACGGCTTTGCCGCCATCGGGATTTCTTATGGTCCGGAAGTTTTTGGCATGCCTAATATTTTTTTCTCACTTCTCTCTGTGACCGCTCGCGCTCGTATCAATATAGAAGAACTTGTTTCAACGCCCACTGAATTTATTATTGTAGTGGCGGAAAAAGATTTCGGTAAGACCGTTGCTTTATTTTCGGAGATGCATAGAAAAGTAAACCAAAGGTTTATTGGCTCCGTTTGATGTTTTTAGACGTCATAGCATTTTCCCAACTGGCGGAGCCGGCTGGATTCGAACCAGCGGAGGGTTTTAACGCCCTCACCTCTTTAGCAAAGAGGCACCTTAGACCGCTCAGACACGGCTCCTTTTTAACTTAATTACTTTAGCATATTTTCTATATTTTTCCATGATATAATCCATGTCATGAAGAAGAAATATTACTTTGCTTCAGTATAAGAATTATGAAAATAAGCTTCAGAAGAATTTTTCATTATCTCTGGCCGGAAATGTGCAGGCACTCCTTGTCCTTTTCTTTGATTTTCGCGGGATACGGCTTGGGGGTTATTTTTGACGATATTGTCAAACCTTTAATCTACAAAGAATTAATAAATCTCTTTTCTTCTTCGGCAGGCAAGGATCTAATCCTGGAGCAGGCGATGTATATGGTGGTTTTTCTCTCTCTAATAGTAGTCATATATAATTTGGGTTTTAGGATCGGAGACTTTGCCAACTCATATTTTCAGAGCAAGGTGATGAAAAGTCTGTATGATTTTACTTTCAACCGCTTGCTTGAACATTCCTATCATTTCTTTTCCAGTAATTTTTCCGGAAGCATTATTACCAAATCGAGGAGATTTGTCCGATCCTACGAAACCTTGATGGATATTGTGAGCTTCCCGATTTATTTTTCTCTTATTGTTTTTCTGGGGATTATTTCTATTTTATTTTTTCAAGCCCCGCTTCTGGCCTCGATTTTCCTCTTTTGGTCTCTCTTGTATCTTGGTATCACTTTTTTATTTATCAGGAAAAAAGTAAATTATGACGCGATCGAAGCGGGGGCGGATTCTATGGTTTCGGCCAGACTTGCCGACTCCATTTCAAATATTCTTAATATCAAGATATTCTCAAGTGACCAGAGAGAAAAAGCCGGCTTTCAGGCGATTACTTCGGATGAAGAGATTAAAAGGCGCCGAGCTTGGAATTTCGGCAATCTACAAAATCTGGCCCAAGCGGCTATGATGGGAGCGCTTCAGGTCTTCGTGGTGTATTTAAGTATTTACCTGTGGTATCGGGGCGATTTGTCTCTCGGAATGTTTGCCATGCTTCAGGCTTACATGATCAATCTATTCGGATTTCTGTGGAATCTCGGGCATTCGCTTACCAGAGCGGCTAAATCTCTGACGGAAATGCAGGAGGTGATAGATATCTTTGACACTCCGATAGATATCTTGGATTCGAAAAACCCGGAGAAGCTCCGCATAAAAGAAGGTCGCATAATTTTTAAAAACATATCTTTCGCTTATAAAAATAATAATCCTGTGCTGGATGATTTCAATCTTGAAATTTTCCCCGGAGAGAGAGTGGGTTTGGTGGGGCATTCCGGCGCCGGCAAGTCCACTATTACCAAACTCCTTCTGCGTTTTGCCGATACGAGTAGTGGCAGTATCGTCATAGACGGACAAAATATAAAGAACATTGCTCAGAATGATCTGCGCTCGGTGGTTTCCTATGTGCCGCAAGATTCAATTTTGTTCCATCGGACCATCAGAGAAAATATCGCTTATGGAAAATCCGATGCGACTGCGGAAGAGATAGAAATGGTGGCTAAGAAAGCCTTCGCGCATGAATTTATCGTAAAGCTTCGGCGTGGTTACAATACCATGGTGGGCGAGCGCGGAGTGAAGCTTTCCGGGGGCGAACGCCAGAGAATAGCCATAGCTCGAGCCATGCTCAAGAATGCTCCGATTATTGTGCTTGATGAAGCTACGAGCTCGCTTGATAGCGTGAGTGAAGCGCATATTCAAGAAGCCTTTGTGGAACTTATGAAAGGTAAAACCACCATTGTCGTAGCTCACCGGCTCTCTACCATACAAAAGATGGATAGAATCATAGTTCTTGAAAATGGCAGGATTATAGAAATGGGAACGCATCGGGAGTTGGTATCCCGGAACGGAATTTATGCGGATTTGTGGAATCATCAAAGCGGAGGGTTCTTGAGTGATTAATTTGAAAAAGATGTTAGAATATCGTCAATATGAAATTTGGAGAAAAAATCAAGCAGAAAATTTGGCATTTTATCTATAAATTCTTTCCGACCATCCAGAAAGAGCTTTTGAAATTACACCTTATCTGGCATCAGCGGGGCCGACAGAAATATCATATCGGTTATCTCAAGCCCGGCAAAACCTTGGAAGAACTTAAAAATCATCTGCATGACGAATGGGGATTCGGCAACCATTTCGTGGCTTGGAGCGATGACAGCCAGGTTCTCTCCTGGCGGAAGTTGTCTGATTTTTATCATCAATATCACTTGAGGATATTTTCTGACGGAGAAATACGGGGACACTTTGAATACACTCCGGAGGGACATCCCATAGCGCATTTCGACGAGAAAGGGGAGAGTTTTCACCACGCGGAGTTTTTGAAATTCTTGGGCGATTTTGTTACGGACAAGAGACATCCCATGCATCTCCGGGCTGACCCGAATGCCTACAATCCCGACTCTGAAATTTCCATGGAAAAACTACAAAAAAGTTAATGAAATATATGCAGAACATAGAACAATCCGGAAATAGCATGGAGAGAAGATGGATTTCGATTGTTTCAGATCTGGAAGGAATTGATGGCGCAAAGAAAAATATAAAAATAGAAATTATGGAGGATGGTATGCCGAGAGCTATGGCTTTTTTTGATATAGACGAGACCTTAGCTCATTTATCGATTATCCACGGTCCGGCGATTAGAAAACTTTTTCCGAATGTTGATCCGACGGAATTGGAGATGGTATATTACGCGGGATTCAAACTGGGAAATTCTTTTCGTGAGTTTGACCGGATGAAAGGTATTTATGAGGATAGTCAGACCAGATGGAAAGACCCGAAAGTTTATTGGGAAGAACGCTACTTGCCTCATGCAAAAGAAATAGACGAGCCGGGCAATTTGGCTCATAACATTGCGGCTGGAATTTTAAAAGCATATGGAGAGATTGCCGCCAGGGTGGCTGACGAAATTTATGAAAATGATCCGAAACAATTTGAGAAATCAAACATTGCGCCGATCTTTTTTCTGGCCAGATTATATTCACGGCTTGGTATACCGATAGTAGGATTCACGGCGAACGCCGGAATTTTAGTAAAAGCCCTAGCTAAATACTTGAAGTTGTCTGAGACTTTTATAGACATTGCAACCGATGAGATTATGCAGGGCGGCGGGAAAGAACTCGCCGTCTTGGCCTTGATGAAAAAATTGGAATTCAAGCAAGGGGTGTCGGTACCCAAAGATCGTTTGATCTTTGTTGGGGACTCAATCAGGGGGGATATAGGCGTAATGATCGAGGTTCAAAAAATAGATCCAAAAATTCGCGGCACGGGAGTGCTTGTTTTAAAGAATAAAGCGGCCCTAGTACAGATAAAAAAAGAAATAAATGAAGACAGAAGTCTTCGTAAAATCGCGGATATGATCGATGTCCACGGCTTTGTGCTTGACGAAGTGCCTCTCAATCCGAAAGGCGAACCTACACTATTATCCATACACAGGAATAAATTTCTGGAAAAACTTTAAACCGGAGCTTATTTTAAACCAAGACCTCAATAGCAATGGCCGCTTTTATTGAGGTCTTTTAAGATCGCACTGGTTTTTATAAATTATATTTTTATTTTAGATTTTGATTCCGGTAGGACCAGGTCCCACAAGGCTCCGGCCACGTTGTTCGGCTTGCCGAACATTACATAATGATGGAGATCTATGAAAGGCAAGCTGTTGCACTCTATCACTCCGCAGTGTTGCTCTTTCTTCCAGGACTTGGTGATATCTTCCATAATAAAGTCCACTCCGACTAGAGGATCTCTCAAGAATCTTCCGACATGTTCGAGCATCTCTCTGTTGTCCGGATGAACCATTTCGGAAACTTCCATAGTGGTGCCTCCGCATCCTCGGCTGGTTTTTTCCGAGAAAGTGATTACTCTCTTTTTTTCTATCACATTTTCCATATTTACTCCTTGGCGAGCCAGCTCTTTTTCGGTTTCTTTATCAATGGGTATTTTGTGAAAAACCGGTCCATTGCGTTCCGGCCTTTCATTTTCTTTTTCCCATAATTTTTTTAAAGTACTTACTCCGTCTCCCGTTACTTCCGGCTGGTCTCTTTTCACCACTCCTTTCAATTTGCCTCCGATTAACGTTCCACGAAAAAGATATCCGCGAAGTTCTTCTTCGATGACAACAAGAGGAGAGAGTTTTTTGGCTTTCTTGAATCCCATCATGAGCTTTTCCGGAGTATCGAGATGAATCATGGTGTGTCGGCTACGCGATCCGAGATTCGGTTTGGTGATAACCGGTTTTTTCAGCTGACCGAAAATTTTTAGCGCTTTTCTCCCGGTAAAAGCAACCCCCCCTTCCGCCACCGGGATTCCTTCTTTTTTGAATTTTCTTTTCATTACCCCTTTGTTATCCATCCATTTAAGCGAAACCGACTCGCCGAGCCCCGGGCGAGGCAGACCGTCGAAAAGAATTTGCTTGCGTTTTAGACGTCCTTTTTTATCCTTGTATTCGTATTCTGCCACAAAAGCGTCGCTTATCGGCCCCAAATGAAATTCTTTCATGCGAATCCCTCGTCTTTTAGCTTCTTCCCAAAAGCATTTTGTGCGCCAGCTATCGCGTTCGTCCGGCTCAAAAGCAAAATATCCGAGGCGCAGGGCAACCATTAAATTAAAAAAAGGTATTGCAATTTTATCAGCGATGCGGTCAGCGGTATTCTCGAACATATATTCCATCAAGCCGAAGAATGGCTCATCAAGCCAGCCGAGCACCACCGAAGTATAGGCTATAAAATGGCTTTCTTGAGCCGGTTCACAGTCCTTACAATGTTTCATTTGGGTCATTATACACTACTGGTGTTATTTTTGTAGATTGCTATAATTGATTTATTAATATTAGTATTTTTTTTGCAAAATTTTCTATGGAAACAATAAATGGTATTAGGGCGGGTGTAGGTATAGGTAACGGGGAAGACTCTTATGTGGTCGGCGTGAATGCTGTGCAGGATGCTCTTGATCAGCTGGGGGATAAGGAGCCCGACCTCCTTCTTGTTTTTTCTTCGGTCAAATATGATCAGGAAAAAATACTCTCCGGAGCGCGCTCCGTAGCTCCAAAAGCGCTTCTGGTGGGCTCTTCGACTTCCGGAGAAATAGTCACTATGGGACCGCTCAAAGAGCATTCTCTCGTGGTTATGGCCATAAAATCTCCGAAGATAAAATATTACGCGGGGGTCGGCGAAAATATAGCCGCAAGCCCGCAAGCGGCCGGCAAGGCCGCCGCCGACAAGGTAAAAGAGCAGGCGAGCGAGCCGCTCAAAGCCTTCCTGATGTTGCCGGATGTGTTGGTGGGGAACGGCGCGGACACGGTGCGCGGAGTGTTAAGTTCTCTGGGGGAACATTTTCCGGTAGTGGGCGGAGCTTCCGGAGACGATTTTGCATTTAAGAAAACATATCAGTATCTCAACGACAAAGTATATTCCGGCGCGGTGGTGGGACTCGGACTTACCGGAGATTTTAAGATAGGCATCGGAGTGAAGCACGGCTGGATACCGATAGGCGAGCCGATGAAAGTGACAAAGTCGGAAGGCGCGGTTTTGCATGAGATCAATAACGCGCCGGCAGTCAAGATATACGAAGATTATTTTGGTAAGGAAGAAGCGAAAATATTGCATACCGAGGCGCTTGCCAAGCTTGCCATCACTTACCCGCTTGGCATGAAGGTGGTCGGGTCCGACGAGCTTCTCATCCGCGATCCTATCACCGTGGACGAGCATGGCTCCATCACTTGCGCGGCGGAGATTCCGGAGGGATCCGAAGTAAGGCTTATGGTGGGTAGCCGGGAAGATGCGGTGAAAGTAGCTAAAGTAGCGGCGCAGGAAGCGGTACTTCAGCTCGAAGGAGCGCAACCGAAGGCGGTGATCATATTCAACTGCATCGCCCGCAACAAGCTTTTCGGCGAAAAATCAGGAGATGAAATAATCGCCATAAGGGAAGCGATAGGCAAAGACGTTCCGCTTATCGGATTTTATACTTACGGCGAACAGGCTCCATTGGGCGGCGAAGTGAAGAATATCGAGCAGTGTAATTCTGCTTTTCACAATGAGACGGTGGTCATCTGCGTTTTGGCCGACTAAACACTCCCGCAATATGGAGAAAAATGGTTTTTTTGTAAAATTTTTCGGTCGACTACTCGCTCCTTTCGATTTGGGTATTTTTTCTTTGACGGAGATTAAGAGAATGAAAGAAAACATCGAAAAAATAGAGCAAGTCAAAAATGAATACAATACCTCGACCAAGCTTCTAATCAGAAGAGACTTGGAGTTATCGCGGGCCAACGAGAGGTTGCTCAAGTTCGACGAAGTGAAATCAAATTTCATCTCGGTGGTAGCTCACCAACTCCGTACTCCGCTCTCCGGAGTGAAGTGGACGCTCTCCATGCTCCTCTCCGGCGATCTGGGTCCTCTTTCCAACGAGCAAAGAACATTTCTAATGAAGAGTTTCGAGTCCAATACTCGCATGATAACTCTGGTAAACGACATGTTGGTGGCGGATCACATTCAGTCCGGCAAGGTACACTACAACTTCAAGCATCTTGATATGGTGGATTTGATAGACAATGTGCTTTTCGAAATAAACCCGCAGGCGTTCAAGAAAAATATCGGCATAAGCTATAAGAGCCATTTCAAAGATCTCCCTAAAGTTTATTCCGACCCGGAGACCATGCGGGCGGTGGTGCAGAACTTGCTGGAAAACGCGATTAAATATACAATAGACGGGGGGAAGATTGAGATAGACATAAAAAGGGACGCCGGTTATCTTCAGGTATCAATCGCCGACAACGGCATAGGCATACCGAAGGACCAGCAAAAAAATGTTTTTGAAAAATTTTTCCGGGCATCAAACGCCATCAAGCGGGAAACCGATGGCTCGGGCTTGGGGCTTTTCATTTCAAAGACGATCGTAGAGAAGAATAACGGCAAGATATGGTTCGAGAGCGAGGAAGGCAAAGGAACAACTTTTTATTTCACAATTCCATTAGAAGATAATGCGCCAATAGCATGACAAAGATTTTAATAATTGAAGACGATGTTTTCTTGGGAGACGCTTTGTCCCAGAAACTAAAAAATGAAGGTTTTGAAGTCGCGCTTTCGCGAGACGGGGCGGAGGGTCTTGACAAGATCAAGAGCTTTGTGCCGGAGATGGTGCTTCTCGACATCATACTTCCCAACATGAACGGGTATGAGATCCTGGAAGCCAAGCAGAAAGATCCGGAGATCGCTCAGATACCGGTCATCATAATTTCGAATTCCGGCCAACCGGTGGAAATTTCCAGAGCCTTGGCGTTAGGAGTGAAAGACTATCTGGTCAAAGCTCAATTTGATCCGGAAGAAGTTCTTCTCAAAGTGCGGGCACAGCTTGATAAAGGAGAAACAAAAGGAGAACTTGAAAAGTTTTTGGGCGACAAGCCCGCATCTGATAATGCTAGCTGGAATTTGCTTGGTAAAAAAGTTCTATGGGTGGAAGATGATAAGTTTTTAAATGATATTCTTACCCGGAAGCTTGCGGCAACCAAATGCACCGCCCTCCACGCTTCCGAAGGCGAAGAAGCGTTGGTCCTCATCAATAAGGAAATGCCGGACATAATAATGCTCGACGTGATACTCTCCGGCATGGATGGTTTTGAAATACTTCGCCGCATAAAGTCAGATCCAAAAACCAAGAATATTCCCGTTATCCTCCTTTCCAATCTGGGGCAGGAGAGCGATATCCAGAGAGGAAAGGATCTCGGAGCCGAAAAGTTTTTAGTCAAGGCGACTGTCACTCCGAACGAAATTCTAGACGAGATTCGCAAGATCGTCAGTCGGAAGTAAACTTTATTAAATTTAAGACGTGTCCTTAATAACCACGGCCGTGTCTATTAAGGTTATTTAATGAAAAAACCCCCAAGTAATTTTCAATGCGCGATGGTGAAAGCGATAATCTTGCGAGCGCCGGCGTGTCTCAAAACTTTTTTAGCTTCCGACAGCGTGGCGCCGGTGGTAGTGACATCGTCTATCAGGATAATATTTCTACCTTTAAGATTTTTTTCATTTTTGACCTCAAAAGACCCCGTAAGATTTTTGAGCCTCAACTTCCTGTCCCGGATGCGGGCTTGATGTTCGGTATCTTTCGGCTTGGTCAGAATATTTTTTCCAAGTTCCAAAAATTTATTTTTATCAAGTTTTATTATTTCTTTACACAAAAGTTCTGCCTGATTGAATCCGCGTTCTCGCAGTCTTTTTCTGGATAGGGGAATGGGTATCAATATTGGAGAACTGAAATTTTCCATTACTGCGATTTCTGTCAATTCTTCCGCGATTCTTCCATATAAAGATTCGGCGAAAACACCTATCAGCTTTTTTTTACCTTTATATTTTATAAGCCATACGGCTTTTTTAATGGGAGGATGCCTGTAGTCATAAAGCGGAAATATCCATTCTGCCGATTCACGTTCCGCATAAGGGCATTTCGACAGGCATTCGGAGCAGAAATATAGGCCCAAAATTCCGCAAGAGACGCAATGTGTCGGAAAAATTATATTCAAGATAGTGTTTAAAAACATGCTTTGTGATATAATCAGGGAGTATTTTATCACAAAATGTATAATCCATTTCAAAAAATTCTTTCCTCCGTGAGTTCCTTTGCGGGAGATGGGAGTGGAGAGGCGGTCGGAATAGATATCGGTACTTCGGCGATCAAAGTAGTGGAACTCAAAAAGAAAGCGGGAAAAGTTATTCTGGAAACCTACGGCGCTATTTCTCTCGGTCCGTATGCAGGGGGCGAAGTGGGGCAGGTTACCAATCTACCGACGGAAAAAATTGCCGAAGCGCTCAAGGAAGTATTGAAGCAATCCGGTGTGGTTACTAGTTCTGCCGCCTTAGCCATACCTATGCAGTCGAGCCTGATTTTTCCCATTGAACTTCCCGCTCAAATCAAAGACAGCGAGATTCCGTCCATTATCCCGATCGAGGCTCGCAAATATATTCCTGTTCCAATTTCGGAAGTATCTCTGGATTATTTTTTGCTTCCGGAGAGAGAGCCTTCTTTCGAAGATATGAATTCTTCCGAAGCAATTCCTCAAAAAACAAGCAAAAAAAACGTGTTGGTAGTGGCCACCCAAAATGATGCGGTATCCAGGTATCGGTCTATTTTATCTCAACGCAACCTGACTTTTTCTTTTTTTGAAATTGAAATTTTTTCTTCCGTTCGGGCCAATTTTGAGCATAATCTTTCACTGGTGATGCTTATGGATTTCGGCGCTTCGCGCACCAAGCTTGCCTTGGTGGAATTCGGCATGGTAAAAAGCTATCATGCTATCGAGCGTGGCGGAGCGGATATAACGGATTCCATTTCCCGATCTCTGAGCATTCCTTTTTCCGAAGCGGAAAAGATGAAAAAAGAATTCGGACTTTTCGGCAATCCGGCCGAAAAAAGCCTGGCCGATACGATTAAAGTGCATCTTGATTATATATTTTCCGAGGCCAACAATGTTGTTTTGGCTTATGAACGAAAAAACAAAAAAACCGTAAGCAAAGTAATACTCTCCGGAGGCGGAGCCGGAATGAAAGGCTTGAAAGAAACGGCTGCAGCCAATTTTCGATCCGAGGTCGAGCTCGGACATCCGTTTTCCAAGGCGGGAGCTCCCGCATTTTTGGAGAAAGTGCTTTCCGCCATGGGTCCGGAATTCGCGGTTTCCATAGGTTTGGCTTTACGAAAATTGCAATAGGTGTAATAATAGTAGAGAGTGCAAAGTAGTATGGAACAAAATTTTCAGACATCATTCATACCGAAGAAGCCAATTGTCGCGGACAGGCCCGTGGCCGCGAGTTCAGTCGGTTTGTTTTTTACAATTTCGATTTTTATTCTTTTGACCATCTTGGTTTCCTCTGGGGCGCTTTATTTTTATCGCGGTCTTTTGACAAAAAATATCGCCACTATGGAGAACGATCTTAGCTTGGCCAAAAATCGTTTTGAGCCGTCGCGAATAAGCGAGCTCGGGCTGATAGACAAGCGCCTACGCGCTTCGACTGAAGTTTTGGCCGGACATACGGCAATTTCGCCGATATTTGAAGCTCTTGAGAAGATTACCATGAAGAGTGTTCGTTTTTTAAATTTTGAATACCAGACAGGAGACGGAAATGATTCAGATATTATGGTGAAGTTAAGCGGAATGGCGGTGGGGTACCGGTCTATCGCTCTTCAGTCGGATCTTTTTGCCGAAAACAAAAATTTTCTCAATCCGATATTTTCCAACCTTTCTCTGGATAATTCCGGCAATGTACTTTTTGATTTGACTTTTAGCGTTGATCCGGTTTTTGTTAATTACAAAAATACATTGCTTGCCGAGGAGAAAGACAAAGAATCCGTCTCCTTGGAAGATTTTATTCCGATTCAGAATTAAAACAAATGTTTAAATTTATAACACCCGTCATATTAATAACAATTTCCATCGCAGTCTTTTTCACCTTTACCGGGCCTCTTTATCAGGATGTTTCCTCTATCAGACGGGAATCGGAATCTTATAATGAAGCCTTGGGTAATTCCAAAACGCTCGAAAATGAACGGGATAAATTGACCCAGAAATACAATTCCCTAGGTGGAGAAAATCTGGATAGATTAAAAAAAATGGTGCCAAGCACAGTGGATAATATCCGTCTTGTTTTGGAGATAGAGAAGCTGGCAATGGCTTACGGCATGGGTCTGAAAGACGTAAGATATGATACGGTTGAGAAGTCTCCGGCAGAAGACGGCATTGTTGTCGAAGATATGGCCCTTTTCGAAGAAAGTTTGAAGGATTATGGCGTTTGGAATCTTGAATTTTCCATAGAGGGCACATATGATAATTTTATGAATTTTCTGAAAGATTTGGAGAATAATTTGCGCCTGGTGGATGTGGTTTCGATTGATTTTTCTTCCGGTTCATCGGTGGGCGGAGCAAGTTCGAATCTTTATAAATATAGCTTTAATATTAAAACTTATTGGCTAAAAAATTAAATGTTGCCGAAAATAAAAAATGCAATAATTTTCATTTCTATCGCCGCGGCGCTTGTTTTGGTTTATGTATTTTTTATAAAAGATTCTTCACCGGAAGAAAGCTTGGTTTCCTCTTCACTCGGAGATATCGAATCCCATCTCGCTGATGTTCCACCCACACCTTCTTTGACTGCGGATCAGGATTTTCTTCCATTGTTGTTAAACATAAAAGATATACGTTTGGATCATGCCATTTTTTCCGATCCGGCCTTCCTAAATTTAGTTGACGGGAGTATTCTGCTTGTACCGGAAGGGAATGAAGGCAGGCCGAATCCCTTTGCTCCGCTTGGAGCTGAAAATATCACAGGCGCTCCTTTGAAATCTTCCTCGGCCGGGAGCCTATAATGAAAATATGAGTTTTTTAGAAGAATTGGTAAAAAAAGGCATTATCGAAGAAGGCCGGATAGGTGAGATAAAAACTCGCGCCCAGACTAAATTCGCTGGCAATCTGGATGAAGCGCTCCTTGAATCCGGAGTGGCGGAAGAAACTATTTTGGAGACCAAAGGGGAATATTTTCAGATACCGGTTAAAAAAATAAACATCCAAGAACTCTCTTTTGATGTGCTCAAATATATTTCTGAAGACTCGGCGGGTCATTACGGCTTTGCCCCGCTTGATTTTAAAGACGGCGTATTGAACGTGGGGGTGACTGATCCGGAAAATATTCAGGCCATGGATGCGCTCCAGTTTATTTCCGCCAAGGCGGGTATCCCGTTTAAAATTTTCTTGATCAGCAAGAGAGATTATACGAGTATTATGGATGCCTATAAGGGGATAGACAGCCAGGTAGAAGAGGCGCTTAAAGAGCTTAACGCGGAGGAAGAAAAAAATTTGAAGGGAGTAAGCGAAGAAAATCTGAATAAAGAAATAGACAGCATAACTTCAAGCGATAAAAATAAAATAGTGGAAGACGCTCCGGTGATAAAAATAGTGGCGGTTATCTTAAAGAACGCCATTGAGGGGAATGCTTCCGATATACACATCGAACATACCGGAGAAAAAGTAAAAGTTCGTTATCGCGTCGATGGCGCGTTGCATACCACCATAGTTTTGCCGACGAACGTATACAACGGCGTCGTGGCTCGAATCAAGATTCTGGCGAAGCTTCGGCTGGATGAAAAAAGAAAACCTCAAGACGGATCGTTTAGCACCAATATTGACGGCCGGAAAATAGATTTTCGTGTCTCTACCATGCCGGCTTATTATGGAGAAAAGGTGGTAATGCGAATACTTGATTCCGAAAAAGGGGTAAAGCCACTGGATCAGCTTGGACTTTCTAAAACTAATCTGGGTATAATCAGAGAAGCAATTGCGAAACCTTATGGCCTGATTCTCATTACCGGCCCCACCGGATCCGGTAAATCAACCACTTTGTATTCGATGATGAACGAGCTTGACAAGGAGAAAAGCAATATCGTGTCTCTTGAAGATCCGGTGGAATATCACATGCCGGATATAAACCAATCGGAAATGAAACCGGAAATCGGCTATACCTTCGCTTCGGGATTGCGGTCTATCTTAAGGCAAGATCCGGATATCATAATGGTGGGGGAGATTCGAGACAAAGAAACCGCTCAGCTTGCTATTCAAGCGGCCTTGACCGGACATCTGGTACTTTCCACTCTTCATACCAATAACGCCGTGGGAGCAATCCCCAGATTGGTGGACATGGGAGTCGATCCGTATCTTATCGCTCCCACTTTGATAATGTCCATGGCCCAGAGGCTTGCTCGCACCACTTGCCCATCATCCCGGAAAAAAGTTCCGATGGATTCGAGCATCAAGATTCAGATAGAAGAACAACTCAAGGATCTTCCGGTAGAATTCAGAAAGGATATAAAGATCGGCAGTGAAATGTATGAGACCGTTCCTTCCTCCGAGTGTCCTTCGGGAACTCGCGGTCGGATAGCCGTGTGTGAAATGTTCAAAGTGGATAAAGAAATGCAAAATGTGATTTTAAAAAATCCGGTCAATTCGGAAATCTATAAAGTGGCTCGCAAAAACGGCATGTTTGTCATGCGCGAAGACGCGATGCTCAAATCTCTGGAGGGAATCATTCCGTTTACCGAGGTTTATAATTTCAGCAATGAGAGCGAATAAGCCGTTCAGGCCCGAATGGGTTGTCCACACAAGGGTTCGGTTGCAGGGAGCTTTATAGTATAATTGACTTTAATGCAATGGAAAGAATGAAAAAGAAAATTTTAATAGTGGATGATGACAGCTTTCTTCTGGATATGTACGCGCTTAAATTCAGTCAAAATAATTTTGAAGTATATACTGCGTCGGGAGGGATGGAAGTATTGGAGAAATTAAAAGGAGGGTTCAAGCCGGATGTTATGCTGATGGATATCATTATGCCGGAAATGGACGGGTTCGAAATGTTGGCGAAAATCAACGCGGAGAATCTTTCTCCAGATTCGGTAAAAATAGTTCTATCCAACAAGAGTCAGCAGTCGGATATTGATCAGGGAATATCTCTCGGGGTGGCCGGATACATAGTCAAGGCCAGTTCCACTCCGGCAGAGGTGATAGAGCAGGTCATAGAAATTTTAAACAAAAAAAATGGATTACCAGAAAAAGCTTGAGGGATTAATAACAACTTTGACCAGCGAGGGCGGTTCTGATCTTCATCTGGGCGTGTCGCGTACTCCGGCTATTCGCGTTTTTGGCGAGCTTATTTTTCTGGCCAAGCATCCGGTGCTTAGCAAGGAAGACATGCTCGGAATAATGTCTGTCATTTTGGACAAATCCAAAATTGAAAAGTTTATGGAGAATCAAGAACTGGATTTTGCTTATAATTTTCGAGAGCATAACAGATTTCGAGGCAATGCTTTCTTTCAGAAAGGTCTTATCTCTATCGTGCTTCGGTTGATTCCCCCGGTGCAGAAGCTTGCGGATCTCAATCTGCCTCCGATATTGATGGATATAGCCCGTAAAAAACAAGGATTTTTTCTGGTGGTCGGTCCGGTCGGCCAAGGGAAGTCAACTACTCTAGCTTCGATGGTCAATGTCATAAACGGCGAGCAAGCTCGCAATATCATTACCATAGAAGATCCCATTGAGCATATGCATATTCCGGAAAAATCCATAATTTCCCAGAGGGAAGTCGGCATTGATACCAAGGATTTTTCCACGGCCTTAAAATATGTTTTTCGGGAAGATGTAAATGTGATTATGATAGGGGAAATGAGAAATCCGGAAACCGTCAGCGCGGCTGTAACCGCCGCCGAGACGGGGCACTTGGTTCTTTCTACCCTCCATACCAACAACGCTTCTCAAACTCTGAACAGAATAATCGATTCTTTTCCGTCCAATCAGCAGGAGCAAATTCGCACCCAAATCGCTTCAAGTCTTCTCGGTATTTTTTCCCAAAGGCTTGTGCCTCGAATTTCCGGAGGCCTAATCCCGGCTTATGAGCTTCTTTTGAACAATAATGCGGTCGCCAATTTGATTCGGGAAAATAGAGTTTATGAAATAGATGTGGTAATAGAAACCGGATCGGAATCCGGCATGGTTGATTTAAATCGTTCTCTGGTCGCTTTGGTGCGGGCGGGCGAGATAACTATCGAAAGCGCTTATCAGTATTCGCTTAATCCCGAGGGATTACAGCGGATGATTTAACATATGCTATTTAAATACAAAGCCGCAGATCAAGACGGAATGATTAAAGAAGGTCAAATTGACGCGCCAAATCGCGATATGGCGATTTCCGGTTTGCAGAGGCGTTCTTTGGTGGTAATTTCGATCAAAGATGATACAGGAAGAAAATCCATTCTTTCTCTTACTTTTTTTGAGAAAGTCTCAATGAAAGATATTGTTATTCTTTCCCGCCAGATTGCCACTTTGTTCGATGCCCAAGTTTCCGCCTTGAAGGCTTTTTCCATGCTCGCTTCCAATTCCGACAACAAACTGCTTTCCCGCAAACTTATCCAGATTGGTGATGATTTACAGGGCGGAATTTCTATTTCCGGAGCTCTTTCTCGTCATCCGGAAATATTTTCCAATTTTTATATTAATATGGTGAAGGTGGGCGAAGAAACAGGCAAGCTCAACCAAGTTTTTTTACATTTGGCGGAATATCTTGATCGACAATATTCTCTTACTTCCAAGACCAGAAATGCTCTGATTTACCCGGTTTTCGTCATTTTTACCTTTTTCGTGGTTATGGGATTGATGTTTGTGGTGGTTATACCGAAACTCTCCGCCATCATACTCGATTCCGGACAGGAGGTTCCGATCTATACCAAGGTGATTATCGCCCTGTCCAACTTCTTTGTCAGTTATGGATTTATTTTGATTATTTTTCTGGTGCTCCTCGGCGTTTGGTTTTGGAGGCTTTCAAGCACGGAGAGAGGAAAAACTTATCTCGATAAAACTCGTCTAGAAATTCCGCTTATTGGAAACTTATACAAAAAGCTTTACCTTTCCAGAATTTCGGACAATCTGGACACCATGCTTTCTTCCGGGGTGCCGATAGTGCGGTCTATAGACATTACTTCGGAGGTGGTGGGTAGTCGAGTATATAGGGATGTTCTGCGGGACGCGTCTGATTCGGTAAAATCCGGTTTGGCGCTTTCTGCCGCCTTTGAGCGTCATGGAGAACAAATACCGGGGATTATGGTGCAAATGGTAAAAGTCGGGGAAGAAACAGGCTCTCTGGGTAATATTTTAAAGAATTTAACCGAATTTTATAAACGGGAAGTGGATGATGCCATCGATACTCTGGTGGGCTTGATTGAACCTTTTATGATAGTGGTTCTGGGGCTTGGGGTCGGGCTTCTCCTGGTGTCTGTCCTTATGCCTATTTACAATCTGGCCGGAGGTATAGGGTAATCTCCGGTGTGGATAACTTTCTTGCTTGCGCGCTGTACGTGTTATAATTAAAAGTATTAAAAAAAAAGTCGAAATTTCCGTTCAAAATAAATATTGACGGATTATTATTAAATTAAAAATAAATATGAAAAAGATAAATTTGAAAAGTTTGAAGTCCGGTTTTACTCTGATCGAGCTTCTGGTGGTGGTGGCCATCATCGGTATCTTGGCCTCGGTGGTGCTTTCGTCTTTAAATACCGCTCGAGCCAAGGGCGCGGATGCCGCTATTAAAGCCAACCTGGCGAATATCCGGGCGCAGGCGGAGCTTGTTTATGATAACAATTCGCCGAACAGCTACTCTGGTTTGTGCACTGATGCGGTTATTGTCAACCAGACAGCCGCCGCCGCTAATGCTTTAGGGGGATCAGTGATTAACACTCTCGGCACAGCCGGCACGGCTGTTACGGTCGTTTGCCATGTTCTTGGCAATAGCTCCGCTTGGGCGGTAAGCTCGGGTACCAAGGTGACCCCGGCTAACTCCTGGTGTGTGGATTCCACGGGAGCTTCCAAATCTGTTGTTGGATTCTTGGCGGCTAACGATGTTACTTGCTAGTCATTATTAATTAAAATAAATATGAAAAAAATAAATTTGAAAAGTTTAAAGTCCGGTTTTACTCTGATCGAGCTTCTGGTGGTGGTGGCCATCATCGGTATCTTGGCCTCGGTGGTGCTTTCGTCTTTAAATACCGCTCGAGCCAAGGGCGCGGATGCCGCTATTAAAGCCAACCTGGCGAATATCCGGGCGCAGGCGGCTATTATCTTCGAAGACAACAACCAGACCTATGCCGGGCTATGTACGGATGCGGTAGTGTCTAATCAAACTACTGCGGCTGCGACCGCGCTTGGCGGGACGGTGGATAATGATCTCTCGACGGCCGGTTTAGCCACTACGGTAAATTGCCATGTGGCCGCGGACGATTTGACTTGGGCGGTAAGCTCGGGCACCAAGGTAACCCCGGCTGATGCCTGGTGCGTGGATTCGACAGGGGCCTCCAAAGCCATTCTAGGAGGATTTTTGGCGGCAGATGCCACAGTTTGTCCGTAAGAATTCCATTCCAGAATTTTTTCAAAGCCACCCCAAGCATAAAGGGGTGGCTTTGCTTTTTGGGCTTATGTTATATAATGAGAATAGTTGTGTGCTGACATACATGATTTCCATATTTACAATTTTTTTTCTTACCCTCGGTCTGACCATCGGAAGTTTTTTGAATGTCGTCATTTATAGGCTTGGCACTCACCGAAGCTTGGGGGGCAGAAGCGCGTGCCTGTCTTGCCAAAAAGTTCTATCTTGGTTCGAGCTTGTTCCTTTTTTTAGTTTTATTTTTCTATCCGGAAGATGCCGATCTTGCAAAAGCAGAATTTCCGTTATTTATCCGGCGGTGGAGCTGATAACCGGCTTTGTTTTTACCGGAATCTATCTCAAGTTTCAGGAAGTTTTATTTTTCAACCCGCCTGCGTTTTTAGCCACTTTCTCATACTATGCCACGGCTTTTTCGCTTCTTGTCGTGATATCTTTTTATGATTTGCGGCACAAGATTGTTCCCGATTCTTTGGCCCTTTCTCTCGGTATTTTATCTTTCTTAGGACTCTTTTTATTCGACGGGTCCGGTTTTCATCTTCATTTGCCTTCTCTCTTTGAATTTTTATCCGGACCCTTGATTGCCGTTCCGTTTGCTTTGTTCTGGCTTGTGTCGAAGGGTGTCTGGATGGGTTTGGGAGATGCCAAACTTATTCTTTCCATGGGGTGGCTGATCGGGATTAGTCGAGCGCTTTCCGCCGCTGTGCTTTCTTTCTGGTCCGGGGCTGTCTTTGGCATTATGCTTATTTTATTTTCCGGGAAACATGGCTTGAAAAGCGAAATTCCTTTTGCTCCCTTTTTAGCTTTTAGCGCCATTGTTGCTTTTCTTTTTGAACTTCACATTTTTCCATTTTTTTAAATGATTTCAATTTTTTACAAACTTAAAAATAATAAGCGAAACAGAGGCATGACCTATGTCGAGCTTATTGTGGTCTTAAGCATCTTTGCGGTTATGTCCACTATCACTATCTTCAACTATGGGGAATTTCAGGCGCGGGTGGACATAAAAAATCTGGCTAATGACATAGCCTTGAGAATTGTCGAAGCGCAAAAAGCCGCTCTTTCAGGGCAATTTCCTTCTTTATCCCAACAGGTAGGGCTTCCGCTTACTTGGAATCCATCTTACGGTGTTTATCTCAATCCGACTTCGAACAACACCAGCTTTGTTTATTTCGTGGATTTAAACGGCAACAATCTATATGAAGGCTCAAGTTGCTCCGGAGAGTGTGTCGAGACAATAAATATTACCAGAGGAAACCAGATTTCCGGATTGCAGGTTTTTTATCTTGGTAATCCGAATGGGCAAAATTTAAGCAACGCGACCGTATCATTTAGGAGGCCGAATGTTTCAGCTATCATAAGATCAAGCGTGGCGCTCGGACCGAATATTTCCCATTTGGAGATTACCGTAGTTTCACCGAAATCCCCGCAGGCTACCATAAAGCTGTATGCTTCGGGCAGAGTACAGATAAATTAATATGCGTTATCAAAAAATACAAATGAACAAAGGATACACCTTGATAGAAACGATGATTTCTGTTTCTCTTTTTTTGGTAATCGTGGTCTCCGGCCTGGGAGCGCTCTTGAATGCGAATGCTTTACATTTAAAATCCGAGGATTCGCGTTCCATCATGGATAGCCTAAGTTTTGTTTTGGAAGATATGTCGCGCAATCTGCGGACCGGATACAATTACCAATGTTTTATCGCCGGAGCCAGCTTGAGTCCCGGCACCTTGGGAGCCCCCAGGAGTTGCGCTTCCGGCTGGGCGGTAGCTTTCGAATTCGCTGAAGGCAACAGATCAAGTTTGGCTGATCAAGGAGTGTATTATGTGTCGGGAGGCAAGGTTTTCAAGTCAACCAATGGCGCCTCAAGTTTTATCCAGCTTACGCCAGATGAAGTAGTGGTAAATACCGCCAGTTTTTCTGTCTTGGGGGCTGAGGCTTATCCGGGCAATCTTCAACAACCTTTCATTATCATCAGGCTTTCCGGGGTCATGACCTCAAAGAACATCACTACTCCGTTTCTTCTTCAGACATCCGTGTCAGAGAGACTGGTAGATATTTAAAATGATGAAAAAATATTTTCACAAAATAAAATATAATCAAGCTTTTACCTTAGTGGAGACCCTGGTGGCTATTTCCGTGTTTTCTTTGTCCGTTATCGCTTTGATGTCGGTTTTAGCTACCGGTATTTCCGACACTGTTTATGCGAAAAAGAAAATCACGGCCGCTTATTTGGCTCAAGAAGGCATCGAGTATGTGAGAAATATACGCGATACTTATACTTTGTATTCCGCTACCGGAGCAATAGGTTGGGCCGCGTTCAATACCAAGATGACCGGCGCGGGGGCCAGATGTCATCAAGCGAATGGCTGTTATTTGGATGACAGGGATTTGAATTATGGCAACCAAACCCAGCCAATGACCGGGATTTATGTAATCGCTTGCGGAAGTTCCTGCGCTCCTCTGCTTTACAATTCCGCTACCGGCAAGTATGGCTATGCCGCGGGGTCTGATTCCGGATTTGTCCGGAAAATCAGCGTCAGCCTAACGAGCGCTAACGAAACCAAGGTTTTTTCCACCGTATCCTGGACCCAAGGGTCGGGCAATTACCAGATAACCTTTTCCGAAAGCTTATTCAACTGGGTGGAATAAAATGATTAAATTAGAATTACAAAAAAATAACAATTTTGTTCGGAATTTAAATGGCGGGTCGAATTCCGGATTTGTGATACTTTTTGCGACGACTTTGGCAAGCATTATTTTTTCCATAGCTTTAGGTGTTGCCAATGTGGCTTGGAAAGAGCTTCGATTCGGCTCTTCTGCCAGAGACGCGAACAATGCTTTTTTTGCCGCAGATACCGGAGTGGAATGCGCCTTGGTTCACGACAAAGACAGCGCTCCATTCGGCACCGTTTCTTCCATAAATTGCGCCGGGAGATCTATCGCAGTCACGGGTTCCGCTCCCTCATGGCGTTTTGTGGTTACAGGATTGGGTAGCGCTGGGAATAGTTGCGCGGTGGTAACCGTCACGAAATCACCCAGCGGACCCAATATTCTTTCCACTATCGTTTCCAAAGGATTTAATACGGGTGATTCTTCTTGCGCGTCTACCAGCGAGAACCGCGTCGAGCGGGAATTGAGAGTGTCTTATTAGATTCCGGATTATGCATAATGAACAAGGATGATGCGGAGAAAAGAATAGGAAAACTGCGTAGAGAGATCGCGTGTCTGCGAGAAGAATATCATGTATACGATAAGCCGTCAGTCTCTGACGCGGTATTTGATTCTTTAAACAGGGAACTTAAAAATATTTTGCGCAAATATCCGGAATTTGCGGATTCAAATGCGCCGGAAAACAGAGTAGCTGGCAGACCGCTTGAAAAATTTGCGAAAGTTCATCATAAAAACAAAATGCTTTCGTTGAATGATGTGTTTAGCGAAGAGGAATTGCGGGATTGGGAGAAGCGAGTTAAGAAGCTTTTAAACTTGGAGGCCTTGCCTCCACTTGGAGGCAAGGCCTCCAAGTTTGATTACTTTTGCGAAGTTAAGTTCGACGGATTGGCCGTATCCTTGATATATTCCAAAGGTCGGCTGGTTAAAGGAGCTACTCGCGGAGACGGACTTATCGGAGAAGATATTACCGAAAATTTAAAGACCATACATTCTATCCCGCTTGTTTTAATGTTACCTTACCCAGAATATTTGGAAGTGAGAGGAGAAGTCGTGATGTCCAAAGCTACTCTTGCAAAATTGAACAAAAAAAATAAGCGCGAGAATAAAGCACTTTTTGCCAATACTAGGAATGCCGCCGCAGGGAGTATGCGCCAACTTGACCCAAAGCTCGCCGCTGAAAGACATCTGGATTTTTTCGCTTACGACATAGCCGAGATCTCAAATGGAGGCCAAGTTGCGCCGAAATCACATTCTGAAAAACATATTATTCTTCGTAAACTCGGGTTTCAGGTGGACAAAAATGAAGTCGTATGCAAAAGCCTGGATGAAGTTTTATCTTTTATAAGAAAATTTGAAAAAATCCGCCCCTCTTTTTCATACGGCACGGACGGAGTGGTAGTTTCCGTCAATAGCCTTGAGTTTCAAAATATGTTAGGGGTAGCAGGCAAAGCGCCCAGGTTTATGGCAGCTTTTAAATATCCAGCCGAGCGGGCTACTACCGTGATTAAGGAGGTAAAAATAAACGTAGGTCGCACAGGGGTGCTTACTCCACTTGCTGTTTTTGAGCCCACGGCAGTAGCCGGTTCTACTGTCTCGAAAGCAACCCTTCATAACATGGATCAAATTACCAGGCTTGATTTAAGAGTGGGGGATACGGTGGTGATAGAAAAAGCGGGAGATGTAATTCCGAAAGTGGTGGAAGTTCTTCCGCGTCTGCGTACCGGCAAAGAAAAAAAATTCAAAATGCCAAAAATCTGTCCGTCTTGTGGCGGAAAAATTGAGAAGAAAAATCTAGGAACAGCGGCTTCTGTCGCTCATTATTGTGTTAATCAAAAATGTTTCGCCAAAGACGAAAGATATTTAGAACATTTTGTGTCTGTTTTTGGAATATACGAATTAGGACCCAAGATTTTAAGGCGGTTCAAGGACGAAGGTCTTATCACTGACGCAGCCGATATTTTTACGCTTGAAAAAGAAGATATAGAGTTACTCGAACACTTTGGGAAAAAATCAGCGGAGAATATTATCAATGAGATAAAGAGCAAAAAGAAAATTCCGCTTGATAAATTTCTTTGGGCGCTGGGAATAGTCCATGTGGGGGAGGAAACGGCGCGGGATTTAGCCGCTCATTTCGGAACTTTAGAAAAAGTAATAATTTCAGCAATTCCAGCAAGGATTTCAGCAAGGATGGTCCTTGCTGAAATAGACAGTTTGGAAAATATTGGTCCGGTTGTTTCTAAAAGTTTACATGATTTTTTTCAAAATAAAAATAATTTAGATTTTATAAAAAAGTTGGAGAAGAATGGTGTAGTTATAGAAAAGGCGAACAAAAGAGAAAGAGGCAAATTAACAGGACGCACTTTTGTCTTAACTGGCACTTTGGAGAATATGTCGCGCGAAATCGCCAAGGAAAAAATTCTCGCCTTGGGCGGCAAAGTGTCTGGTTCTGTTTCCGCCTATACTTCATACGTGGTGGCTGGGGCAGAACCGGGATCGAAACTTAAAAATGCCAGGAAACTCGGAGTGAAGGTTTTAACGGAAGAAGAATTTTTTAAAATGCTATAATCTCCAAAAGATGAGAAAATTTTTCGATGGATATCTGAAGGAATTCGTATACGGCGCGCTTGACGGCACGGTTACCACTTTTGCCATCATTTCCGGCTCGGCCGGGGCGAATCTGGACTCGACTATCGTTTTTATCCTCGGCATCTCTAATGTGCTCGCGGACGGATTTTCTATGGCTTCCTCTAACTATCTTTCGGAAAAATCACATCGGGAACAAAGCGAAATTCAGAATTCAAATGAAAGTTGGGAAAAAATAAATCCTTCCAAGAAGGCTTTTGCCACTTTTGCCTCCTTTGTCTTAATAGGCAGTATTCCGCTCATACCATACGTCTTCAATGCTCTTTTTGATCTGTGGGCAGAAAACACTTTTTTTGTTTCCTGCATATTTACCTTTGCCGCTTTTGTTTTGATAGGTCAGGTGAAAGCGCTGGTAGTGAACAAAAGCGGCTTACTCTCCGCCCTTGAGACCCTTCTTGTGGGGGGAGCCGCCGCCGCGGTGGCTTATTCTGTTGGCGCCTTTTTGGAAAGAATTATTTAGGCCTGATTAACTGTGAAAAACATTCCAAAAGTTTTCTTTTTTTGTAAAATAATGTAGATTAGTAATGTTGGAACCGTCGCATAGTGGTCGAGTGCGCGCGCTTGGAAAGCGCGTAGGCTGAAAGGTCTCGAGGGTTCGAATCCCTCCGGTTCCGCATTTTATCCAAATCCCAGTTTTGGGTGGAGGTTGCCTCGCGGCTACGCCGCTCGGCAGGCGCGCGAAGCGCGCAAGATGGGAAAATGCAAATACGGGCCGTCCGTTTCTCCGCCATTTATCGGATCGGCGGCTAGTTTGTGTTAGTGATATAATTTTAAGTGAACTTCAGAATGAACAATAAAACTTTTGAAACAGAATACAAGAAATTAAATTCTAGGCAGAAGGAGGCGGTGGATTGGATAGAGGGTCCGGTAATGGTGGTGGCCGGTCCGGGCACGGGCAAAACCCAGGTGCTTGCTCTTCGCATAGGGAATATTCTGAAAAAAACGGATACCAAATCTGACAGCATTCTGTGCCTGACTTTTACCAATTCCGCGGTGGCATCCATGCGCGAACGCTTGCGCCGATATATCGGCTCGGAAGCCTCCAAAGTAAAGGTGGCGACTTTTCATAGTTTCGGTATGGATATGCTTGGTAAATATTTTCAAGCGCTGGGTCTGCGGGAGGAACCTAAACTTTTGGATGAGAAGGATGCTGTTTCGCTTTTTGACGATATATTATATGAGAATGATTGGGAGCATATACGGCCCCGATCCGATTCCTCCCGATATTTCCGCGATCTCAGAAGTCTGATATCTATTTTAAAGAGAGAGGGTATTTCTCCGGAAGATTTCAAAAAAGAAATAAAAAGCGAGATTGAATTTGTCTCGAAAGATCCTTCGAGTTTATCTTCGCGCGGAGAGAGAAAGGGAGAGTTAAAAAAAGACGCGGAAAGGAAAATAGAGAGCCTGCGTAGATCGCTTGAAGCCGCCAAATTTTATTACGTATACGAAGAAAAGAAAAAAGAAAAAAATTTGTTCGATTACGACGATATCTTGAAGTCCCTGGTGTCCATAGTGCGCGAATCAGAAGAGGCGGCGGAAGAAATGAGATTGAATTTTCTGTATGTTTTGGTGGACGAACATCAGGATTCGAGCGGAGCGCAGAATGAATTTTTGAAAGCTGTATGGGGGATAGTAGAGAAGCCGAATATTTTCGTGGTTGGGGACGATCGTCAGCTGATTTACGGCTTTGGCGGAGCCTCGCTTGAATATTTTGAGAATTTCAAGCATACTTTCGGCAAGGCCAAACTTATTACTCTGGTGGAAAATTATCGTTCTACCCAGAAAATTCTGGACTCCTCCCATGCTCTTCTTGAAAGCGTTATCACTAAAGAAAAATTAAAAAGTAAAAGCAAAGTTAGCCATGCTATGCGTTTGGTGGAAGCGTATTATCCGAGAGATGAGATTATATGCGCGGGAATGGAAATAAGAGAAAAGATCAAGAACGGAATAGATCCAAATGAAATAGCCGTGCTCTTGCCGAAGAATCGCCAGGTGCGGAGCGCTATTGCTATCCTTAAAGATATGGGGATTCCGGTGGCGGGAGGGTGGATGATTGATTTTTTCGATCTACCGGAAACTACTGCCCTGATTCGGGTGCTTAAGATCTTGGCTCATCCGGACGACGGGCAAGTTTTGGCAGAAAGTATTTTTGACAAGCATTCCATGATTCCCCCTATCCGTTCTCATGAGTTTATAAAAGCGAACAATATGCGGGAATTCTCTCTACTGAACTTAAAAGATACCTCCACATTGTTTCCTTCCGAAGTAAATGCTTGGTTGGGGAAGCTGAAAACATGGCTTGCGTTTTCCAGTCAGCCGATTTATTCGCTTATTCAGAAAATAGGCGCTGAATTTCTGCTCGATACGGCCACTAATCATGGAGATTTGATATCTAGGATCGAAGTTATCCGAACCATGCTTCATCTGGCGCTGTCTCGGATCGAAAAAAATCCAAAATTAACCCTGGGTGATTTTTTGGATTTTCTGGGTAGAATGGAAATTTACGGAGAAGACATACCGCTTGCCGTTTTTTCTCCGGACGATGGAGTGAAAGTTCTCACTCTTCATGGATCCAAAGGGCTAGAATTTGATTATGTTTGGATAGGGCACATGGACCAAAAATCTTTTTTTAGCAGACATTATGGAGGCTTTGCTCTCCCGGAATCGTTTGATGAAAGAATAGAAAAAAGAAATATGGAAGTTCTGAAACGGGAATTATATGTGGCCATAACGAGAGCCAAGAGATTTTGCGTTATTTCTTTCTCGCTTTTTTCATATACCGGAAGCGACCAAGAGCTTGCGCATATAGTCTCGGATATATCGTCTGATTTTGAAAAGCAATCCGCCAAAGAAACGGAAAAAAATATTTTAAAGAATGATCCGAGAGCTTATGTCGCAGGTCCTGGTAAGAATGAAAAAAATAAAGAAAAACACACCAGTCTGGATGATTTGAAAAAAATTGTGGCTCAGGATTACGAAAGCAGGAAGGTGTCGGTGTCTCTCCTGAATAATTTCTTTGAGTGTCCATGGAAATGGTATTTCAGAAGTTTGCTTCAGCTCCCGGGGTTGAAGACCGAAAGCCTCGAATTCGGAGATAAAGTACACAAGGCCATTGATAAAATTTTAAAACTAAAAAAGGTAATTCTTCCTGAAGAAAAAGAGGTAGCGAAGGTAGTGTCTTTCTGGGTTAAAAATAGATTAAAGGAAATTACGGAAGACAGGGAAAATGAACAGCCTGTCTCTTTTACCGACAAGCGATTTCCGCATCTCTCTATCTACGGGCGGATTGACCTTATCGAAAAGTTAGGAGGCAAAAATGTGCGGGTGACGGATTTCAAGACAGGCAGTCCGAAGAAAAAAATTGATATAGAAAAACGCGACGATGAAGGAAGACTTTCAAATCTGGCTCGCCAGCTCGCTATGTATACTTATCTTTTATCCGGTACACCGAAATGGGGGAAAGTGAAAGTTGCTGAAAGCAGATTGGAATACCTAGAAGCGAAAGATCCAAAAGAAATGATTTATACTCACGCGGTTACATCGGAAGAAATTGAGCTTTTGATAAAAGACATATATGATTATGACGAATTAGTCAAGAAGGGCGAATGGGTAAACCGGTCTTGTCGGTATAACTCTTATGGTAAGGTAACGGAATGCGAATATTGCAAAATGGCCGAGATTTATAAAAAATAGTTTTTTACTATTTTTGTATTTTTGGAGGCTAAGCCTCCAAAAACCAATGGTTGTGTTTTGAGTCGTAATGGACGGAAGATTAGCCTTGTCGAGGCTGATTTGGTATAATGGTAGTGTTATTGGTTTAATTTAAATAAATTGTATGTCCGATGCAGATGAATTAAGAAGAGATGTAAAATGGTAGGTAGAAGAGCTTTGCCTTCATCTTAGGAAATTTTTAGCGAATTACCGCTCCAAAAATTTTAGCAGTTTCTGTTTCTAGTTTCTTGTGAATCTCATCTATCTCTTCGGATGTGAGAGTTCTCTCTAAAGAGCGGTAGGTGATGCGGTAAGCATAACTTATTTTTCCAACGCCCCATTTTTCCGCGTTTTCGTATTTATCCAAAAGTTTTATTTCTTCTACAATTTCCGGGGCTATTTCCCTCACGAAATCAAAATAATCATTCGGCACAAAATCATTTTCCACTACGAAAGAAATATCTCGCGTAATCGGCGGGTATTTGCTGACCTCGACAAATTTATGTCCAAGCTTGAGTTGCCTTTTTACTCTCTCATCGTCGGACCAAAGCAAACGAATGTCCGGTAAATTCATACTAGCTATTGCTAGACGTTCTAGTCCAAAGCCGAAAGCCCAGCCCGTGTAATTCTTTGAATTGACACCAAGTTTTTCTAAAACTGATCCTTTAACTACTCCGCAACCAACAACTTCTATCCATTTGTTATCAATTTTCACTTCCATTTCCAAAGATGGATCTGTGTAAGGAAAAGTATCTGTATTGAGCCGATACTTAGTTTCCGGACCAAATACTGCCTTGGCAATGTTTCCAAGAGCATCCTCCAGATCTTTTTGAGTGACAGTTTTCATTGTTTTTGGCACGAGATACCAGCCATCAATTTGATGAAAAACATTCATGTGTTTGTTGTCAATCTCGTCTTTGCGATATACCTTACCAAAAGAAAAACACCCGATTGTTTCCTGTTTCTTAATTTTCTCTTTAATTTTTTCGTCCTCTAGATAGTAATACCACATAACTGTCGTGTGAGTGCGCAAAATGTGATCTTCATCTACATAATAAGTGTCAGATTTGCTACGCGCGGGATGATTGGTGGGAAAATCGAACAAATCAAAACTTATTCTTGCTGGCACGATTTCTGGAATTTTGATTATATCCAAATCCTTAAAATATGGACAGTCTAAAATGCGCTTGACGATTTCAGCAATTGGGCTACCCGAAGCGCGAGAGAGGTCGGGCATTGCAAGGTAACGTCTTATACGCAAGCTTTGAGCATCATTTTTTGATTCTAAATCTTTCTTTATATTTATTTCTTCAAGAGAAGTTATTTCATAATTTGCCATTTCTTTAATATAATCAAAAATTACTGTGAAGTAAAGGTTTTTCAATTGACATATATGTTTTTATAACTAATATAAAAAGCGGATTAGTACATTCGTGGTGTGTGCTAATCCATGGCCCCCAAGGAGGGGGCATTTGTATGCTAACATGGAAACCGTGGAGCAACGCGGAGCTCGCCGCCGCCTATG
>Ga0209541_10001982_pt1 | contig 39627 bp, 41 predicted proteins | sample RifCSPlowO2_01_FD_184027 | JGI IMG/M metagenome (GOLD analysis project Ga0209541, IMG submission 184027) | Groundwater microbial communities from Rifle, Colorado - Rifle CSP2_plank lowO2_0.1 (SPAdes) (version 2) | ecosystem: Environmental > Aquatic > Deep subsurface > Groundwater | place...
AAAAGATTTAGCTTTAAAAATCAAGCAGGCATTGACTCAGGAATTATCGGCGGACGCTCGTCTGTCAGAAGGAACAGATAAGCTGACAATCGATAACGCGCCACGACGACTGTCTTGATGAATGACTGCATGCCCTTGTGCCTGCGCGCGTAGAAGAGGATGTGCAAGATTTGTATTGCCCAAATCACAAATGCAACGAAGCTGAAAATTCCGAGAACGATTCCTCCGACAATTCCCCAGACAATGCGCACGAGCAACTCGACACGCGGGGACTTCGGACTGAATTTCACATCTGCGCTGACGCTTTTCATCGGCATTTTTTCACTTCACGCTCTCAGAAAAAGAATATTGGAAAGAAACCTTAAATAGTTAAACTGAGGCAAGCTGCAGCAAACGTCACGCCGCGCTCGTCTTGCCCTTCTCGACCTTTATTCCGCCCTCGAAAGCCGTCTTTTCCTCATGCCCGTAGCGCTCAATCGCCTCGGAAGTCATCATCCCCGGCCTCTCGTCAGAGCATTCGCGACATATCGTGACGACGCGCCCTGTCTCCTCGTCGCCTGCAGAGAAGACGTTCTTCTTGACCTTGCCGCATATGTCGCACTTTCCTTCGAAAACAGCAGAAAGCTTTATCTTCATTATTTTATTTTAAGCATCAGATAAAATAAATAAATAGCTGATTAAATGAAATTTGCGTTGAAACGAGCAAAGAAGTTTGGATGGCAAGGTCTAAAAGGATGGGCTTATAGTTCAAAGAAGGATTTCAAAAGGGCGAGCGCTGCTTATTTTGAAATTAACGGAAGTCACGGCAAAATCAAGACAATTCGCAGCGATCGAATTTATTTTGTAATACAAGGCAAGGGAAAATTTATTATTAAAAACAAAATTTTTTCTGTTAAAAGCAAAGATGTAATCATAGTTCCAAAAAACGTGCCGTATGACTATAGCGGTAAAATGAAGCTCTTTTTGGTTCATACTCCTTCCTTTGATGCGGCTTTTGAAAGGCAGTTGAAAAAATAAACAAACGTTTAAATATCAAACTATATCACTTAAACTGGTGGGATGATCGCACTGCTCCAGACTGAATTAAATGTAGATGGAGGTAGCTAGAGACCACCTCTTTATCATTTTCTAAAAGCTCTTTCTCAAATTTCACATTCGATCGAGCATCAAGTGAAGAGAGTATGCAGAGAAAACGACAGCAAACCAGAAAATAAAATCGTTAGGCGACAAGCCGAGCGCAAAATGAACCAGCATGACGATGACTATCGAAAACAAGATTGCAAATTTCATAGAGTGCGAGAAGCCGCGGTGCTTCGAGGGGACGTTTCTCAGCAGGAAGTAGAGGATTAGGAAGTAGGCAAGACCGTAGTACCACGTGTCGCGATAGGTGAAGATGTAGACTGCGGAAACAATTGCAGAAACTGCAAGAGAAAACCAGTCGCGAATCTTCGACTCTCGCAGGTCGATGTCTGGAAACAAGCTCGCAAACATCACGACGGCAACGAGAAGAAGTGCAGTTTCGAACGTGAGAGAAAAAATTCCGAAAAAATAAATTCCGCTGATCCAAGCGATCGTAAGCAGCAGTCCGAAAATTAAATGACCTTTCCAATCTTGCATAACGAAAAATTAACTTATTGCAATCCTCGCGTCGACTGCGACTGCGCCCTTCGCTCCGACGAAAATCGGATTGATGTCGAGCTCGACGATGTCCTGATGCTTTTCCAAAAGTTCCGATGTGTGCAGCAGGATTTTTTCCAGCGCAGCCAAGTCGTAATGTCTGCCGCGGTAGCCGTGCAAAATTTTGTACGCCTTCACTTCCTCGATCATTTCCCTCGCGTCCTTCTTCGTTATCGGCACGACACGGAATGAGACGTCGTCGTAAACTTCGACAAACACGCCGCCCGCCCCGAACGCCAGCGTCTGTCCGAACTGCAAATCCTTCTTTCCTCCGACCAAAACTTCCGCGCCGCCCACCATCTGCTGCACAAGGAAGCCAGAAATTCTCACATCTCTCCGCCTCTTTTTTATCGAGTGAACGATTTTTCTAAATGCAAGCAAGACCTCTGCCTCGTTGCGCAAGTTCAGCTGCACCGCCCCGAACTCGGTCTTGTGCGTGATGTCCGGCGACACGACCTTGAGTGCGACAGGAAAACCGATCTTCTTCGCTGCGTTGATCGCGTCCTCCTCGTATTTCACCAAAATATTTTTCACGAAAGGAATCTTGTGCCGCTGCAAAATCGTCTGCGACTCTGCCAGCGTAAGCAGCTTTCTTTTTTGCTTTCTCGCGTTTTGTATAATCGTGCTGCACTTCATAATTATTTCACTTCTTTTTCTTTGATTTTATTTTTCTTTTTTCCCTGACGACTTCCAGAATCACTGGGATGAGAGAGACGACGATGATGAGGATGATCGCGACTGAGAGATTGTCGCGGACGACCTGAAGAGTGCCGAAATAATAGCCGGCGAAGAGAAATATAGCGACCCACGCGATTCCTCCGACGACGTTGTATGTCAAGAATTTTCTGTAGCTCATCTCGCCTATGCCTGCGACGAACGGGGCGAACGTGCGGATGATCGGCACGAAACGCGCGATGATAATTGTCTTGCCTCCGTGCTTCTTGTAAAACTCGCGCGCCCTCTGCAAATATTCCTTCTTGAAGAATCGCGACTTCTGCTTCGTGAAAACTTTCGGACCGAGGTAATGTCCTAACCAATAGTTTGCAGTGTCCCCAGCAATCGCAGCGGCCGAAAGCGCAATGAACAGCCACATGATATCCAACGAACTCTGGGCAGCGAAAGTGCCAGCGACGAAAAGGAGGGAGTCGCCGGGAAAGAAAGGAGCCACGACAAGGCCAGTCTCTGCAAAAATTACCGCAAACAAAATAGCGTAAGTCCACAACCCGAAAGTCTGAATCAACGCGCTGAGGCTCTGGTCGATGTGTAGAATGAAATTGATTAGGTCAGCGAGTAGTGATGTTGCCATTGTAAAAATTTTGTTTTGCTAGTTAAAAAATAAAAAATAGTCCCGGCCGGATTCGAACCGACGTTTTGAGGGATCTTCCTTTCTGCTTCATCTCGCAATCAGAGCTTTGTGACCAAAAGTCCAAAGCCTCATGTCCTTGGCCACTAGACGACGGGACTGTCTACTGAAACTACGATAAAATAATTTATGAAGAATTTAAAGCTTAACTTTCGACGATTTGCCTTACTTACACTTTCGCGGCTCGCATTCCTTTCTGCGTGATTGCGTATGAGGACATGCTGACAGGATCCACGTTCGTCACGAGCTGCTCGCTGATCAGTTTTTTCGTGACGTCTTTGACAACCGAGACAGGATTTGCGGTCTTGCCTTCGAGAAATTGGACCAGCTCTTCCTTTTTCACCACGAGCCGTCTTGCGATTTCCTCGAGAATTATTTTTTCCATTCCGTCGTTGATTTGCTGTGGCTGTTGCGGCTGTTGCGGTTGCTGAGGATGCTGAGTAGGTTGTTGTGGCTGCTGAGGCTGTTGTGTTTCTGCTGCATTTTCCGGAGTTGTTGAGTCGTCTTCCTGCATAAAAATCCTTCTAAATAATTCGCTTTTATTTCATAAAAATCCCAAGAAGAAATATGCTGAAGCAAGTTATTGTCGTGCGTCGCGACTTGGATTGGGGAAAAGGAAAGTTAGCTGCTCATTGCTCACATGCTGCTGTTGGTGCTGCTTTTGCTGCTGATGCTGAAATTGTAAAGAGATGGAACAAGGAAGGGGCGATGAAGATCGTCGTGCGCGTGAATGACTTGAAGGAGTTCAATGTCATTTGCAAAAAAATAAAGGCTGCAAGGCTGCCGAACTTTTTGGTGAGAGACGCGGGAAAGACGCAGCTGAAGAAAGGGACGATAACTGCGATTGGCATCGGGCCTGCCGACTCGAAAAAAATTGACAAGATTACGAGAAAGCTGAAGCTGCTCTGAAAAAATTAGCTGGAAAAATCAGCGGCCTTTCCATCCGCGGCCGGCATAGGAAATTTTCCTGCGAGTGACGTGGGCGAGGAATGAATAGAGCCAGACGTAGCCGAGGAACATCGCATAAATTCCTAAAAGAGGATAGAAGAGGAGAGTTTTCCTGCTTGCGCGCGATAGTTTGACTGACTGGATGGCTTCGAACATGCCGATGAGGAAGAGGACTGCTGCGACGAAAAGAATGTAGTCGAAGAGCTGGAACTGAAGCGAGATGATCCTGTTTATCCACTGCATCAGCAGGAATAAAATACTTTCTTGAAGAATAAAGACCTTGTAGAAAATTCCTGAAAAAAATAGGGACCATATCAAGAACTGCAGAACTACGTTCACATATTCAAATCCGAAAACAAACGAGACGAAGCCGTGGCGCGAGCGTAGAAGGTCGGAATGCTTTGCCATGACTTGCAGTCCGCCGCGGTACCATCGAATGCGCTGACCGATTAGTTCCTTCCACGTCTGCGGAGGAGTGGTGCTTGCCTCTGCGTCCTTGTAGCACTTCACTAGGTAGCCTGCCTTGTGGACCTTCAGCGTTATGTCGTAATCCTCGATTAAAATTTTCTCGTCGAAGCCACCGATTTTTCGCAGAACGTCCTTCCTGAACGCGCCGATTGCGCCTGGAACTACCATGATAGCGTCGAGGATTTCCTGCCTCTTGCGCGTGAAAAGGAACAAGATATATTCGAGGTTCTGGAATTTTTCCAAAAAGTAGTGGCTGAATTTCTTGAAGTCATGGTGCTTGAGAAAGCGGATTGCGTCCGAAAACGTCAGCGACTGGTTGGCCTTGTAGTAGCCTGCGATCGCTCCGACCTTCTCGTCGGCAAAACCCGCGACAAGCTTCCTTACCGAGTCTTTATTGAAAATAGTGTCAGCGTCGGTAGTTATGACAACCTCGCCGCTCGCGTGCTCGACTCCGAAATTCAAAGCCGCGCACTTGCCGACGTTCGCCTTCATGTTGATGATTTTCACAATGTTCCTTGCGTCGAATTTTTTGATGAAGTCCTTGACATTTTTTTCCGTTTTGTCAGTCGAACCGTCGTTTACTACAAGAATCTCCAGACTGCCGGGAGGATAATCGGAATCGAAAATATTTTTGAGAGTCTTTTCAATCGTTTTCTGCTCGTTGAACGCCGGAATGACCACCGAGACCGAAGGCTCATAGTCGGAATAAACTTCGTTGAGGACTTTTTTTCTTCCCCTGATGTAAATAAGATTCCAAAAAGCGACAATGCCAAGAACGAGAAGGGCAGTCCAAAGGGTCAGCCTGTAAATTTCGGCGTCGAACAACATTTCAGCTAACATTAATCGTCACATCGCTACTGATAATTGATAATTAGAATTTTATCCTTAAAGCAGATATTAAAAATTTGACCACTGCAAGATCAAGGTCGCGATACGATGTCGCCTCAATGTAGACGACATGGCCTGGGGCTGAAACGACGCGCGTCTGGTTTCCGTAAATCGGATGCACAATCGCTATGAGGGGATGCTGGATTTTTCCGGGAAGATTGTCGTATGTCGTCCTGTTGAAATACGAGAGGGGTTTTGCGTCTATTCCGACATCAGTTATTTTTCTTGCATACAGTCCCAGTTTCATCTTTTCAGTAATTTCAAACGCTTCAATCGCGTAATACCTGTCCTCTGTTTCATTTCCTGTTGGTTTGTAAACTATTGTAATGTTTTTCACAAGCGGATTGACGATTTCCGTGTAAACCTGATCTGGTCCCGGATCTACGGGGATTTTGTCTGCCTCCCTCAAGTCTACTCGGAAATTGAGGATGACGCCCGTATCTCTATAATCGACCGAATAAACCGGCTTCGGCACGTACAACGCATACAGGTAGGCAATGACGACTCCTGAAATTATAAATCCCGCAGTTATCATCCTGTTTCTTGTCACTTTGAATTTGACCTTGACCTTCTTTTTTTCATCCTCTGCCATTTTAGCCCTCGCTTTATGATTTCTCTTATGATTTTCTCTTAAAAGCTCTTTAACCTTTTCGAGATGTATGGCTTTCGCCAGATGTTGATTTGATTTTTAGAATTGCGTGGAAGTTGAAATTAAATTTTTAGAAAAAGAAGAAAGAAAGTTGTGGCTTTACGCCACAAAAGTTTTTCGTGTTTTCTCAGGACCAGCTGTTGCTACAGTTAAACGAAGTTTAACCTGCAGTTATACCAGCTGCTGTGGCCGATGTTATTTCAACTGCGGCGTCTGTCCTACCGGTTAGCAAGTCTTGCTGCTGGAATACTGTCGACGCGAGCCTTGTGTCAGCTGCGCGAGTACCAGCAACTACTACGACTACCTTTCCAGTAGTGAATCCACCATCGTGGACAGAGATGAAACCAAAGTCCCTGCCTGGCCAGCCAGAACATGAGTACTTGAACTTTCCAGAAGCTGCTAGATCAGCAACCACGGAGTTCACGCATGGGCCTCCAACGGCCACCATGTTCTTAGCCTTGTGCGCGGCAGTCACTTCAGTGTCGAGAACCGCAACCGCAGACTTCACTGGGACGACTGCGTTGACTGTTCCGCCAGTGCTTGTGGCACCGAGCTTACCGAAGTAGACTTTGTTTGTCAGTGTCTTTGATGGGACTTTCAGAACTACCTTGTCACCATTGGCGTTTCCGTCGGCATTAACTACTATTATTCCACTGTCATCCAAGACGTCCTGAACAGTTTCTCCTGCCTTCTGTTCGGCGGTACCTTCTGTGGTAACCTTCACGTCTTCTGGATCAGAGGAAGCAGCAGTTCCTCCCAAACGGAACTCTGGTGTAGTTGAGGAATCCCACACAGTCTTGTTCTGGTATGTCATGTTTATTGACGCACCTACAGTTCCAGCTCCGAATACCCTGATTAAGTTACCCGTCGAATTGACGCTAACGTTCAGGTACCAATCGTTCTCACCCACGCTTCCATAGTTTAACTTGAAAGCGTACGTGGCGTTGTCCGCTGGGGCATTGCCGTTGATCAGCTTGCTGACGTATTCAGCCACTGTTATTGTGTTGTTCTGTTGCACAGTTCCGTTAATCAGTATCTTCTGCTTACCTTGATCATAGTAACCGAAGAATACTGGGAACATAGGTTCATTCCCGTTTCCGTAAGACCTGTTGAACAGGACATATGCCTTTGTGTAGGCATTGCCACCGTTCGCAATTATTGAGCCAGAAACGTCAGATTCGATCGCGAAACCGTTGAGGTTTCCGAACGACTGAGTGTCAGCCGAATAGTTGTATGCGGTCTGGGAAGTAACTGTTCTTATTGTTATTGTGGCGAATTTGTCAGTGTTGTAGCCGAGATAGCCGAGTTCCGCGTAAGTGTTCGGTAACACGAGCTTCTCACCTTGCTTGAGGTACTTTGTATTAGTTGGCTGATAGACTACCTGGATCTTGGAATTGACTGGAATGCTTCCAGCAGTTCCTGCCGGGAAGAATCCTGAACCTGTTCTAATACCCCAATCTGTTTCACCTGGGAATCTGTCTGATTCAGTTCCTGTTGAGGTTGTATCAGCTGAAGTATCGAATCTGTGTTCAGTCGTTCCCTTCGGACCAAAGGTAACGTCTGTACCAACTACAGTACCATCGTCAAGGGCTCTAACATCTGTAACTTTTACTGTCAAGCCGAGCGTGCTAGAGTCATACGAGTCTCCCTCGTTTGTGACCTTAGTGTCGACTGTGTTGCCATTGGCGTCTTTGATTATTATTCTAGCCCAGGAATTGTCCTTTGCTAGGTCTGAATAGACTGTGTAGTCACCGTATGTAACACCGCTGGTAGCTGTCGCTGTTCCAATCGAACCGGACAAGGCAGTGAAGCTGTTATCCGCGTTTGTTGACACTATGGCAAATGTTTTGCCTAGCATCGTTATGTAAACCGGATACGTGTAGTTCTTCGAACCGCTTGAACCAGTTCCGTTCAGGAGCTCTTCAGCAACCCATTCGTAGATGACGTCTCCAGAGTCAATCTGCATCTTCGGAGTACCGTTGATATCGCTGGATGACCAGCTGTGTCTCATCGTTACTGCCGAGACGTCGACCTGTTCCCTGATGTCGTAATCGTCACCTCTCCATCCGAATGAGGCGTCTTTGAGTCCTGTGTAATGGAACGTCTTAACGACTCCTGAAGATGGGAATGCGTTTGTACCGTCAATCAATTGACAGTTTGTCTCAGGTGTTGCCTGAGTACAGAGTGTCACTCCATCCTTTGAGAGCCCGTTAACGTCAGAACCACCAGTAGTGGATGTCTTTGTGTAGGATAGTTCTGCCATTCTTGCCGCTATGTCTACAGCACCAGCTACGTCCGAGGCAGCAGCACCTGAACCGACGACCACCACAGCATCCAAGGAACCGTTGGTACCGAGCGTGCTGAAGGCAGTGCCGACATTAGCAGCTGCGAACGCAATTGGCGTTGTAGCTAACAATGCAGCCATGAATCCTGCAATTGTCTTTTCATAGTCGAATTTCATTTTCATTTTTATTAACCCTCTTTTTGGCTTTCTCCATATCCCACAGGCATTTTAACCCGAGTGTAATATAGCCCGTAGGATAAGGATACTCGGGTTTTCTTATTATCTATTTCTATTTAATAGGATATAAAAACTCCTTGAAACAATTTACGAACTATTTTCTGAGTGTGATTGAACGCTTCTAATAGTTGCTAGTAGCTGGAATAAAGTTGCTAATTGTTTCTAAGGTCAAAATAAGTCTCTAAACTAAAAAATAAAGCTTGGAATAACTTTTCATGTTGCAATCCTCAAAAACTTCAAAACCGCCTTGAAACTGTCTTGAAACGATCAAAAACTGACCAGAACCAGCTTTCAGCCCCGGGTAATGAGGAAAACGCCGCCGAGAATAAGCAGTATGCCAAGCCAGCGGAATACGGAAATGCGCTCGCCGAAGACGAAATACGCCATAAAGGCTGTGATGATGTAAGCAATAGATATGAGAGGATAGGCAAAGCTGAGCTCGGCTTTTGAAAGGACGACGAACCATAGCATTACAGCGATCAGGTAAAGCACGACGCCGATGAAGACATACCTTTGAAAGAGCGTGTCGAAGAGCTTGAGAGAGGCAAGCTGCGTCAGGTCGATCGGCTTTTCCTTCAACCCCAGTTTCATGAACATCTGGCCGAAGGCACCCAAGGCAACGGACACAAGGATCAGTGCAAGCACGTCAACCGCCATTATCTTTTTCACCTTTCCAGCCACTCTGGACTTCTTCATTAATTTTATTTGGCAACATTGGCACATAAGCTTTAGAATGATGAGACGGACGAAGACAGGACAACGACGACGAAGGGTTCTAGCTGCGAAGTATCAAATTTTAAATATATTTTAAAATATGTGCTTCTAAAAATCTAGTTTCAAAAAATCATTAATCCCATAGACAACTCGATAAACCGACGCCGTTTATTTCGTTTCTTCAAAAGTTACATCATGAACTTCCTTTTTAGAACTTTCAGCTTGTTTGTCCTGCCCATGCGTTCGACCTCGATCACGCCCCTGCCAACCAGGCTCTTGACGACGCGGCTGACCTTGGCCTTGCTCAGATTGGTTTCCTGAACGATCTTCTTCTGGTTGACCGTGCCTCCGGCAGCCACTATGAGGTCGAAAATCTTCCTCTCGTACTCGTCAAGCACGGAAAGGATGAGCTTCTCAGGCTTCCTGAAGTAGCGGAGATAGACAAATGTCGACACGAGGCCTATCGCGGCACCTGCGATGATGGCGTAACGAATGCGGATGTCGAAGAGAGGCGGCAGAATGATTGTTTCGTAGAGGACCTGGAACTTGAGTGGCTGGGTAGCAGGAGTTTGAGTGAAGCGCCAGTTCACGATAATGTGACGGCCGTCGCTGATGATGTTTGCCACTTCAGGGAACGAAATTCTGTTCGGTACATCCTCAGAAACAATGCCTTTTCCTTCAGGCAAACGGACTGTCATGGAAAGCTGCTCGATGTTTCTGGTCAGAGAAAAGTCGGTGTCGAGGAAAAACTTCCCGTCAAGATCCTTCACAAAATCAAAAGTTTCGAACGAAAGAATAATCGTTCGCTTTTCCTGAGTCAAATTCAGCTTGCAGCTGATGACGGTGATACCAGTGACCTTCAAAATACAGTTTTGCGACCCTGAAGTGCTGTTCACTCCGAATTTTTGGATGCTCCCGATGATTGTGAAATTGAATTCCTTCACCGGCTGCGAAAATGTTATCGTCATCTGGACTGTCGATTTGTGCTTGTCGTCGATATCAACATTTACTCCGTAGAATTGGACTTGCGCATATGCGACGGCGACGAAGAAAGTCAGGAAGATAATGGAAAAAACGGCGAACGCAAAAATTGAAATAGTTTCATTTTGCTCTGCAATTGTTTCAGTCGGAAAAAAATTCCTCACAATGAACATAAAGAGTTTAACGCACTTAAACTTTTATTTTTTTCTGTTCTTTCTTACTCTCTACTCTTTACTTTTTATTCGACAATCATGTTGATTCTCAGTCCGCAATTCGGGCATCTGTCTTTCGACAAATGGACTTTTTTCACCTTGCTTCCCTCGCGAATGACAAGAGGCTCCCGGCAATTGTAACAAATCGTGTTTTGCATTTCGTGCTTTGGCACTCCTCCGATGTAAACGTAGCGGATTCCCGCGTTGTTTGTGACTTCTATGCATCTCTCCAAAGTCGAAACAGGTGTCATAGGTATGTCGGCAAGCTTAGGGTCGTAGTGGAACTGCATGATGTGGACTGGAAATTCAGAACCTATCTCGGCGTTAATCCACTCAGCAACCTTTTTGCACTGGTCGGTGTTGTCGCCAACCTGCGGAACTATCGTGTTTGTGATTTCGATGTGCACGCGCTGTTTTTTGAACTGCTTTATGATGTCGTAAATTGGCCTCACGTCATGGACGTCCAAAAATTTTGAATAGAATTCCGGGTCGAGCGAGGCTTTGAGGTTGATGACAACCGCGTCAATAAATTTCGCGATTTTTTTCACGGCCTCTTCGGTCGTGAAGCCGTTCGTGACAAGAATATTTTTTATATTGCTGCGATGGGAAAGCTTTGCCACGCGATATGCGAATTCGAACTGCATGAACGGTTCCGCGGCGGAGAAGCTTATGCCGAAGACCCCCTTGTCCTCTGCCATCGATACGATATTTTCTGGTGTGTAGTCCTTCCCGACTGTCGCTTCCTGCTTTCTGTCCTTGTAAAGCTGCGTTATGTCCGTGGTCGGAAAATTGTCGCCAGGAATTGTCAAGCTCATGTTGGTGCTAGCTGGAAAAAAATGAAACAGCGGCCGTTTTTCGACTGCGTCAAAGGAAATGTCCTGGATCTTTCCGAAATTTGTTGTGTAAAGCTTGTTGTCGACATTCTTTCGAACCAAGCAATAGCCGAACTTGTCCTTTGCTATGAAACATTTTCTTGCACAAAGCTCGCATCGAACCCCGTTGCGCTCCTTATGCCAAAGTTGCGCTTCCTGCATTACTTGTCCCCGCTTTCACCGGCATGTTTCGCTGGTTTTACCACTAGAAAATCACTATTAATATTATATTGTCTTTTCTGACTAATATAGTTCCAACGAGTTCAGAGAAAATTTGCCTCGGTAGCTCAGTTCGGTAGAGCAAATCACAAAAAATGGAAAAAATTGTGAGCTCAACTGCTTCGTAAGCAGAAGGTCAAGGGTTCAAATCCCTTCCGAGGCTCATTTATTTAAAACTTTAAAAAGGTCAAACATCGAATAGAAATGAAGTGAAAAATATGGAAACGTTGTTGCTGATTGAGAGCAAGAATTTGCAGAAAGCGAAAGATCTGCTGCTGAAGGACGATGTAGTTTCAAGGGCGAGCTTGACTTGGCGTGAGGCGAAGTCGTTCGGCTTTAGCGAAGGATATTACATATATATTAGCGGGACTGACGAGCAGGTGAAGGGGGCGGAAGAGCTGACAAAAGAATTGAGGAAAGAAGTAAAGGATAAGGAGAAGGAAGAGGTAATTAGAAAGATAAAGGAAGAGCAAGATAAGGCTATGGAAGGCTTTGGTAGCATATTCGGATAAAAATAAAAACGTGGCAAAAATAAAAAATGGTAAGTGGCAAAACAAAACAAATTTTTGTGGCATTTGTGGCAATTTTAGCGTGCGTTTTGTGAAGCGCCAGTAGTCCAGCCTGGTTAAGATACGGATGCCAGATAATGGCAGTAGAACCCTGCCACGGCCGAGACCCGGGTTCAAAAGGTTCGCCCTGAAAATCCCGGCTGGCGCACGTTTATTTAAATTTGATTATTAAAAATTCTGCCAGGCGAATGAAGTGGAAGTTATCATACGTGAAACTCAAGCACCGGATTACCAAGGAATTTCAAAACTGCTAGAAGACACGAATCTTGTACAATCTTACTTCACAGCGGACGCATTCAGAAGATATATTGAAAGAAACAAAGGTTTCTGCTTTGTGGCTGAAGTTGATGGAAAAATAGTTGGTAATATTTTTGGAGAGTGTGATGGGGCATTCAAAGCATATTTCGGGAAACTGGCTGTTGCAGAGAGTTACAGGAGAAAAGAGATAGGAACCAAACTCATCGATAAATTTGAGGGAAAAGCAGACGAACTTGCAATTCCTTTAAGATATGCACATGTAGAAAAAACTAATGAGGCTTCTATTAGGCTATTGGAATCTAGGGGTTTCATAATAAGAAAAACTCATCATTTGATGGATAAAGGAAGTCCTAGATAGCTTTTATTTGCTGAAAAAGAAAATAATTATTGATAACATGGGCTTTTTTGGTAGAAAGAAGGAAGAAGCGAGCAAAGAGTGGGAGGACATACAGCAGATTAAGGAAGCGATTGAACCTTCCGACGTGACAGTTTCTAAAATGGAGCCTCCTTCAGCGATTGATCAGTGGACTAAAGAAACGGCGGCTCTTTCCGAAAATCCGAACGAATGGGCGAATCAGCAATTTTCAATGCCCTCGCCGTTGCCGAAAGTGGAAGCATTGCAAACGCCAAACATCTCGAAAGCAACCACATGGACAGCCACGACGCAAGCACCAGCAACGAAAAAATCTGGCGGAGAAATTCCTGACGTTCCTCTTTTTGTGAAGCTCGACCGTTACAAGAATATTTTGCACACAATTTCTGATTTGAAGCAGACCGTGACGAAAGTGAAAAACGCGTTCGCGATGTTCAGCGAGATGGAGAGGGTGAAAGCAGAGAACTTGCGAGTGCTGGAAGCGGCTGTGCAGAAAGTCGAGGCGCGCATTGTCGATCTTGATTCTGAATTCGTTAGACCGACAGGATTGGTTGAGCCTGAGAATGAAGAGCAGCAATGGACTGAAGAATCTGGCGGAGACGAAGGATTGCACGGAATGATTACTGACTTGCGTTCGCAGATTGACAAGTTGAAGGAAGAGCTCGATCAGATGAGCTCTGATGAAATGAATGCTGAAGTCAAAACAGAGCAGAAACAATAGATTGTGAAAAGTCTTTTTCTTAAATTTTTAACGATAAACTTATCTTGAATACTGTGCAAAATAAAAATATGAAAATCACAAGAGGAATTAGCGAAATTTGTGGATCTATTATTGGAGATGGGTGGATACAATCTAATGGAAAAAATCTTTTTATTACAGGTAACTTAACAGAAGATAAGAAATATTATGATAATCATCTAGCACCTTTGATTAGAAAAGAATTGAAAATAGATTTACAGCCGAGATCTTTTTTATATTGGAGAACTTATGGGGTTGGAATATATAAAAAAGAAATAATTAAACAATTTTTAGAACTAGGAATGTTACAAGGCGAAAAAGCATCGCGAACCTTCATTCCAGACAAGTTTAAAAGAAATAAAAAATATTTTATTCCATTGTTAAGAGGAATTTTTGATACAGATGGTTCGATTTATTTTATGAGGGATCCGAATCCAAAAAGAAAAAGTAGTTTTCATGTAAGACCAAGAATACGAATAGCATGTATTTCGAAAAGACTTATTGATGATATTAAGTTTTTATCTAAGAATATTGGAATAAAACATTCCAATCCAAGTCCTTTTAATTGGAAAAATGATAAAAATCCTGTTTATATTTTTGAAATTAATGAAAAAAGTTCCATTCAAAAATGGTTAAATTTAATCGGCACAAAAAATCCTGTCCATCAAACAAAAGTATCTATATGGAAAAAGTTCGGTTATGTTCCACCAAAAACTACCTTAAATGAAAGAATTAAAATTTTAAAGGGTTTTATAAACCCAGAATCTTACTATGATTCACGCAGGGGTACCCAAGTCTGGTCAAAGGGGCAGCGCTCAAGTTTTCAAAACAGAAATTTGAGCTTTGATGAAAAGATGAAATAAGAAACGCTGTCGGTTAGTCCGTTCGTGAGTTCGAATCTCGCCCCCTGCACGATTTTTTATTTTTAAATAAAGATTCTCAAAAATTTACTAATAACAATAGAAAAATTGAAGAAGTTAGTTATGGAAAGCAAAAAATTCTCAAAGTTGATTGTTATCGTCTTACGATATTATTCCTGATATTTTACCAGTCGTGTTGAATGATTGTTGTCCACCTGCTGTTGCTAAGTTGTAAGTTATAACAACATCAGCATTGTAGCAATCATTTGTCACTAGTGAACCAGAACTTGTCGTGACTGTGTATCTTACTGCTGTCGTTCCCTGGCTTGCTGGTAGAGTTGGCGAAACGGTGTTTCCACTCAAGTCACCAGAAACTGTTACTGATGTTAGATTTACTGTCTGTGGCTTTAGGCTAGATAAGTCGAATGCCAATTGAGAAGTTGTTGCTCGCGGATTTTCTACTCTGAAATCGGCGAATTCACGAACTTGAGTTCCGACCCATCGACATGGTTTTGTAAGTCCCAGTGCGAACAACGCACCGACGACTATTATAACTATCAGGATGGCCCATCCATACGTCATCAAGTACTCAAGGGCCGTTTGACCTTTTAATTTCCCGAATAGTCTCATTAAACATCCTCTTTAATTTAGAATTGGTTTTAGGGGCATATAAATTATACAACTTTGTACGATTGCACAATTGCACTACAACTGCAGTACAACTGCACATCAGCATCTTTTCCTCAGCTAACCAATTAAACAATTAGCGTTCCGAATGAATTCTGAAGAGCAATGCGGGCGATGAAAAACACTGCCAAAGAAAGAGGAAGCAGCAAAGGTATGAACTTCATTCCTGCCTTCTCGCTTCCTTCCTGTATTAGACCTATCAGCAAACTTCCGAAAATCGCCGTGACGGAGATGGAAAGAATTGAATACAATATCAAAAAGTCAGGGGTGACATCTGTCACAGTGGATTTGAATATTGGAAGGGATGACTGTGATTCGAAGAGTTGCTGAAGCTCGATGCTACTGCCGAACCTGCTCATAGTTTCGACAAGAAACGTAGAGACCGAATATAGAAGAGGTGCGCCGATGACTATTGCGAAGAATATGAAAATGCCGTACATCATTACATATGATTTTATTTCGCGACGCAGGATTTTTATTTGGCGAATATCTTCTGAGATGCTGTCTAGGAGCTGTGTTAAGCTTCCACCCTTTGCCATTCCTTCAATCAAAAGTGTAATTGTCTTATCTAAAATTTTGGAATTTATTTTCTTCGCGATTTCTTTGAGAGACTCCTCGAGCGGACGCCCTGAAAGTGTTTCCTTGGCAACGAATTTCATTTCCTTCTCGAGAGGTCCGAACTCTGGTCGAGCAGATGTCAGTATCGCCTTGTCTGGTGTGAGACCCGATCGCAAGTTCGCAGAAATGATTTGAAGAGCGTCAGGAAGTATTTCTTCTACAAAGTTAGCGCGACTGTCAGCAATGAATACCAAAATCCCATGAGTAGCAATTTCGAATGTGACAAAAATTCCCAGCCAAGTTACAAAAAATAAAAGAGTGTCGACATAGTTGAGCAAAAACAAAATGAAGCTGACCGAAAAACTCAGGCCAAGGCCAAACAGAAAGAAGAATCCTATCAGGCGTATCGTGGATATTTTGAAGTCGCAGTATTGAAGATACCTGTCAATCCACTTCTTGTACCCCTTCGGGCTTATTGCATAGATGAATTGATACATCAGACGTAAACCTCCACTGATGGTCTGCGGCTTTTGACGATACCTAGGAAATTGAACTTGAAAAATATAAGGAAAATTAAAATTGCCCAGAAGAAAATTCTTTCGACCTTGAGTCCAGAAAATGAGGAGAGACTTATCATCAGAGATATTCCGAGGCTTGGCAAAATAATTCCCATCATCATGTACATGAATGCAAGGGGGTTTAGCTGCGAGCCGTAACGACGGACAAGAATTCTCTGCTCATTAGCAAGATTGCCAATAATGGTATCGAGTGTGTTCGCGATGTCCGCTCCTGAGCGTATTGCGTTCGTTATCTGCCACATCGAGCGGCGGAAATAAAGAGAAGGATTCTTCAGCGCGATTTCTTCCAGCGCGTCGATGTCCCGAACTCCTGTGCTGATTTGTTTGACTGCGAATTCGAACTCTTCTGAGATAAGACCGTATCCTGCTTTCGAGACAGAAACCATCGAGTCGAACAGTGGAATTCCTGAACGGACTTGGATTAGCAAATGACGAAGAGCGAAGAGAAGATTTTTCTCAAGATCTTTGATTCTTCTCGTGATGACAACTTGCGGAAACAAAATGACGTAAAAGAATGAAAGGAAGGAAAGGCCGAATGATGAAAGCAGAGCAATTGTAATGAAGTTTGAAGGAAGCAAAACGAAAAAGTAGAGGACTGTGAAAATTGATGCAGGAATTATGAACCATATCATTGCCGCGAGAATTGCTATCGCCGTGTATTCCCTGTCCTCGAATGAAATTCCTGTCTGCAAAAGATAGAGCGAAAGTTTTGGGAAAAGTTTTGACGCACGACTCCCTGTTCCTATCAAGCCAATTTTTCTAGATATTCTGACTGCTTGGTACATTGAAAAAGGTACGAATGGAATATTTTTTATCAGCGCCAATTATTTCAACTCCTATTTTTTCTGACCTAACTGTTCTTTGACTATTCCTCGACTGTTCTTTGACTATTCCTTCAGCAAATCCGGTGGAACAATCGCAGTCGGCTTCAAATTCTTCCTAACAACATTTAAAACATTACTAGGATCGAAATAATACTCAAAAATAACTTTCCCGACTCCGTCAATTGTTCTGATATTTTGCTTCAGCATCCACTTCAAAACTTTTTCTTTGTCATTCAAGTCTTGCTTGAACTCCCTGTCGGTCATCCCAGTGTGCAGCTTGAGCTCGTCAACTATTCGCTTGCTTTCATGTAGCTTTACAAGCTTGTCATGCACAGGATGCCATTTGTACAAAACATTTATCGTCGCCCTCTCCTTTTCTATGTCCGGAATCGGAACAATTTCCGCGATTTGAAATAGTCTTCTTATGCCGCGTCTTCTGTCACGAAACATCACAACATTCAGGTGAAGCGCCTCGAGCAAAGCTATAGGAACATTTATCGGCGGGTTCACCAGTCGCCTGTACGTTTGCTCGGCAGTATCTGCATGCAGCGTGGCGTAAACGCTGTGACCTGTGTGCATTGCCTCGAATAGGACTTCTGCCTGTTCGGCACGACGAATCTCACCTACTATAATCCTGTCAGGTCTCATTCGCAAGCTGTTGACCAGCAAGTCAAGCATGCTTATCTCGCCTTTTCCTTCCGGATTCGGCTCACGCGTTGTCAGCGGTACCCAATGCAAGAAACGTGGCAGCTGGATCTCACGAGTGTCCTCTATGCTGATTATTCTCTGGTTCGGCGGTATGAAAGGTGTGAGGACATTGAGGAAAGTTGTTTTTCCTGTTGCTGTTCCACCAGAAACAATTGTATTCATTTCATATTGAACAGCCGACCAAAGTAAAGCCGCAACATCGAAACTAAGAGTGTGTGCCTCGAGCAAGTCTGTAATGACCCATGGCTTTCTTCTGAATTTTCTTATGCTGATTGTGTTTCCTTTGGTGCTGAGAGGGAAGAGTGTTGCGTTGACTCTGTCTCCTGTCGTCAAATGCGCGTCCATGAGAGGTGAGAGGGTTGTGATCTGCCTTCCTACACGACGTCCGATGATTGATGCGTAATTCTGAATCTGCAGCTCGTTCGGAACGTAGACATTAGTTTTCAGCCATCCATACTTCTTGTGGTAAACCCACGCGGGCTCATCAGCATTATTGATGACAATATCTTCAAGCTCGCCGTCATTGATCAGCAGCTCGATTTTCCCAAGTCCAAGCATTTCATGAACGAGGGAACCTGAAATAAATTCCCACACATCTTCATTCGCATGTGGTAGTTCTCTCCTTAACAAATCGAACCCCCGTTCGAAAAATTTGTCCTTCAGCTCTTCAAGCGCGCGAGGGTTCAACAGCTCGGAAGTTTTTATGGAAATCTCAGTCAAAATTTTTTCACGTATCAGATCCATCAATGCGAGCGTTCCTGGCTCGATATCCGGAACTTTCAAAACGTAAACGGGCACGAATTCCTTCAGCGATTTTTCTATATTGACTTCTGCCTTTACTTTGAAAGATTCCACGAAATATTTTTCAATTACCTTGTTCTCATCTTTTTCTTTTCCAAAATCTTTCACTTTCATAACTATTCACTTGTTGCATGCCTTTCAAAATCACTTCGGTTTCTTTCTCAGCTCAGGCTTTCCGATAGGGGGATAGAAAACTTCAACAAGATCGTGCTTTTCCAAAACTTTTCCCCATTCTTCTATCTTATCTTCCGGGATGTTTAGTTTCTTCTGAATCTCCTCGACGCTGATCAGTCCCTTCCTCTCAACAATTCTCAAAATCTCGTCGATGTCTGTTTCGATTTTCAATCGCAGCTTTGCAATCTCTTCTGGCCTTCTCCTCAAAACTCTGAACAAAATTTCTTTCGATATTCCTCGGATTATATCTGATCTTGTAAGTATGCCTACAATGTTGCGCCGCTCGTCAAGCACTGGCAGCCTCGTCACGTCATACTTGTTCATCAAGTCAGCAGCCTGGGCGAGAGAGGTGTACTCATTGACTGTCACTGAATTTCTGTTCATCGCCTGCTCGACTTTTATTTCCCCCAGACGTTTCAATCCGAGTCCTCCTATGCTGAGCAGATCTTTAGCTCCTATTACTTTCAACACGTCACTCTCGCTGATTATTCCAACGAAAGTGTTGTCATGTATAACCGGGGCGCCGCTTATTCCTTTGTCAGCAAAAAGACGAACAACATAACTGAGCGTATCGTCTGTCTTCACCTTGTAAACATTTTTCACCATTATGTCAGAAACAATCACTTCTCGTGTTATCTCTTCAGGGAGTTTGTGAATTTCTGGCTTCTTCGACGTCTTGGCTATCATTGCTTTCTGCATCAAAGGAGTTGCCTGAGATAGTTGGGCTGGCTGCTGTTTTTGCTGCGGCTTCTGTTGCACCGCTCTTGGCCTTCTTGTTACGCTGAACTTTATGAGTGGCTTCTTAATTTTTGGTTTTAATCTTTTCACGCGTCGAGGAATTTTTCTTACCCTGATTTTCACTAACTTTTTTTTTCTTTTTTTCTTTGCAAGTCTTCTTCTGCTTTTTCCTCTCAGAATTCTGCCTATCGTCGCTGCTTTATTTTCTTCTGCAGTTCTTCCAAAAAATATTTTTCTCAACCAATCCAAAATGCCTGCCAATTCAATCCCTTTCTATTTTCTCCTTTTATGAAATTCTAATCGAACTGTTCTTCTCTATTTCATATAGCGTTTCTTTTACCTTTATTGCTTGATTGTCCGGAAAAACAACTTCGAGCTTGCCAGGAATGTCTGTCAAATTGATTCTGACTCTTGTCGTGACGTTGCAATTAGTCTGTACCTGAACGTCCAGCACTCCTTTGTCATTGTCACCGGAGTTTTGGTTGTGAATCACATGGATAAAGCCGAGTCCTCCCGGACAGTTTAGGTTATCTGCGTTGTATCTGCACATTTTCGCAGGATCTGTCGTCGTCACGACCGGCCCGAAAGTGGTGTCTGTGCCAATAATTGTTATATTCAGTTTCAAATTTCCCTTGTCGCAGCCAGGACCGTTCCATCCAACTAGATTTGCGTTTGCAATTGCTCCATTAGGACGAAAAACTAACTCATAACTGTTAAGATAATTCCAACTATTGCCAGGGTCTGAAACAATTCTTGTCTGTGCTGGCTGATTGGAACAGTCTGAAGGATAATGAGTGTAATTCATTCCGTACGGATTGATCGTCAGTGCGCCGCAGATGAAATTAGTAACGCTTAGGTCGACAAAAAGATTTGTCTCATTCATTTTTTGTTCTGCGAATCTTTCAAACTTGTCAGCTTCTGTCTTGAAACTAGACGTTACTCTTGGCAGAACTTCATCAATTGTCACGATGTTAAAACCGTTTTCCTGAGTCGAGACATTTATTCCGCCGAAATCAGCAGCAACTCCTTTTAGTATTTTCAGCAATGCCTCCTGCAATGCAGAATATTTGTAGAAAATCCTGTCGGAAATGACGCCCTTTGCAACTATATCAGAAGTCTCGCTGCTCCTGTTGGAAAAAACAATTGCAAGCGATAAAATTGTGACAAAACTTAACAGAACTATGAGCGAAGACACAACACCTTTTGCCTTCAGTTTAATCGCACTCATATCAACCAAATCCTGAGCTCGGCAGTTGCAAAAAGATCTATCTTACCTGCTTTGAAAGTCACAAAACCTGTCCGCGCAATCACTGCATCGCTTTCAACAGCATTCGCAGGAGTTAGAATGTTTATGTTGTTGTTGTACGTGAAAGTATTGCAGCTCTGGTCGGTGCATTTGAAAGTAGTTACGTTTAGGTTAGCAGCTAGATTTTTCGGCAGAACTCCTGCAAGAACTCCTTGAATCTTATTGTTGTCCAAACTCTGCAGTGTTTCGTTTTTATTCATCACAAAAAGAATGTCATTAGCAACTTTCTCAAGATACAAGTTAGCAAACTTGTCTTCCGAAGCGCGATTAACAAAAAAGACAACTCCAACAATAAAGATGAAAGCTATCACTACAGCAATTAGCGAATCAACAGCAAAGAAAAATCCTTTTTCATTTTTGAATATTTTCACGACCAAACACCAAACTCCATTTTCATGATATCATTTTTCAAAAGTACGAAACGAGTGATGACAACAATTTGGCTTGTTGCAGAAGGGTCTAGCCCAGACTGGTAAATCACAGTCCCGTTGAGTGTTCTAATCCTAAATTTGTAGTCGTATGCTGGAACGCCTAAAGCCTTTTTTGCTTGAGTGTAGTTAAGGTTTGTAAATGCAATGAGTTTCTTTTCATTCATGACATGAGTCGAGTCCGAAATCCCAAGCGAAAATATTTTCGAAGTGTCGTCCTGCCAGTTGCCGGGTGTTCCAGGTGTGTTGATGAGGATGTCCGAAATGTCCAGGGCGGTGAGCTCCAAACCGCTTCTGAAGCTCTTCTCGCCGAATCTGAAGGCCACAATGTTCCAAAAGTTTGTTGCAAAAGTGAAAAGAATGACAAGAACTACAGAAACTATCAAGAATTCAGTCGACGTTATTTGTCCTTTACATTTCTTGACTTCAAATTTCATTTCACATTTTTTCAATGATGACTACCCCGCTCTCATTTGTCCTAATTGTAATATTGCCAGAAGGTATGGAAAAGAATGACGAGTTGCCGTTTGTTATATTTTGAAAGGACAACGGACAAAGCAAGAGAGTTGAGCTCAAATTCAAAAATATTATTTTGTTTTGTGCGTCAACCGTCACGTTCAAAGAGTTTGAAAATATTTTATCTGGCAGAATAACTTTCGTTCGAAAACCGAAGCTGCTTGACGCTGCTTGATTTATGCTTGTTTGGAATTCATTGCAAATTTTTCTTGCTGAGAGAATTACTTCTGTGTTAGCGATTGACGAACTTCTGCTGAAATAAATGTAAAGTGCTGCCACTAGAATGATGAATAAAAAACCAATAATAAAGAGTGTCTCGACTCCTACCTGTGCCTTCAACTTTCTCACGACACTGATATTACAACACCTTGTTCTGTCATGTTTAGGGAAATGTAATAATTGCCTGGATTTGTTGGAAGGGTTCCAGTTATGTTTGCCTTTGTGAATGCTGTGATCGATGAAGTTGCGCCCGATGATGAGCGTATTTGATATGTAATAGCTTTGGTTGAAATTGTGTAATTAATCACGTTGCTGGGGATTGAAACCAAGATTCTTGTCCTGCTCCCGACGCCAAGTGAATAAACGTAATCAGCTCCTTTTCCAATCGCGTTGACAGCGTCCAGAGCCTGGGAATAATTCACAGAACCGCTGGAGTAGAAGAAGGAGTAGTAAAAAACTGGAATTATTACTGCGAGCGCGATCGAAGTTATCATCAAGTATTCAAGAGCTGCTTGCGCCTTCTCAATTTTCATAATATTAGAATTAGTTTTGCATTATAAAGTAAAAATATTTTATTAAGTCCTTCGCAGAGCGAGTTGAATTTTTATTTCCTTTATCTCATTGCTTAACTTTATGGCCGCCGCACGTAAATTCGCTATTTGATCTGTGAGTCTGAAGTACTCTTGCTCGCTTTCGTTATGTACCGAATGAAACTTTTCATTAAGTTGTTTCTCCAAATCGTTAACAATTATTTCAAAGTCTTCAAGTCTTTTTTCTGTTTTCGTCTCTAGTGCAGAAATTCTCTGTTTAATTTCGATTATATTGTCGAGATATTTATCAGTATAAGAATTTATTCCCCTAATTTTTACTGAGCTAGAGCTTGCAAGCAAATCGGAAACCTGCTCGGCGACTGCATCCAAAAGTTCTTCTATAAGTTCATCCTTCTCAGATTGTTTAAGCGTCATTCATTCCCCAACTCCCTTTTCCCTCAATTTTTCTTTTATCTTCATCGCTAATCTTTTCTTTATGTCACTCTTTATTGATTCTTCAACTTCTTCATGTAATTTTTTTACGTCTTCCATTTCATCTTCCTTTTCTCTCCCTTTTCCTTTTTCTTTTTGTTGTTTTGTTTGTTTCTCTTCTTCGTCTTTTTTCAATCGCACTTTCTTTACTCTCTGTTGCCTTTCAATTCTCGGCGGTATCTTAACATACCCTTCTTTTACAATTCCTAAAAGTTTCATTAAAGCGTAAACAAAACTTCTGGGCTCATAAGTCTGACCAACCATTGCTGCTGCGAGTCTGCCAAAAGCAACACTCGCTTTTGAATAGGGATGGAGCTCTATAAGTGGTACCCCTTTTGCAATCGACTCAGGAACTTTTGAATCTTCTGGTATGTGAGTTACAACATTTGTATTGCACGCAGATTCTATTTCCTTTCTCGTCAGCTCATACTTTTCATTTCTGACTCTATTCACTATCACACCAGAAATATTTATTTTGTCGTTAACTTTTTTTATTAGATTTGTTGTTTTGAGTGCATCCGTGATGGAAGGAATATCAGGAGTCGCAATAATCAAGGCTTCATCAATCGATTTCATCGTAGTAATAACTTCTCTTCCTAATCCTGGCGCAGCATCAAGAATAACAATGTCGTTGTCTTCTTTGAGCTGTTCGACCACATTTGCGAGTCCATTCACGACTACTTCGTCAAGACTACCACTGATGGGCGCGGGAATCAATCGCACTCCTGTGGATGGATGAATGTAAAATGCTGAAACCAACGACTCATTTTCAAGAATAACGTCCCTGAGAGTTACTTTCGGCTCTTCATACAAACCAAAATGCAATCCGAGATGGCTTGTCGAAAAATTACTGTCAACGACAACGACTTTCTTATTAAAGTTCTTCGTCAGAGAAGTTGCCAAATTAGCAACGAGTGTCGTCTTTCCAACTCCACCTTTTCCTGAAAAAACTCCGATTACCTTTCCCACTCATCCTACCCCCGTTTCTTTTCCTGCAAACTTTTCATAATTAAATTTTGTTTTGCTGCAATTAAATTCAACTAATCGATCAGCTAATCAAGCAACTGATCAGCTAATCGACTAACCAATCAGATCCTTCAACTTTCTAACGACTTCCTCCCTTCTGCTTCTACGCTGTACCTCGATCGTTTTTATTAATGCAAAAATGCCAACCAAAATTAAAACTGCGATAAGAATGTAAGTTGCATTATCGGTTAAAATTCTTGGCAGAACAATTTTTGGAATAGTTTCTTTACTAGAAATATTTAATATCTGCGGGAGGGCCGATAGAGCCGCCACATTAAAAGTTGTCTCCTTTCTTGTCAGCAACTCGTCGGCGGCCGCTGCTATTCCAACTGGAAATTCTTGTGATGATGCATCTTTTGGCACTGTTATGTTTACGACAAATATTGAAAATTCTCCGGGATTCAACTGGGTGACTGCTTGCGGAGAAATTTTTATCCAGTTATTTGAGATTATTGAAACGAGAAGTCTTAGGTTATGAAGAGTGGTCGTTCCCGTGTTGCGAATTTGCACGTCGAATATTTTTGACTCACCGGCATTAATGTTAATCTTAGTTGGAACATCAAAAAGAAGTTCCTGATAAGTTTTATTAAGGAAAAATTGATTGGCCGAAGATATCCATGTCTTGTTGAAAAGTATTATGCTCGCAGATATTTCGTGTGGACCTTCCTCATCACAAGTTTGAATGGGAGTTATTTTTGTTTCCACAGAGGTCGTTGGAATGAAGAAAAAGAATGAACTTCTAATATTGCTTTGATTAACACATTTCAATTCAATCTCGACGTTTATATCTGTTCCATTGATTCCCTTATTTGAAAGAGTTAGAATTACCGGTGCAATGGAGTTTGCTTTTATAAATTTAGACGGAACGTTTACTTCCAAATCAAATGGCCCTATTTCGCTAACCACTCTGAATTTCAAAGTTTTCAAATCTAAAAGTTGAGAAGTGGTTGCGTCATAAAGTTTTGTGATAAGATCAAAATCATTTATGTCGTCAGGAATATAGTTTGGAGAAAATGCTGTACTTGATTCAGGTTTCAAATTAAATGTGAACTCTTGCGAATCCTTGAATATTCCATCTTTCGTTATTATGAGTTCCAGTCTGTAATTTCGTAATTGATTTTCATTGTTCTTCACCCCAACTGTAAACTGAATACTTTCAAGAACGACCGGTTTTTCTGGCTCGTAGGCTAAAGTGTAAATTTCGGCTAGCTTCTCTTGCGCGCTTACAGTAAACACATCTGAAAGTGCTGAAACCAAAATTGCAATTAAAATCAACGAAATTATTGCAATACTTCTAGCTCTCATAACTTATTCTCCTTTTTGTTTTTCGACAGATGTTTTGAATGATACAGCGCGTCGTAAAAAATGCCACTGTATTGTTTGGAATGCTCATGAGGCGCTAGATGAATCGGTGTCCTGCTTTTTACTATTGCTCTCAGTTTTCGTAAGGTTTCCATTGGAGTTCCTCTATAAGATATATAGGATTTTATTGCAAAATATGCTGCCGATACTACAATTATTACAATGGTGATGTAGATTATGGTGTCAAATGAAATTATTTGTGAAACAATCACACTATACTCTCTTATTACAGCTGAATCATCCCAGGCATATTGAGCCTGAATGATGCGAATTCCAGAAGGTTCGCTCGAAGGAGCATAAACAGAGAGCTTGTATTCCCTTTGCTCGTTGTCGCCAATAATTTCGTTTATCTGCTGCGGCTGTACGCTCCATTTTTCCGGAAGTCCCATTGCGAAGCTGAAGTTGTGGGACTTTGAATCTGAGTTTTCAATTCTTAACGTAACAATTGACGCATGTCCCGAATAGAAGGGTGGAATGTCAAACAGTAGCAACTTGAAGTTTTCTAATGTTGATTTGGAAGATATGCTAAATTGCTTCAATGGGAAGTAAACATACGGGGCGTAATCTACCAAAATTTTTTGAACAGAATATTTGATGATCCTGCTCTCTCCTTTCTTGAAATTTTTGAGTTGCCATTCGACAATCGGATCGTCCTTTATTATCTTTGTCGGCGGAGTGTCAAAAAATATTTCCTTTGTGCTGTTCGCAATTGTTTTTGGTATATCTTCTTGCACTTCTACTGTGTCTGTTCCTTTCACATTTACAACATTTAATGTGAAGGTTGTCTTTTTCTCCTCATTGTTCACCACAACTGACCTTGTCACAGAAGGTGCGTTGGTTTCTCCTGCGTTAGGTTTGACACGAATTATGAAAAATCCTTTATCGACGACTCCTCCGGCTTTTACACTAATATCCACACGATAATCCCCACTCCCTGTGCCTCGAGATGGCGATACGGGGATTTCGAATTCTGTTTTTTCATTTGGATTAAGACTCTTGCCAACAAGTTTTTCTTTAATCCAATCTTCAGGCACTCCACTGAAAGTGACAGTAACATTGCCCAGAGTCGTGTTGACTTTGTTCTTAATTTCAAACGATATGTTTTGAGCTTGATCCGGAACTACTTCCTGCAGCACTTCTATTTGTGTAAAGTCAATTGCAACCGTTGGGGTTGGAATGAATGACGGTGGTGGTGCTAGTATCGAGATAGGAATTCCTGGGGCAGCGGCTGCACCACCGCCTGCTCCACTGCCTGCTCCACTGCCTGCACTTGGTGCTGGGCCTGGACCAGCAGAGGATGTTGTGGTAGTGGTGGTTCCAGTTTGATTTACAGCAGTTGCTCCGAAATTAAATCTGAAAGTTCCTGTGACAATTCTCAAAAATGGCTGACTTCTTATAACCAAGTCATTTAAATTAATAGTTTGAGTGATTGTTCTAAAGAAGGAAAGTTGCTTTATTGCATTTTGAGCAAAAGTTATTTGCGCTGTTATCGGTCTTACAAATAATAATGATTTTTCAATTGCGTTAGAGAACGTAATCGCTGCAGTTGTTACTCTTGGTACTATTCTTGTCCTAATGCTCGAAGTTAAGAATGTTAAGTTTGTGAAGACTGTTCTCGTTGTTGAGAGTATTCTTGCCGATATTGTTGAGAAGTTTAGAGTTTGTGAAAGTGCTTTGAAAAGAAGTTGCGTTCTTAATACTATTGTGTTTGTAGTTATTGCTGATGTTGGAAAACGTGCTGCAGTTAAAACAGCTGATGCCGAATTACTTAATGATATTTGCAAAGCAGCAGTTCTTTCTGCAATTCCTCCAACAATTACTCTAGTGAAAAGATCGAAACTGAAAACAAAGGGTTGGGAAACTTGACGAGAAAATATCGCAATTCTGGAAGAAATTGTGTTAAATGATATTGCGTTAGTTAAAGCTTTGTTTAGCAATGTTATTCTCTGCACTAATGTTGTGAAAGAAAGCTGCTGTGTTGGAAATGTTACCGCTGTGAAAATTCTTGTTGCTGTGTTTATCATAGAAATCGTTAAAGTAGCAACTCGTGACGTGAGTATAGTTATTGCAGTTGTAACGTTTGTTAAGAAGGTGGATGATTGAGATGCAATTCTTAGAAACGTTGCTGATCTAATTGCTAGAGCGTTAAATGAAAGTGTGTTGGTTAAAGCTTTGTTTAGCAATGTTATTCTCTGCACTAATGTTGTGAAAGAAAGCTGCTGTGTTGGAAATGTTACCGCTGTGAAAATTCTTGTTGCTGTATTGGTTATTGAAAGTGCCAGTTCCACAGCTCTGTTAATAACTTGAACGCCCTGCGCGAACACGCCCGTTACTTGAGTAGTAAATGTAAATGGCTGAGAGATTGTTCTGAAGAACGATGCAGTTCTTGTTGCAATTGTGTTAAATGATAACGCGTTAATCAGGCTTCTGCCGAAATTCGTTATTCTGGCAGTTATTGTAGAAAATGTAATTGCATTCGATATCGGTCTGACTCCTGTAAATATTCTTGAAGCGGTTGACGTCACGCTTAATGTGAGTGATGTTTGAAATTGCAAAACTTTTCCAGCAATGGTTTGAAATGCAAAAACAAATGGAGATGTTATAATTTTTATTAAGGAAACTATTCTTGCAGTTAAAGGAGAAGTTGTTATTGCGTTTGCTATTGATCTTGAAATATATCCGAGATTTGAAGAAACGAAATTTGAAGTTATGGCTTGAGCTATTGATTTCACTTGTGTGAAAAAGTTAGAAATTGGAGTGGACAAAATTGGTGATATGATTGAAAGTCTTAGAGGCGCAAAAATTGCAGGTATGCTTGTCAGGGCGTTTATTGCATTTGTTAATGACTTGAAAAGGCCAACTATTTGGGCGGTTATCGGATTCTGTACAAGATTGATGATCGGTGCTCTTTTCACAGTTTGTGCTCTATCTGTACTCGAGCTGACGCCTACTTGAAGCGTACCATTACCGTAGTTAACAACAGCTGCTGCCGCAAGATCGATAGTCCCGTTTGTGCTATTGTGAACATAAGTTGTGTTGTAGAAAAGAGTTGCATTGTGAGTTATGTTTGCCATAGGGAAATATCTTCCAGCTGACAAGCCAGTAGTGTCCCAGTAAAATCCAGCAATTCCTGAAGAATTTGTCCAGTTGGCTCCAAGTGAAACATAATTTCCTGGTTCTTGGCGGTAAAAGAAAGTTACGTTGTAACTATTTATTGGCTCTAGCCATGTCAAGTTCACGTCACTCACATTGACTTGTATGTAAACTACATTGCCTGGAGTTGCAGACGCAGGCACCATTTGTGAACTTAGCCAGTTAGGAGGAGTAACGTTTGCCCATCCCCACATCGTGAAGTTTCCTATATCGGCGATTCCGCTCGCGCCGTTAGTAGTTCCGTTCGTGTTGTTTGCTGTGTCGTTAACAAAAATATGCCATTTGATTGCACGTGGGGCGCCTGTCATGTTTTGCCAAGTCCAGTTAACCATCGCACCTTCAGTAGTTGTGTTATGAGCTTGGTCTATTATCGACCCTCCACCCAAAATTCTTATCGTGTAGTTTGAAGAATTTGCAAGCTGGTCGTACGTGTAGTTTCTGTCTCCACCAGTTTCGTTTGTCAAAAGCCATGCTGTAAACACGCCGTAGTTATCGGTCACGTTTGCAGAAATGTTAATAAGTTCACCTCTCATGGCAGCAACAGTTTTTATGCTCGGATAGGCGTACGTGAAATTGTTCGTTGCATTGCTCCATATCGGCGCAGTGTCGTCATATCCAACATGTACGCTAGCGTTTGTAACAACACATCCTTCATCAGCATCTTCATTAATACCGTTTGCTCTTATTACAAGATTACCGACTTGTAGATTTTTTCCTGTTGCATAACCATCCGTAATATTTTCAAACTGATCAGAGTCAGTCAGACGTGAAAGATTAAAGGATCTTTGTGTATCTGTTATGCCTGTGACATCGGAGGCAAATTTAAACCACTGTCCCGTACCTCCAGAGGAAGTATAATTAGCCATAATATAAGTGCAATCTTCGCCTCCATCTGCCAAAGAATTTTTCCTCTGCGTCAATGAGACATGCACCCAAACAATTTGCGACTTGTTTTGAATGATAGTTACATTAAATCTCACCCAAGGTTCGTCATTCTGACCACCTGAAGTAACGTTAATACCAGTGCCTTGAGCACCTAAAACGTTTGCATAATAACTAGCACTAACGTTTGATCCGTCCCATCCTGAAGTCCAAGCAGGTGGAGTTGTCGTGTCATCATCACTTTTATTAAACACGGAAAAAAGACTTGCATTAGTAGCATTGTATCTCCAAACTCTTACTTCTGCTTTAGCAGGTTCGGCAAAGAGAATTAAACTAACAAAAATTCCCATTAATGAAAATGAGATGAAGACTGCAGCAAGAAGAATAATTCTATTAGCAATAATTTTATTAACTTTCATTTTTTACCCCGCCTGTTTAATTTTTCAAGAAGCAGCTTTTCTTTCTCGGGGAGTTTGCTTGCTAAGTAATGCAATTTCACAGTGCCGAGATCGCGTTGATAAATTACTCCAGCACCCATTAGAAATTGGATATATTTGGTAACTGTGTGTCTATGCGCGCCAAGAAGTCGAGAAATTTCGGCTATAGATAAACCTTCTGGATGCTTCGCTAAAATTTCCTCTATCCTTTCCTTGAAGTGGTTCTCGTCGTTCATTCCAAATGCTGCTCGCTATTTCTACTTTTACTCAAACGTTGCTGCTCGCAGTTCTTACCACTTCTGGACAAAGGACAATGTTGTTGATTAACGTTATTGATTAATGTTGTTGTTTAATTTGTTGTACAACGTTTTATATTATTAATTTGTAGAAGATGCCTTTTAAGCGTTATTGTAGAGAAGTAGATAGTTCAGCTTGCCTCTGAAAATGCCTTTATTTTCTGCAAGACGTGTTGAGGATTCTTCATTTCTTGGCTCCAAATAATAAGACATTTATAACCAGCCTTTTTGTAATGATCCATAGTTCCTTCTGTAGTTTGATGGTACTTTATATTAGGTTTTGTTTGATGCCAATACTCCCCAAATAACTCGATTACTTGATTCTTACCTTGAGTATGCACAAAGTCAGGGTTTTTATTGCCAATCCAGAGTTTATAATTGCCGACATATTTGAAGGGAAGGCCAAATAAATTAATCAGTTCTATCATTTTTTTCTCTGATGGTCCAGGTTTTCTATGAAATCTAGCTGCCCATTGACTCTTGAATTTCTCATTTTCAAAATTTTGTTTATGTGCTATGCTAATAGCTAGTCGATGAGTTTCTGAAAGTTTCTTATTTTTATGCCTTTCTGCTTGTTTTTCTTTAATTTCTAATGCTCTTTGATTACCGTATAATTCATCATAGGTTTTCCCTTTCTTATCAGAAGGCATACCTAACTTTTTTTGTCGCATTTTTTCTATCCATTCAACAGGTTGATGATATCCTTTCTTAAATTCTGTATTTGGAGACTGATGTTTTCCTTTTTTAATTTCACTCATTTTATTCTTGAATTCTTCAGAATGTTTTGGTTTTCCCTTTTGTTTTTCATAAATAGCCCTAAATTTTTCTGGATTATTCTCACTCCATTTTTTCACTGCGATTGAAATTTTTTCTCTATATTTATTATCAAGTTTTTTGCCTTTAGTCCATCGAATGTGACGTTTTTGAAATGGCATTATTATCAAGTAATTTATTGGAAAAATTAGAAAATAAATTTAACTATTTTAAAATTTCAAAGAAAAATTTTAAATTACTGGGTCCACACGAACCAAGTTACGTTTATCTGGTCATTTGTCTGTAGTGTAGCTGATGTGAAGTTTGCTTCCGCAAACAGACTGAGACCACCCACGCTGGTCGAGTTGGCTCCGCCTGCTGTGACTGTTGTCGAATTGTAGAGTCCAGTTGCGTTTATTCCAGTGTTTGTACATTGTGTGCAAGTAAATACTTTGGAAATTGAAATGTTTCCGAAGTCGCTTGGACCACCGACAACATCAAAGACGCTTCCGACTGCTGGTTGCAGTCCATTGTTGGTATAATCATTGCATCCTGAACCAGCTGCACCTAAAGTTCCGTTTGCTATGCATCTGTCAGTTCCTGTTTGACCTGGGGCTGTTCCGTTTCCAGTCACTCCCAAACTAGTCACGTTAATTCCTTGTAGTCCTGCCCCAGGACGGAAGAGATAATCTCTTGTCATATTCATTCCCTGACGGGTGTAAACATTGTGAGAACAATCAGCGTATTGCGACAAAACAGAGTCAGGGTCGCCTGGATGTCTTACAGGACTCACGCAAACAAATGCAACATGGAGCGGTGAGAAAATAGATGCTTCAAGAGGCGATGTAGTTACAGTAGTTGTACCTAGATAGAAACCTCCAACACCGACTAATGCCAATACTATGACAATTGGAACTCCTAATTTAAGAATATATTTGTATTTCTTCTCCATCAAAACCCTCTAATTTGATAAATTAATTTTGGTTTTTTCCTATATAAATGTTTTAGATTCGTCGCATTGTCAATCTGTATTCAAGATACAAAATAATGAAAAACACAGCCCAACTTACCTCGTGAAAATTTGTGAATAATCCTGTTATGAAACCGAGCAACGCCGCCAGTGCAACTGCCCACGCCAATTTTCTCCAGTCAAAACCTCTTCTTCCAAACCTGACTCCATCCATAGTTTTTGTCACCACTTCCTCCATTGATATTTAGACCCATAAGTATAACTCGTTTTTCCTTTGAGCAATGACCAAACATCCCAAGCAACAAATGCAACTAGCAGGAAACCGAGAATTGCGAAGAAAGTTGTATGAATTCCAGAAATGTCGCCGAGCGGGCCTCCGTAAACAGGCAGTCTTATTAGGTCAAACAAATAAGGACGTGTAACAGAGACTGAAACAGCATATCCCATACCTATTACTTCAACTCCACCGCCGCCCGAACCGCCGAATCCCTGCTCGAAGACTGCAGGAATTGATGCAACTATAACGTCAAGAAAACTGAGATAGAACAAAAACAAACCTGGAATAATCAAATATTTAGCGACTTTTAAAATTTCCCAGATTGAAATGATCTTTATACACCCTAGATAAAAATTAGTTCTTAGAATTTAAATGCATGAAAGTAGGATTATCGATATTTTATTTTTTACTTTTTATTTTTTCGCATGAACAGTAGAACAGCAACAACGATTACAAAAATTATAATTATTCCAATTATTATTTCACTTGGAAATGTTACTCCTGTCGGCAGTGTAGTTGTCGTAGTTTGAGTTTCTTGAGGTTGTGTTGCTGTTGTTGTTGGGGCTTCTCCTGCGATTGTGAAATATGAAAATCCTGGAATTGTAGAGCGGTAGTAAATAAAGTTAGCATCCTCAGTCAGTTTAACTGTCGACAGTTTGTCCCATTTTCCATTCACATAACGGTAAAGCGCGATTGTAGAAGCATCGACTTTTTCTTCAGTAAACCATGCTTTCTCAACTTTGAATTTTACTGTGGCGTTTTTAATTTTTTCATCAGGGAGATTAGTTGTTAAAATTTTTATGTATCGATAAACTTTTCCTGGATCAACGGACGGGGCATCACTCGGCTTAACAAGATAACCAAATCCTTGTACAAAAAATACAACGTCTGTAACTCTTTCCTTAACTGCAAACGATATTTCTGTAAACCTTGAATTGGTATTTGACAAATCTGTTTCAGGAATAAGTTTTATCGTTTCAGCAGCGATTGAAAAGAATGTTCTGTTGTATGGTGAACCTATTACTGAAGCACTTGCTTTTAATTCAGCAGTTACGGAGGACGGAGAAGTTGTTACGCAATCACTACAAGTAACAGAAGTGGAAAACGCGTTTGAATTGCTTCCAACTTTAAAAGTAATAGTTCCTGATGCAGAGCCAACTTTTATTGTCCATGCCACCTGCACAATAGAATTTGGCCCAAGGGTTATTGTATCTGAAGATGCATCGCCTGCAGTAACGGAATAACCTGAAGGAAGATTGAGAGAATAAGAAGTTGTAACCGAGGAAGACTGACTATTTTCCATGTTAACTTCAATGTCAAACTCGCTGCCGCTAGTTTGAGTGGTCGAACTCGGATCACCTGTGACTACAATGGCAGAAGGATCAACGAAAACAATTGTTGCAGAAGTTGACTGAACGCTTCCTGCCTGCACGTAATAAGTGTAAGTGTTGGCGCTGCCAGCTGAAATTGTGAATGTCTTAGTCGTGGGAGAGGTGGACACAGCGACTGAGGAATAGGAACCGCCCGCAGGATCGCTGACTGTTATCCCGGAAGGGGTTGAGACAAAATTAACTGAAGTTGTTTCGGTCGAACTTGCCGTTACCGAAGCTGTTATCGTCACGCTCGTTCCAGTCGTCGCTCTGCTGGCAGAAGCTGATGTCGTGACTTCTGTCACTGATGCAAAAACTTGTTGCGGTAATAAGATTGAAAACAAGATTGAAAACGAAATAAATGCCATTGAAACAAATGCCAGAGTGCAAATGAAATTATTTTTCAAGTTACTTTTCTTTTTTGCCGTGTTTGCGTTTGCAATTCCTGCCATTTTTTCACTTTTTTATTTTTAATTTTTTTATATTGTTTCAATTTTAATTTTCTTTCAATTTTATTTAATTTTTATTTTAATTTTCTTTAAATCCTGAAAACATCTGTGACGTACACGCTCTCAACCAAGCTGCCCGAGGTGACTGTTCCTTCGATGAACACTGGAGGCTTGCCTGCGCTTGCTGACGGCCACGTGCTGAGCTGGCCTGGGCCGACGTTGAGGAGAGCGCATCCCTTCGGTCCTGTCACTGCCGAGCTGCCCAGAGCGATGGCCGTGTGGTTCTGCATCTCATACATCTGCAAGTTCTTAGTTGAAGGCGGGAATGCAGACCAGTCTGTCACAGTCAGCCTGACTGCAGCCCCTTCCTTCGGCCGCGCGTTCGGCTTTTCATATCCTTCCCCACACACCGCAACAGTTATGTTTTCAGTCCCTGTGGTGACGGTCGTCGGCCTGTTTCCCTGCGGACTTGTCTGGAAAAATACGAACTGTAGAGAGCCGGTCGCAGAAGAGTTGGGATGCATCCATGCCACTGCCAGACTCGTTCCACCGATGCTGGTTGTGGCGTTGAGGTAGTCAGCAGCCGAGCCGGAAAGGTCTGTTGATGTTGATGTCTTCGTGGCGTTCCTGTTAGGAGCATAGACAATGTAATAAGTCGCAGCAGTGCCGTCGCGGACAAAATCATTCGCATTCGTTTCTGTAACGTTCGCAGCGTACACCCACGGCTCGCTTGCTGCCGCGAACGCCCCCAGGTATCCGCCTCCGGAATTTGCGACATAAGTGAGATTGACATATCTCATCGGAAGGTCGAAAACGCTGTAGCCGTTCGTGCTGAAAGCCTTCGACTCGAAAAATGTAGCGCTGCTCATCGTGGCTATGTCTGTGTCGCCTGCTGTGGTGTCGATCTTCCAGAAAGCAACAAGGCGCCCGCTTGCCGAGACATTCACTCCGACAAACGCGATGCCGTTCGTATCAGTCGTCGCGTTGACCGGCACAGAGGTGTAGTTCCCTCTTGGCGTGTCCCCTACTGTCATCTTGCCCTCAAATCCGAAACCGCGGTCGTCCTGCTTGCCAATTGACCTTATGCTGACGTTGACTGACGCTTGAGGCGTGTTGGCAAGAGTGATTACGTAAGGAATGGTGAAGTTGGTGTTGGCTTGATGAGAGCCGCCCCAGTTGCCTGAGCTAGGCAGCGCGCCTGACGAGGCGTTGACAAACTTCACATATCCGCAGTCCTCTATCGACCACAAGTAGAGCGCGCTCGAGCCGTACTTCCTTGAATTGATGTCTGTTGTGTTCAAAATTGTTATGTTGCCCTCGGTGTTGTTGAGTATGACAGTGTCGTACACTCCAGCGGTTCGGTTGTCGACCACTGCCACGCGCACGCTGCTATTGATCGTGATGGCGAGCTGGTTGGCTTGCACATATCTAGTCACGTTGAACTGGTTCTTCACGCAGACTTTGCCCGCCCATGATGGGTTCCATCCAGTCGAGCGAGAGGTTATGCCGTACGTATAATTGATGTATGTCATGTTCCAGCCGTATGCACTGGTATTGCCGCCGCATCCCCCACTGCACTGGCCATTGTCGACCATGGGAATGTAGTACGCGTCGAATGGAGAGGACGGCTGAGATCCAAGACCTTCCTCCGAGGGAAGTATAACTGTGTATTTTGTTATCGTGAACCAAAGGTCGATGTCTGTTTCCTGGCCGTTAGAATTGTTGACCGTAATGACAAGCTGAGCCTCTCCTTTCTTCGTGGTCTGCGGAATGACAAATGTCACGTTCCACCTCTCGAAGCTCGTGTTGCTGCTATGGTTCCATCCGTCGGAAAGCAGAGTCGCGTTGACTGCTGTGAGTGTCGTCATTTCGCCTTCCCACGGCCTTCCGATCCTGACAGTGAATCCTGTCATGTTGTTGCTGGCAGAAGTTCGTACGAAAACAGTGTCAGGCACAATACCATTCTCGCCAGCTGCATTCGTCACGTTCTTGCTGACATTCGCCCTGACGTCGACTACATAAGAGAGAGTCTGACCTGCTCCTTTCGCTCCCCAGTCCCATCCCTCAATCCATGCGTCGAAGCCGACGACCTGGAACCCGCCGAAACCTGTATCGGACGCCCCGTCAATATCAACAGACGTAATGCGCGGCTGGAGATCAAGGAAACCGTTGGGCCACTCTGTGAGAGCCTGGCCGCCCGAAGTGAAGTTCTGTGGGTAAATCGCAAGACTGACGTAGTTTGAGTCGACTGCTGTATAGTTGTTTCCTCTCTGCACGAAAGTCGCGTTGAGAGCAGAAATGTTTTGCGGAATAAGAACTTTCATCCCACCTTTTGAGGGATTGAAGTTGAAAACTGTTGGAAGGGTGAGATAGCTCCTGTTAGTTATTATCGCACTGTCGTTCAGTCTGGCAACATTTGAAATTGTAACGTTGACTCCTGATGTCGGCGACACGCGCCAGCTCTCCTGTGTCGTTCCTATCGCCTGAATGGTCGGCCAGAAGTCCAGTTGCTTGCACATGAAACCAGCCGGCAGGCCTGCGGAATTGCCTTTGTAGCTTGCGTTGAAAATCATGAAATAGAAACCTGAGAAGCCGTATCCGCTGCTCGGACTGAATGTGACGTTGATGGTTATCTGCCCGTTCGAGTCGCTTGCCGTAGTGCCGGCAATGGAAAGCATGCCGCTGACATCGCGGCCTGTAAGTTCCTCGCGCGCCTGTATGATGCTTACAACGCTCACTCCTTGTGCAGCCGTCCCTGTCTTCACTTCGTTGACATTTCCCCTGAAGCTAAGAGTGCCTGAGCAGGAGGCGAAAGGCGCGCCGCCAAAATCCCCGCCGCCTTCACCGCCCATTCCGGAAGCGGGAAACAGAAATCCTGAAAGATAATTGGAAATGAAGAAAGCAGTACCGATGACTTTCTCAGTTCCAACGCTTGCCTCTATCTCGACAATCGCAGGCCCCATGACCGAGGAAGGAATCTGGACAAGTATTTGCGGGTTGCTCCCTGTTGTGGCTGACTGATTGAGCGTTGTCAGTTCGGAGCTGCCTGTTGCAAATTCAAGAGGAACGATTCTTTTTGCAACTATGTTTGAAATGCTTGTGCCGTCGATTTGAGCTTCAGTTGTCAGGTTATACGCCGTCATATCAAGGGTCACATTTTCTCCAGGCGAAACTACTGACATGAAATCCTCTTGTCCGCCCAGTCCTGAAACAGGGGAAACTTTAAGGAAAATTTTCTGAACTGCGAAAAATCCTTCTGCCTGTTCAGTCACCCCTGCGACCGTCACATTGACTTTCAATCCGTAAGCGCCAGTAACAGCGGGGGCTGTAAAATTGATTTTGCAAACGCTGTCGGTCAGGCTCTGGCTTGTTGAGAAAGACACCCCTACAATCGGTTGGGAGCTGTTGATGGAGGTTCCGTTGGGATAAGTGACATCAACCATCTTGAGATAAGTTGTGTTGCATGCAGGCCATACCGCCCCGCCTACGTTTATCGTGGTGTCGTCTGTCATATTAATTGGAACGATGTCAAGCGCGACCACGCCGCCTGCTTTGAACGCAGCCTGACCTCCCCATTCCATGAAGAACTTCTTCTGCATTTCCAAATCCACCTCAAAAACTTTTGTGCTGAAAACTGTGTTGGCTTGGAGCTGAGCGCCAGCGACAACTGCATAAATTGCGACTTGATATTGCCCGGAAGCAGACGTCTCTGTGAAGGTTTTGTTGTACTGGCCAGTAAGGGTCGGATGCACGGAGAGCGAGATATTTCGCACAGTTCCGTTTGGAAGAGTTATCAGCGCAGAGATGCCTGTCGCACTGGTAGGATTTCCAGTTGTTGTCCTGACTTTTGCAAGAACATTCACAGTGCCGCTAGGAGCAAAATTCGACGTTCTCTCATCAGCAGTCGACATTGTGCTGACTGCCATCATGTAGTTCGATCTTATCTCGAAAATTGTGAACAGTGCACCACGCTCGACAACAATCGCATACTGCCCGATTTCCGCACTAGCAGGGATTGTTACGTTGAAAGTGATGAATCCACCAGTGCCAGTACTGGCCGAATAATTGTAAATTCCCCAAGAGATTCTTCCTCCATTTGATTTGTAAATACTCACGTTGGGAAAATAATTTGCGAAAGGTATTGTACCATTAAACAAAGTGATATTAATTGTCATGTTTGAGCCGTTGGTAAATGGCGGGAAGTTTCCTACATAAGAAATGCTTCCTGATGTCAAGTTGGTCGCAAAAATAGGAATTGTTTCAGTTCGAAGAGAACTTGAATTTGTTGTGATAGTAACAAACTTTTCTCCGGGAGTGTTAGGAGCGGTTATGTTAAAACGAAAAGTTCCGTCTGCTCCTGTTGTTTGAGAAGCGCCACTCCCATTCACAACTGCAGTAACATTTATTCCAGCTATCGTGTCAGAAGTAGTTGTATTTACTATCGAGCCTTTGATTGTTATATTTTTATTTAGCTGCGTAGTGAGAGAAGCTGAAACATTCAAACTGATTGTTGCCAAAACAGGAAAAGCAAAGTAATTTATAAAGATAACAGTCAGAAAAATAATAAAGAACAAAATTTTTATGGAATTAATCAAAACCCCCACACCTACAACGCACTATAAAGAGTTTTCTATTTGGCAGTAAATAAAGTTATTGTGTTAGAAATTAGAAAGTTGGAAAATTCATCCTATCCATTCTATGAACTTCATTTTTGTCAAGTCCGTAAGAATCTCTTCTACAACAGGCCGGACATCCTCGTTAGTGTGACCAATGCGTGCCGCAAGTGCGACTGTGATTTGATCAAAATCTCGAGAACCGTCGCACATCTGCCAGATTCCGTAGGCAACTTTGTCCATCTTCCACATGTGGCTGCCGTCGAATGTAGCATAGAGTGTGCCAAGATGGTCTATCACTTTCAGGTTTCTGGCTCGGGTCGGTTTTCTACCTTCAAAGCCCTGCAATTCTAGCACTTCACTCTGGACTCCACGTCGTCAGGCTTCGACACACCGACAAGTCAAACGCTGTTCAAATGTTAGTTGTTAGGTTAATTAATTGATAGATGAAGCTTCAAACTTAAAAGCGTGACAAAATGAGGATGAAGAAAGTAAGGAAGGAAAAAAGGGGAAAAGTAAAAGTAAGAATAAAAAAAGCTACAAAATCCTAAGCCATTGTTCAGTTAATCATTTAATGTAGCGTTTGTTGATTTGTTTTAACGTATTGGTTTTTACGTGTTAACGTAATGTCTGTCTAGCGCTGCCCTGCTGTACCGTTATCTCCTACTGCCTTATCTCTCCATAAGCGATTCGTACGCTACGAAGATTACAGCTATGAGAGCGAACAACCATCCGAGCAGTTCGAATATCTGTTGTAAGATGGTGATCGATCCTAGGTACAAACCTACTGCTGGGGCTGCAAATGCTGCTGAGAACAGGAAGAAGGCGGCGGAAACTCCCAACCAGGAGTAACCTTTCTCCGACTTGTGTCTCAACTTTGCATACTCAGCAAAGGCAACTGCTAGAAGGAACCCAACACCGAGTCCTAGAGTACCTTCAAACAGTACCATTCATTGTTCACCTAATGAAATTTTGACTTTGGTCGGGATATAAAGACTTCTATGTACTATTTAAGCTTCGTTCTTGCAAAGTGACAACTTCACTGAACTGACATTGAACTGACATTGAACTGACATTGAACTGACAGCGGTTCGCGAGAAAAAGAAAATTCTGGAAACAAAAAACAAAAAAGTGAAGGGGGGTCTTCAGCATGTTTTCAGTGTGTTTTG
>Ga0209541_10001983_pt1 | contig 39581 bp, 38 predicted proteins | sample RifCSPlowO2_01_FD_184027 | JGI IMG/M metagenome (GOLD analysis project Ga0209541, IMG submission 184027) | Groundwater microbial communities from Rifle, Colorado - Rifle CSP2_plank lowO2_0.1 (SPAdes) (version 2) | ecosystem: Environmental > Aquatic > Deep subsurface > Groundwater | place...
GAAGCGTGGGATGACATACGCGCTCCAGGAGCATTATACGTGCGGTTTAATGATCTTGAATCAGGTGTGCAGGAAGCAATAAGAGAAGCAAGCAAAGATTTCTAACTCCATAGATATCTAGCTCACTTCCCCAGCCACTGCACTTCTTCATCGCTGAGCTCCAGCTCTTCCGCAACGGCAGCCTGAGCTAAGGCCGGCTTAAGGTAATTGACCTGTTCCAATGCTGCACGAGCAGAAAGATGGGTTTTCTCTGCTAACTTTGCAGCGATCTCTTTTTTCTTGGCATTCTTGATGTTCGCCTGCCAGATGCTAAGCAATCGCATCGTCGGCTTATACAGCACAACTGAAGGATTCTTTTCTTCTTTAGCAGAGCTGATACCCGCCGTAAGCAAATTTGAGATATAGACTAGGAAGCGCCAATGCTGCTGCCGAGATATACGCCTTTGAAATATGTCTGCCCGAGAAAGAAATTCATAAGCTTTTGCCAAAGCTTTTGAAGAATATTCTTTTGGCAGATTTTCATCCATCCATAACAAGACTTCTTTGAAATCCATATCGATATCTTCCAAGGCAGGAAGGGCATTGTCTACCGACGAAGACTTGAAGATAATACGCAGAGCATTGATAATCGTCTGTGTTCTTTTGCGATCAGATAATGTAGTGATATCAAAGTACTGGAATTCATGTCCAACCGATTGCAGATCGATAAGCCCTGCGCGAAGATCTCCGTCAACCTGTCTGGCTAAGGAGGATAATGCTTTATAATCAGCGGTAATGCCTTCCCGCTCACAGACCCATTGCAAAGCATGAACAACAATCTTCTGGTCAAGCTTGGAAAATTCTATCAATTGAGCTTCTTTTCGGAGGGCTTTCAATTTCTGCTCATAAGGATCATTGGCTGTTAAGAGGAGGGGAAAGGTCGATTTTTCCATCGCTTTGATGATCGCAGGGATACAGCCACGATCTCGCACTCCGGAAATAGCATCGATTTCATCGATCAAGATCAATTTAGACGTGAAAAATAAGGACTGCTGTCCTAAAGCAGAACGGAGAAAGGAAGTGATGTGGGCATCATTTCTTAAATCAGAGGAATTGATTTCCAAGATATCATAACCTAACTCTTTAGCTAAAGCGTAAACAGAAGATGTCTTGCCGCAGCCCATGGGGCCAAAAAGCAAAGCAGCTTTCTGTTTCTTCTGCCGATAGTTTACTAAAAAGTCCCGTAATTCTTTTACTGCCTTTTCCTGTCCAAAAACCTGCTGAGCATTTTGCGGTGCGTATTTGATGGTAAAAAGAGCCATGGCTACATTAGGAGATGTCAGATTAAAAAGGTTTGTGGTCATAATATCGCTTCTTCCAAAAGAAATATATATTTGCCTACTTTATAACAAACTATGAACCAAAAACTCTTAGAAAGAATCCAAGTGCATCATAGCATTTGCCATGGAAAAGCCTGTATCAAAGGGACTAGGATAATGGTGTCTGTAATATTAGACAACCTAGCGGAAGGGCTTGGAACGGAAGAGATTATCCAGAATTATCCCTCACTTCATGAAGAAGATGTCAAAGCAGCACTAGAATATGCTTCAGTTCTCGCTAAGGAAGAGATACTTCCTCTTCGTTAAAAAAAATGCACTTTAAGCTTGATGAAAACATTCCTTTGAAGCTAGGAGATATTATCAAAACAAAAGGACATACGTTTAGCAGCGTTTATTCTGAAGGTATTTCGGGGATAGCTGATCAGGAGTTGGTAGAGCTTTGTAAAAGAGAAGAATATGTTCTCATTACTTTAGACAAAGATTTTATTGCTTCAAGGGATAAGGGGATCATCATTTTTCGGCTCAAAAGCCAGGGACTTCTTTCTGTAACAGATGCATTTGAGCGGTTTACCACAGAAGTTAATCTCCAGCGAGCAAAAGAGTCTTTGATTATCATCGAAGAAAACAATATCAGGATTCGATAATCTTAATCCTACTTCTCCTTCAACGAGCTTCCCTTCTTACCCCCTTATAAGTGCTTACGCCATTCCCGGAAGAGGTTTCGCTCAATTACTTCCCGATAATCCCGCTCGATCTCTTCTTCTTCCCGCTGCTGGTAGTTTTCGTAGGCACGTTGAAAGGGCAACGCAATGCCTAGTCGTTTCATAGCTCTTTCTATGATGATAGAATAGATATATGTTTGGGCTATGGGGTAAAGAAAGCATATAGAAAAGTGAGTTCTTTCAAAATATATAGACTTAAGATGGTAGAATCAAAGTGTTGTGATCGGCCTGCTTTGAGTGATATACCACATTTCTTTCTCCATAGCCCATTCCACATCAATGGGAAAGCCATAATGCTTCTCGATCTTCATAATTAGCCTTGCCAATTCCATGATCTGCTTTTTGCTTAGCTTTTGTTTGCCGCCATCCTTCAGGGTTTTCCATTCATTTCCCCCCTTTTTTGAGCGGAACAGCCCTTTGCCCTGCTCCGAAACATTGATGTCAAGCAGCTTTAAACTATTCTTCTCCAACACATACGAGTCTGGCGTAATCTGTCCAGACACGATGGCTTCTCCTAAGCCATATCCTGCTTCAATGATCATCTTATTTTTGTCTTTGGTAACGGGATGGACAGAAAAGGCAATTCCGGACACTTCAGAATGGATCATCTTTTGGATAACCACTGCAATAGAGATAGTTGTGTTGTGTAGAGACTTCTCAAAGCGATAAAAAATAGCTCTCGGAGTGAATAAGGAAGCCCAGCATCTCTTGATATTTTCCAGAAGGTTTTCTTTCGTGGTATTAAGAAAAGTATCTAACTGCCCCGCCCAAGCTGCACTAGAGGAATCTTCGGCTGTTGCGGAACTTCGAACGGCGACGAATTCTGATTTCAATTCATCATAAGCAACAAGAATCTCCTTTTGAAGAGATGAAGGGATCTCTTTGCTTACAATAAACGCCTGGATTTCAGCGGAAGCCTTCTCCACGGAATTTATATCTTCATGATGAACATCATGTAAAACGGCATCGATATCAGCTTTAATCTGCGTTTTTGAAATGAATCTATCGAAAGCGGAGGAGAGTATTACAAAACCCCCTGGCACGGGAATTCCTGCTCGAGTCATCTCTCCTAATGAAGCACCTTTTCCACCAGCTAAGGCTACATCATTCTTGGTGATGAATGGAAAGGACATTAATTGTTTCATGATTTATGTAGTTGAATTCTAGGCAGAATTTAAATCTATTCTGAGAAAAATAGCATAAACAAAAAAGCTAAACATTAAGAATCATTCCAGAACAGCTTTCCTCTGCCTCATATCGATCCAACGATCATGCTCATCCACTATTTCACCTACAATCTCTTCTAGAACATCCTCTAAGGTGATGATCCCTGTCATTTTGTTATGCGCGTTGACAGCGACAAAAAGATGAACACGGCCATACCTAAATAAGCGCAGGACTTTATCTAAATGATCTGTCTCACGAACTTTTCCAACTTGTTTCCTCATGATATCTCTCACCATGATGCCATCAGCAGGGTCGAGAAATAACAGATCTTTAGCAAAGAGAATACCAACAACCCTCTTTTTATAAGAATCATAGACGGGAACTCTAGAGTGACCATGCTCCTGCAGTTTCTGCAGAAGATTCTGTCCGATCGTATCAATAGGCTTAAGAAAAAAAACATTATTCCGAGGAGTCATCACTTCCTTAACGGTCTTATCCGAAAAGCCAAGACTTTTCTCCAATATTTCCACTTCATGCTTCTGGATCTCTTTGCCCAGCTTATGCTGTTCTCGCAAGAGCGCGCGGATTTCTCGTTTGGAGAAGATCGTTGGCAGCTCTCCACCTAAAGCCTTATCGAGAAGAAAGGATATTGGCTTGGCGATAGGATAAGCAATAATGACAAACATCCAGGCTATCCATATCGTCTTTGCCCCTAACCGTAAGGCATGCCGGGAAAAAACTGCCTGTGGAACGATTTCCCCAAACACAACAATCAATCCTGTTGCAGTAATCCCTGCAATCAAGCCCGTGGTGATGTTTCCTAACAATAAGGCCATCGTAGCATTAACCGCGCAATTCCCTATCAGTAAAGAACAGAGCAATAAGTTCCCTTGTTTCCGAAGAGTATATATTGCCCGTGCTTCTTTATTGCCAAGGTTCACTTTTCTCTTTAAGGTATAGGGATCTAAGCTCATCAAGCCTAGATTTAAGCCGGAGAATAAGGCAGAAAGCAGCAAGAGAAGAGCGATAGCACCATAAACAAGAATCATCTATCTTATCACCATGGTAGTAGGGAAGAAAAAGAGGTATTTAATGGTTACTGTTAAAAGGAGGAATGGGGTATAAGATATAGATGGTGGAAAAATGAAAGTTTAGATAATAGCTAGACCTCCACATAAAGCATCTATTCCATCTCAACAATCTATTTAAAGCTAAAACTTCTCAAGCACTATTGTTGACAAAGGGGGATGAATGCTGATGAGAGTCGGTCTTACCTATAATGATGTTCTTCTTGTTCCTAAACGGACTCCTCTATCATCAAGGTCTGAAGCAGATGTAAAAACAAGATTTACCAGGAATATTCGCTTAAATATCCCCCTAGTGTCTGCCAACATGGCTACTGTCACAGAGCATAAGATGGCCATTGCCATGGCTCGTGAAGGTGGCTTGGGCATCATCCACCAATTCGGTACGGTAGAAGAGCAAGTGGAAGAAGTCCGAAAAGTCAAGCGCTCCACGACTCATATCATTGATAATCCCCTTTCTGTTTCTCCCAGCATCACCATAGCAGAAGCTGATAGGATCATGAAAGAAAGAGGCGTAACGAGCTTACTGGTCAAGCAGGCGGATGATTTAGTAGGCATCTTTACTTCTCGTGATTACCTCTTTGAGACAAATCTCAGCAAGACGATCAAAGAAGTCATGACTCCGAAAGAAAAGCTCATCACCGCGCCTTATGGGATAGGATTAGAGGGAGCTAAAGCCATCCTTCACCGCCATCGCATTGAAAAATTACCTTTATTATTCGATGGAAAAGTGTTAGGGTTGATTACCACCCAAGACCTCAAGAAATTAGAATATTGGCCAGACGCTTCCCGGGACAGCAAAGGGAGGCTGCTGGTAGGAGCAGCTGTCGGCGTGAAAGATACCTTAGAACGGGCAAGAGCATTGATCGATGCAGGAGTTGATGTCTTAGTCTTAGACATAGCTCATTGTCATTCTGATCTGGCTATCCAAAGGATCAAGGAATTAAAAACAAATTTTTCCATCGATGTCATGGCAGGAAATATTGCAACAGGTGAAGCAGCACGTGATCTTATCCTAGCTGGGGCTGACGGAGTGAAAGTAGGAATCGGGCCATCACCAGTATGCACTACAAGGATTATGTCGGGAGCAGGTGTTCCTCAGCTCACTGCTGTTATTGATGTCGTCAAGGTAGCAAAAGAGTATGATGTTCCCGTTTCAGCAGATGGCGGCATGAAATATCCTGGTGATGTAGCAAAGGCGATAGCTGCCGGTGCAGCAACAGCGTACTCGGGAAGTTTTTTTGCTGGTACAGAAGAAGCTCCAGGGATGGTCATCATGAAAGATGGCAAGAGGTATAAGAAATATCAAGGATCTGCTTCTTATGATTCTAACCATGAGCGCAAAGAGCTGCAAGACCAGAAGCAATACAAAGAGAGAATTGATGTCTTTGTGGAAGGCGTAGCTAATCTTGTTGACTATAAAGGTCCCGTCAGTGAAGTAATCAAAGGATTAGTCAAAGGCTTGCAGTCAGGGATAAGTTATTGCGGCGGGAGGAGCATTCAAGAGATGCAGCAGAACGCTGAATTTATGCAGATCACTTCTTCCGGTTGGATGGAGTCAGGGTCCAGAGGGACGAAGTTAAGTGAGTAATAGGATTCTGTTTTACACCACGTCAAAACACTTCATTGTTATCTAATCTGTCTCGGTTGATACGCCGCTGCTTCAGGAAATCGTTGGCAGAGAACATCAATTTTCGCTGCTACTTGTTCTATCTGCTTATGGGCATTTCCTAGTAATGCAGCTCGTTCCTGCAGGATATGATGAATGCTCTCTTCTGTTATGTCATGGCTGGAAAATAGTTGATCCTGCCCAAGGTGATATGCTAATTTTTGTTCCTGACCATCTCTCATCCGCAACGCTTCAGCGACAGCATATCTTTTAATCGTAGCATGCGCTTCTTCTCTTCCTATGCCAGCATCAATAGCAGCTGCAAGAATTTGAGTTGTTGCCAGAAAAGGAAGATAGCGGTCTACTTCCCTGCTGATCACCTTTTGATAAACACCCATCTCTGTAAGTACGGTGAGTGTTGCTTCACTCATGCCATCAACCGCATAAAAAACATCAGGGATAATCACTCGCCGGACGACAGAATCAGATACATCCCCTTCAAACCATTGATCGCCTGACAGCTGAGCTGCTCCTTCTTGATACATCCGCAATAATTTCATAAATCCGGTAATCCGCTCAGACGTGCGAGTGTTCATCTTATGAGGCATAGCGCTTGATCCTACTTGTCTTTCTTTGAATCCCTCCGTAACAAGCTCATAGCCGGACATCAATCTCATGCCCAGAGCAAAATTGCTGCAGGCAGAACCCAACTGAACGAGATGAGATACCAAAGAGGCATCTAATGATCGAGGATATATCTGTCCTGTTGCCTGTAACGTCCTCTGGAATCCTAAATGATCAGCAACACGCTGTTCCAGCTGTTGAACTTTCTCATCAGTACCTAATACAGTAAGCATACTTGCTTGTGTTCCTACCGGGCCTTTTATCCCGCGCAGAGGATATTGTTGCAGAAATGATTGAAAGCCAAGGATGTTCTCGTATAATTCTTCCGCCCACATGGCAAATCTTCTTCCCAACAGCGTTAATTCTGCTGGTTGGTTATGGGTACGTGCCGTTAATTCAATAGAAGTATATTCTCTTGCCTTCTCCGCAAGACCCTTTGCAACAGCGATGTATCTTCCTAATATCATTTCACCTGCCTTCCTGATCTGCATCTGCTCGACATTATCCGTCAGGTCGCGGCTGGTCATCCCTTGATGAAGAAATTCTCCGGCAGCAGCAGCTTCAACGAAAGCCTGAATTTTTGCTTTGATGTCATGTCTTGTCACTCCTTCTATCTCTGCTATTCTCGCTAAGTCAATATTTGATTTAGCCCTTTCAAATTTTGCTATCTCTTCTTCAGGAATGGACATCCCCAATTCTCGCTGTACCTTCATGACAGCAATCCATAATTCACGCTCCGCCAAAATTTTCCCTTCTTCCGAAAAAATAGCATTTATCTCTGGTGTGGCATAACGCTGGGATAAAACATTTTGGTTGACCACATTCGCAGTTGTCATTTATCTTCTATCCCCCCTTTCTTCAGATGAAGGAGTAAGAGAAGGCACGTCAATCAATCCTCTTCCAGGAGTTACGGAAAGATACTTGAGCTGTGCTGTGGGAATAACGCTTTGTAGTTCGGTATGGATAAACTGCACAACTACTCGAGCTTGTTCTGGCAGCTGCTCATATGTTTGGCAGGTACGGATGTCATCCTTCCAACCTGAAAAAACTCGATATTCTGGATGACAGCGGCGAATAATATCTGGGTCAGCAGGAAGCTCTGTATATCTGCTGCCATCTTGTTGATCAACATAATGGGTGCATACTTTGACGATATCTGATCCGGAAAGCATATCCAATTTTGAGATGACAAAACCTGTCGGATTATTGAGATGAACATACGTTCTTCCTTCTACTAAATCAAACCATCCGACCATCCGCTGTCTGCCCGTAGTCGCTCCAAACTCCACTTCTTTCAGGACTTCCGTCAGATCCCTTTCGCCAACAGCAGCTTCACCGGGCTGGATTTCTGTCTTATAGATGTGCCAGCCTACTTTGGTCCCATAGATCTTGAAAACAAGAAGACGCTCCGGAATATCTTCCAGCTGCACACCAGTGCTTAAAGGAATTTCCGATAACAAGGTGTGAGAACTGGTTAAACATCCTCGGCCATCTTGTATCCCCCAACGCTTGTCTAAATTAGCTCCATTCGCTCCCTCAAACAGGAGAACACCTCCCTGGCTTTGTATATACCGCAGCCGTTGGCGCATATCGATGATCTTTGCCCTATATCTCTGACCATGCGCCCAATATTCATCAACGATGGTATCGACAGAGAAGGCAACTCGACCTTGGTCAAAGGCAGCCCTATCGATAAACCGTGTGTAATCAAGCTGCTCTTCCGTCAGAAAATTTGCGTCTAAAAGAACCTTTTTTCCACGCCGCTCTTTTCTGGAGATCTCCAAGAGAATATCTTGAAACGAGCTTGTGCCAATGCCATATACTCCCACAATTGTTCGAGTTATTGTTTCTAAGCTTCGCTCTACAGCAGCGCGAAATCGTGATTTGTCTCCTAAGAAGAGATAAGGGTGTAGAGCAGTTCGATCCACTTCAGAGAGGTATGCTGGACCGATGCCACGGCCGGTTGTTCCCGTCTCCTGAACGGGACGTCCAGAATCAGCCATATTTTGGGCAAAATCAAGAACGCGATGATAAATCAAACAGATGATGGCGCTGCTGTCGATCCATAACCTTTCCTCAGCCTTGATGCCAAGACGATAATTGATGTCCATATTTTCATGGGCTAATTGCTCAAAGTCGATGATGACTCCTCTAGAAATATTCAGCTGGACATTTGGAAAAACAACACCGGAAGGAAACAGATGGGTTGCTAATGTCACTTGATCAGCGATGGCAGTTGGGCAATCTTTCTTCTTGATCAATAGCGTATGCCCCGCATTGTTTCCTGCCTGGAATCGTACTACATGAAGAGGCAAGGCTTGACCTGTTTGTTCAAATTCTTCCAGGAATGAAGCGATGATGGTATCGATGACTTTTCCTTTAGATTCATCTCCTGTCTGGCCGCCATGGATGGCTGTGTTTCTTCCCTTCATTCCGGTATAAAAGAATATGCTCTTTTATTTATAACATTTCTTCTCCTTTAGGCTATAGGTTAAAAGGAACAGATAATGAGAGAGAAATAGAAAAAAAGGAGAAGGAACAACAGAATACTACGTTAGGATTTGGCGCTGCTCACTGATAAACTTAATACCTACACACCATCAATAACTTTATATACTTCCGTTAGCACTGCTGTTCGCTAAGGGAGTGTAGGGCCCAGCAAAAGGTGAGATTATGGAAGTGCGCAGGAGCAGGACCTGTGAAAAATGTAAAAATACTGTACCGCTGGACAGGGTAAGGCTCTATCCAAGAGACAATGAGCGTAACTGGCTGTTATGTGATAACTGCTGTGAAGCTCTCCGAAGCAAGGGTGATGAGAAAGTATCCAATAAAGTAAAGCCTATCACCAACGAGCTGACAGCAAAGAATTTGAAAGCTGCTAAAGAGCCGTTATCTTCAAAAGGAGCTCCCGAGGGTAAAGAACAGATGTTCTGCGCTCGCTGTAAATATTCATTCTATATTGATCCAGCTAAGGCTATGGTAGCAAGGATTTATAATTGTCCGTATTGTGGGAAATCAGATAAGATCTATGACCGCCGAAGCGGCAGGCAAATCGTTGAAGATCCTCCGTTAAACAGTGGGATGACCAGTCTACTGTCGGGAGGATCTGTCCGAAGAGGGAGATCATAAACAAGTCGAGGGGGTGAGACTATGGCTGAATGTGACTTCTGTGGTGAGGAAGCAAAGAAAGTCTGCGATGAGTGCGGCGGATGCAAAGGATGCTGTGAATGTGAGAATTAGTTCTTGAATTAGATTATTGTTTTTTATCATTTTTTATAAGGATTTTAGAAGGTTACTTTTTTAAATAATCAGCTATTCTAATCGAGAATATGAACTTCCCTGACACCTACGACCCGAAAGAAGCGGAACAGCGCTGGCAGAAGCACTGGGAAGAGCACCATATCTATGCTTTTGACCCTAAAGATAAGAAGCGAGATATTTATTCTATCGACACTCCTCCACCTACGGTCAGTGGAAAGATGCATCTAGGGCATGCCTTCAGCTATTCTCAGGAAGATTTTATCGCCCGTTACCAGCGCATGAGAAATAAGAATGTCTTCTATCCCTTCGGCACCGATGATAATGGTTTAGCGACGGAAAAGCTGATTGAAAAGACCAAAGGTGTCACGTCAAAAAAGATGGATCGAGATGAATTCATCAGCCTTTGCGTGGAAACGTTAAAAGACATCCGGCCAAAATATCTTCAAGACTGGAAGCGTATCGGGATGAGCTGTGATTTTTCCATCTTCTATTCCACGATCAACGAGCATTCCAGAAGGATCTCTCAGCGCTCATTCCTTCAGCTGTATCAAGCCGGTCGGATCTATCAGGAGAAAGCCCCCATTATCTTCTGCCCTGCCTGTAAGACAGCCATCGCCCAAGTGGAGATGGAAGATGTCGAAAAGAAAACGACGCTCAATTATATCAAAGCAAAAACTGAAACAGGAGAATACATCATCTACGCTACAACGAGGCCGGAACTGCACCCTGGCTGTGTTGGTATTTCTGTAGACCAAGAAGGGACTTATGTTACCATCGAGCGAGATAATGGAGAAAAGTGGATCATCAGCAAAGCAGCCGTTGAAAAATTACAAGCAGAATTTCCCATGAAGATGATCAAAGAATATCCGGGAAAACAATTGCTTGGTAAAAAAGTTCATATTGCTTTTGCCCAGCAGCCTGTTCAGGTAAGCCATGACATCTCGGCAAAGACAGAGTATGGTTCGGGGATCGTTTTCTACTGCACGTATGGCGGTCTAGACTGTGTCGAATGGATGGCCCGTCATCCCGAAGTAAAGCCAGTATTGATCATGGATGAGAGCGGAACATATAATGAGAAATCACCCTATCGTGGCTTGAGATCAGAAGAGGCGCGGCAGAAAATCCTGCAAGACTTGGAACAGCAAGGTGTCCTGATCAAGAAACAGCCGCTGATTCATGCGGTTAATGTTCATGAACGCTGCTCGACGGATATTGAATACGTGGCAACAAAACAATGGTTCATCAAGTACCTTGATCTCCGAGAGCAGTTCTTGGCAGCAGGAAATAAGCTGAACTGGTATCCAAAACATATGAAGACCAGATATGACAACTGGATCAAGGGATTGAAATGGGATTGGTGCATCTCCCGGCAGCGCCATTTTGGAGTGCCTATGCCCGTATGGTATCATCGCCAGACGGGAGAAGTTATCCTGCCAACAGAAGATCAGCTTCCGGTAGACCCTCTTAAAGATCTGCCGAAAGGATATTCCAGAGAAGAGGTCATTCCAGAGAAAGATGTCTTAGACACATGGGCAACGTCATCAATGACGCCACAATTAGCCATAGAACTGTTTGACGATCCTGCCTTAAGGAAAAGATTATTTCCCATGAGCTTACGGCCGCAGGCGCATGATATCATCACGTTCTGGCTCTTCAATACTCTTGTCAAGTCACAGCTGCATTACGGGAAAAACCCATGGAAAGATGTGGTCATCTCCGGCCATGCTCAAGATCCACATGGGAAAAAGATGTCGAAGTCGAAAGGAAATATCGTAGAGCCGCAGGAGATGGTGGACAAATTTTCTGCAGATGCTCTGCGCTTCTGGTCAGCAGGATCAAAGTTAGGTGATGATCTCCCATTCCAGGAAAAGGATCTGATGACAGGCAAGAAGTTTACCAATAAATTATGGAATGCCGCTAAATTCAGCTTGACACATTTGGAAGATTATGCTCCAGGAGAAGCAACGGAAGTATTTGACCGCTGGCTGCTCAGCAAATTGCAGAAGCTCATTGACCATAGTACAGAGGCTTTTGAGCAATATGAATTCTTTAAGGTAAAGACGGAAACAGAAATATTTTTCTGGCACACGTTCTGTGACTATTATTTAGAGATCATCAAAGATCGGTTGTATAATCCTAGCATTCGAGGGGTTGACGCCAGAAAAAGTGCGCAGCAGGGAGTATATGAAGCGCTAATAACCATCCTCAAGCTCATGGCGCCAATCATGCCCCATATCACAGAAGAGATCTACCAGTTGTACTTTTCAGGCAAGGAAAAGAAAAAGAGCATTCATCTCAGCTCCTGGCCAGTAAGAGAAGAGCGTTACATCGACGAGCAGGCAGAATTGATTGGCGATTTAGGGATCGATATCATCAGTTCGGTGAGAAAATGGAAATCAGAACAGCAGCTGTCGTTGAAAGAAGAGATCAGTTCGCTTGTTGTAGTGAGTTCAGAGAAAGGGTTTGTTGATATGGTAAAGACCATTGAAGGTGATTTACGTGCTGTTTTAAATGTGAAGAAGATTTCTTTTACCGGTGCAACTTCTTTAGAGACGGAAAGGTTTGGAGTTAAGGTAGGGGTTGTGAGGTAGAAGAGAAGAGTTTAGATAATAAAAAGGAATACCTCCAGAACTACATTAAAAATACTCTTTAAAACTTCCCTTTCTCCACCAGCTTCTTCATCCGCTTCACGAAATCATCCGCTTCATAATAGTATTTCTCAAACTGTGGTCCAGATATCTCCCGTATTTCCCGATGCGTTATCGCTTTGCTGAGGTCATAGAACTTTCGCATGGTGTCAGAATATCTTTTCTCTAACAGCTTATTTTTGACATAGACCTTCTCTAAAATATCTGCCACATGCTCAGGGGTAGGAGGAATTTGATCCTTACGCATCAAGGCAGCATGCGCAGCATCGATGACTGCCCAGTACAAGTCTAACGTCGCTTGAAGGATATGCCATCGTGAATTAAGAAGCGTCATCGGAGCACGGCCATAGTAACGCCATACGGATTCTTCCGACGGACGGATCTTTCCCATCCTCAACAACCTCTGTAAGGGGTTAAAGAAGCCCGAATCGATCAACGCAACACCGTCCCTCAAGATATTCACCACGACAGGATCGCCGGATCTGGTATGTTCCCAGAAGGAAGTATAAGTCATCGAAGTGATATGTAATTTGGTGGAGATCTCTGCAATAAGATTTTCTACGATGATCCGATATCCCTCAATCAGCTCGGGAGTCATCTGATAGGAAGCGTCATCAGCCACGACCAGAACGTCAATATCGCTGTTTACGGTTGTCTGTTTCCGGCTGGCGCTGCCAAATAAAGCTACACCTAAAAGAAAATCACCTAATTCTTTCTTTAATCGCTGGGCAAACCTCTGAGCAATCTTTAAGTCGTCAGTAGGATATCTATGGATGTTTTCATCCTCTTTTTTTCGTATGGCAAATTCCATGGCTTTATCCCTTATTATAGAGAACTGAATCTAAGAGCGTTATTAAGCTTTTTTAACTATTCTTGAGTAGATTATCATATGATTGTAGAAGGATATGGCACTATCAACAGAGACAGAGGAAGGCACAAAGAAGGGGGGAAAACGAGATCATTTTTCACGATAACAATTTTCCAGAAGTAGCGACGGCAACTATCTGTTTAACCATCTAAATATTTATAAATCAATTCTGAACATCCTTTCTTGAGGGTGAGATTATGTTGAGGAATGATAGTTTGAGGAATATTGCTAATACCACTATTCCAAAGAGTATGGTAAACGGTAGGAGTATGATAGGTAATAAGATAGGGAGCATGATATTTTCTAGTCCAAAACAGCATGAGGTGAGCGGTTATGGAGCAAAAGCATATTGATGAGATAGATGAGTCATTTCTAGGAGAGGAATTCCTTGATGAAGATGATGTCACGATAGAAAGAGTGAAAGCTGAGCCAAAGAAAAAGGCAGGAGCGAAAAAAGAGAAGATAGCACCAAAAAAAGCATCAAAAATTGTCGCTGATGAAGAAGTGAAGGTTACCATCATCCATGATGATAATGAGCCATTGGAGACAAGTCTCCCTCCAGAGCCGAAAGTAAAGGCTGAAGAGAAGATGAGCTTCAAAAAAGATGATTTCAAGAAAGAAGAGCATAAAGCGACGGCTCAAGTGAGCGATCCTTGGGAAGAAGAGGCTGATGAAGGCTTCTTTAAGGATGCATCAACTTGGAAAGCGTTGACAGGGATTGCCGTTGTTTTGTTGTTGTTATCGATCTTTACCCAAGGATTTCAGTTTTCGGAAGGAGCTGTTTCTGCAGAATTGACGCAGGCAGAAGCGGAAGCAAAAGTGCTTCAGTACGTCAACGGAAACTTGTTACGCCCACCTTTCTTAGCAGAAGTAGAGCAATCGCAAGAGCAGGAAAGTCTCTATAAAGTAACATTGAGTGTTGCCGGAGAGAGTGTTGATTCTTACCTTACCAAAGACGGGAAATTATTTTTCCCACAAGGTTTTGAAGTTGATGTGCCATTAGGAGGCACTGAAGCAGTTGTTGAGGGAGCAGAACTGGAAGAAGCACCAGTTGATACAGTTGATGGATCTGCAGATTCAGTTCAGGCTGATTCCGACCAAGAAGAATTGGCGGCAGAAGAAACAGATGTAGATCCTGCTGAAGAAGCGGAGCAGACGGAAGGCACAGTAGAGGGGGATGCTGATCAGAATGAAGAAGTCGCTGAGGAAGAAGTGGTTTTCGAGGAACCAGTTCAAGAGACAGCTCCTAGTGCAGATGCTCCAGAAGAACAAGCTAATTCCGCCGATGCTGTTCAGCTCTCCCTGCAAGCGAAGAAGTGGCTCTTCACTCCGCAGCAGCTTACGGTTACGAGAGGAACAGCAGTACAATTAACGATTGTTCCGAGCAGCCTTGACTTTACGTTTGCCATCCCTAGATTAGGAGTTGAGCAAGCGGTAAAAGGTTCCACGACCGTTACGTTTACTCCTGAAGAGTCTGGAACCTATGAGTTCACCTGCAGCAGCTGTGAAGAATGGAGAGGGATGACCGGAACATTGGTTGTGGAATAGGTTTTTTGTTTTTCTTTTTTTCTTACTGTTTTGTTTTTTCGTATTGTCTGGCGATATTTTATTTTTATTATTGCTTGAAATATCGTTGTCTAGAATCATTTTCTGTATTGCTGATTCCATAACATTTTTAAGGAGAGTTTATGTTGCTGAATGGAGAAACATTGAGGTGAAATAATGACATTAGCAAACATCCAGCAATTCTTGACGAAACTAGCCCCATTGGCAAACTTAAGCAAGAAAGATTTTCAGCTGTTAGCAACCCCAGAACATGTCTGGAAAGCAGAATTAGAAGTGTCCGGAAAGAAATATCCTGCTTATCGAGTACAGTGGAACTCTGCCCGAGGACCATATAAAGGAGGGATCCGCTTCCATCCTGGTGTTGACATCGACGAAGTATCATCCTTAGCCTTCTGGATGTCCATCAAGACGGCTGTGGCTGATCTGCCATTAGGCGGAGGAAAAGGAGGAGTGACCTGTAATCCTAAAGATCTGAATGAGAAGCAGCTGGAAGAACTCAGCAGGAAATTTATTCGCGCATTCTACAAGCATTTAGGGTCAGATAAGGATATCCCTGCCCCCGATGTATATACTACTCCTCAAATCATGGCTTGGATGCTCGATGAGTTTGAGAAATTGACTGGCAAAAAAGATCCAGGGATGATCACGGGCAAGCCCTTAGACAAAGGTGGAAGTTTAGTGCGAGATATTGCCACAGCATTAGGTGGAGTATTCATCCTTGAAGAAGCTTTAGCGAAGATGAAGATGAAAGAGAAAACAGTAGCCGTCCAAGGCTTTGGCAATGCGGGGATGAATATGGCAGAGCTGTTAGCCGAGCGAGGATTTAAAGTCATTGCCGTTTCTGATTCCAAGGGAGGGATCATGGATAAGGATGGCTTGGACATCCCTAAGCTGGTCATGGTGAAAAATGCTACTTCTTCCGTTGTGAATTATCCTGGCAAGAAGATAAGCAATGAAGAGTTGTTAGAGATGAAAGTTGATATTTTAGTACCTGCTGCCTTAGATAACGTCATCCATAAAGACAATGCAGCAAAGGTCAAGGCACAACTGATCTTAGAGCTTGCGAACGGACCAACAACACCGGAAGCTGACGTGATCTTGCATAAAAATGGCATCTTAGTCTTGCCGGATGTGCTTGCCAATAGTGGAGGAGTGACGGTATCATGCTTTGAATGGCAGCAGAATCTCGCTGGAGAAAAATGGTCTGAAAAAGATGTTACTTCGAAGCTGCGGAAGAAGATGGTCACTGCGTTCAACAAGATTTGGGAGCTGCATCAGACGAATGATGAGGATTTCAGGACGAACACTTATGTCTTGACCGTGAAGAAGATCATCGAAGCGGAAAGGAAACGGGGGAAAGTGTAAGGTTAGGAAATAGCCTGGCAAACGATATGAGCAGCAACATTTATATTCGCCAGAGAATTTATTCCATCCATGAAAAAGCAGGTGATGTTGGCAGGAGCTGTTTTGCTATTTGTTCTGCTGCCTCTTGTCTTTGCCCAGAACATCTATCAGCAAGATTCTTTAGAATTAGAGCTGGATGTATCAGGCTCTTTTGACTTGGTTTCTCAAAGCAGTTCGGCAGAAGCGAAAGAAGTGACGACAGAACTGTTCTTATCGCCACAGGAAAGCTTTCGGCAAAAGATACTTAGTCTAACTACTGTCGGAGAAGTGAAAGATGACAGAGTGCTGTTTACTTGGAAAAATCCAAGCTTAGCCCGGCAAGAGTATGGGTATACGGCTAAGGTTAAGACACTTAATGAGCAATTAAGCGTCAACAAGAAAGTGTCTTTTCCCCTGAAAACAATAGAAGGTTATGAACAATATACAAGACCGACCGGAAAAATAGATTCTGACCATCCTGCCATTGTAGCTAAAGCCAGAGAATTAGCAGAGGGAGAAGATGATTTGTTTAAAGTGACGTTTAACTTAGCCTATTGGGTATCGGAGAATGTTGATTATGACTTAAATGACCTGACGACAGATGTTGCCCAGAAAGCTAGTTGGGTTTTACAGAATAAGCAGGGTGTTTGCGATGAGATGACTTCTTTGTTTGTCGCGATGGCCCGTTCGTTAGGAATACCCGCAAGGTTTGTCTCAGGGATTTCTTATACTGAAGATAGCGAAGTACTGCAGGCCTTAGGCAAGAACTGGGCCAGTCATGGTTGGGCGGAAGTCTATTTCCCAGATATAGGCTGGGTAAGTTTTGATATCACTTTTGATGAGTATGGCTACATTGATGTAACTCATATCAAATTACGAGAGGGCTTTGACCCTGATGAGCCGGCAACCAAATTCTCTTGGTTGGCGGAACATGTTGATCTGAAGGCCAACAGCCTAGATGTAGATGTACGTGTTCTGGATAAGGGGACATTTCAGCAGGAAAAATTATCGATAAAAGGAGAGTCTCTTGCGGAAAAGATTGATTTTGGGAGTTATAATCTCATCAAGGCAGTTGTGCATAATACGGCTAATACCTATGCGGCAACAACATTAAACCTTGCTGTTCCAAAAGAGATTGAGATCTTAGGTAAGAATAAGAGGAAGCTTCTCCTGACCCCTCAGGAAGTACGTGAAACGTATTGGATCGTTAAAGTTCAGGATGGTCTTGATTCTTCGTATCATTACACATTCCCTGTAGTCATCTATTCAGAGAAAAATGTTACTGCTGAAACGCAGTTTATCGTGCAAAGCGGCGCATCATCGTACACCAAGCAAGAGATTGAGGAGCTGTCTATCGCTGATGAAGAAAAAAGCTATTCCAGCAGCATCAAGTTTGACTGCCAATACGCTCAGAATATCGAGCCGGGAGTTGAATCACCCGTTTCCTGCACGGTGAAAAATCAGGGAGATCAAGATTTAACAAGCCTTCGCTTCTGCTTAGATGATGTCTGTGAGACCATTACCCTTAAGGCAGGAGGAGAAAGCAGCCAGAAGATAACGGTGATAGAACAAGAGCCAGGCTGGCATAATATCGTGGCAAGCGTAGAAAATGCGCAAGTGGAAAAGAAAACTGCCTTATCATTTACCGTCTCCGACGTGCCAAAAGTAGAGTTGCAGATACAACAGCCAGAAGAGATCGCTTTCGGAGAAAATATTCCGCTAGAGATCAGCATTGGCAAGCTTTCTTTTTCTTCTCCAAAGAATGTCGTGGTTATCGTACATGGCCTGGGAGTCGAGCAGCGCTGGCAGATTGATGAGCTCAGCAACAGCCAGGATGTCAAGACCACATTTCCCGGTGATAGGTTAAGCTTCAAGAACACCTTAACCGCTACAACAACATGGCAAGATGCTTCTGGAGAGAGTTATACTGATGAGCAAAAAGTAACGATCAAGGGGCAGGGAAGCAAGCTTTCAGATACTCTCAAAATGGCATTGAACATGGTCTGGACAGTATTTGGCTGATTTCTGATAAGATTTAGATTTTATGGACGAGAAAAATAGGATAGGTAGGCAGTCTAGCTGAGAATTATTATATCACAGGAGCGTTGATAAATAGAATGTTTAACGATGTTTGAAGGATATAGAAATTAAAAAAAAATAAAAAAAAGAAAGCTTATCTCTTTTTCTTTTTAGCTGCTTTCTTCTTGGTTGATTTTCTTTTCGTAGACTTTCTCTTTGTTGCTTTTTTCTTTGCTGCTTTCTTAGCCATCATCACACCTCTTTAGTTGTTGATGGTTGAAAGGAAGATCTTTATCTTTTTAAACCTTGCGGAAATAGAGGGGTATAGAAAGAAAATGAAAAATAACATCACTACAAAAAATGATGGTGAGCATGGAGGAAAATAAAAAAGAGGGGAGAGGTAGAAAAATATTTGTCGAGAAAAAGACCGCTTCGTCGTGTTGATTAAACACAACTTCTAGCTATTTTTCCAATATTTTGCATTTTCATCAGCAACTTTTAAAAACAATTAAGGGTTATATCGACCAATGACAGAAAATAAGGCTATGAAAGCGCAGGCAGCAGCATCAGGATCAGCACACGATGACTTGACTAACGGCGAAAGCCAAAGTAAAGTCTTAAGTGATTCTCTTACCAGATTAGAGGAAGAGAACAAAATTATCCAGAATACGATCAACAAGTTGCAGGAAGAGAGCGCCATGCTTCGTGAACTGTTTGATAAGGCCAGCAATGAGCTGAACAATCTCAAAAAGCCAGCATTATTGGTTTCAGAAGTAATAACCTCTGAAGGGAATCATGCCGTGATCAAGCTGCCGAACGGCAATAAGTTCTATTGTAATGTTTCTAAAGATGCCGGCAATCTGCTGCCGGGAGATTCCGTCTTAGTAGAGCAGAAATCATTGAATGTCATCAAAAAAATAGACCTCTGCACCAATTTTGATGTGGAGAAATACGTCATTATCGAGAAGCCAACGGAGAGCTGGAAAGATATCGGTGGCTTAGAGATAGAAAAGCGAGAGATCCAGGAAGTAATCGAGCTTCCTTTGAAAAAGCCCGGCCTGTTCAAAAAGATAGGAATTCAGCCCCCCAAAGGTGTTCTTCTTTATGGTCCACCTGGAACAGGAAAGACACTGTTAGCGAAAGCTGTGGCTAATTCCACCAAAGCGACGTTTATTGAAGTAGTAGGATCAGAATTAGTCCAGAAATTTATCGGAGAAGGGGCAAAATTAGTGAAAGATATCTTTGATTATGCCAGAAGACATGCTCCGGCTATCGTCTTCATCGACGAGATTGATGCTCTCGCCGCTATGAGGATGGAAACGGGAACTTCCGGAGAGCGTGAAGTGAATAGGACATTTATGCAGCTCTTGGCAGAATTAGACGGCTTTGAGCACCTTGGTGAGGTGAAAGTCATCGCTGCTACAAATAGAGTGGATATCCTTGACCAAGCGATAATAAGGCCTGGGCGCTTGGACAGGTTGATTGAGGTCAATCTACCTGATGAAAAAGGCAGGTTGGACATCATAAAAGTGCATTCCAAAAACATGAATCTGAACGGTGTTAAGCTTCCTGCCTTGGTGCCGGAGATGGAGAACTTTTCAGGAGCAGAGATACGGGCAGTCTGTACGGAAGCAGGCTACTTTGCCATCAGAGAAAACAGAGATTATGTTACTCCAGAAGATTTCTTGATGGCCATCGACAAGATCAGGATCGAAGATGAAGAAGATGAGTCGATGATCTTAGGGTAAATGGGGTAGAGGGTATATTCTGTTATTCTTTTTGCATTGACATTTTAATTTAGAGAGAGTTTAAATAGTTTCTGGAACCCACTCCCCCACTGGACAACTGCGGGTAAAAGTTATAAATATGTTCTTCATTTTAATAATCACTCCTTTAACAAGTATGAAAAGGAGGTGATTAAAAATGAAGCAATCAATTCATAAATATGTTTGCCAAGTGCTTGAGAATAATCCTCAGAAAATATTTACTTCTTCAGAAGTGGTTGAACAATTAAAGAAAGATTACGATGTAACAACTAAGACAGAAATAGTAACGATGATCCTTAATAGGCTTAACAGAAAGAAAATAATCCTTAGAACACCTATCCAGTTAGCTACGGGCTTCCATTATTCTCATTCAAATAGGAAAAAACTGAAAGAAATCTACCGCAACCATTTATTACCTTATGACTTTGAAAATGCAGGTAAGCTATTAGAAAAAATAAAGAGAACCACATTCAGAAAATTAGCCAGGTCACATCAGTTAAAAATTGACAAAGAATCAAGATTTATCAAGAAATACCCCCTAATCAATTTTGACGATCTTGAAATAAAGAAATTTCTTGCTATGATTACCGGATTTTCAATGTGCGATGGACATATTGCGAAAAGTAAAATTAGTTTTTTCTTCAGAAGAGAAGCAGATGCAATATTATTCTCAAAAGACACGAGAAAAATATTCGACAAAGAAGAATTTACAATTAAAAAAGCTAATATAGGTGATTCTTATTTAGCTGAACCTAGAAGAAGTGCAGACGCTGCAAGATTCATTCATAAACTAGGCAGTCCAAAAGGTAATAAAGTTTTCCAGCCATTCTCTGTTCCTAATTGGATATATTATGGACCTGATGAAATCAAGAAAATATTTCTTTCAACTATTATTGGAAATGAAGGTTCTGCTCCTTCTAAGGGGAGATGGAGAATACAATTTGTTCTTTCGAAATGTAAAGAACATGTCCCTAATCTACTTGATTTTCTTAATCAAATTAGGGCTTTGCTCTATCATTTTGAGATCACTACTTCTCCTATCCAGTTGAGAACCCAAAAAGGTAGACAGTTTCATGGAAGGTTTTACATTAAAGGTAAGGAAAATATCCATAAGTTTTATAATGAATTCTGTTTTTTATATGCATCAGAGAAACAAGAAGTCTTGGAGGACTTAATCTCTAAGGATTTAGGTGTGAAAAACGTAATGAAGAGGTGAACACCATAGGCGCAATGCCTGACGGATGTAACTGCTGAACGTTCATAGTACCTTCATATCAAAGCAATACCTGAACCTTCCCGGAGAAAACTGCCCGCATTTCACTTTTCTGAGGATAGTCACAGGATGTCCTAATCCTACGCAGATAGCCTTCACTTTCTTCACTTCCTGAGCAACGTCTTTCTCATCCAAGAAGCGGTATAAGTGAACGAAACCATTTTTCTTCACTCTCGGCAATGCCACATTTAGGAATTCATCGCTGGTTTTTGGTAACGGCAAAAGAACCCGGTCAAATTTCTTCTTAATCTGTGGTAAATGAACACGAACATCACCAGCATAAAGCTCGATCTTATCTTGGAAATTATTAATCTCTATATTGTTGAGGGCATAAGCATGGGCAAATGTATTTAACTCGATCCCATAGATCTTCTTCGCGGGAGAATGTTTAGCTAAAACTAAAGGAAATGGCCCTGCTCCGGAGAACATCACCAGGATCTCCTCTCCAGGCTTGACAAGCTTGGCAACTCTTAACCGTTCGTTTGCTGTCCTTGCAGAAAAATATGTTTTCTCTAGATGAAGCTGGATCTTAACGCCGCTTTCAACATGGATAGTTTCTTTTGTTTTCCTCCCAGCCAGAATTTTTACTTTTCTCGTCCGAAAGACCCCTTCATGCATCTGATCTTTCTTGACAACAGTAGTTACGTGAGGATGAAGCTTCAGATAGGCTTCTGCAATCACTTTTTCCTTATCAACAAACTCTTCCGGCACTTCCAGGATAAGAATATTGCCCACAATCTCCTGGCTGCGAGGAAGGAGCTTCAGCTGTTTTTGGGATAATGTTCCCTGAAGCAAGTCTTCAATCGTCAGCTGTTTTCTCTTGCTGGGGAAATGGACATGAGTAGTAGAAACTACAGCATGGGGAACCTTTGCTTTCTTGTTCAAGGGGAAGAAAAGGTAATCAAATTCTTTCAGAGGGGCAAAATCAGGATGAAGAAGGTTATGCTTGATGAGATACGTTTTCACCGTCTCGGCATCATGAAGTTTTACTTTAGCTGCAAGCATATCTAAAGGGAGGATAAGAATATTTATATAATTTGCTTTTCTTAGGTTTAAACATACATGAGAAAAATCCAGAAGGGTTCTCGGAAAAGGAAAATGCCGCTTGTAGCAAGAATCAGCCTTTTTCTGGGAAAAGTTTTTTTGGTCTATCCTTTCAAAGGTATCTATGCTTTAGGGAAATATCTGTTTTCTGCCATCCGAAAAGGGCATCATACCCTTCAAGAAAGGAAAAAAGTGAAAGCTCTGGAAAAAAGCAGGCCAAAGTTAGCTGCAGAATATGTTCCCTTACAAGAAGTCCGACATAAAAAAGGAAGTATTGATGCTTTCCAACAAAAACTTCTCCACAACAAAAGCACCATAGGGATCATCTTAGGAGCACGAGGTACAGGGAAAACAGCCATAGGCATGCGCTTATTAGAGAATTTTGCAGCCGAAAGCAACAAGTATGTCTATGCTCTAGGGTTTAAGGAAGAAGAGCTTCCTTCCTGGATAAAAGTTATCAAGAATATCGATGAATTAGATAATAATGCTGCCTTGCTGATCGATGAAGGGGGGATTGAATTTTCTTCGAGAAGCAGCATGAGTAAAGCCAATAAAATTCTGTCAGAGATCTTGTTGATAGCTAGGCATAAAGACCTTTCCGTGATGTTTATCGCACAGAATTCAGCGAATCTAGAGATCAATGCCATCCGACAGGCAGATTATCTTATCTTGAAGCCGTCTTCTCTCTTGCAGAAAGATTTTGAAAGGAAGAAGATCAAAGAGATGTATCAGGAAGTAGAGAAGGAGTTTCATGAATTCTCTGAAAAAGAGGGGATTACCTATGTCTATGCAGACAATTATCAGGGCTTTGTCACCAATACCCTACCTAGTTTCTGGAGCGAAAAGGTGAGTAAGGGCTATGGACAGGGGAAGAATGTTGATAAGGAAGAGTAAAGGTATTTTAATACTTCCATGTCCCGCTTAAATATGCAGCTTAAACGCCTTGACAATATTATCAAACGTCAGTCGATGGATCTGCTCTTCATCTAATCCTAAAGAAGGTAAAAATTTCTCTACAAAATCCTTATACAGATATAATGAAGGGTATCCTGATGGGCAGCAGCCATGAAGTTTCTCCCCTACTTGATGAGGAGCATGGTCTGTCTCGATCCAATCTATCTTCCCCTGCTTCAACAATTCTCGTAAGGCAAAAACATCTTCTTTTTTTCGCAAAGGAGGATTCATCTTATACAATAATCCTTGAGGAAGATTCATCTGCTCTTCATCCCAAAGAAGGTGATGAGGAGTGATGCCACAAGTTATGGAAAACGGTATGGTAAACTGGTTAGAATTCTCTCTATTATCTCCATTAAGAGCATTCTTCATCTGATATACTAATTCCACCGCTTCAGGTGTAGAGATATGACATATATGCAGAACACCTTGAAAACCTTCTTCCTGAGCAAAGCGCAGCTGGTCTTTCAACGATTCTATCTCCGCTATCTTTGGTCGGGAATGAGCATGAGAAATGGGATGATGAGCGTTAAAAGTATCGGTCATGCAAGATTCTTTTTCACAATGGACTGCTAAAACTCCTTGATAGCGCTCCTCTGCCAGTGTTCTGTAAACGAGCCTTTGATCTTTTTCTTCAATGATGGCTAAATTTCCCGTTGATCGCCCGGCATACATTTTTATTCCGATAACGTGAGGATGCTCTTTGACTAAACGAACCGCTTCACGAAGTTGTGAATGATCTGATGTCGCTCCCAAATACATAAAATACCGATGTTTCTCTGTTTCAGGAACAAAGGTTAATCGCCGTAGAACATCCGTTTCTCTCAAGAGAGGTTTAGCCGTATTGGGCATGTCAAAGACATAATCTACACCCTGCTCTTTTGCCAACTGCAAGCCATGGGCGATCGTTTCCTTATGCCTTTGCTCTTCGTCACGAAAATGGACATGAGGGTCAATTCTTCTTTTAGGCGAAGGTAAGGCTTGAGCGATATCATCCAGGATTTCCATGGCCGCTTGCTGTTGATCATTAGCGTTCGTAATGGCTCTTCCGATAACTAACAGTGATGATCCCAGAGCGATCGCTTTTCCTGGTGTTAGCACACGCTGCTGGTCGTTTCCTGCTAAAGACGTTATACCTCGAATTCCAGGAGTGACGATAAACATATCTTTGGGAAGCTTCTCTCCCATCTCTGCAAGATCTGCTGCTGAACAGACGATACCATCACATCCTGCTTCTTTTGCCAAACGAGCAAGATGAAAGACCTGGTCTTGGACTCTTCCGGGAATATGAAGCTCTTGATTCATCTTCTCTTCTGTCAGGCTTGTTAACACAGTAACAGCAACAATATTAGGGCATGATTTCCCTGGAAGTGTTCCTTCCTTAGCCCCTTGCACTGCTGCTTCTATCATCTCTTTCCCCCCAGAAGCATGAACGGTGATGATAGACACTCCTAATTCCGCTGCAGCCTTACAGGCTAGCCTTATTGTTGTAGGGATGTCATGATATTTGAGATCTAAAAAGACGTCACCATATTTCTTCGCCAATCGAACTGCTTCTGGCCCGAAACGAGTAAACAATTCCTTGCCTATCTTGAACATGCCGACATATGGTAATAATTCTTCGATTCGCTGCTGGACGTCTTCAAGAGTATAAAGATCATCTAACGGTAGACATATCTTTTTTCTTGCTTCCTGCTGTTTTGCGGTAAGTGATATGGTGAGCGATGTTTTGTTCTTGCTGTATTTTTGCCGATCAAAGCTTATTTTCCGTATTCCATACTGCTCAAATTCCTTTTCGATGTGCAAGATAACTTCTGGAGAAGGCTTCAGTTCTCTGACCACGTCCGGGAGAAGATCAAGAGCATTGCTTAAGGCATAGTATTGCACTCCTAAATGATGAAGCGCATCAGCAATCGTTGTATGGTCATCTCTTTTGACGTTTCTATTGGTCAGATTGAGCGCGGCAATGACATTGATTCCCGCTGCTTGAAGCTGCTGTACTGATTTGAGAAGCGATTCTCCGGTAGTTGTAGTATCTTCCAAAACGATGACTTTTCCCTGAGGCATACCCACAAAATATTTGTCTTGAGGTGCCCCATGCTCTTTTGGCTTGGCTCTGCCCATGGGGAGAACGACGTTTTTCTGTGGAGGATAAGCCCCTTCAACGATACTAGACTTTGCCCAAAGATACTGAGTAATTATCCCTAACTTCGTAGCGCCTTCTGGAACACCATAAAAACAGTCTGGCTGGAAGCCTTTGTCTTTGGTGAATTCAATAACTAATTGAGCTACTTTTTCGAGATGGTACGGATTATTGAAGACGTTACGCCAATTCACGTACCAATGGCTTTTTCTTCCTGAAACTAAGGTTATCGGCTGCTCAAAAATGCCGATGATGTGATGAGAAAGGACAAAATGATTGAATTCCTGCTGGTTAAAAAGTCCCATACGATAAAGCCATAGAAGAGCTTATAAAAACATTTCTTGCTTTGATACTACATGTTTTTATACTATATGTTTAGAGGAACAGGGATAAATGTTTGGAGGAATAGAGATTACAGCTTTCGAATGATGCCTTTATCCGCGTCTACTTCCACCAAATCTCCTTCCTTAAAAATTCTACTGCCCACTTTCGTTCCAACGATGCAGGGCTTCTTCAATTCTCTGGCGATTATCGCAGCATGACAAAGTATTCCTCCTTCATCAGCTACTACTGCTCTCGCTCTGGCTAGGAGAGGAGTCTGGTTGACTGTTGTCATGGACGTGACGATGATAGCGTCAGAAGGTAGGGGAGATGATCGTGGAAAAAGAGCAACAGTACCGGTAACCTTTCCTGGATAAATGCTCATTCCTTGAAGCTCCTTTGTGTTCTGGCTAAATGTTGGCAGCAATAGGCGAGAACTTTCTGCAACAGTCATCCTATCCGTTGAGAGATGTTCCTTGTTCCCATCCTCCACATATATGTAAATACACCCGTTTTCCCGTTCTGATAGATTTTCTGGAATAGTTTTATTGTTAAGAAAATCGCCCATTTCGCCAAACGTGAGATAGCTTAATATTTTTCCTTGTGGATACTGTTCAAGTTGTTTAACAATGGCTGCATCAACGATAGGATACATCCCTCCCAATTCATTCCTGAAGTAGCCAATTTTCTCTAACTGCTCTTCTGTCAGGAGATCGTGAGATGTCTCCTTTACGTATCTATTCAAAGCATTATAAATTCCGATGATGCTAAAATAATAGGGATAGAAGGAGAGGATGTTCTTTAATCGAGAATGATGATGGAGCATCTCCGGGTTATTGTTCTCTTGAAGATACTTCTCTGTCAATGGAAAAATATCCTTGTTTAACTTTTCGGGAAACTTTTCTAAGAACAATTTTACCTTTGCCGCAACAACCAAATCATTGACGATACTAAGCGTTTGATTCCCCTCGATCATCGCCCCTAAAACTTCATAGGAAAAGCCAAGATGCTGATGAAGCTCTTGAGTATATCCTCTTGTAACAGAAGTCATGGAAAAGAACGACATGGTTCGCCGAGGACCTGCATGCAATCCATGTTGCTTCAAGAGATCAATCATATCTTTATTGACCATGGTTTAATGATGGCAAGTAGGATGTTATAATAACTATCTTTCTATTGGACATCCATGATATTAGTTACTACGGTATATCCCTGACCTGCTTCTGCTGTTCCTTTTGAATCAAATAAGAAAACGCGCTGGAAGACAGTTGCATCTCTCGCTGCCACAACTCGGGCAGGAGTATCATCAACATACGTCTTACAGGGAAGACCGAGCATGGCAGCCAAAGAGCGATAGACTCCTGCATCTTCTTTTGCTAGAGATTGCAATCCTGAAAATCGAAGAACTTCTTCTAAAGAGACAAACTGATCAATCTTATTTCCAATACCTAATTCTGCTGCTTGTCGAGCTAACGGTTCTGGAGAGACGGTAGAAAGAACAACGCGCAGATAGCCTTCTTCCCCATCACGCTCTAATCGTTCAACTACTTGAGGAAATAAAGAAACAGGATATACACCTCGTTGAGAAGCATCTTCAAAAACTGCTCTCATCTCTGGAGTTGCTGCGCGCTTAGAGTCTGTATCCCCATCATAGAACTGAGCAACTAAATCTTTGTGTTCTGACTGCTCTCTAATCCAGCGACGAAAACCATCGATAGTCACGAGAGTTCCATTCCAATCATAAGCCTTAACTTCAGACATAGAACCTACTTACGAGGAGTAATTTAAAAATGTTTCTGGACTACTTTAAGGGCTTTATAGTTTGCTTATTTTCTTAACAATCCCCTTATCAGCATCAACTTCAACAAGATCCCCCTCTTTCAACAATGAAGTAGCTTTCTCCATCCCAACAATACAGGGTTTCTGCATCTCTCTGGCAACGATAGCTGCATGAGATAAAACTCCACCTTTATCGGTGATGATGGCAGCTGCTTTTTTCATGAGGGGAATAAAATCAGGAGTTGTCATGGAACAGACTAAAATATCTCCCTCCAAAAAATCTTCAGAACAAGATTTAACAATCCTCACTTTCCCCTGCGCTTTTCCCGGTGAAGCAGAGATACCAACAAGATTATGATCAGAGGAAGCTGATGGAACCTTGAAATCATGCTTAAAGTCCTTATACATCTTATCTAAGATCCGGTTATAATCGACGAACCACAAACCAAAATCAAGAGTGAATACGGTTTCAAAATAACCGCAGAGATATGGTCCGGCAAATGTTGCCTGCAGTTCCTGAGAGAGCTGCTGGCGTAAATAGATATCGTCAACTTTCAATTTCTTCAAAATACCTTTCATATGGATCAAGGCATCTGCATCCGAAATATTCCATGACGTGAAATCATAGGAAAACAGCATAGGCTTCTCCCCATCATAAAAGCCTTGAGTCAGCTGATAATGGCCACCGCGGATGATTTCTCCAAACACGCCATTAGGAGTGACCACAAAAATGGTTGACCATTCTGTCTTTTCCGTGTGAGGCATGAATTCTGCACGATAGTTCTCTGGATTAATTGTCTGCTCCTTAAACCAAGCAAGAGCTTGAGCTATGGTATGCCCTCGGAAGCGTAATTTTGGCAGATCATCTTCCTTAGGGATCAAGCGCAGCGCACAAAGTTCTGATGCCCGCTTGGCGACAAAACTATGTAACCGAGAAGTTTCTTGTGCCAGTTCGACTGCCTCAAATTTTACTGGCTCATCAAAAGGAATGTTCAGATAACGCTGCAGCACCCGCAAACGTTCCCGTTTTTCATTGTCTTCCCGGCGCATCTCTTTCGTAAGATGATGGTCAATCTTTTCAAACCATTCCGTGAAAGAGATCTGTGTCCTCATATTCTTCTGATAAAATGATTTTTCGTCCATCTTAAAAGAAATTCCCCAGCCCCTTTTGAGCTAATTTTTTCTGCTCTTGCTTCAATGCAGCCAACTTGCTTTTCACTCGCTCTTCACTAAAGTCATGTTTGACAACTAACAGATCGATAATCTCTTTCTCTTGAATCTGTTTCCATTGCAGAGTATAATCATCAGTTACTGGAATCTGAGTAATGATAGAAAAAATATCTTTCCAATCTAAATCGGGATAATGCTTTTTCCATTCGACTTTATCAAACACTTCATCTGTAGGAACTTCTTTCACTAAGGCTAACGCTTTTTTAGGCCCAATGCCCTTAATTCCTCCAGGATTATAGTCTGTTCCTACCAAAATGGCGATGACGATTAGTTTATCTAACGTCAAGCCCAGCTCTGCCAAGACTTCTTTCAGAGAGATCAATTCTGGATGTACGGTGGTGAAGGCCATCTTTCCTGCCCTCTTCCTCTTTCCGGCGATAGAAAGATTTCTCACCAATAAAGGAGCAGAAAAGATAAGATTGTCATAATCCTGGCTTATTACAGCATAAGCATCGCCTTTCTTGACCATATACGCTGCCTGAGCTTCTCCTTCGGAAGGAGCCTGCACGATAGGTAATCCTAGAGCACGAATGACATTCTTGGCATCATCTATCATCTTCTTATCTAAAACTGCCGTCCGGGAAGCGAACTTTTTCATATCTTCCTTATTCCCCGCTTCTTCCGCTTCTTGGAATTTTAATGCCGCTTCTTTCTTGATGGCAGAACGCTTCTCCCAGGTCTTCCGTTTTATCTCGGGAGCTTTCCCGTCAAAGACAAACACGAACTTTAAGCCTTCTTCCATCAGCGAAGTAACTCGGTTAAACAAGCCGATAAGATGAGAAGTGACATTGCCGTGAGAATCTAATAAGGCAGAGCCGTCTTGCGCCCGAATAGTGGTAAGGAATTGGTAGAGCATGTTCATGGCATCAACCGCCAAGACCTTGTCCTTCAGATCCTTGATAGTGATCTCTTTCCTAACAACCAGTTCTTTAAATTGCAGGCCCATGTTCCACCTTCCTCACCGTAATATTCTCAAATGCTCCCGATTCGACCATCTCTTGCGCCTTTTTATTGATGTCTGTTGAATATAAAAATAACAGAGGCAGCTTTTTCATCTGCGCTTCCATATAGGCAGCAGAAAGGTCTTTCTCATCACATCTCCCTTTATTTTTTGCCTTGCAGAAATACTTCATCTTCCCCACTGCCGTAGGAACTTCCAAGATAAAATTCAGCTCGGCATTCTTGCGCATCGTCTCTTTCTGCTCTACCTTGATCCTTAATCCTGAAAAGAAGCGCTCAAGCAAGGGCACAAAAGGATCATCACCTTCAGATTTCTTCTTTGGTTTGACGTCTGCTTTCTTTACAACATGCTTTTTTGAATCATGCTTCTGGTGTTCACTGGCAGGCTGGTGGTCCGTCTTCTCCTCAGGAAGAAAATGATCGGAAAGGATGGGACTGGAGAAAAGAGTCTTTTGTCCAGATGACTCTGCCAGAAGATTGTTCCTATCATCTCCCGGAGAAGATCGTCCAAGAACTGCTGATGGCGAGGAGATGCTGTCTTGAGCAGGAGGTATGGTCATCAGCCCGGTCTGCTGTCGTAATGCTATCGGAAGTTCAGGAGAAACAGGTTTTTGCTCTTGGACTTTTTGTGTTTCTGCCTCACCATTTTTTCCGTTCAATAATCCTGCTATCCGTTTATTGGCTTCTTCATCGGAAAGGAGATGCCATTTCCAAAATAATTCTGTCTGATCAAGATAATTTACTTGCAGTGGAATAGCAAAATCTTTCAATGATCTTAAGGCAACTCTCGTCAATAGATCATGCTCCATCTCCCGCAGCATCCCTCTTTCTTTGATGATGTCCAGAACCATCATATCTTTAGGATTGATGTTGCCGGCAGCAAAGGGGTAGAGCTGCTCTTCTTGGCCAGGCAGGTAATATAATGGTGATCCGCCAACTTTCAGCTTAGATATCTTTACTTTTCCCCGAGAAGCAAGGTCAGAAAGGTGAGCAGAAGCGATTATGATCTCTGTACCAATATGCTTCGCCACTTTTGTCGGCAAAGTAGGACCAGTAACCTTCAGAAAACTTAATATCCTATCTTCGTCCTGCATAGATTGCATGGAGCAAGAATATTTATAAGATTTATGGGAGTAGAGTTCACACTAGAAATTGCCTCGAAACTGGAATTGAACTGCTCCATCAGAGCTTAAGCCAAACTCCAGCCAATTGGAATGTTTTTCAGCATCAAGATCATATCTTATTAATCCAGTAACCTTCAACTGTTCACTAAGCGTATAAACAATTTCAGGACCAGCCCGTATCCTTTCATTGCCAACGCTAGCAGTCAAGCCAAAATGATGTTGAGGAGTATGAACATCATGCCCATGTGCAGGGATAGTTATAGCATAATGGGGATCTGCTAAAAATATTCCGTCTTCATCTAAAAATATTGTTGCTTGAGCTACTCCTACAGCAGTCCCTTGTTTTCCATCTCCTGAAAGAGAATAACCTACAACAGGAAGAGCTTTGACACGAGAAAGCTGTTCCACAAGATAACCAAATCCAATAAATTCACCAGTAATACTACTGCTATCACTGTTCACAGCGCCAACGGCAAATAGATCGTCGCCGAAATATTTTCCTGCTAGAGTATGCTCTAATCCTTTTCCTGAAGCTGTTGCCGTGTAATGGACTTGAGCAGCGCTTGGCCCTCTGCAGCCATCGTAGAAATCTGCTTTTGCAGGCTTAGGCACAGCAGTTAAAGCTAGTAAGGCTAACCCGCCCAACATGTTCCTTAATTTTTTAGTTAACATTTTCTTCCCCAGATAGTACTATCCCCTGAGCTACGAACAATAACTAATTCTATCCCTTGTCCTCGGCAATCTTCTTGAACCAGGAGTCCATCTATTTCATCAACTAATTTCTCTGTTGTCATGGTAGCGAGCCCTCGTTTATGCCGAAGATATTGATCTAGATGCATAGCTACCGATTCCATCAGTCCATGATAAATTCTTAAAGGAACAATCCCCTGCCGAGCAAAAAAGTCTCTCATCTCTTTTCCTTGCAATGGACCTTGCCAAAATGCTGAAAGACCCATCACCTCAGGAACATAAGACACTCTAGGAGAAACTAAGAAAACATTTGATTGATAGATCCTGTTTTCATCCTTAGCAGCAAAATCAGGCTTAAGATGCTCAAATGTGTACAACAATGGTTTCATGTTTTTTATCTCCTTAACTCTTCATCGAATATTACTTAGAAGTAGTTAAAGCATAGATCATATAAACTATTGTGGTGGTAAATACCACCCAAATAAGAAAACCTTTTAAGGATGATAAACATGATGAATGGTAGAAGAAAAATATTAGCAATAATAATGATAAGTTTTATAAATAAAGATATATGCAAGACTATATATGGAAGAGAATCTATTAAAAAAGGTTATGGAGAATAGAGAGCTATTTGTGCCTTCCTTATTTACCGATAGGCAGGTGGCCATCATAGAAAAATACTTGAACCACCATCACTTGGATACTACTGAAAAGGTTTACTTCTATTCTATAATAAAAAAGAAAATGGACGCTTTAAGGACGTTAAAAGATGAATTTTATATTACTGGAGAGGGTATGATCCCGGAAAGAGTAGAGAAAGCCAAAGAGATTCTTAAAGGAATGAATAGAAAAGCTTTCATCTCTGGCTCATTTTTATACAAGAAGGAATATAATGACATTGATATTTATGTTTTGAATAAGCAAAGAAAGAGCTACCGGAGAGAAGATAAGCATTTCACCTTCATAACAGAAAAGGATTTACGTCAGCCTATTTTTGTATCAGTAGCAAAATATTCTGTAGCTACCTTTAGTCCAGTAACAAATCCTTCTTTTCGGCGCAATACTTTTGGTGAGATCATGTTTATTTATCAATGGGTGATAAACCAAATCTTAGATAACGAAGACCAGAAAGAATTAAGGGATCTACTATTTGAATATTGGTTGCAAGGAAAGAGATATGTTTTGGATGCCCGTAGTTTAGATTCAAAAGTTCAGGAAATAAAAAGCCTGCCCAAAGATAAAAGGATTGAAGAAACAAATAAGCTAACGAAAGCCTTATTGTTAGCATCATTTTCAAGAACGTACACGTATGTTTCCATCTCTAAATTTATGAATTCAATAAAAGAGATGGCCAAAGAATACAAAGCAGACAATATCCCTATCTTCCTAGATTTTGCCAGCGAGGTAAAAGATGAATGCCGAAGAGCTCAAGCATAAAATACAGGATATTTTTGGTAAACAAGTTCTTTTTAATAGCGAATTTGACTATTATGCTGAGGCCATCAAGAATATAGAAGATAACCTGCTTTTGTGGTGTCGGTTGATCAAGGAAAGAAAAATTAAACCGATTTCAAAGTCCATCTTAGGAAGTAAAGTTGTCTTTATTAAGAAAATGGGGTCTTCAAATAGGTGTATTATTATCAAATTAAGAAATGATGGGGTTCAGGAAGTCCATTTAGGGAATCACGATTATTATAACCAGTTAACGAAAGAGCTAGGGCTCAAACAGAGCTCAAAAACATATTAAAAATGCACGAAAAATTGTTAAGAGAAGTTGGACTAAGCCAGAATGAGGCAAGAGTTTACGAAGCTTTATTGCAACTAGGAGAAACATCGGTGCAAACGGTTTCTTTGAAAGCAAAAGTCCATCGGCGAAATGTCTATGATTCTTTAGCTAAATTACAGGAAAAAGGTTTAGTAGCAGAGGTTTTTATCAAGGGAGAAAAGCGATTCAGGGCGCAGAATCCCAGCCGGCTCCTCGCTTTATTAAAAGAGAAAGAAGAGATCATCAATAAAGAGCTTCCCCAGATGCAGGCGAAGTATGAAGCTCTGGAAGAAAAAGAAGAAGCTCATGTGTATAAGGGGATAGAAGGCGTTAAAAATTATCTAAACGATATCTTAAAGACGAGAGAGACAGTGTACTTCATCGGAGCAAAAGGGATGTGGCTCGATCCCCGGCTGAAGCACTTTTTGCCTCATTTCGAGAGAGAAAGAAAACGCTTAGGAATAACGTATAAGCATATCTTTGATTATGAAGTCAAGGAAAAATTGCCAGAAATTCTTAAGGTGGTAGGGAAGCCCTACAAATTCCTGCCAAAAGAATATTCCTCGCTCATGATGATCGATATCTTTGGGGATTATGTGACGACTTTCATCAGCAGCGGCAAGCCGGGTCTTCTTCCAGAAGAGCCCATTCAATTTGTGATGAAGTCTCGACGATTAGCTGAGGGATACAGAAAGCTCTTTCAGTTCTTGTGGGACTTCTGTCCGGAGGAGTAACTTTACCGGAAAGTTTGTACAAAACCATTTGGCAACAAAAAAAAGAAACATTTTTAAATAGAAAAGATATTCCTTCTGTCGCACTGACGCAGGTCAGGAAGGTGAAAGTGTATCGCAACCTACAACAACAAACTGGTGAAAATCCAGCACAGAATTTATCTTATTTAGCTACTCCTAGTTCTCTTGACCGGTTAGTTTATCAGCACTCAACTGCTCAACCTTTATCCTACGAAAAGACCTTTCAAGATGCAGCGTCACAAGGCAACGCTGCTTTGTTTCCCAGGCAAGATTATTCTTTAACAGTGAGGCCGGAAGAAGTACAATCTATCGATTATTCTGTAGCAGGAGCTGACGAGTATGACTTTGATGCATTAATGCTTGAGACGAGAAGCATCTTAACAAAAGAAAACCATCTCAATGAAGTAGGGGAAGTAGAAGCAGGGTATAGAATCCTTGATCCCCAGGAATTAGAAGAGACAGTAACAACAACGTATCTGGGCGATGACCACTTGGAAGCTTTAGCTAGTTCTGTTTTCCAGTATCAAGGTCTTGATGATGAAGAAGATACCTTAGCTCCGCAGCCTTATACGCTTCACATCATTGATGAAGCCAACTATTTCTTTCCAGAACTAGACGTAGCAGCTAATGATAACGTCGAGCTGGATGATGACACTGCTGATAAGGATGAAGAATCGGAAGGTAATGACCAGCAAGATAAGCAAAAGAGAGCGGCTTAAGAAATAACTGCTTAAGGTCCGTATTTAGTTCTATAAAGAAAAATAGTGACAGGTCGTAAAATCCAGCCTGACTTTAAGTGTAAAGAGATGATTTAGTTTTTATTTTAGGTAGAAAGTCAGGCAACTAACCTTATCTTACGAGGCTCTTTATGGATTTTACCTCTTGACCTAGTCACTATTTTAATAGAACTAAATACATATTGCCTAAGGTCTTGTCCAGCGGCACTCATAATAGGTAACATCGCCTTCATCATCGACAATAGCCAACAATAAGCGCTTCTTGGTCGAATGTGCTACCCTGTTTTTACTGCTGTATTCCTGCCAAGTAAACACGGAAGCTTCATGAACCGGAAAGACGATCCATTTGGCGTGATCTTCCCCTGGCTTTACACCACGGTCATAGACCCTAAAATCTGCACCGAATTTGAGAGCAGTCTTAATGATATATCCTCTGTTCCGCATGTCTTTGAAGACGCAATAGCGGATCCAGAAATTTGGCTCGACGTGCCTGGCTTTTTTCAGATAAGCTTCAAATGATAGTTTGCGTCCGTTTTCACTTTTTACGTCCAAGCGCCCTTTTTCAATCAGATAGAGCGCTTCTAACAACGATAATTCCACTTTTCCACTGGCATCTAAAGCGCCGAATCTTGACTGGTTATAGAACTCCCTAGCATCGTCAGAAGATTCAGTAATTACTCTCGTGTCAGCCATCAAGCCGTTAACTACCGCTTTCTTGACGTTCTTGTCAGCTTCTTCAACTGGTTCAGGCTCTGCATCTTTAAGAAGAGTCTTCTGAACGATTTTTTTTGCCATAAACCTCTCTTACGAAGAAGGTTTTTAAAGGTTTGTGTTAAAATTTTTTGTCCTAGATGAGTGGGGTATGCAGCATCAATGACTATTTCCCTCATAAGAACAAGTGAAGCACATTCCAAGATGTATTCTAAATAAAAAAGTTTAAATAGAAACACATTTTAATAATTTTAAGAGAATTTATTTTTCCATTTTTAGTGTTTAAGGATCAGTTTTGTCAAAATAGGCAGGGACCACTAGTCAGAGACCGGTGGAATTTCATGGTTTAAAAAGAGGTGAGGTATACAATATGGTTCATCAGTGGGAGAAAGGGATTTATGAAGTAGTAGCAGGAACAGCAGGCGTAGCCATCAATAACGTTCCTGTCGTAGATTCACGAGGGATAGATCCTTTTGCCGTCTTCGCCTACTTAGAAGTTATGCGAGAAGCCTTAGCTATCACTTCAAGAAGAATTATAGAAAAAACAACAAGATATTTAGGACCAGGATATCGGCCGATTGCAGCCTTGACACAGGATCTTTATTCCTTAGGATTTTATAAAAATCTTCTATCTAGGGGGATGAGAGTGATGGAAGACATAGGAGAAGGTCTGGAAAATAAAGTACTGAAGCTCTCTACAAAAGAATCTAATACCTCTCACCATTAAAGCGCCATACCCCTGAGGATAGCAAGAGAGCATGGGTTGATGACAGATAGGTGAAAAAAAAGATAAAAAAAATCCAGCTTATCTTCTTTTTTTCTTGGCTGGTTTCTTTGCAAATGTCTTCTTTACTACTTTTCCCTTCATTACTTTTCGTTTTACCATCTATCCCACCTCTTTTTTACGTAACCTACTGGTTTTATGAATTTTATTCGGTAGGTGTTGTCTCTTCCTTTGGACCATCTTCAGGAGGAGCGTCACTCTCAACTTTTTGTTCACTTTGTTGTGATTCTTCCGACGGTGAAGAACAGAGATGCTCAGTATCATCTGGATATTCTACACCACATTTTTCACATTTTGCCATATTTTCTTGCCTCCATTATTTTTTGAATATTAAGTTGTTTTTGAATATCCAGTGATTATTCCAAGAGGGAACATTCACCGCAAACCATCAACAATAATCCTATTATTTTCACGAGGAGAAACAATCCTCTACTGAAAGTCATGGCAAATAGTATATTAACGCTCCTTGATGAAAACAACAGATACAAGAATTATTTTTGCGGAATCAGAAAAATACTTAAAAGAATTTACTTTCCTTAATATATGGAACGTAAAAAAAATAAAAATATGGATAAAAAAGATTGTTTAATTCTGCGGATGCTAGATGCCGATGTTCGAATGCCTATCGCGACGGTGGCACAAGGCTTAAAATTGACGGAAAATGCGATTCGTTACAGGATAGAGCGATTAAAAGCTAAAGGATATCTTAAAGGATATTCCCTAAAGCTGTCACCATCACACTTTGGAAAAAATACCCAAGTAGTGTTTTCTGTTAATGTAAAACCAGAATCACTAGCTTCATCACTCAAGAAACTAGCCCATTATAATGAATTTACAAAAGTGTACCGCTCATCTGGAAAATATTCCATAATCTGCATCGGATTTTTTAACAATAATGAGCATCTAGAAGAATTCTTAAATAAAAAAATGCTGGTCGAAATACCGGTAACAGACTGGGCGGAATATATCATCTTAAAGAGATATAAGAATGATGAGTTTAACATCAAGATGATATGATCCAGGAGATATCACATCCTTAAATGATATGTTCATCACCGCAAGCTCTTCCGCAGCTCCTGTATCGACTTCCGAGGATGATCACTCTTCGTCACATAGCTTCCCGAGACAAAATAATCTGCTCCAGCTCTTTTTGCCAGGGCAATTGTCTCAGGATTGATGCCGCCATCAACGATGACCGGGAGATAAGGATTCTGCTTCTTGATCTCCCTTACTTTCTGCAGCTCGCTCTTCAGGAAAGGAGCGCCATAATAACCGGGATGCACGGTAAGAACAAGGATATAATCTATTTTTGAGAGGTATTTCGCAACAGAAGAAACTGGAGTTTCCGGTTTTATGGCAAACGCTACGTTGTCTCCTCTCTTCTTCAGCCAGGCGATGAATTTCTGGGGATGAGAGATCGTTTCCCATTGAGAGATGCAGAGAGATACTTTTTGGCCATGCTGGGTGATCCATCGTTGAGGATTTTTTATCATCAAATGAGCGGTATAATGGAATGTTGGATCGAGCCTGATGTTGAAATGGTTATATTTTGTAGGGACATACTTACCATCGGAAACATCAAGATGCAATGTTGTTGATGTGCCTTTCAGTTTCTGGAGTAAAACATCCAGCTCTTTTTGGTCTGAAGCCATAACTGAAGGCCATATATTTGATCGCATTTTGCTGCTGATAGTTTTTCTGTTGATATCTATTTTACTTTTTATTGTGGTGTTTATCGTTGTTCTCATCGTTCCAGCTTCCTGACTTTAGACAATCTACGAAGATGTCTTGCTGCTCCTGAAAAAGGAGTTTTAAGAAACAGCATAACAATCGCTTTTGCTTCTTTTTCTGAGATATAATTTGCAGGAAGGCACAACACATTAGCATGATCATCTGCTCTTGTCGAAGCAACCATTTCCTTGGAGAAGCCCGTTACTCCTTGTATTCCTTTCACCTTATTCACGGCAATACAGACACCCTGGCCATTCTTGCACAAGACTATTCCAAGACTGTTGGTATCACGAGCAACGCTCTTTGCCAAGGGGATAGCATAGTCCGGATAATCATCCGCAGGGTCATAAGAAAATGGGCCGAGATCTTTGAGGTAATATTTTTTATTCTTTTTCAAAAAGGAAATGATCTTCCTCTTTAATTCAAAGCCACCATGATCTGATGCAAGATAAACTCTCAAGATTGTGCTTCTCTGTTTCTTTACTTTTTTTAGCATTTTCCATCACTTCCTAACATCTTTATCCTCCGCTCAACTACCGATTGAATCAAGTTTCTGGCAGGAGCAAGGATATGTCTCGGATCAAAATCACGAGGCGCTTCTTGCAGCGCTTTCCTCACTCCAGCATCAAAAGCCAGCCGTAGATCCGTATCGGTATTTACTTTATTGATCCCTGCCCAGACCGCTTTTCTGATCTGAGTATCGGGAACACCTTCTACTTCGGGAAGATTAGCACCATAACGCTCGGCCATAGCTACAATATCTTTTGGCACACCAGAAGCGCCATGCAGAACGAGAGGTATCTTTGTTCTTTCCTTGATCTGGCGAAGAGCATCAAGATGAAGCTGAACTTTTCCTTTGAATTTATATGCCCCATGTGATGTACCTATGGCAACGGCAAGAAAATCACAGGCAGTCGTATCGACAAATTCTTTCGCCTGGTTAGGATCAGTGTAGAGGATCTTTCTGGAAGAGATAGTATCTTCCATTCCTCCGATGGTGCCTAATTCTGCTTCGATAGAAACTCCCTTTCGATGAGCTAGTGCCACTATGTTCTTTGTCAGACGGACATTCTGGGCAAAAGGGAGATGAGACCCATCGACCATGACGGAAGAATAGCCTTTCCTTATTGCTTTCTTGATCAGATCAACATTTCTCCCATGATCCAGATGCAAGGCAATGGGGATGTTTACCAGAGATGAAGCGGTTGCTGCCAGATCATATAAAAAATTCATGCCAGCATATTCTATAGCGCCTTCTGACGTTGCCAGGATCAATGGTGCTTTTAATTTTACTCCTGCCTGGACGACGCCTTGGACGATCTCCATATTATTGATGTTGAAATGACCAACAGCATAATGTCCTTTGTTCGCTTTGTTAAGCAATATTCTGGTGTCAGCGAGCATTTATTTCCCACTCCTTGATTTCTTAGATATCATGGATTTCATAATTCTCATCGCCTGTGCTTCTGTCAATAGGCCATTCTTTGTTCCCACATACTTGATGACGCTGGCAGCGTTGATATAGCCAAGATGCAGCGCATCGGCC
>Ga0209541_10001984_pt1 | contig 39578 bp, 42 predicted proteins | sample RifCSPlowO2_01_FD_184027 | JGI IMG/M metagenome (GOLD analysis project Ga0209541, IMG submission 184027) | Groundwater microbial communities from Rifle, Colorado - Rifle CSP2_plank lowO2_0.1 (SPAdes) (version 2) | ecosystem: Environmental > Aquatic > Deep subsurface > Groundwater | place...
CGGGAATCCGTAGGCGACCAAGATAAGCGTCATGAGCACCTCAAAGATGCCAATGCCACCCGGGATGAATGCGAGCATTGAGACGAACTTGGTGAGCGTGAAGGTGACAAATGCCGCGGCAAAGGGTATTTGCAGGCCGAGCGCGCGTGCGGCGATGTAGAACGTGAGTACGTTCATGAACAGATACATTCCCTGCCACAACCACGCATACAAGAAGTGTCTTCCGCCCCTGCGCAATTCGGGAATATTGAGATTTGCCTTGAATTGGGAAACGACAAGCGAGACATGTCCCGAATGGCGATCGAGACGTTCGTGGCTGACGATGCGGTCGAAGCCGGTTTTTTCAAAGAGCAAATGGAGTTTTTCGGTGATCCATTCGAGCGGTTTGCTTTCGCGCTTGCGCTGAAGCGTAAGGAATATCGATATGAATAAAACAGCGATCGCGGCAAATGCGCCAACCAAGATCAACAGCCGCGGATGCCGATGGAACATCCCTTGTTCCGCCATGGTGATAATCGCGACAATAAAGAATACGCCGAATGCCATATACAGAGTCGCCATTTCCAAAATGGCGCGGCCGATCCCTTCCGTTACGGCCATGCCATACCGACGCATATAGTAGATGAAAAATGCTTGGCCGGAGATGTTGGCTGATGGAAGAGCCTGATTGATAAACTGAACGACGATGACCATCGGAAAAAGCTCATGCGATGGGACCGTGCGGCCCTTCACAAGGAGGAGCTCCCGATAGTTTAGCGACCAAAAGTGATACGATAGCCACTGGGTAACAATAATTCCGACGATCCAGTAGGGATTTGCGCTTGTGAAAAATGTCTTTGCAAGCTTCAGTTCATCAAGTTTGAGATGAATAACAAACAATACTGCCAGTGTGGCAATATAGAAAACAATTCGCGCCGGCGTAACACGCAGCTTCTTGAACACGTATGACGACGCGGACGATGTGCCATTGGAGGGTTCCATGATTCAGCCTTGCGGTGTTGGCGTGCCGATGAGTTCTACAATGGCAAGTTCAAGCGGCAAGGATGGTATCGGTGCCGACGATAGCTCTGTACGCGCTTTCATAAAGGCGCTTGCAACGCGGGCAAGCTGATGGGGATTGTCTGTTGTTTTGGATTGCAGCGGCGCTTGAATAGCGGCGACCAACCGGTGACGCACGTACTCGATGAATTGCTTGGCGAAGTATCCTAGATCTATCCCCTCTTCATGTACGGCAGTGAGCGTCGCAAGCGCGGCCGGTGCATCCTTCCGATCAATTGCTTCAAGCAATTGGCGGTGGACGGTTTCCGGAACAATTCCCAGTACCGTCGATGCGTCATGTGAGGTAATTTTGGTACCGGAAAATGAAATCAGCTTGGACAATGCCGATTCCGCATCGCGGAGCGATCCGCCTCCGTAGGTCGCCAGAATCGCAATCGCTTCTGGTTCGATGGCGATCTTCTCGAGCTTGGCAAGGCGTGCGAGTTTTTTCTCGATTTCGCTTTGCGTCAACTTTTTGAAGTCCAGACGCTGGACGCGCGAAAGGATTGTATCGAGCAATTTATGTGGTTCGGTGGTGGCGAGGAGGAATACAACATGCGAGGGTGGCTCCTCAAGCGTTTTAAGCAGTGCATTGAATGCTGACTTGGAAAGCATGTGCACTTCATCTATGAGGAAGACCTTGTACCCCCCGCTTGAAGCGGCGACGCGCGCCGAATCCGTCAGTTCGCGCACATGGTCTACGCCCGTATGCGATGCGGCATCGATCTCGATCAGATCGAGGGAGCGACCCTCGTTGATCTCAACGCACGAGGAGCACTTATTACATGGTTCGATGAGGGAGTTTTTAGCTTGTAGCTTATAGCTTATAGCTTCCTGACAATTCAAAGTTTTTGCGAGTAAGCGGGCCATCGTTGTCTTTCCTGTTCCCCGAGGGCCGGAAAACAGATAGGCATGGCCTACGCGGTTGCTTTTGAGTGCTCCTTGGAGTGTTTGCACGACATGCTGCTGGCCCTCGATGTCGGCAAAGGTTTGCGGACGATACGTTCGATAAAGCATAGATCCTAAAGCTTAAAGCATGAAACTTGAAACGTAAAGTACCAGCTAGGATTCCAACTTGCGAAGGATTCCCCATAGCATAGCACCAATACTATCAAGAAGCTTCATGAGCCTTGTAAACTCCTCTCGGTTTAGGTATTTACGTTCAAAGCAGAACTCCGTGAGATACTGACACTCCTTCAGAGAGCCATATGATGTCTCAACAAAATTCTTAAATACCGCTTTGCGCTGTCGCGCATAACCCTCTGAGTAGTTGAGAGCAACCGAGATAGCTGCTCTGCGAAATTGCGATGTAAGTCCGAATATTTCCGATTTTGGAAAATGTTCCGTTGCATCGTAAACTTTATGAGAAAATTGTTTTAGATACTTTGTTAAATCAAGATGAAAATTCTTCTCCATAAAGCTTTAGGTTTTATGCTTTATGTTTCATGACTTCTTGAAGACGGCGAGGCGGAAACCCACAAAACTGAACACCAGGGCGACGGCGGAGCCGACGATTGCGCCGACGCTTGCCCATGGCGTGGTACCGATGCCGGCCAGTGGATGCACGAGATTGACGACAACGCTTGCGACGCTGACATTGATGACAAAGCTGACAACGGCGACACCAATGAATTTGGCGAACTCGCCCTTGCCTCCGCCGCTTTCTCCGGCATCAAAGACCCAAAACTTGTTCCACAGATAGCTGTGCATGATCGCGACAATAAATGAAACGCCTTTGAAAACAGAGAACCACGGACCGCGATCAATGTCTGACAATGCGATTTCCAGATTCAATACCCCGAAATCAACCGCCGCATTGGTGAAGCCGATAGCGGCAAATTTGCCGAACCGTGTGAAAAATCCGATCCACATGCCAAGCGCATAGCCGAGTTGGACCCCGAGAATCCATAGAATCGGAACGACCACGACAAGCAATCCCAATGGAATTCCAAATGGCAAGGAGACTTTGAGGAACGATAAGACGCCATTGGCGACGATACCGGTCAGTAACCCCGTGACGATGGCATATATAATATCTTTTTTTGACAGTGTCCTCATAACGATTCCATTTCGTCATACCCGCGGCGGATCTCTTCTTCCACCTGTGCACGGGGCCGGCCGAATGTGGTTTGCGATAATTGCTTGATATACTCGAACATCTCCGGCGAGCCAGCGCTTTCCCGAATCGTCTGGATCGTGAATGGTTTGGACGTCTTGTCGTTGATGAGGAGTTTTACATAAGCATTGAAGTTATCAATGTTGACCAAGTCCTGCGGAACGACATAGGGATCAAACATATTCTTGATGAACTCCGCATCATCGGGTCCGATGCGGAACACAACGAATGAACCAGCATTGCCGAATACCGCATCGCGGATCGGTTCCTTGAGCTGTTTGATAAATTGATGCGCAATTGTAAGATTGAGTCGGTATTTGCGCGCTTCGGACAGGATCGTCGCGATACTCTCCGTGGTGATGTTCTGGAACTCATCGAGATACAAATAAAAATCATTGCGCTGATCCTCGGGCATGTCGGCGCGCGAGAGTGCAGCGACCATTATCTTGGTGACAATGAGCATACCCAAGAGCTGGGCGTTGATCTCGCCGATGCGTCCTTTGGAAAGCGAAACAATAAGCACCTTCTTGTTGTCCACGATATCCCGGAAGTTGAACGTACTCTTGCGCTGGTTGATGATCGGACGCAGGAACTCATTGGACACGAATGTATCTACCTTACTTGAGATATACGGCGCCATGTTGGCAAGCGACGACTCTCCCCCGGCCTTTTGCGCTTCCATTTCCCAGAATTGTCTGACGAGCGGATCGGATTCGCGGGACAATTTGTCGAGCCGAAAGTCCGTATCCACCAGTACGCGCGAGATATCGGCAAGCACGGGAATCTTTGACTCATTGGTTGGATCGGCCTGAAAGTCGTCCATCAGAAGCAAGCAGGCGTTTTTGAAATATTTTTCAAACAGCGGTCCGCCGGTTTCTTTGAGGTTGTAGAGCTTGTCGATGATGGCGAGGAGCTCATTGATGAGGATGGTCTTCTGCTCCGGATGCGCAGGATCAAATTCAAGGATATTGAGGCCAATCGGCATCTCAAGATCGCCCGGGTTGAAATAAATAACATCGTTGACGCGCTCCCGGGGAATGACAGAAAGCGCATGCTCGGCAAAGTCTCCATGTGGCTCAATGACGCACAGGCCGTTGCCCGCCGCGAGATCCTGCTCGATCATATGCTTCATGAATGAGGATTTGCCGGTACCGGTCTGCCCGATGATATACATGTGGCGGCGGCGATCGCGTTGCGTCATACGTACCATAGTCGTTGTACCGCGGAAAGAGTTCTGTCCAATGCCGATGCCGTCCTTGGGAAGATCGGCGGGCGGTTCGAGCATCTTGGCCTTGAGGAAATTGACCTTCGGCGCGGCGGTCGTCGCAATGGGAAGATGATAGAGACTCGCGACTTCTTCGGTAGAGAGCAAAATCTTTCGTTTTTCATCAAAGAGCCGGAATGCAAAGTTGTAGATCAATTTTCGCAATTCTCCGCCTTCCACTTTCTTGATCTTGAGTCCGTTCATTTCCGGTGCGTTGTATTGCACGAACGAACCTTCAAGTTCGCTTAAGATCTGCTCGGCAAACTGATCAGTCGGTCCGGAGCTGACAATACGGATGTTAACATCGTAGTTTTGCTTGCTTGACTTGGCCGTGAGTGCCTTAATAATTTCATCTTCCGCCGGAGAAACGACCTTGGGCCGATCGGGCATATCCATTTCTTCGTCATTTTTCTTCTGATCTTTTTTCTTGGGGGGATGTTTGGCGCGTTCGTATGCTTCCTCAAAACGCCGTCCGGACTGCATTTCACGAGCAGTCTTGATCGCAATGCGCTTCTTTTTCTCCGCACGGGTTGGGCGGATAAGGATCTGAATGGCGGCGCCCTCACCTTCAGTCGAGAGCTTGGACATTGCGGTAAGAATTGCAGAGAGCGGGTCGCTTTCAAGTTTTTGATACGTACGGAAGGGCAATATGGGATTATGGGTGTACTGGACATATGCCCCGGCAGTTCCACCTTCAGGGTTGAAAATATTATAGTCTTTGACTCGCGTAACCTCAGATGTCGGGTAGTAGCTGTGAATCTGCTTCTCAATGACATCGGCGTTGCTCTTGGGAACCGCGATATAGAAATGCGTTTCCTCCCCGACATGATGGACGGCAAGCTCCAGTGCCAGATACGGCTCGCCGTAGAGAAACTTGTTCCACAGCTTGGAGTGCATATTGCCGAAGCTTGCCAATAGCTGTTCCATGACGCTGATTTTCTCCTTTTCTTTTTCGTGTTGCGTTTCCTTGTCCGGCGCTTCACGAGGAACGCGTACGAGGAACAGCGACATATTGAGCGCGCGCTGAAGCCGGCCTTTTGTCCGCATGCCAAGCACGGCAAAAGCGGCAAAGCCGATGATACCGGCGACAAATATAAGTCCCAGAACAGAGAGAATGCCCATAGAATTAAAACCGCTTCAGCTTGCCACGTTCCACAAGGTGATCATAGAGTTCATCCACCAGTATATCGTGAAATGCGTCGATCAGCGCCGCATTGTTCGTCATTTTGGCATCTTTGATCGCTTCAGTGATTGATTTGTCAAAAGCAACATTCACTAGCGATTGTATTTGCTGGTGCATCTGCGTCGGAAGTACGGTTGTTTGATTTCCGGACGAAGGGGGCGTGACGACCGTCGGTACCTGTACGCTTGGTAGTCCCTGTGGCGCCCCGCTCTCGGTTGGACGTATCATCTCCCCCACCACTTCATGGAGGGTTTCTTTATCGTGTGGCATTTGATCGGGCGATCCTTCTTGTTGTTGCCGCAACACCTCACGCTTGGCGATAAGTTCGCGTTCGATTCGCGTGATGTCTTGCTCCAGCTGCGTACTGGTCTCTATAGCATCTGCCATGCTTCCATTATATCCCACCTTGAGCCTGTTTCAAAACCCCATGTCCGGTCAAGGACCGTCCAGTATCGGCTGCGACTTTACGAAACCTCGTCAGAATACTTCAAGTATTCCTCCTCAGTTTCGTTTTGTCTCGCTCGATCCTGGCCTAGTCTTGCCACGAACGAGGGTTTCTCAACAGGCTCCCAAAAAACAAAAAGAGCTTCGTGTGCTCTTCGTATGCTTTATCCGGCGTAGCTTATGAGAATCTTGACCGAAACTGTGAGAATATTTGTCGTGTGCGCCACTGGGGAATGCCGATGAAGTAGAAGAATCCGGTAGTGCCCGCAATCGCAAGAATGTAGAGTACGCTTGGGGACATGAATATATGGTATGTACGTGAGATCAGATGCGCAAGGGGCCAGTGCGAGATTGAGAAATAATCATGGCGGACCCATGTCCAAGCAAGACGCGCAATCAAGGGGGCGAATATAACTATGCCAAACAAGAGGCCCGTCATCCGGACGCGACGCTTCTCGGCTTCGAGAGCCTTGATCATTACACGCTCGGCAAAACCGTCAGACGGCCTGATAGGATTATTTTCCATACATGATCGCAACAAACGAGCCTTGATGTAACTATCGATATCCATTGTTAGTATGACAGTGCAACGCCACGGAGCGATTCGTTCGCTCGAATGACGTCCAGTAAGACCTTTCGCGCACGATGCAGACGGCTTTTTAGCGTATTGGGATTGATATGCAATAATAGCCCGATTTCTTTGTACGAGAATCCTTCATAGTAAAGGAGCTTCATGATCATGCGATCCTCTGTATTGAGGGCCTCAAGGCATCGCGCCAGTTCTTGGGATAGTTCCTGTTGAACGACTTCGTTGCGGTAGTCCACAGCCGTCGCCTGCGCAAAGTGCTCGAGCATCGAATCCTCAAGCGGTATCGAGCGGTTCTTGTTCTTCCGGAAGAAATCAATCGTCACATTGCGGGCGATGCTGTAGAGCCAGCTCTTGGCCTTTGCCGGATCCTCGAGCGTGTCGAACTTATTGTACGCCTTGAGGAATGTCTCCTGCGCCAAATCTTCCGCTTCCATGCGATTGCCAACCAAACGATAATGGAAATTGACTATTTCCTTGTGGTGTTGCTGGACAACTTCCTCGAATTGTTGCAACAGTTGGATTCGCATCATGCTTCCATTATATCTCCGCGGTACTTGCGGTACAACAATACGACGCAGAAGTTATGCACAGGGTTTCACTTGAACAAAATACCCCGCTCTTGTGGGTTCTTTACATCTAGATATGCCATTAGTTTCTTATATACAGTACTAATCGGCGGCATATCTTCGATGTGCAAGCCCACAAGAGCGGGGTATGGCAAGGAAGCGTCTCTGATATCGACATACCACTTCAGAGAGGCGGTCCTGCGCATGGTGATAGTAACGTCCTGTTCATACCTATAAGACGCAGGTGGCGTGCCGAGGGTTGCGCCCCGAAAGTTATTAGAGTATTTTACATGCACGTCAAATGAATGACGCAGGAGCACCCATGTCTAAAAGTAAGACGCCACCCCCGGAATTCCTGGAGTTCGTAAGAAATCTGGTTGTACGCCCTGTGAGCGATGGGAAGGACGCAACCACAGCTCGGGAGCAGATGTTGGCGGGAGAAATCGCAACTCCCCCATCTCCGCATAAGCCACTCTGGGATTCCACAAGGGTCCACCCGGAAACGAACTATGCACTTACGCGATTCATCGAGGGCGATGAGCAGACGGACGAGTTCCGGATCGCTACAGTCGACCTTATGCGTGTAATCGAACGTCATCCGGAGGACACTGGGATCATCATTGCGGTTATCGCTCTTGTTTGCGAGATGGAAGACCTCGTCGACGAGAGCAACCCACAGCACAACTGAGGCGCGACATGAGCCGTCGCAGTCTCCACTACAAAGCCGGGCCCTGCGGGGACCCGGCTATTGCTACACGACGAAGTTGATGAGTTTATTTTTGACGAAGATGGTTTTCTTGATGGCTTGGCCGGAGAGGTGCTTCTCAACGCGCGTATCCGTTTTTGCAGTTTCAGCAATGACCTCTTCGGTAGAGTCAGTCGGGACCTGTATGGTTGCGCGTGTCTTGCCGCCCACCTGCACTGCGATTGTTACAGTATCTTCTTTGATAAGTGCGGGATCGTAGATTGGCCAGGATTCGAGATGGATAGACGCAGAATCTCGCGGACTTGACGCAGACTGACGCAGATTTTGCCAGAGTTCTTCGGTTATGTGAGGGGCGAAGGGAGCGAGGAGTTTGAGGAAGAGCTCTAAGTTATCGGCAGTAAGCTGTGAGCTTGAAGATTCAAATTCATTCAGAAGCTTCATTGATTCAGAAATTGCCGTGTTGAAGTGCAATTTCTCGATATCTTCGCCAATCTTTTTGATAGCTTGATGGAGTTTTTTGTCTATTTCTGATCTGACGTTTTGCGTTACACGATTCGCGCTACACCTGTCGGCGAGCTTCCATACACGATCTAGAAACCGTCTGACGCCGACAATTCCCCGCGGGTCCCACGGGCCATTGAACGTATCGTACGGCCCAAGAAATGCGAGGAACATGCGCACGGTGTCGGCGCCGTATTGCGCGACTTCTTTGTCGGGATCGATGACATTGCCTTTTGACTTGGACATCTTTTGTCCATTGGGACCGAGCACGATGCCGTGATTGCGCCGCATCGTGAACGGCTCATCGAAATCCACGAGCCCAAGCTCGTGCAGTGCCTTGATAAAGAAGCGCGAATACAGCAAGTGCATCGTATTGTGCTCAGGGCCGCCGGTATATAAATCAACAGGGAGCCACTGTTTTGTTAATTCTTTATTCCATGGCACTTTTCCTGTTTTTGCATCTTCGGCATGCATCGAAGGATATCTTAAATAATACCAGGAGGAATCTAGAAAAACATCCATCGTGTCCGTCTCGCGTTTGGCTTTGCCACCGCAATTGGGGCACTTGGTCTTAACCCACTTCTCGGCGCGTGCGAGCGGCGACGATCCATCATCGGCAGGCAAGTAATTTTCAAGTTTTGGCAACTTCACCGGCAACTCTTCCTCCGCCACAGGCTGATACCCACACTTCTCACACACGATCATGGGGATGGGTGTTCCCCAGTAGCGTTGACGCGAGAGGATCCAGTCGCGGAGACGGTATGTAGCTTTCTTTTGCGCAACGATATACTTGCCTGATTCTTGAAGTAACTCAGGAAATTCATCCGTCTTCATGTCCTCAGTAATAAAATGTCCTCTATTTGGTATGCTGATGATTCTTCCACCAAGGGCATTATGGTATATCTCTAGGCTTTCTTTCCCGCCTTTTCTTTCAGTGTCAGAGGTGAAGTACAAAATCGTGCCAACACGTTCTTTGATTGAAGGGTCAATTTCAAAACCATAAAATTTCTCGAATACTCCTTGCCGTTCGGGGGTGATTGTATGCTTATCAGCAATCACTTTCCACGGTGCAACCAAAATCAACGCTTTAATTTTTATTTTCGTTTCACCAAGCCAATGGGTTAGAAACGCACACCCACAACTATGGCCAATGAGAATAGTATCCTCAGTGATTTTTTGTTTTTCAAACTCTTTTTTCCATACTTCATATGACGGCGCCCATGGTTGGGGCATGAGTATGATCTCGGCCGGCACCCCCAGTGAATCCAGTTGTGATCTTGTCCACGGCATCCAGTGTTTATCATAGGATCTACGAGAAAGGTCCATGGTCGATTCCTTATCGCCCGGACATCCATGGACGATAAGTACAGTAGTGTTGCTTTCTTGATTGAGTGACTTTACGATTTTCCATTTTGCCTGTTCGGAATCCATACCGTCGAATACTCCTGAATTGACGAGTCTTCCCTCGCCTGTGTAGCACTGCAGCTTCGGGTTAACAAAGCGCTTTATGAACTCTGCCTCGTTATCTTGATTTATTATGGAATCTTTTTTTACAATGGCATCTTGTGGATCTAGCCAATGCAGCTCAAAATCCTCAAACCCATCTGGTTTCTGCGGGATTGCCTCCCCCGATAATAGATGGACATGATATCCTTTATGATAGCGTGTGCGATATACGTTTCGCTCGGGAACGAAATAATTTGTAAATATTTGGCCAATATATTCTTTAATCTCAAAATTAATATAGCCGGTTTCTTCGCGCATTTCCCGTTTTAATGTTTCAATGTCACCCTCTCCTTCGTCGTATCCGCCGGATACAAGTCGCCATTCATTGGTAGCACGATTCCATAGCACCAAGACCTTGTTATCTGATGGACGGGTTACGACGGCCGCCACTCCATCGCGTCGAACCGCATCTTTCCGTTCCTCTCCGAATTTCTGAACTACCACCTCCCTTATCGGTAGACTATATTTCTTCGCAAATTCAAAATCCCGTTCATCGTGCGCGGGCACGGCCATGATCGCGCCGGTGCCGTAGGAACCGAGCACATAGTCAGCGATCCAAACAGGAATTCTTTCTTGATTGGCGGGATTGATAGCATAGATTTCAGCGAAGATACCCGTCTTCTCTTTTTCTTCCATACGATCCAGTTCGCGCTTCTTGAGTGCGGTTTCAATATAGCGCATTACCGGTTCGGATGATTTCCATCCGACAACAAGCCATTTCTTGGCAAGCTCGGGAGAAATTACCAAAAACGTAGCGCCAAAAATCGTATCAGGCCGTGTTGTAAAAACTGTGACGCTATGTTTTTCATCTTCTTGTCCGGCAATATCCGTGAGCCTAAACGAAATCTCGGCGCCCTCGCTCTTCCCAATCCAATTCTTCTGTGCTGTCTTGGTAACCTCCGGCCAGTCGACGCGGTCGAGGCCCTCGAGGAGCTGGTCAGCATATTTGGTGATCTTGTACATCCATTGCTCGCGCTCGCGCTGCTCCACATCTGATCCGCACCGATCGCACTTTCCATCCAGGACTTGCTCGTTGGCAAGTACCGTCTTGTCTTTCGGGCACCAGTTGACGAGCGTCTTAGCGCGGTACGCGAGGCCGGCTTTGTAAAATTGCAAAAAGATCCACTGCGTCCAGCGGTAGTAGTCCGGATCAATCGTACTAACCATGCGTGACCAATCAAACATCGCACCCATGGACTTCATCTGTTTCGTCATTGTGGCGATGTTCTTTTTAGTCCAATCAGCGGGCTGGACGTTGTTTTTGATCGCGGCATTCTCCGCGGGAAGCCCAAACGCATCGTATCCAAACGGATACAACACATTGTATCCGCGCATTTTTTTGTATCGCGCGTAGATATCCGGCACCGAGTATGAGTACCAATGCCCCATGTGCAAATTTCCCGACGGATACGGGAACTCAACGAGTTTATAAAAATTCTCTTCGCCCTCGACGTGATCTTTCGTAACAAAAAGCTTCTCGGTTTCCCAATATTTTTGCCATTTCTTCTCGATTGTAGACGGATCGTACTTTTTCATTTTATAATTCCGGTTTATGCATCTCAGAACGCGTCCGACGAATGTCTTCTCTAGTTTTTTCATTAGCGATGCTCTTGCCACCTGTTATTTCTGCTAAACTATAAGCTCCGAGCAACTGAGCAACCCATCGTATAGCAGCCTCGTATCCAGGACTTACTATTTCGTGGTCTGCTTGATTCTTTACCCATTTGGATAATTCTTCGCTCGTCATATTCTTAACGTTCTCAACGTATCGGTGGCCAAAATCTTCTGCGTCTTTCTTCATCTGTGCCATCACTTCTTGTACGATGTGTCGCAATTCAACTGCCTCGATTGTGCTTAAATTTTGGACACCAAAAACTTGCTCCAGATAACCAAGCGTCTCCTGCATTACAATCGGTAAATCACGAGATTCAAAATTCGAGACACGCTCGTTGCTCATCCCTTCACCCTATCAAAAAACTGGCCGAGAGGCCAGCAGTCCATCATGTATGCAGTATCTCCTTTCTATTTATATCTTACCGAAAAAGTTTCGAGTTTTTCACTCTTCAGTTTATCAATCGCAAACGCGACCAACCATGGTAGATTATCAATTACATTGGCAGGCAATTTCTGAACAGCAAACCACTCAACCTTTTCTTTTTCAAGACTGCGTGCATCGTTCGAGTTTCCCGTGTAGACAAGAGCGAACACATCCACAGACCAATCATCCGAAGCCAGATTTCCCAATCGAACCCACGCGTCTTTTTCAGTGCTCAACCCCGACTCTTCCCTCACCTCGCGGACAATACAATCGAGGCCACCTTCGCCCGGTTCCAGTTTCCCGCCAAGACCGTTGAGCTTTCCTCGCTGCCACTCAGGACTCAACTTATGAACAAGCAAAACTTTATCCATAGAAGAGTTAAATATAAAGCCGAGAGTATATTTTTTCATTTGTTTAAGATTGGAGTAAGTAAAGGAGGTGTGCTCCACCTACTACAAATATGTTAAGCGATATGAAAAACAGAATCCACAACAAAGCAATGAACGCAAGGAGGATGTTAAATGCAAATTCCGGCTTTTTGGGGCGAGCATTTCCCCACAGGGCCACGATAGATGATACCACGATTCCAAAAGGTATTATGAACAAAAATATCTGAAAGGTATGTCGAGGAAAATTACCGGTAAAAATAGCTACTAATAACAAAATAGCCTCAATAAGAAGTAACGCAATGGATATTTTGCTAAATTTACTCATCTTCAATAAATCCCTCCCCAGAAGGTCACGTACCATCCGCGATCACAATTAGTTACCCAATATCCTAAGGGAACATAGGTAGTAAAATACGCGCAGTCGTCTTGTATTCCAAGCGGCTCGCTCTGGCTCATAACCGTTCCTATCGCCATGTTGTCGTCAAACAGAAACCAGATCCCAAACTGGATGATGGCAAGTACCACAAGAATAACCACGACTGCTAAAATTGTTGTTTGAACTTTATTCATGCCCGACCTTCCAGAATAAAAGCGCAAAGAACGTTCTATAACGGAGGTGGTTTAGACGCTTGGCTTGGGGGTCGAGAGTTTGTACCAGTCAATATTACGTGTCAGATACATGATCGTTGCGAGCAGTGCAAATAACAGGAGCGAGCCGAAGATCAGCGCATAGTCTTCCAGATGCAAGACGAAGTAGAGATAGCCGTAGAGCAGAATAAGTATCGCAAAGATCATTCCGGATTTTCGCCCGCTTTGAAGCAGCTTCGTGCTGTAGATGGTTATCAATCCCGCGATCATGAGTGTTGCAATAATATATGCAGCAAGAAATCCAATATGTTCCGACAGCGAGAGCAGGAGAAGATAAAATAAGGCAAGCGCGAATCCGACCAAGAGATATTGTACGGTATGAATGCGAACGCCGGACAAGATCTCAATCAAGAAGAATGCCATAAAGGTAATGGCGATAAACAGAACGGCATACTTGATGCTTCGAACAATCTTGGAATAAAAATCAACCTGCTGGAACAGCTCGACGCCAAAGGCTGAATCTCTAAGCGCGGTAATATGTTGTTGCCGATCAACAATCTGCGTATAGGGTCTCCCAAGGTGTGAAATGTGCCACTGGGCGTCAAACCCCCGATCCCCTATCGTTGGTTCGGAAGGCAAGAATGCTCCGGAGAATTTTGGCGCTCGCCACGGCGAATCGATACGTACCACAGTATCTTTGCCGATAGGCAAGACTTCGATCTTCTCGCTCCCCTTTAATACGAGATCATATGCGAAGGTATAGGTTGTATTGGGCGCAAAGGTTCCCGTACCCGCATAAGCACGAATACCTCCATCCATGAATGAGAGTGCCGATCCCGGCTCTGCGGAAAGCTTGCTTCCATTCCATGTGATTGAGTTGCTTTCAATTCCGCGAATGTCAGTCATGCCCAGCGCGAGCATGAAGGGTAATTGTGGATTGGGTACGGGCATGACTCGGCGCAAATCTTCTGATGAAAACACCCCCTCAATACGAACGCGAGCAGTGTAGACAACGGCATCAAAAATCCCCCGCGAGCGGACCTGGGGATCCATGGTAATCTTGTATTCAATGCGCTCCGGAAGTACATATTTACTTCCGGATACCATAAAGGGACCGGCAAGCAGTTGTTCATTTCCCCAGGAACTTGTGATTTCCGCTTGAGCGTCCTGGAATCGGCTTTCCCGCTCGCTGACCAGTCCGTACACAACCAAGCTGGCGATGAGGCAGATGACCCCAACGGCACCGATACCAAGAAGTTTTATAGACATGGGTAGAGACTATAGCACCGCGTAGTGCATGTCAAATATGCAAGCGATGCACACTACGACGGCATTACAGGCTCTTTTGTATGCATTCGATGTACGAGGACTATTGCGCCTTAGTTTCCACTGCCATCGTGACTACAGTGCCTTGTTCGCTTGAGGAGATGCCGAGCGAGAGCGAGCGGCCGTCCTTAGTAGCACCCACCGTGGTTGTGGTGGCGGCCGAATATGTACCCTCAATCTTCCAGCCTTTTGCGGCTAAGTCAGCTTTGTAAAAGTCAGCAACTTTTTGGCCATTGTCGCTTGTCTGGAACATCACCACCGCGCCGGACTTGCCGGTTGTTGGATTCGATGAACCGGAATACTGGATCGTCGAGCCGGAATAAATCGATACATCGCTTGGCCAGCCGTCGGGAAGCGAGTTAGATCCCCACTGCACAGATGAGCCATCTTGGCCCTTGACAGTGACCTGTCCGCCATCGGCATCTACTTTCACCTTCCCTCCCGTTGCAGCCTCGATTCCCTTTTCAACGACCGCTTTTGATATTCCCCGCATTGCCGCGCGCACACCCCATCCGAGAAGCGCCAGTACTACGATCACACCGATCACGATCCACAGCGTCTTGTTTGAGCCCGACGCCACCGGCTGTTGTGTTCCGTCCATACGTGAAATGGTTAATTATTATATACGTTGTATCACAAAGCTATTCTTTTTCCAATCCAGCGAGTTTTGTTTCCAATTCTGCCAAGACCTCCAACGCCAGACGCTTTTTGTCAAAGAAGCTGTTAAGAATACTCTTTTGTCTTCGTAGGGTTGCCATCTTGTCGGCATAACCCACCAAGGTTTCGGGGTCCAAGGTGCCCTTGCTTTTCTCGTCGCTCAAGCCACCTTGTTCACCCAAAATAATCGCCTCAAGATCACTAATCGTGGCATTGGGAGTTACCCTATGATTCGTTCTATGTGACCAATCGTCATTAGGATATGTTGCCCCCAAAACATCTTTCAAAGTTTGGATGCGCAATATCAAGAGTTCTCTGTGTTCCGCTTTCTCTTTTGCCGGATCTTTTATTCCGCCGAAATCAGGACGTTTCATGCAATTTTAAAAACTCTTTTAGCATTTTTCAAAGCCGCTTCTTGAACTTGTTCGACAGGCAAGCCCCTTAACTCGGCGATTTTTTCGACAATATGTTTCACATTAATTGGTTCATTGCGCTTACCGCGGAGTGGCGCCGGCGAGAGATACGGGGAGTCGGTTTCCGAGAGAATCATATCAAGCGGCGTGTTTTTTACAACCTCGTCGTAATCGTGGGTAAAGGTGATCACACCGGTAAACGAAAGCGTGAAGCCGAGAGAAAGAAATTTCTTGGCGGTCGGCCAGTCGCCGGCGAAGAAGTGGACGTCGCCCGGGGAAGCCGTAAGCTGTAAGCGATAAGCCATAAGCATGTCTAAAACATCATCATAGGCGCCACCACCCGACATACCGCGGCCGTTACGGATGTGGAGCATCAGTGGCTTCTGAAGCTCGATTGCCAATTCAATTTGTTTTTCAAACGCTATACGTTGTGCGTTTTGCGTATCGCGATCAAGCCGGTAATAATCCAGCCCGCATTCTCCAATCGCGACGACTTTTGGATCTTGGGCAAGTTTCTTATAATATTCGTAATCAAAAACCTCTCCTCTAGATGTGAACGATCCTAATTCATTATTCATCATTCCTAATTCCTGATCGTCGTGGAAAGACTTGCTGGTGTGAATCGGATGAAGCCCGATCGTCGCCCACGCAATATCCGGATATTTGTGTGCCAACTCAATCGCCGCCAGCGATGTGTCCTGTTGTGTCCCCACGTTAATCATGCCGACACTCGCTTCTTGCGCGCGCTTCATCACCTCATCACGATCAGAGTCGTAGGCCGCAAACTGTGCATGACAATGAATATCGATGAATTTCATTTTGCTACGCAAATCCTAACAAATCAAACAACAATCCGCCAGAAGGCGGATTGTTGCGGAGAAAAATATTTTGTAGGAAGCCTAGTTGGTAAATTTGAACGTAGCCAGAACTTTGCTAATGCTACTGGCATAGGTGGGAGGAATATATCCTGCTTCCACTATCTTGACAGATTCATATGTGGCAACAATCTGATATACCTTTCCATTTTTATAACCATAATATACCTCGTATCTCCAACCACTCTGACCAGCGACTGGTCTCTCTATGACTTCAGAGAATAAAAATGGTGCTTGTGCAGACACTAAGCCTGTAGATTTCTGATCAGAAGAGAAAGAAACCTTGTTGTTTTCAATGCAGGATTTTGCTGTATCACACGCACTTGAGGGCGTAACCACGTCAACTTGGAATCTGTAACCTTTTCCATCAAACGCTATGTGCTTGTTGGTGGTGTCAGGGACGCTTGAGTTTGGTGAATCACCTAGTTGCCAGTCTGCCGGATAGCTGAATGAATAGCTATAATCTGTATTTGCATAGACCTTCCAGCCAGCGGTGGCTACCGAACCAGTCGGTGATGCCGATGGCGACGAAGTTGGTGTTTGGGCAACTTGCACGGGCTTCCTTAAGAGAAAGTATACCCCTACGACTACGACGGCTACAATGACGATTCCTACAAGTGTTTTGTTCATATGTTGATAATACTTGAACTTTGTCAAGATGTCAAGGGGCAGGAAGAAATTTCCTTGCTTCTCCGAATCCGAGAGTTATGAATTCGTCGGGCTTCACGCTTTCCTTGGCGTATTCGGCAATGAGATCGGCGAGTGGATCGTCGATCGTCTCAGCGCCCAGACGAAACGTGCCGAAGTGCATGCCGATGCTTATCCGCGCGCCAAGGCGTTTATGAACCAGAACTGCCTCTTGGGGATTAATGTGGTTCTTGTGCATCATCCAGCGCGGTTCGTAACTGCCCAACGGGAGAAGAGCAAGATAGATCTTTGGGAACCGTTCATGAATCTCGTCTACGAATGGTCCGTACCCCGTATCCCCTGCGAAATAGATTGTCCCATATTTTGCTTCGATGACAAAACCGCCCCAGAGCATCTTGTTGTTGTCCCACAGCGTTCGTTGCGACCAATGCTGTGCGGGTACGAAATGAATCTTCGTCTGTCCGATCGTTGTTTGTTCCCATGTGACCAGTTCCTGTGTACGGGCGACACCTTTCTTTTTTAAAAATCCGGCACTTTTGGATCCCACGAGTATAAGAGGATGATGCGCCTCCTCGAGTCGCCGGAGTGTCGGTATGTCCATATGATCATAGTGATTGTGACTGACAAGAACAACATCAATCGGCGGAAGATCCTCAAAGCGAATTCCAGGCGGACGTACGCGGCGAGGCCCGAACCACGCGAAAGGGCTACTTCGCATCGACCACGTCGGATCGGTCAATATATTGAGCCCATCACATTGCAACAGCATTGTTGCGTGATTAATGAAGGTGACGATGAGCTCTCCATTGCCGACACGCTCGACGGGCCTTAGTCCGGGTTGTGCGTCAATCCACTTCGGCCAGCCGGTATGCATTCCCAGCATCAACCGCCACCGCAGAAATCCGAGAATAGTCGCTTTTTGTGGATGGATGACTTTCAAATTGATACAGCCCTTTTCTCCATATTGATTTCACGATACGATAAGAAGAGAAAGATTCCCAACAATGCGAACGTATTGAGCGGAGCAAGCCAGAACGGATAGTGCTTGCCAAAGCTTTCCAGAACCATCAAGGCGCCAAGCATGCCGATGGAGTACATGGCACCGTTTTTGAGATAGGCAAACTTCTCCACCAGCTTCATTCCGCGAATCGTGAATTCACGGACAACAAACGCTCCTATGCCATTGCCAATGAGGATCAGCGGGATTGAGATAGTAAACGCGAATGCACCAATCACGCCGTCAATGGAAAACGAGGCATCAAGCACTTCCAAGTACAGAAGCTTACTCCATGCACTCATTGATATGCTTGCCAGCGAAGTTTCCGCCTTTTCAGCATTTTTCTTGAATCCATCGGTGATAAAAAATGCTGTTGATCCGATTGCGGCCGCAAGTGCAAGCGCGGGATTGATCCGGATGGCAATATAGACGACGGATGTAAAGAATATAGAGGCAAATGCGTAGAACCATACCGATTGGCGATGAATGAAGTGCTCAACCAGAAAGGCGTATTTTTTCTCTTCAAGGAAGAGCCAGGACAAAAACACGAGCACTAAGTATACGCCGCCACCAAGCAGGAGTAGGCCTTTTGACTTCTCGATATGCATAGCGATGGAGGGGTCGCCCGAAAAAACAAACGAGACCAATTGCGTCAGAGATAAGCTTGGATTTGAAAACCACACGATGACAAAGGGTAGTACTCCGCGCATGACCACCACTGCAATCAGAAGACCCCACGTCAAAAAGAGCTTGCGGAATCGTTCCGGCAAGGTCTTGAGTACGTGCGCGTTAACGATCGCGTTGTCGATACTGCTGACAATTTCGAAGACGACAAGTCCGAGAAGTATGACAAGGAGCTGGAGAGTCATGGCAACTTCGGAAATAGTGGTCCACCGCCACCTTTCAGAATTTTCTCGGCAGTCTCGGGAAGGAATGGCTTCAAGAGCTCAGCCCCTCTTTGAATTAAGTAGAGGGCGTTCATGATTGCGGTATCTATTTTTTCTTGATCCTTTTCTTTCCATGGAGCCTTCTCATTAATATAACCGTTTGCGAAAGTGAATAAATCAAAAATCTTTGCAAGGGCTTCATGGAGCTTGAATTCTCCTATCCTCTCTTTGTATTGGTTCGCAATATAATTTATTTGTTCTTGAACGGAGCTTTCGATTAAATTTTCATCTAACTTTTGCAGCTTTGTCTCTCTTAATTTCAGAACTCTGCTCACAAGATTTCCGAGGTTATTCGCAAGATCGCCGGTATAACGGGCTTCGAGTTTTGCATAGGAGAAATCGCCATCGCCGGAGGACGGGATCTCGCGTAGGAGATAATAGCGCACCGCATCGACACCATATTTTTGTACAACTTCGAAAGGATCAATGACGTTGCCAAGCGTCTTGGAAATCTTCTCGCCGTTAACGGTGACGTATCCGTGGATGAATATCTCATTGGGGAGCGCGACGCCGGCGGACAAAAGCATCGCGGGCCAGTAGATTGCGTGGAAGCGGCCAATGCCTTTGCCGATCATGTGGGTTCGGTAGCTTTCATTCCACCATGTTGCAAATTTCTTTTCATCTGTTCCGTAGCCAAGTGCATTAATGTAGTTGGTCAAAGCATCAAACCATACGTAAATTTTTTGTGTGTCATCACCCGGCACCGAGATGCCCCAGTTCTTCGCGCGGGCATTGGAACGCGAAATACTGAAGTCTTCAAGTCCTTGCTTGATGAACTCCGTGATTTCGTTTTTGCGGGACGACGGTGTGATTTTTATTTCATCCGATTCAAGTAATTGTAAAATCTTGTCCTGATACTTCGAAAGCCGGAAAAAATAATTCTCTTCTTCGACGAGTTCCGGCTTGGTCTTGTGCTCGGGACATAGGCCATCGACGAGTTCTTTTGGAGTATAGAACTGCTCACACCCAACGCAGTAGAGTCCCTGATAGCTTTTTTTGTAAATATCCCCCGCCGCGTCGCAGGCCTTCCACAGCTTTTGTGCGCCGATGATATGCCGTTCTTCGGTTGTGCGGATAAATTCATCGGCGGAAATATTGAGCGCGGTATTGAGTTGGCGGAATACTTCAGCATGCTCTTCAACAAATTCTTCGACAGGCCTACCTGTCTTCTCCGCCGCTTGCACGTTCTTGACGGCATTTTCATCCGTACCGGTGGTATATATGACTTCCTTTCCTTGTGCTCGGTGATATCTTGCTAGCGTGTCCGATTGAACCAATTCCAAAGCAAACCCCACGTGAGGGCGCGAATTGACGTACGGTATTGCATTGACGATGGTAAAACGCTTTGGCATATATCAAGGGTAGCGGAAAATAATCATAAAGTCTATGTATATTTGACAATTATTTTGGCATTGCTATACTTGAGCCACGATGCAGTTTTCAGCAATACATTTTGCGGCTGTCATGATGCCTCACAACGAGGCCTCTCTTCGTTGCGAGATTTAGGTACGCGAAACACCTGATACAAATCTCCCGAGGCCTCCGAAACAAATCGGAGGTCTTTTTGTTTGTGAAGAGAGCGCAATCCTGGATGTATCGGCAATTCCGTCGATGTGTCCAGTTCACGCTTTTTTCGGAGGTGCAGGATGAGCTTCATAGTGCAGAGGGAACGGTACGCGATCGAGGAGGTAACCGGCATCATGCCCGAGTTGCGCCACGGCAGCGCATACGCCCTTATCAAGGGCAACGGAACCGGAGAATCTCTTCCGCTTTATCTCGTCGGCGTCAGCGAGGGGTTCGGAACGTGCTCCAACGTTCATGGGGTGAACGTCCTCGGCTTGTCAAAAAATGAGCCGAAAGGAACCGCGCATGCCCCTCAACTGGTTCCTACGTGCCGTGTTGCCGTCCTCTTCCGAGCTGCGACTCCTGAAGAGATCGCCAAGAACGGCAACAATCGGTCCGTTGCAGCCGTAGAGCTTCTCGAGTTCGTGAAGATCGAGAAGGGCACCGTGTTCTTCCGCCTCACCGGACACTCCGCGACCTACGTGGTTCTTGCCTAACAAGGCGGCCAGCGCTCGCTCGACCTCTTGAGTCGAGCGAGCGCTGAATCTTTTTCATTTACAAAATTTGAAAAATAATGTAGGATTTATGAGGCTCTTGACCACCAAAGTAGCTATTCACGCTGTGTGTATAGTGCTCTCCAAAATTGGTGTCCAAGAGCCACCCTTTTCAATGGCAAAAGAATCAACAACATCCCGTCCTCCCATTGTCGTCATACTCGGCCATGTTGACCATGGCAAGACGACGCTTTTGGATACGATCAGAAAGACAAAGGTGGCGGAGAAGGAAGCGGGCGGGATCACCCAGCACATTGGCGCATATCAGGCGATAGCCAATGATAAACTCATTACATTCCTCGATACCCCCGGCCATGAGGCGTTCACCGCCATTCGCTCACGCGGGGCGACGGTTGCCGACATTGCCGTGCTTGTGGTTGCCGCTGACGAAGGCGTGAAACCGCAGACCAAGGAAGCGATCAGAATCATCAAAGAAACCGAAACGCCGTTTGCGGTTGCTATTACCAAGACTGACAAAGAAGGCGCCAATCCGCAGAAGATTCGCCAAGAGCTTGCCGAAGCCGAGGTGCTTGTCGAAGACTACGGTGGCCAAGTGCCTGTCGTGGAGCTCTCGGCTCGCAAAGGCGAAGGCATTGATCAGCTGCTTGAGATCATTTTACTTTTGGCAGAAGTCGAGGAGCTGACAGCGCCTACCGATGGTCCGGCGAGCGGCTTTGTACTCGAATCCCACCTCGACAGCCGGCGTGGAACTGTGGCTACGGTATTGGTCCAGTCAGGACAATTGGAGATTGGCGACTGGCTTGCGGCGGGACATGCGATTGCCAAGGTTAAGTCGATGGAGGACTTCCTTGGCAAACCGATGAAGGCTGCGCTCCCCTCCCAGCCCTGTGTTATCACGGGATGGGAGATTGTGCCGAACATCGGACAAAAATTTTCCGCAGTTGCCTCGCATGAAGATGCGGAGAAACTGGCCACAGCCGCGATGCAGCTCGGAGCTACTCCGTTATTCGTTCGCGAAGAGCCGGTTGCTGGAATCACTCCGCGGGTTGCCAATATTATCATCAAGGCCGATGTGCAGAGTTCGCTTGAGGCGATGGATCAAGTATTACGCACGATCAAGTCGGACGAAGTGCAATATCACGTCGTGGACTATGGTGTCGGCAAGATCGGCGATGCCGATGTGAAGAATGCCAAGGCTAAGAACGCCGCGATCATCGGTTTCCATGTTCCCGTCGAGTCTGCCGCCAAACAGTCGGCAGAGCGCTTGCTGGTACGTATCGAGTCACGAGATATCATCTATGAGCTCGTCGAGATTGTCCGTGACATCATGTCCAATATGCTTGATCCGGAGATTCGCCGAACACCGCTGGGCAAACTCAAGATACTTGCACTCTTTGGTATTCAGGGCAAATCGCAGATTGTCGGCGGCAAGATCATACAGGGCAAGGCAGTCCGCGGAGCGATGGTGGAGGTCACGCGCGGCGGTAATGTCATCTCGACCGGCAAGCTCGTCCAGCTCCAGCAAAAGAAAGCCGATGTGCCGGAAGTCGCCGAAGGCCTTGAATGTGGCATCCGCTACGACGGCCCGATGGACCTTCCGACTATGGTTATCCGCGAGGGCGATGTACTGGAAATTTACAGCGAGGAGAAGATCAAGAGGCAGATTTAGCTATAGAGTCCTAAAGCTATAAAGCCGTAGAACTCGTATCGCTTTACAGCTCACTACTATGACAGAACGTATGTTGAAGTTGAATGCGCTATTGCGGGACGTGGTGGGCAAGGTCCTCCTCGGGGACTTCCGCCCGGAAGACGACACAGCGTTGATTACCGTTACTCGCGCGGAGGTCTCCCCTACCCTCGAGCATGCGCGCATCATGATTTCGGTCTTGCCGGATAGCAAATCAAATGAAGTTATGGCGGAACTCAAGAAGCAGATCTACCATCTTCAGCAAGCTGTAAACAAGAATCTCGTCATGCGCCCCGTTCCCAAGATCAAGTTTGAAATCGACGAGACCGAAGCAAACGCTGCGCGGATTGAAAAGATACTCCAAGATGAGGTAAAGTAAGGTGCATGGCGCAATAGCCAAGTGGTAAGGCAGGAGTCTGCAAAACTCCTATACGGGAGTTCGATTCTCCCTTGCGCCTCAATCTGCTCGGGTGGCGGAATTGGTCATACGCGACTGACTTAAAATCAGTTGGCCGCAAGGCCATGTGGGTTCGACTCCCACCCCGAGCACTTTAGGATTTGTCCCCGTAGCTCAGCGGAAGAGCGCTTCCCTCCGAAGGAAGAGGCCAGAGGTTCAAATCCTCTCGGGGATACATGATCACTATCGATGAGTATGTCTCGTCAGATATGCAGGAACTTCAGAATCTCATAGCAGAGCTTCACGATGCCATGATGGTATTTGAGCCGGAAATAATGATGCCCGGAGATGTTGCGCGCAAAGAATATATTCCGTATTTGATTGAACAGACCAAAGAGAAAAATGGGAAGATATGTTTTGCAAAGCAGAAAGGCAAAGCCATCGGTCTTATGGCAGTTCGTACCGAAAAAGATTCCGATGAGGCTGTTCAGTATGCTTGGGTTTCTGATCTCGTCGTGATTTCGAAAGAAAGAAGTAAGGGCATCGGTGCCAAGCTACTTGCATACGCCGATGTCTATGCTCAATCCAACGGCTTGTCATATCTTAAGATTGGCGTACTTGCAGTCAATAAAGGCGCTCGTAAGTTATATTTCAAAACAGGATTCCGAAATTATGCGGACATCTTGATCAAGAAGCTGGAAAAAGGGAGCTAAATAAGCTAGAGTTTGTTGAACGCAAGGAAGCGTGCCAGAGTGGTTGAATGGGCCGCACTCGAAATGCGGTATACGGGTAACCGTATCGGAGGTTCGAATCCTCCCGCTTCCGCAAATGAACTGACTAGTGCCTCGACGGCACTGGCCAGTTCATATATATAGGAAGATGCGGCAGGATTCGAACGCCGGAACGATGTCCCGCAAGCTTGCGGGACCGCGAGGCGGTGGCTAACCCGAGGAGCACGACGGTGCGACAAGAGGTGAAGCCGAATCCTCCCGCTTCCGCAACAGGTATCGAAGATGTTATTATATATTCCATGACACATTCACACATCCAAACCTACTTTTTCTTGATTATTCTTTCGGCAGTTCTTGTACTGACGTTTTTCATATTTCTTCCCTATCTCAATGCGCTCATTGTTGCGGGAGTCTTGGCGGTGATTTTTCGACCGCTGTATCGGGTGCTCAAGCGCAGAGCGCGTCTTCCGAACGGCTTCGCATCGATTATAACCATTATCGTTGTACTCATTGCCATCATCACCCCGCTTGTATTCTTGGGAACGCAAATATTTCGCGAAGCACGGGATGTTTACATGGCTGTTATTGCAGATGGCGGTTCGGTATTCTGGTCGCGTATTGAGGGACTTTTGTCCGCAATACCGGGAGATGACTCTTGGTTCAACAGTACGATCGCATCATTCCGTTCCGATACGCAGCACTACCTTGGTCAGTTCCTCTCGTGGATACTGGGGCATTTTGATACCGTATTCGCAAGTTTAAGCAGGACGGCCATTAATCTCTTTGTGGGTCTGATTGCGCTATTCTATTTTCTGAAAGATGGGAGCGCGCTGAAGCAAAAAATGATTGACTTGAGTCCTCTTTCAACAGCCTACGACCGCCAAATATTTGATCGATTGCAAATGGCGGTCAATTCGGTTATTCGCGGACAACTTGTTATTGCCGTCATACAAGGCGTCTTGACCGGCGTAGGACTTTCGATTTTCGGCGTGCCCAATCCGGCACTCTGGGGACTTTTAGCGATGTTTGCCGCCCTCATTCCGGGCATTGGTACATCGCTTGTTCTTATTCCCGCAATCATCTATCTATTTGCCACTGGCACTGTGGGTTCGGGGGTTGGTCTTCTTATTTGGAGTGTTGTCGCAGTGGGTCTTATTGATAATTTTCTTGGTCCGCGCTTGATCAGCAAGAGCATCAAGGTTCACTCGCTTCTTATCCTTCTTTCCATTCTTGGCGGTGTTGGACTATTCGGTCCTATTGGCTTCTTCGCCGGACCGTTGGTGTTGAGCCTCCTCTTTGCTCTACTCGATATCTACAAGTCGCTCATTCTTCATGGAGGTCAGTTGACTGAATAGATCGCAATGCTCAACCGCTACTTCTTCATATATGTAGCGACAATCATAGCAATACGAATCTGGCTTTGGTATTTTCCGAAGCATGCCCCGAAGATCGGCGATTTCCAATCGCATCATTATATGGTGGGATTAGTTCTGATTGCGATATGCTTGATTGTGTACAAACCGATACTTTTGGCCATCGGTTCCGCTTTAGTCGTTGATGAAATCCCACTGTTCTTTATTTTCAAAACTTGGAACTGGCCCGACGATCATTGGAAGCAATATCATTCCTGGGAAAGTATAGCGATGATCGTTGCGATTTCACTATTGGGATATTTTGCGCTCCAATATATGGTGCATAAGCCGGACTTGCGCATTCGATAAGGTGGTGGTACTATCTTCGTTATGAAAGTTTTGGGTTCGCACAACACAACAACCACGACAACCGCCCAGATGCTGAGGAAGCGGTAGTTTCGTGTAGTCACAGAAAACCACCACCGCCCCTCAGCAGGGGCGGTTTTCGTTGTGGGAAGGAGAGACCATGGAAACACAAGCTTCAGTTGATCGACAGGTCCACAGCAGCATCAAGTTCGTGAATGGCGAGATCGTGGTGATTCCGGCGCCACCTGTGCTGGACTTCGGTCGGAGCTTCGATGCGCTCGACACGTACCACTGCAACCCGTAGGTCATTGTTCTTTGGTCGCATGTTTCGGGAGGGCTGACCACCCTCCCCTGCTAAATTCGAAGTTCGAAACTCTATATCCGAAATCATCGGATTTACTATCAATCCTATTATTGCTACCATATATACTATGAAAGATACCGAAAAACTTCAGAAAATACGCCATACCCTCGCCCACCTGACAGTTGCCGCGGTACGGGCAATCTGGCCCGGGTCGCAAAATGCTATTGGGCCGGCGATCGAAAACGGTTTTTACCAAGATTTTGAAATTGCCGGAACCGTCACTGATGAAGACTTACCAAAGATCGAAGCGAAGATCCGAGAGCTTTTGCCAGCTTGGACACATTTTGAGAAAAAGGAAGTCACGGAAGCCGAGGCGCTCAAGGAGTTCAGCTGGAATACGTACAAAACTGAATTGATCCATGAATTCGCCACTGGCGGGAAGACCATTACGTTTCATAACGCGCCCGGGCTGATTGATCTTTGCAAGGGCGGCCACACCGAGCATCCGAATAAAGACATCAATCCGGAAGCGTTCAAAATCGTTCGCATCGCGGGAGCGTACTGGCGTGGCGATAAGAATAATAAAATGCTCACCCGCATCTACGGGCTGGCGTTTGATACGAAGCAAGAGTTGGAGGCGTATCTCACGATGCTGGAAGAAGCCAAAAAACGCGATCACCGGAAGCTTGGGAAAGAGTTGGATCTTTTTTCCATTCGGGATGAAGTGGGTCCCGGGCTTGTGCTCTGGCACCCCAAGGGAACCATCATAAAGGAAGAGCTCGAAAGGTGGGGCAAGGAAACAGAACGAGCGTGGGGCTATCAGCGCGTTTCGACTCCCCATATCACCAAGGCGGACTTATTCTACACCTCCGGCCATCTTCCCTACTACAAAGACGACATGTATCCGCCGATGAAACTTGACGGCGATGAGGAATATTTTCTCAAGCCGATGAATTGTCCGCACCACCACATGGTATATTCCGCGCGCCCGCATAGCTACCGTGATCTACCGCTTCGTTATGCCGAGTACGGCAGCGTATACCGCTATGAAGCTTCAGGCGAGCTTTTCGGTCTCATGCGAGTCCGCGGCATGACGCAAAATGATTCTCACATTTATTGCACGCAGGAACAGGCGGTGGACGAGTTCGTCAACGTCATGAAGCTGCACGAATATTATTACAAAACCTTGGGCGTGCATGAATACCACCTTGAGCTTGCGCTGCGCGATCCCAAAAACACCAAGAAATATCACGGCGATGAATCTATGTGGCTTTTGGCGGAAAAGCTCATGCGTGAGGCGGTTGCGCGAACTGATATTCCCATGGTGGAAGAAATCGGTAGCGCGGCGTTTTACGGACCTAAAATAGATTTTATCATCCACTCAAGCATCGGCCGTGAGTTCGCCATATCCACCAATCAGATTGACCTCTTTATGGGTCAGCGATTCGGTCTCAAATATGTTGATAGCGACGGAAAAGAAAAAACGCCCGTCATTATCCATCGTGCACCGCTTGGATCGCATGAGCGTTTCATCGGATTCCTGATTGAGCACTTTGCAGGCGCCTTCCCGGTGTGGCTGGCGCCCGTGCAGATTGCCGTATTACCTATCAGCGACAAACACCTTGAGGAAGCCGGCAAGGTGACCGCGTATCTCAAGACACTTGGCTTGCGCGCGGAACTCTATGATCAGAACGAATCCATCGGCAAAAAAATCCGCAACGCGGAGCTCATGAAGATCCCCTACTTGTTCGTTATGGGCGACAAGGAAATTGAAGCAAAAAAAATCGCTGTACGTCAGCGTGGAAAGGGAGATCTCGGAATTCAGGATCCCGCCGAAGTCGTTGCTCGTATTCAGGAAGAGATCAAAACGAAGGCGTTGTAGGGTTTCTTGCGCGCCGGACAAGGGATTGAATCTCGCCGGCGCCACAGGTTTTGCCTAAGGTGCTTTTGCTGGCTAGTCAGGTGCATTGCCCGACTATCGTTGATGTGCTGCTTTGATCTCGTCGAGGAGGACGAGCTTGCCCGGTTTCTCTCCGTTCGGAGAAACCCAGGCCATTCCCTGGCGCCTGCCGAGGAATGTCAAAACGTGACCCGCCTTGTCCCCCTTAACCACGACAGGATCGCCGGGTTCTAAGGGCTTCTCTTTCTTTGGCGGCTTGAGCGCCCCTTTCAGACGCTCGAAGAGCTTTGAAAGTGTTCCTAACATTCCGCCTCCGTTGCAACCCGTGTCGCAACAAGAATATGGTACCATTCTAATATATGTTGTCAAAGCACGGTATATAAAATGGCAAAGGCGTCCCGCGAGGAACGCCATCATGAGTCGGAACTAGTTGTGTGCGAGACTTGCCTCAGCAAAGCATTGGAATGCTGAGCCTCGTCTTCACTGAGGCCTTCTTGTGTTTGAGGACGGCAAGGATATCTTCGGGGGCGATTTCGTGGGCATAGGTATAACTGGGGCCCCACTCTTCCGTGACGTAATAACCGGTGACGTCTTCTCGTTCGCCTCGCTCTCCACGAAGTACAGCGAGGACCTCCCCTTCGAAGTATTGAGGGAGGGGCCGATGCTTATACCGGATGCGCGTACCTTCGGTGATTTGGGAGATGGCGCGCTTGAGGCTGCTTGCACGAACTTGGCGAAGATGCTCCCAAAGTGCAGCGAGGAGACAAGCGATGAAAAAAAGAGGAATGCCGTACGTTTCCATGGTCCCTCCATCGGACTTGACCACTGCGTAATATATTGTTTTTATAGTCACATGTCAACATCACCGCAAAAAATACTGGTCATTGTTGGGCCGACGGCTTCCGGGAAATCGGAGCTCGGGGTTGAGCTGGCAAAAAAGTTTCAAGGCGAGATCATTTCCGCTGATTCGAGGCAGGTGTATCGAGGGATGGATATTGGGACGGGCAAGGTCCAGCTGACAGCCTCAAGCCATAAGCCAACAGCTTTAAGCTACAAAGGGATTCCGCACCACCTCATCGATGTGGCGGATCCAAATGAGGATTTCAACGTAAGTAGTTTTGTGACGATAGCAAAAGAGAAAATAGAAGAGATCGGTGCTCACGAGAATCTCCCGATCATCGTCGGTGGAACAGGGTTTTGGGTTAACTCGCTCGTCTTTGGCTATGAGTTGCCCGATGTTGTGCCAAACAAAGAATTGCGCGATGAGCTTGAGACGCATACAGTGGAAGAGCTTTTTGAGCAATTGCAGAAGCTCGACACAAGCCGCGCAAAACATATCGATAAGCACAACAAGCGGCGCCTCATCCGCGCGCTTGAGCTCGTGATGACCACCGGAGAACCGATTCCGGAATTAAAAAGCGAATCCCAATATGACGCGCTGTGGATTGGAATCAAAATCGAAAAAGATGAGCTTGATGCAAGAATAGGAAAACGGCTTAAGCAGTGGCTCAAAGATGGACTTATAGAAGAAACAAAAGAACTCCACGAGTCAGGAGTCTCATGGCCACGGCTTGAGTCACTTGGCATGGAGTATCGCTCCGTCGCCCGTTATCTGCAAGGGACTACCTCGGAAGAAGAAATGCGCGTTGAAGCTCTACACTCGATCGTACAATACGCCAAGCGTCAGATGACATGGTTTAAGCGGAATAAGAACATCCACTGGATTACTAACGAGGAAGAAGCCGACAAGCTTCTTCGAGCCTTTATTACTGAACCCACCCCATAATCAAAGGGGTAACGAAGGTTTCAATAACAGCAGCGATAATGAGAAGCGGTAAAATAATTTTTGCATACGCGCGCAGTGCGGCATAGAAATATGGCCTGAATGGTTCTGCATGGGTCAACTTTCTCATGAACCGGGTGCTTAACCAGAAGCTATACGCAAGAGCAATGAAAAAGGCCGCCCCCTCGAAGATGCCGTGCGGTAATAATGCCGCGGTAAGCAGCAGAAACGTACCTCCCCTGTCAAGGAAAATGCGAGTTATGAACCCCACTATGCCACCGTTCACCAGCACAAAAAACGACGGGAAAATCCAAAAAAAGAATCCAAAGAGAACAACCGCAAAAGCCTTTATAGTGTTATTGAGTAAAATACTTAACAAGACATGCAGGTCAGAATTGTCTCCGATTATTTTTTTAAAAAACGGCTTAAGTATTGTCAATACATGCTTCACAACGAGACTATTCCCACCCATATAGTATCCGCCGAGAAAGAATAGAGCAAATAGCCCTATGCCTATCCAATAGTATCGTGGGGATGGTTTGAGCGTCATGTGAGCTTCTGTTTGAGTAGCTCCATGATGATCTCCGGATTTCCTTTCCCTTTCGTTGCGGCCATGACTTTGCCGACGAGGAACTTGAGGACTTCGGTTTTACCGGCCTTGTATTGCTCGACGGGCTTTGGGTTGGTGGAGATGACATCGTCAACGGCGTCGGTAAGTGCGGAAGCATCAGAAATCTGGCCGAGGTTGAGGCGTTGCATGATGGCATCCGGATCATCACCGGTCTCGCTCATTTCTTTGAGCACCGTCTTGGCGGCGGTGGACGAGAGTTCTTTGTTCGAGATCTTGGCAACCAATTCAGCAAAATTTTCCGCTGTAATCTTGAGACCGCCGAGATCGTCAATCTCAAGACCTTTTGCTTCCATGAGCGGCGGGAATTCAGTAATGATATAGTTAGCGGCAAGGGTGTCCAATTCGGGTTTGCCTACCTGCGCAGACAGGCCAAGTTCGCTCACGACATTCTCAAAGTAGTCGCCCAGATGGCGCGCGGTCGTGAATACTTCGACTTGTGCGGCATTGAGCCCGTACTCCCGCATGAATCGTTCCCGGCGCTGGCTCGGGAGCTCGGGAAGTTCTGCACGGAGTTCTGCAATGCGCTCATCGGTGAATGTGAGCGGCGGCAAATCCGGTTCGGGGAAATATCTGTAATCCGCGGATCCCTCTTTTATACGCTGGCTGTATGTTGAATTATTGGTGTCGTCCCATCCGCGAGTTTCTTGAACGATGGTATCTCCCCTCTCAAGCGCCTCGACTTGTCGTTTGAATTCGTATTCCGCCGCTTTCATTGCGGCACTGATTGAGTTGATGTTCTTCACTTCGACCTTGGTGCCGAGGTCCTGAGCGCCTTTTGGTCTGATCGAGATGTTCACCTCTACGCGCATCTGTCCCTTTTCCATATCGGCGTCGCTAGCGCCAAGATGGCGCAAGATCAGGCGCAGTTCTTTGGCGAATTGTCCAATCTGTTCGCTAGACGTAATGTCCGGCTTGGTCACGAGCTCCATGAGTGGTACGCCAGCGCGATTGTAGTCTACGAGAGAGTGCTTGTCATCGTTGCCGTGCTGGAGACGTCCCGCATCCTCTTCCATATGGATGCGTTCGATGCGAACCGTTTTGTCGGGACTGATGGCAAGCTTTCCGCCAAAGCAAAGGGGCAGGTCGTACTGTGAAATTTGATAGCCCTTGGGAAGATCGGGATAGAAATAATTCTTGCGGTCGAACTTGGAATATCGTGCGATTGCACAGTTCAGCGCCAGTCCCACCTTCACGATCTTATTGATCGCTTCTTTGTTGATGGTCGGAAGCGTTCCGGGGCTTCCACAGCAAACAGGACAAATAAGGCTATTCGGCCTCTTCTCATCCGGGTCGTTCAAACAGTTACAAAACATCTTCGTATTTGTTTTGAGCTCGACGTGGATTTCCAGTCCGACTGTCATTGCGTATTCTGTAGCCATGATGATTAATCTAGCATGCGCGGACGAAAACGAAAAGTCCCGCTGAGGCGGGACTTTTGAAGTAATACGTCTATCGTGCCGTGCAGTGCTGGTTGATCCAGTCGTACTGGCATTTAGGATCAGCATTGCACTTTTGAATACTAAACTGAAATCCGGTACGACAGTAGATATCGGCAGGCACAGCTCCTTCCGTACCCTTCGTAACGCACTTGCCACTGCCGCCGGTACTATAGTCCCACACGCACTGGGAATCGGCATTGCAGGCACTCGGCTTTACCCGATAGTCATTTGTGCAACGATCGAAACCTGCTGATGTTGTCTCAGTTGGTATGGGTTTTGGGGTTGGGTTTGCCGTAGGAGGATTCATATTGTCGTTCACGAATTGATAGAAGCAACCCTTCTGAGTTGATCCTTCAGTCCAGCCACAATCATCAGTTGGTCCCAAAAGCGACCAACGCGAACCCGGCTTATTGCCACAGGAAATTTTATAGGTTGATTTATCATCCTTTCCCGTTGCAACCGAGAGTCCGCCACAGCTCGGCAGCTTGCATGCGCCATTGTACCATTCACAAGCGGGATTTCGATTTGCCACACACAAGCGTTGAGTGCCTAGAGCACTGCAAGTATTTGAACTCCGACCTCCTGTCGGAGATACAACCGGGGTTTGTTGCGGTACATTCCGGCCCTGATCATATTCGGCGACATAGACGTACATCCAAGCTTTATTGCTGGCACTGATGTTTGTTACTACGCGTACTGTGAACCGATCATCATGTTTCCCCAATGCGCGGGCGTTGGCAGGAATTTTGAACTGGAGCGTAGTGCCGTCTGTTGATGTGGCCGACAGTGTGTAATTTTGATTATAAGGCCAACCACCATTGTCAGTTTGCGAAATCTTAATTTTGGCGGAATTTTTTGTGGAGAAATTGCTCCCGGTGATGGTGACAGTCTCGTTTCGTTGGGGGCGCTGTGGATCAATCGAAGCGATGCGTGGCGTACAGAATGGGCGCAAGTCGTCATACATAGAGTTGCGCGTAGAGATGTCAACCTTGCCGGACTGGGATAGCCCGTTATCCTGCTGGTATTGTTTCACCAATGTCTGGGTGACGGGTCCAAAAGTTCCGCTCACGCGATCGGAAGCATCTTGGGGATTTTCGGCAGGATACAGTCCAAGAAGAAATTGCTGCAACTGTGTAACTTCATCTCCTTGCGAACCCATCTGAAGGGTACTCTTCACATTGAAATCAACATTCGGGCATGTCGTTAGCTGAGCCCCACCCTCGCCACCCGCGAAGGCATCAGATTCAGAGAGTCCGATTTGCAAGCCGCCAGAGGTATCAGAAGCAACAACGATTCCTTGTTGAGCATATGAAAGCTGCTGCTGTGCGGTCTGTGCTTCAGCCATCCAGTACAGACCTGACGCAGCCACTAGAAACCCGAAAGCGACAAGCAATTTATTATTAAACATATCTATAGTATCTACTATGTTTCTCCGTGGCGCAATATGCGATTATCAACAATGGGTGATACTATATGTGTATGCTACTTTCGCTTATCGCCGCATTCGGCAATAACCGTGCCATTGGTGAAAAAAATACTCTTCCCTGGTCCATGCCGGCTGATTTGAAGCGTTTCCGCGAGGTGACATCAGGCCACCCAATCATCATGGGCCGCAAGACCTACGAATCAATCGGCCGCCCCTTACCCAAGCGACTTAATATTGTCGTCACACGCGATCAGTCGCTGGCTCTTCCCGGCTGTACGGTGGCGCATTCGCTTGACGAAGCGTTGGCGACGATGGGTACTGCCGAAGAAGCCTTTGTTATCGGTGGCGGGCAATTGTTTGCCGAAGCGCTCCCCCGCGCCGACCGCATGTATCTGACATTTATCAATGCCACATTTCCCGGCGATGTTTTTTTCCCGGAATATGATACGGCTCAGTGGCGTGAGATCTCACGCGAAGATCATGTTGCTGATGCGGAGAATCCGCATCCCTACTCATTTGTGACGCTTGAGCGGAAATAATAAGTGGCCAATTGCTTTTCGCAAACCGGTCGTCGATTTTTGCTAAAATCGCGACCTGCTATCTCGCTCCGTCGAGCTGCGATAAGCTTTGCTAGAAAGCCATTAGCCACTTGATGTCAGGCAATTACCTTTTCGAGCGGGTTCTGCGGTCGGAGCGGGCACGGTTTCTGCCGAAGGCGGAAGAGCGGAGGCTGACAGACCTCGGAGCGCCGTCGCTGGCGGCGCGAGAATGAGCGAGAAGAGGTAATCGCCTTGTAACTTCTTGGTGTATAGATTCAATTGAAAGAAGCTTGCCGTCCGGGGCGCACTCAATGACTTTAAAATCGCGCGGAAACAAGCGTACTGCATCTTGATATGATGCCTCGGCTTGTTTGAGATGATTGAAATCGGCTTCGTGGATATCGCGTTTTTTGCCCTTCAGATACGCCCGTTCCCCTTTTCGGGAGATCAGCTTATAGCTGATGCGCGAAGGCACGTGCAGGAAGATATTTATATCAGGCTTCGGAATCCTGCAGATGTTGTATTCAAAGTCATAGATCCACTTCAGCAGTTCGCGTCGCTTTACGGTGTTTTTGATTTTCGCTCCCTGATGTCCCATGTTTGAGCCGACGTAGCGGTTGGCCAATACAACACCGCCTTTAGCCAGATGCGCACGAATTGCACGCGCCGCATCAATACGATCGAGCGCATAGAACGCCGATGCAAGCTTTGGTCCCACTTCTTGCCAAGTGCCGTACACGCCATGGAGATATTGCTCGACGTAGTAGGCTGATGGTTTGCCGTATTGCGGGAAATCAACAGTGAGCACTTTTTTGCCTGCCTGCTTGAGTGCCCGCAACAACAACTTGAACTGTTCGGTCTTGCCCGACCCGTCCGTGCCTTCAAGAACAACGAAGTAGCCTTTCATTTGAGAGGATGGCCGGCTTTCAATTTTTTGATTTCACCCTTGCGGATGAGGCGCATTTCGAGAGCTGATCGTTCCGATGTGATGCCTTTGACAACATCCTTGCGGTGGAATCTACTTTCGACAACTTTGGTCGGATTGGTCAGTTCTTCGATGACAATCTGGCAAAAACGCTCGCCAGGATAGAGTCGTATCGTTTGTCCGCGAGTATTGTTGGTAATGGGAATGACTAACTGGCCCTCGTAGCCGGCATCAATGATACCGCTCAAGTCCACCGAGAGTCCGCGCCGATTGACCGACGAACGCGGGAACAGAATCGCCATAGCATCGCCGGGCATTTTGATGCTCTCAAGCGTGGAGACGATAACATGCTCTTGGGGCAGGATATCAAAGAACTGTCCCTGCTCAAGCTCGACAACTTCATAGTAGTTTGGTTTATGCGGATCGGGGTCGTAGTAGTCCAGATGCAATGCTTCCCTTCCCTGCTTAGTGACGTGCCAGAGCTTGGGAACGAGGAAGGTAAAGCCCATACGGAGGTCAATAGAATCAGACTTGAGCTGAAACGCATCCAGCGCGGGGCTGAATGACAATGTGCCGTCTTTGATGCGTTCTATGATTTTTTCCCGTGAAAAGACTGCCATGGCTATAACACAATAGCTAATCCCTTGATTGGGTCAAGAGGCTTGTACTGAGCGGCGATCAAGTCGGTGATTTCTGTGACAAGCGTATGGTCGCCGTCTTCGGCGCGTGCAAATGACTTGAGTGGGAGGCTTATCGTGATCGGGGCGTGGTCGTTGGTACGCGATGTCAGTTCCTTGGCCGCATCGTAGTGGATGTCATACACATGTGCATTGGAAATCGAGTGCGAGTAGATGCCCGGCCGTACACCAAGTCGTTGAGCGAGCATGCATTGCAGGAGAGCGAAGCCAGCTACGTCGTGTGGAAAACCAAGAAGCATGTCATTAGAGCGGACCATATTGTGGAGGTTGAGCCGACCGCCCATAATATTGGCGGTGAATGTAAACGGGCATGGCACATTCTTGCGCGATATTCCACCTAGTCCGTCGCTTGAGGGGTCCCACGCCATGACGACTCCGTGGCGCGAACTTGGGTCGCTTTCAAGGTGCTCGACAAGCAAGCCGAGCTGATCGCGCCCGAAGTGCGATCGCCAGCGGTATCCGTACGCGACCGTTACCACATCCCCCGGATTGGTGAAGTCGTCCCAGATGCGCGTATAGTCCCGCAAGAAGTCCGCCGGTTTCCTGCTTCCCATGACAAACCAGACCTGTTCCGCGACAAAAAGCCGTACCGGGATCTTGCGAAGCGTGAGAAGCGGGAATCCTTCCTTTTCAAGGTCAATCGAGAAGTGCATGCCCGGAATGCCGGCGGTCTCATGCTTGGTTCGCGCATTTATTTCCCGCACACCGTCCTTCATTATGCGGGCGAGCATGTTTTTGTATGTGGTATCAAATGAGGTCATGATCCTTGAGTGTTTGAGCCTAGTGTATTAGAATTCCCTCACATGAGCAACTTGACTGTCGCATTAAATCCTGAGCAACGCACTCTCTATCTGGCCGAGCTTTTACGCCTTGACGGACTCGAGCATATTACGGAAGATCCGAAGGCGGCGTATTCTCCACTCTCTTTAACCAGTACGCCTGACGAGCTCAAGCCGTTTATAAAGAAACGCCAAGAACAAACAGTTGCCATACTCAAAGATGTTGGAATTTCTTCGTATGATCCCGCTTCCGGGGCGTGGCATCTCAATCCGGATATTGATCTGACCACGTTTCCCCAGATAGTATACGGGACTGATACTCAAAAGATTTTGGCGGCTCGTTTTTTTGTTGGCCATCTCATCTTGCCATCTACCGGTTTTGGAAACGAGGGAGAAAAAGCGCGCATCTATAATCGTATGGCAGTCATATTCGTCGATGAGCATATTCGTGTTTCCCGGATGCAACCCTATCGGACAATCTATCTACAATACGACAATTTTGAAAAACAATGTGATGATTTCAAGAAGATTTTTTTACTGCTCCAAGAATACGAACCCGGTATGGGATTCAACGGGACGACTCCCATATTGGCCGGATTTCACAAGCAGACCAAGGAGGTGGTAGATTTGGAAGGGTTGATCTATACGAAGTTCCCGCATCTGCAATACAAATATAACGGTGAGGTTCCGATACTCAAATTGAGGGCGGAGAATCCCGAACTATTTTACGAATATGAATAAAACCGATTATCCCTATATCCCCGACGGCCACGAGCATGACTATGTCGGCATGGACAATGAGTATATGCAAATGGCAAAGGCATATGCAAAAGAACACTCTCTTGATTCCGTGATGCCGACCGCCAGCATTATCGTCAAAGACGGGAGGGTCATCGGCATGGGTGTCAATGGGAGCAGTTATCACAAGACGCATGAGTGTGAGCGTGTGAAACGCGGAATCCCGACCGGACAGGGCTATGAACTGTGCGAAGGGTGCAACCCCAAGAACCATAGCGAACCGCGCGCTGTCGCAGCTGCTACTTTGGCCGGACACGATACGCAAGGCGCGGACCTCTACCTCTGGGGACATTGGTGGTGTTGCGAGCCGTGTTGGACTTCTATGCTTGGTGCGGGTATCAAGAAGACGCACTTGGTCAAGGACAGCGAGATCCTTTTCAACAAAAACCATCCGGAGAACATCGTCGGCAAGCAGTTTGCATAATCATCATGAGCCACGCCTGGTTTCTCTACTCGCTGGTCGCCACTGTTTCATTTGCCGTCGTCGGAGTTTTGTTCAAACTTCCGGCAGTAAAGAATCACAATATTTTTGTGGCCTCGTTTTGGTCGGTGTTCGCTCCCCTACCATTTGCGCTCATATTCTTCTATCGATCATTAGTTCATACGGATTGGACGATGTTGTGGATCAGTGCCGTGTGGGCATTTTTCTTTGTGATTGTCCGCTTTCTCTATCTGAAGGCATACCAGTATGCCGATACCAATCTGGTAACTCCAATCACCTCAACGCTGGGATTTGTAGGGGTCGTGCTTGTCGGTGTGCTTGGATTCCATGATTATTTGAGCTCGCTACAGATGTTGGGCATTGGTGTTGCCGTGATTACGATACTGCTTCTTATTCAGTCGCATTGGCGTGCAAAGCAGGCAGGCTATTTGTGGCTCTTGTTGGCGGTCATATCCGCGGCATCAGTGACCTACAAGATTTTCCAAAAGATCGGTGCCGATAGTCTTGATATTCAGGCATTCCAGGTGTATCAATTCGCTTTTGCGTCGCTGTTCCTTTTTATTCTCTATGGAATATTCCATGCAAGCGAAATTAAGAAGTGGCCGTCGCAACTGACCGCCGGTGGAATGTTCAGTGGCAGTCTGATTGGCTTCTTTTCCTTTGTCGGCGGCTATGCATACAATCTTGCATTGACCAAGGGACCCTTCACACTCATCAACGTGATCCACTCGCTCTACATCATTGGAACAATTTTCTTGGGCGTAATTATCTTTCGAGAGAAACTCTCCAAATCAAAAGTACTCGCCATCGGACTGGCGGTTGTCTCGGCGATACTCATTCGGCTGGGTTCATAACAGTAAACAAAACAACCTCTTTCGAGATTGTTTTGTTTTGATATCTATACTAAAGGCTTACATTCCCGTGCAGTGTCCGCCATCGGGTAGACTCCAGTCATACGTGCATCGTGGGTTGCTATTGCAATTTGCGGCTGCCTTCGTGCCATGATTTGGATATGTATTCCAACAGTACGGCGTGTTGTCCGAGCTCGAGCCTCCACCAGGAATTTTTTCCGGTGTTGACACCGGTCGCGGGGTTGAATTCGCTGAAGGCGGATTCATGTTATCGTCAACAAACTGATAGAAACAACCGTTTTGAGTCGATCCTTCGCTCCAACCACAGTCGTCTGTTGCTCCCAAAAGCGACCAGCGCGATCCGGGCTTTTTGCCGCAATAGAAGCGATATTTCGAAGGATCATTAGTACCAGTTGCAATCGAGAGACCTCCGCAACTTGGAAGCTTGCAGGCGCCATTGTACCACTCACAGATGGGACCTGTGCTTCCTACGCATGCATTTTGGTCAGTTATGGCCACGCAGGTTTTAGAGCTCTTGCTGTCCTCGGGAGCAACGACGACCTCACCACCTATGGTTAGAACAGGGGCGCTTCCTCTTGGATTGTTGTCCTGCGTCTTGCCCCAATAGGTATCGAGAACAATTTGGTATCGGTCTTTTGTTAACTTTGGAATCGCAAATTTGAAACTACCGTCTTCTTGCGGGAATACATTGGCTATTACGGCGGTGCGGTTGTCTTTAAGCAGTGGAATACCCGTACCCCTTACGAGGGCTCTTGTAAGGGGATCATAAGTGGAGATCAGATCTTTTACGGGATCAGGAAAATTTGTGGCTACAAATCGTGTAAGCGGATCAAACTTTATCAATACACGAGTAGCATGGAATGGATTGAATATATTGAGCCATGACGTATGCTTATCCTCGGTGATAAAGACGTTTATTGGGATCCGTCGCGGAAGATCTTGGCCTCGCGCGGTAACGATTGTCCCTACACCTCCGCTCAAAGGAGTGAGACTTCGAAGCTTTGGATGGACTTTTGGCCAACAACGTTGATAGATGGCAGTGTAAGTATCAGCGTCTAATATTCCTGATTGTTGAAGACTGCGATTGTAGGTAATTTGGCTGGTTCCAATCCCAACCTTGTTTGCTCTTTGGAATTCTTTGAGAGCAGATTCAGTTTCGGTATCGAAAGTTCCAGATACGATGCTCTGGCTATCTGAATTGAAATATGCCTTTAAGAATTTCTGGAGCTGGGTGACTTTCTTTTCCGGTCCATCGACAGCTCCGAGACCAAAATTGATTTCATTGGGAAAAAGCTCGGGGCAGCTGTCGATCGTGAGATTTGAATTTGAACTCGCGTCTGAAGTGCTAAGGCCGACAGTCAGCAAGCTCTGTTCGGACTTGTCGTCATTGAAAGCATCAAGTTCTTTAGAAAGGTCACTAGCTCCTTTCATCCATGCGCCGTTAGTGCCTACAAGTAAAATAGCCAATACGCCGACAAGTACTGATAGTTTTGGTGGATTCATATAGATTCAGTATCGCTTAGTCTACATGAAGCGTCAATGTCGACGTAATGGCTCAACACCTTGGAAACACCCCCACTTCAAACCGCGTATCATGGGAGGCATGCCATATTCAAAGAATCCCTACCTTCCCAAGCTAC
>Ga0209541_10001988_pt1 | contig 39507 bp, 49 predicted proteins | sample RifCSPlowO2_01_FD_184027 | JGI IMG/M metagenome (GOLD analysis project Ga0209541, IMG submission 184027) | Groundwater microbial communities from Rifle, Colorado - Rifle CSP2_plank lowO2_0.1 (SPAdes) (version 2) | ecosystem: Environmental > Aquatic > Deep subsurface > Groundwater | place...
CGGGCACTGCCATCCCACCGCGAGCTGCGCAATTGTATTGTCGCATGTCTCTCCTGAACGGTGCGAGACAACGCAATTAATCCCGTTCTGCTTTGCAAAATCAACTATCCTCTTTGTTTCAAGTATAGAGCCGTTCTGGTTTGGCTTTGCAATCAATGCATCTATGCATCCCTCATCAACTGCTTTCTTGACCCTTTCAAACTGCGTTGCAGTCAAATCATCTGATGCAATCATGCACTTCAGGCCATTTTTCTCAATCTCTTTCCTTAATTTTGCAAAACCCTCAAAGTCGTCTTCTTGCAAGGGGTCCTCAACATAAACAAGCCCGTATTTCCTTATCAGCCCGGCAATGTAAGCTATCTGCTGCGCCTGGTTCAGCTTCCTCGCAGGATTATTGTAGTAATAATAATTTCTGACAAAAAAGGACGATGAAGCAGCATCAATCCCAATCTGAAGATTTATCGAGAACTTCCTCTTTATCTCTGACTTGACTTCCTCAAGCAAATCCAATGTTTGCTCATTTTCAAGCGTGACGGCAAATGCATTCTCGTCAGTAAGCTTGTTCTCAAATCTCCTGTCCCTTTCAAAAATTAATTTTTTTGCGGTCTTGTATGCCTGAAGGTTTATGAAATACGCATCAAAAAAATGTCTTGTCTTCGGCAATAACAAAAATTCCTGAAAATCCGTCTTTGTCTCCTGCTTTACATGAACCCCTCCCCCAATGCAGTTTCCAAGAGGCAGGGGCAATAAGCCTGGCTTTGAGCAGAATAGCTGCCATAGTTCTTTATCGTGCGAAGCGGCGATTGCTTTCAGCAATGACGCCTCCAATGAATAAAGGGTGTTTGCCCCTATTACGCTCCAATTAGAAGTTTTGTCTATCTTCTTTGCATAGCCCTCAACAATGCTCAAATCCTCAAATGAAACAAGCGGTTTGTCAGATAATTTTCTTCCTATCGCCTTCGCAAATGCAACTGAAAACTGGATTCCCCTTGAAGAAAATGCCTGCGCCTCATGAATCCCTTTGCTTTTTCCAGAGGGTGCAGAGGAGGTAAATCTTCCGTCTTTTGTTGTAACATCAATCTCAATGGTATTCTCATTTCTAGAATCCTTTATCACTCTCGCATCAATCCCTTTTACAAACATATCTAACAAAGAACTAATGCAGTTAAAAATTTTTCCTATATTTGAGTTTGCATTAAGATTCATTTATTACTCAAAGTCTGCCCAAAGAGAAGATTTTTATATGTTTTTTCATTCATGAGATAATGAAGAAGTTAAGTAAAGACCAAATGCTTACTACAATATCTATCCTTCTTTTATTCTTTACAGCCATGATTAATTGGAATATTTATTCATGGTTGATTTTGGTGGCAATAATCCTTGTTTTAATTGCATGGTACTTCAAAAAATCTGCTAAAAAAACAAAAACTGGCTGATGGGAATGCAGTCCTTTTAACCTGCTAAAAAATTAAAGAAATAAATCCTTTTTTCTAATATTAATCCTCGCCGCCTGCATCTGCCTCAAACTCTCCCTCTGACTCAATCTCGTCATCTGGCTTGGCAAGCTCCATTACCTCTGTGCCTTCAACTGCCTTGATAATCTCCTCTTCCTCCTTTTCAGGAGAGCCAGCTTCCGCCTCTTTTTCCTTGACTTGTTCCTTAACCTTCTCCTCTTTCTTTTCCTCCACTTTCTCCTTGACTTCTTCTTTCACCCTGATGATTTTCTCTATGGACCTCTGAGGCAAAGGCCTCTTCACTGTAATAGGCAATACGCCTTCATATAATTCCATCTCCGCAATTTTCAGAGGGTCATAATTCACTGCTTCCATTTCCTCTTTATTCATTTTTAGCAAAACAGGGGCATTCATTGAAAGCTGCAAAGCCCTTGCTCCAAGTATTCTTGCAATTTCATATTTGGTATGCTTGATTTCAATAGCCTGTTTTTTGCCTGGGTCTATCATTTTTTTAAAAATTTTATGCTATGTCAGAAATGCTTTTGCATTTTTGATTTAAATATTATTTTTCGTGTTTCTTCTTTTCCGCCTCAATCTTTTCTAGTATCAATGGATATCGCTTATGCCATTCCTTCTCTGCCTGCTCAAGCATTTCAAAAACCTCTTCTTTTGATAATTCCTTGGCATTGCCTTTTTGCAGCGCATTTATCTTTGGCTCTTTGTCCTTTGGCGACATTGCAACAGTCAATCTCGCCTCGCTCGCCTCCTCTTCCTCTGTTATGGGGTCAAGTATTATGCTCTTGCTTATCTTGTGGAAAGTCATTGTCAATGGGAGCTTGTCAGTTAATGGAAGCTTTTTGTTTGTCCATTCGCCGAATTTCACTTTTTCCTTTTCTTCGTCATATTTTGGCAATCTTGTATTGCATAATGCAGCAACTGCAGCCAGGCACGATGCATCTATAAGATTGCCGCCATCATTCATGGGATATATATCCAGGAAAATGCTCCATACCTTTTCCCCTTCTTTTATGCATAATTTCTTGAAATCAATAAAACCTGATTCGCGAATTCCCCTGTCAACAAGGCGCGAAAGCTCTATTGACTGTATTCCCGGAGGCCCTAATTCAAATTTTTCCGAAGCTAAAGGAGAAAGTTCAGTTGTCACAATAAGAACTCCAGAATCCTGTGAGTCGGTAAAGGGTGTTCCTGCATCAAGCTTCACTCCCGCAACAACCTCTGTATTTCCCATCCTCACTCTTGCAGAGCCGTCTGCATTCTTTGATATGTTCATCTCAATGCTTATCGGCCTGTACTCAAGCAGTTTCCTTGAGTCAAATCTTTTTCCCTCTGATAAATATTCCACAATCCTTCTTTTTGTTATATTGCTCAATTCCATTTTACTTTTGCTCCTTTATTGATTTAAGCGCCTTCTTTTGTTCAGCATAAATCTTCTTGCATGAATCCTTCCCCGCTTCAACTGCCTTCTTTAATTCATCGACAGATATCTTGCCGTCAAGCTGGAACAGGCTGACCTTCCCAGAATTAGCAAGAAATGCAAAAGGAATGTCTGTTGCCCCTTCGCCATCCTCGTAATCCTCTTCTTCCTTGATCAGGTCAACAACTATGCTCTTGTCTATTTTCCCGACAGAAACTGCAGTAACCAAATCAGTCATAGGCACTCCTGCGCTTGCAAGCGCAATTGATGCCGCGTTTATTGCAGCGCATCTTGTCGATGCGTTTGCCTGTATTATTGTAACAAACAAATCAATAACAGTATTTGGGAATGCATCAAGCTGCAATACAGGCATTAATGCCCATTCCATAACCTTTGAAATCTCGCTGCTTCTCCTGCTTGGCCCCGGTTTCTTTCTCTCTGTAACAGAAAAGCTGATCATGTCATAGTGAACCCTTAAAACCCCTTTCTCGGGATTTTGCAAATGCTGGGGGTGCAATGGCTTCGGCCCGTAAACTGCCGCAATAGCAATGCTGTCGCCAAATGAGAATGATGCAGAGCCGTCTGCCCTTGGGATAACTCCCACCTTGATTTTCATTTCCCTTGTTTCATCAAATTCCCGTCCGTCAAATCTTTTTGTGTATGCCATTTTATGAACAACATCCTTTAACGCCTTTTGGCGCTTCCTTAGCCACAATATCAAAAAGTGATTTCGCCTTCCTGTTGAAATTGCTGTCTGCCCTCTCTTTTGCAGTGCCCAAATCCAACAAGGCAGTCACATCATTAACATCCATATCTATCTTGGCAGCTTTTCCTTCTGATTTCCCCTTAACAATATCTTCCATGTTATTTATAATTCCTTTTTCTTTTATGTAATAAAACTCATCTTTATTTTGAGGGTTTTGTGCTATCGCCACCCCATAAGGTTTTGGGATGTAAATTACTTTCTGCTTCATTGCAAATCCATGGCTGAATCCCAAAGCACCCTCATAAACATCCCTCGTCAAATAATAAACCTTCATGTTTCCGCTGTCTTTCATTTTTCATCTCCCTTATTTTTTGTCTTTTTATTGAAAAATTCCTGGACTGCCTCGGTTAATCCGCCGATAAATGACTTGTCGACAATGAACATTATAGCCTCTTTCGCAAGCAGTTCCGCCTCAACTGCCCTGCCTTTTATCCATATCAATCCATTCTGCCCCACAATGATATTGCATCCAGTTTCCTTTTTGATGAGGTTTATCATGCTGCCCTCCTTTCCTATAATCCTTGGCACTTTATTTGAGTTTATCCTTATAATCATCCCGTCCTCTAATCTTCCTAATCCGCTTGCCTTTAATGTCAAATCAACACCCCTATGCTTCACTGAAAAAACCTCTGCGATAACCATATCCCCAAAATCAAGGAATTCCATCAGCTCATTCTTGCTCACATATCTCCCGGCATCCATTGCCGAAAGGAAACCAACATATGGCGCATTGATGTCAATAATCCATCCGTTGAATGTAATGTCAGTAACCTTCCCTATTACTGCATTGCCCTTTCGGGGCATGTAAACGCCTGCAAGGGGAATAACTTTGACTAATCTGCCTGATATGTCAGACAAGCCAAACCTGTTCGCAACTATCGTTTCTCCATCTCTTACTGTGTAATCCCCAGGAAGATACTCCTGCCCCTGGACTATTGCCTCTCCAGGTATCACTATATCCCTTTTCTTTTCATTCTCTAAGGACTTATTTTCTTCCATCTTATTTAATCTCCTGTGTCAATACACTCCCATGAGTGGCTTTATTAATCTTATCATAGAATTCCGACTGCATCCCAGCAGGCAGATTTATAACGCATACAAGGCTTCCATCGTCAAGCCATTCTTCCCTTTCCTTGAATTCCTTCAGCAATGCATATGCATTTCCCGTAAATGACGCAGGCACTTTTATATTCAGCTTTTTTGTTTCAATCCTCAATGGCAGGATTTTCTGCAGTTCCTTGATAATCAAGGGTATCTGCTCGGTAATCTGCCTGTCATCAACATTAATATGAACCTCGTGCAATGCGGTTTCAATCCTCGACGGCGTATGGGGGTTCCCTGTTCTCGGATCAATGCAGTTTCTCGCCAGGAAATCAACAACCTGCTTGTATTTTGCCTCCCTTTCCCCTCTTCTGTATTCCTCGGGCAATTGAATCTCCCCGCGCTTTATAATCTCTGCAGCAGCATTTTCAATATTATCTGAATCAAACGCTGTTTTCAAATCAGCAGACGACGCATGCATCCCCTTCTTTATATCTGTGAATATTTTATTGACGGCAAGTATATTCTGGACTGAGCCCTGCCCTGTCTTCCTGAATTTCAACGCAGAGTCCAAATCAACGAGAATTTCAAATTGCTTGCCTTTAATCTTAATCCTTGCTTCAACGTTTGCCATGTTAATGTATAATCCTTGATCAAAAAATCCTTTTGCTGGGATTTTAGGATGCTCAGAAATGCAAAAGCATTTCTGACATAAAATTTTTAATCTTTGATATTTAATAATATTAATTACTTGATATATTTCTTTAACGCCTCTCCAAACAGCTTCTGGATTTTCTTTTCCTTTGTGCCTATGAAACCAACATCAAATCTGTTTATGTCAAAATTTTTTCCCAGTATCTTCTTGAATATTTCAAAGGAAAGTTTCACGCCCTGCTCAACGGTTATGCTCTCCTTATAATCCTCCCTCAGAATCTCCTTTATCTTCTCGTCATTCTCTCCTATGGCTGTTGCCTTATACCCAAAATAATTTCCTGTTACATCGCTCACAAACAGCTTTGGCCCATTGTCTATATTTACGCCGGCAACCATGACAGAAATGCCAAATGGCCTTGCACCGCCATACTGGGTGTATGCCTGCTTCAAGTCAGCTATCTCCTTTATGATTGATTCAACATCTATTGGCGACTCATATGTCACCCTGTGCTGCTGCGCCATTAATTGCGCCTTTTCAACAACAATCCTTGCATCAGAAAGAATCCCTGCGGCAGTTGCAACGATATGGCTGTCCACCTCATAAATCTTGCTCGCCGACTCCTTGTCCATAAGGCTGTCTCTAATCCTTTTGTCTGACACAATCACAACACCATCGCTGCAAATCATCCCGATGCTTGCAGAGCCCAATCTTACTGTCTTCTCGGCATATTCAACCTGAAGCAGATGCCCGTCAGGCGAAAACATGGTTGCCGCTCTGTCATAGCCCATTACCTGATGCTGCATTTCCATAGGTGTTTCCATTTTTTGTAGAAAAGATTAATAATCTCCAAATTTTTATATTTTCTCTCTTTCTACTAATTTTAGGGGATTTTTAAACCTTTCCCTTAAAATTCCAGAATTTCTGCTTTGCCCTCTTTATCGTTCCGCTTATTCCTATGCAGGAAATGCCTTTTTGGGCAAGGATTTCCTTGAACTTATTAAGATGCCTGAGATTCAGCCTCAACAGGACTTTGCCCCTGCCTTCCTCAATTATTTTCCATTCCCTCTTTTCAAAATCATTGAGTGCATTCCTCAGCGCATAGATATCTGCCAGCAAAACCAGGTATCTCTTCTTCTCCCTCATGCTCGGCTTGAATCTGCGCTTAATCTGTTCTGCCATGTCAAATCCTCCCGTACTTAAATTCTATTGTATCATTATTTTTTATTCTGTAATCACTTGCACCAACAGGCGCCATCTCGCCATTGACATAATACATCCAGTAATTGTTGTTATTTGAACATATAGAATTTATGCACTCTACAAAAGCGCCATATTTCGAATAAGTCAGGTTGACATTGTTTTCCTTTTGCAGAAGTTCAAGTGCGGTTATATTCTCAAAATCGTAAATTTTTTGATTCGCGCTTCCCAAGACATCCACTTCCAGAATAACCCTTCCCTCTGTTTCTGATTTTCCCTTATTGACAGAGTATCCCGTGAATGCAAGCCCCGCTATTATTGCAAAAAGCAGAAGAGAGATTAAAACCAGAGCAAATGTCCTGTATTTCATCTTTATTTTTCCTTATTTCCAAGATTTTTAATCCTATTAAACATTTCCCTGCAAATTTCACGCTCATTGAAACTGCCCTTATTGTATATGTATGATTTTATTTTGGGCAATAATGCTGAAAAAGCAACATTTGAGATAATATGCACAATAGTGAAAGGCAGCGCAAATAAGAATGCTGTGAATATGCTGCCCGGCAAAAAAACCAGAGAGCTTGCATTCATAATTATTTCAAATATCAGAGTTGAGATTAATGTTATCATCAGACATTCAAGGATTGTGGCCTTCTTTCTTAAAAATCCGCCAAAGAAACCGGCAATGCCGAATCCAAGCGCCTGGAATAATGTCCATGGCCCCTGCCCGCCAAACATAAAAAAATTGGAGATGTAAAGTGCAGAAGCGCCGGTAATAAAACCCTTTCTGCTTCCAAAGAGCCAGCCAGCGAGGATTGCAAAAAATGTCAATGGCTCGACACTTGGCAGCGGCTGCATCAAGACCCTCCCTAATGCGCCTGCAAAAACAAAGGAGATAATAAATAGAATCTCCCTCATCCTAAGAAGCTGTAACTGCTTTTGCAGCACCAATAATCCAAGTTTCTCTTTTGCTTTGTCTGATTGGCTAAGCTGAATGCTCTTTGCATGCCTCATTAATCTATCCCTTGCCATTTTACATGCTCTTCTTTTTTGCCCATTTAACAAAGCGTCTAATAACTTTTCGTCTTTTTAAAACTTGATAACAGCAAAAAAGTGCAAGAAGAATAATAAGGATAATACCCCTAGATAAAAACATTTTGCCAGTCGATAATCCCTTATCCCCCCCTATAATAATCAACTGAGGCATTGTCTCATTTATGCTTTCATTCTTTTCTTGACTTACCTCCTGGGTTTCATTCACTATTTCTGTTTCATTTTTTATTTTGGTGGGAGAAGGAATCTCCTCGAGAATTGCCTTTATGCTCAAATTCGCCTTTGAATTTGTTATATTGTTGAGATTTATGTAAAAGTCATAAAAATTCTCATCAGTAAGGTTAAATTTCCTGCTTTCGCCAATTGCAAGAGCAAAGTTTAATGATGTTGAGTTAAGCTCAAACAGGGCATTTTCTTTCTGGACTGACTTTACATTCAGTATATGCTCATTGCCCCTCAAACTGAATTTAATCTTATCATATTTTTTTGCTAATTTATTTATTTCCCTGCCCTCTGCCAGATTGCCTTCAGAGTATATCGTTATCCCTCCTCCGCCACCGCCTCCGCCGCCTGATGAAGTGGTTGCTGGGCAACTGCCGCAATCTGATGAGCATGAAGAGCACGTCTCGCCATTATCGCAATAGCCATTTCCGCAATAATCCTCTGCATAATAGGTGCTGAAGCCCGTTACATTGAATATCAATGTGCCATTTGACGAATTATATGTGGTTTTAGTGCATATAAAGGCGGGACATGCAGCATCATTTCTTATTATTCTGGGGTTATTAAAATTCAGATTATAAAGTGACAGGTTAGCCGACTTATTTAGTCCGCTCTTGCTTGAATTCACAAAGATATAGTTATATCTCACAATAATATCCTGTGAAAGGTTTGTCCCATTCTGGGATATATTATGAAAGTTTATTCTGGCATAACTTGAATTTTCAATGCTCAAAGAAACATTCAGGAAAGAGTATCTGTCAATAACAAAATTCTTCAATGAGACAGTCAAGTTGGAAATATTCAAATCATATCCTGTGCTCCCCCTCATGCTATGATTCCTATAATCAATTGTTGTATTGTCTGCCTCAACATCAATGCAAGTATTGCTGTTTGAAATTAAATCATTCTGTATATAGTAAACCGCATCACGGGAATTAATTTTATTGCAGCTTGTCAGATTGATTGCGCTTAGATTAAGCTGCCATGTTGCGCTTTTGCCTGTATTGTTTGCAGCATCTGTGCAGTTCACAGACCAGTTATAGGATATTGTTGAACTAATCAAAACAGAATAAAATGTCTGGTTGGCATTAATGCTTACAGGTGTTGCATTTGTCTTGTTGACAGCAGAATTTATTATCAATGAACAGTTAAGAATATCGCTGCTGTCACTAACATTAAAAATGAATGTTACATTGTCATTTTCTGAATAAGCTGTCCCGTTTTCTGGTGAGATTAATGTTACATTTGGCGAAGTTGCGTCATAGGTTATCGTATAGTTTCCATTGCTTGCCCAGCTGAAATTGCTTGCGTTGTCATATGCCCTGCAGTTCCATTTGAAAACCCCTCCATAAGGCAGGGCATAAGAAAAATTTGTTTGGTTGTAGGTTTCGCCGCTTTTATTGCTCGTGTTAGCATGAACCTGCCCCGTTGAATTCCATACATAAAGAGTTATATTTTGCAATCCATCTTCATCGGAGGCATTGCACGAGAATGTTTGGGTTAAATTTGTGCCGTTTAATGTTGCATTTGGCGGTGAAATCAGATTTACTATTGGATTTAGATTAACATTAAAGAGAACAATAGATGAATTCTCATTCCCAATGCTGTCATTTGCGTACAAGTACAAAGTATGATTGCCCAAGCTTGAATTGAACGTTGAGTTCCCGCAATTCTGCAGCGTTGCATTTATTCCTGAATCAACAGCATACCAGCAATTTGTTAAATTCAGGTTGTCAGTTATTGTGAAATTCAATGGTAAGCTTGTGTTTGTTGCATAAGTTTTGTTTTGAGGGGTAAAAATGCTTATGTTTGGGGCAGTTAAGTCAATATCAACGAGAGCGGCATAAACATTAAGCCGTGAAAGAGTAAGTCCTGAACCGCTATCAAAAATTCTCTTGCCTGTCCTGTTCAAGATGTCCTTAATCTGCACTGTTGTAAGATTAATATTCTGCTCTAATTTTTTATATTGCTTCAGCAATGCAACTGCCCCGCTCACCATAGGTGTTGCCATGCTTGTCCCACTCCTAATCTCAGTCCCGCCATTTCTAGAAGTTGAAGTTATGCTTGAGCCAGGAGCGAGCATGGTTGTGATATTGTTTCTGTTTGAATGCATGCAGGCCAGGATATCTGGGTTGGCGAGCCATCATTCCCCGTCGCAACAACTACTGTTATATTTTTTGCTATCGCCCCATCAATAGCATTAGTCATATCTTCATAAACACTATCACAATAACTTGTGTATAAATCGCCGCCCAAACTCATGCTTATAACGGATATGTTATAACGTGAGGCATTGCCGACACACCAGTTTACAGAATCAATTATCGCCTGTGTGCCGCAAGCAGAAGTTGGCCCGCACGCCTTAACAGCAACAAACTTCACGCCAGGCGCGATTCCTGTAATACTCCCATTTGCCCCCGCAATCCCTGCAACATGAGTCCCATGCCCATTGTCATCCATTACATTTGTTTTGTTTGAGCTGTCAAAGGGATTATTGAATGCATAACCCCCTAAAACCCTGCAATCCATTCCCAAGCATCCGCCCAAATCAGGATGCGTATAATTAATGCCTGTATCAACGATGCAGATTGTCTGCCCTTCTCCTGTTATGTTCGTTAATGAAATCTTTGAAGGCCAAACCAGCGTTGCATTAATCATAGGGGCAGAATCCTGCAATGATAATCTTACCTCCTGCTCAATCTTCACATATTTGACAGAAGGATTTTTTTTCAGTTCTTCCAGAGCATCAGCAGAGAGTTCTGCAGTAAATCCATTTATGCTCTCTGCCTTGTAAATAAGGTTAAAGTTATCCTCTCCTATTCTTGAAAGGGAATTCACAACCTCTTCTGTTTTTATTGCCTGTGCTGTTGCAATTTTCCTGCCAGATGTTTGTTTTGGCTCATCATACAACCTGACAACAACCCTCACCCTATCCTGTTTCTCAAGTTTCTCGTAAACTGCCTTTTCAATATTTATGCTGGAATCAGATTTTATAGATGAAGTCATCGCGAGATTTACAAATGAAAGAATGAGCACCAAAAACAAGAATATAATCCCTTTTTTCATCTTTTTGTTATTCTAACGGAACTCCCTCGCACTTCCCCTTTATGCAGGCACAGCTTTTTATATTGCAATTATACATTGCGATGCACATTAAATCAGCAGAGCAATCCTTTGCTTTAAGCTCTGCAGAATTGGATAAGGGAGCACAAATCTCATCCCCTCCCATGCTGCAGGAACAGCAGCTTGTCTGCACTTTTGCACAGTCCTTGTCGCTCTTGCATTCAAAAGATTTTTCAGGTATTTTCTGGCTGGCGAGCCAGGCAAAAAGTATTGCAGCCAATAGCAAAATTATGAATGTTGCAACAGCCAAGTGCCTTAACAAAGAAACTCTTTTTCCAGCCCTCTTTTTCATTGATAGAAAATGCTTGCATCCATTATAAAATTTTCTATATAAAATATAAAGGGGTGATTTGCCAAGCATAAAATATTCACAACAATTATAAAATCTTCTATAAAATAATGATTTGCGGATAAAAACACTGAAAAGTTTTATAAACACCGAAAGCCCTTAAACTGTATGGGGGCTGAAGAAAAAAGGGAGATTCTGCTTAAGGTTGAAAATCTCAATAAAAATTTTGGCAGAAAGAGCATCCTGAATTCTTTGAATTTTGAGGTTAATAAAGGCGAGATTTTTGGGATTATAGGCACATCAGGCAGCGGAAAAACCATATTGCTGAAAACACTTATAAATTTTCATCGCCCGAACAGCGGCAAGATAACTTTCAATGAAACAAACCAAAAGAATCTAGGATTCAGGAAATTTTTTGGCTTTTCGACACAGGAGAGCTGTTTCTATCCTGAATTGACGACACTTGAGAATCTGCATCATTTTGGCAAATTATACGGAATAAAAGGCAAATTGAGGAAAGAGAGGATAAAAGAGCTTCTTAATCTTCTTGAGCTTGAAGAATGCACAAATATGCCTGCATCACAGCTCTCTGGCGGCATGCAAAAAAGGCTGGATATTGCATGCTCTATGATACACAAGCCAAAACTGCTTCTTCTTGATGAGCCTACTGTTGAATTAGACCCCTTATTAAGGCATAGTGTTATGCGCCTTATAGAGGACATAAACAAAAAAGAGGGCATAACTATAATCATTGCCTCTCATCTTCTTGGGGGGATAGAAACATTATGCAATAGCATTGTTATCCTGCATAAGGGCGAGATACTTGAATCCGGCTCGCTGGACAAATTAAGGGAAGCTTACAGCGGGGATGAAGAGCTGCTATTGCGAACTGATGGCGACCAAAAAAAGGTTCTGCAGTTTCTTGATAAAAGAAAAAAGATGCTTGGCATCACAAGGATAGCTGACCATGGAAATAAATGCCTTACCATATACGCAAAAGATTCAGAAAAGGTTGCGCATTACCTCCTGCCGGTATTAAGGCACCTCAAAGAAAAGATTATTGAACTAAAATTAAGCAAGCCAAGCCTGACTGAAATATTTACTTCAGTAATAAGCAAGAAAAAGAGGGGTGCGGACAAAAAATAGGCAAGTGAGGGGTAAAAATGAAAAATTTGATTGAACTCGTCATCAAGAATTTTAAGCTGCTTTTCAGGAATAAGGCATCAACATTGATTTTTATTCTTGGCCCGATGGCAATAGTCCTGCTTCTAGGCCTGGCATTCAACAGCGCTGACTTGTATGGATTAAAGCTCGGGGTTTATTCTCCAGTATACAACAGCTTGAACAATGACTTGCTCGGAAAATTATCCGGGCAGTTTACAATCACAAAAACTGATTCCTCGCAACAGTGCATAGACGGAGTCAAATTAAGCGACTGGCATGTCTGCCTTGTATTTCCTTCAGATTTCAAGATAACTGGAAACAACACAATTGATTTCTATGTCAACCCGACAAAGATGAATCTCGTTTATATCATAACAAACATGCTTTCGGCCCAGGTCTCAAGCGAAAGCGAGGAGATAAGCACAGTAATGGTGGAGACAATACTGCAGAAGATAAATGCGATAAAGATAGAGATAGAAAAGGACGAGCCTATTGTAAATGACATAAAAAGCCGGCTTGGCAGTGCAAAAAGCAGCATAGACAAGACATACTCTGATTTTTCTGCCTTGGATTTAAAATTCAGCGAGACTGATTTTAGGGTTGAGCAGATTAAGGACAAAATAACAAGCATAAGGCAGGAAAGCATAAAGATAAACAAGGCAAATGCAAACAACACTGACTCTAATTCCCAATCAATGATTCAGAATGCATACGCTGACATTCTCGTCAATATAACTGCCCTTGACTCAGATATAGCAAATCTGTCAAATGCAGTGAAAAGTACAAAAGATAAACTTGGGGCAGTTTCCAAACTGCAGGACAGCACGAACAGCGGGCTTACCTCGGCCTCTTCGGAAATAACGCAAAGCATTGAAAAGATAAATTCCCTGCAAGAAAGCATAAAGAAGATTAAAGAGCAAGTCGCTGTAAGCATAAGCGCTGCACATATTGTGAAGCCAATAAATACAGAAATAAAGACTATAACAAGTGAGAAAAGATACACTGGCTTTGTATTCCCCCTGCTTATAGTTCTCCTGCTGATGTTCGGAGGCATATTCCTGGGCTCAATCCTGGTTATATCTGAAAAAACCTCGCGCGCATATTTCAGGAATCTTATCCTGCCTGTAAGAAGGATAACATTTGTACTTGCATCATACATAACGACAATGATAATCCTTCTCGTTGAGGTGGCAATTGTTCTGGGCGTTGCTTATCTCTTCACAAAAACTCCTGTAAGCCCCTCGCTTGCATTGCTTGTCCTGATGATTGCAACTGTCTTTGTGTTCATTGGATTAATGGTTGGATACTTCTCAAAAACAACAGAGATGGCTATGCTCTTGTCAATAGCCCTTGTTGCATTGTTCCTTTTCTTTTCAAACATAATACTTCCAATAGAAGCGATTGCATATCTGAAAGAAGTTGCGGTGTATAATCCGTTCACAATAGCGACAAATATTGTAAAGGAGAACATCCTTCTTGACATAGGCATCCAGCTGCAGGAAAAATATCTGCTAATGTTATTCGGCTATTTCGCGATAATATTCGTTGCAACGCTGCTTGCAGAGAAATTCAGCAAAAGCCATGCCTAAAAGAATCTAACGTCAAATTTGCATTTTGAAAAAGAACAATCAGACACAAAGAAATCTTGTCAGATGGAAATATGTCACAATAGATGAATTTTCAAGGGCTGTATCGTAGCTGTCTGAAATGGGCGGTGGGGGAAATTCGGGAACAATAACAGCGCCTTACAGAATATTAAAAAACCTTTAAAAGGGTTAAATTTAAAAATAGAGGAGTCTCTATAATAGAGACACGAGGCAGTTAAAGATGGAAAAGGCGGTAATAACATTTAGTAATGATGCAAAAAAAGAAATTCTTGATTTTTTAGACAAGGACATAAATAGAGAGGGATTAATTGTTGAAAAACAGAATCCTACTCAGAAAGCATTAACCTCTGATGGTCAAGAAATATCAATAGATGAATTTGGGGGTGTAAAAAAGGGGTCTGAAGTATTCATAAAAAATGACCTTATTTCTTTAATGAGGCTTTCCAAAGAGGAATAAAAAATGAGTTTTCTTGATAAATTGAAGGCCTTATTTAATATAGAGTTAAATGCTCCTCTTATTAATTATGTAAATATTAGAGAGAACTCAAATAATCAGCAAAATAGCAAAGATGGTTTCTATCACGACAAGGATAATGGGAAAGTAGAGTTATATTTAGACACTCTCCCCACAGATAAGAAGCAAGGGGTAAAGGAGATTGTAAAGGAATATATTGGAGAAGGAAATAAGCTTTTGGAAGAAAATACCTTAAAACTGCTTTACAAACTTCATGTCTATAACAAAGAAAAAAAAGAGGATGCACAAGTACTTAATTTTTTTAAGCCCATAATCCCCCCCAATGATTTTGAGGCTTTGGAAGCATCATTATATCTGAGACAAGTCTTTAGTAGAAGGGAAGATGTTAATAAATTAAAGAGGGATATAAGAAAAAGATTTGGTGATAGGGGGAATAATATAGCCAACCTATGCACTGCGGGGTATTTTGAGCAGTTTTTAATGCCTCTTTACAATTCTTCAAAAGAAAAATTCAACGAACTTTATGAAATAATAGTCTCAAAATCTGTGGTGGCTTTATTTGTTCATAGTCTGATGAACCAAGACGACATAACCAGAGAGATTTCAAATAGGCTCCAGATTTCTTCAAAATATGGAATTAAATTCATTCATATCCATGGGATAGGGACTGCAAATGTTGACAAGATAAAAGAATGTCTTGAAGAGCAGAAGAATTTTTTCGGTTTTTTCCCGAAGGAAATATATGAGAAAGATAACATAATCATTGTAGAACTACTGTTAAAGTAGTTTCTTAATCTCCTCTACAACTGCTTTTGCAAGCAGGCATGGAACAGCATTTCCTATCTTGGTGTATCTGTCCCTTTTTGAACCGGTCCATTTGTAATCCGGAGGAAAAGTCTGGATTGCTGCAACCTCTTCCGGTGTGAGCATTCTTATCTCATTATCCGAATATCTCACAAGGGCATCAGAACCATCCTTTTAGTAACGGGCAGATATGGTGTATGATGGCTCGTCAAATTTAAGATATTGTGGCCCAAATCCCTCTCCCTTCTCGACATTCCTCTTCTTCTGGCTTACAAAACCAGCAATCATTTTCTCACTTTGAAAAAAACTTTTGTTCAAAAAAGGAAATCTTTTTAAAACCACTTTCTGATGATATAATCAAGATGATAGTAAAATTGCTTGTTGATGGCGGCGAGATGAAACCAAGCCCTGCTATCAGCCAGAAGCTCGGCCCTTTGGGAATAAACTTGGGCAAGATAATGCAGGATGTGAATAAATCAACTGCTTCTTTCAAGGGAATGAAGGTTCCTGTTGTATTGGATATAGACACAAAAACAAAGAACTTCAAGGTTGAAGTGCAGACGCCTCCGGCATCTGAGCTTATAAAAAAGGAGATTTCCGCAGAAAAGGGCTCAGGCACGCCAAATACAATAAAGATAGGCAATCTCGCAATTGAGCAGATTGTTTCAATTGCAAAAATCAAGCAGCAGGGAATGCTTGTCAATAATTTCAAGAGTGCTGTAAACTCAATTCTTGGCACCTGCGTCAGCTTGGGCATTATTGTGGATAATAAAGACCCAAAAGAGATTATCCAAGAGATTGATTCAAATGCAGAATATGCAGAAATAATAAACAAACAGATAACTGAAGTAAGCGAGGAAAAAAGAAAAGCGCTCGATGAATATTTCACAAAGGTAAAGGCAAAACAGGACGAATTCCTGAAGAAGAAGGCAGAGGAGGAAGCTGCGAAGGAAGCTGAAAAGGCAGCTGCAGCAGCAACAGCGCCTGCCCCTGCTGCTGGAACTCCAGGAGCTGCAAAAGCAGTGCCTGCCCCAGAAGCAAAAAAAGCTCCTGAAAAAGCCGAGAAAAAATAAATCAAAAAAGAATACTTAAATTTATAAATGTCCCGGGCTGTTTTACCCTTAAGGGGCTGTGGGATAGTCTGGTAGCCTTCGAGCCTTGGGAGTTCGCGACCCCAGTTCAAATCTGGGCAGCCCCATAATATAATACAATACAAAAATTAAAAATGGCAACAAAAACAAAAAAGGTTGGTTCTGCCGGCAGATTGCGGGTAGGATACGGGAAAAAGTTAAGGGAAAAGATAAGAGATGTCGAAAAACTGCAGAAAAACAAGCAGAAATGCCCTTACTGCAAAAAAGAGGGGATAAAAAGAATCTCAAATGGAATATGGTTATGCAAAAAATGCGATAAAAAATTTTCATCGAATTCATATTGTGTAGGAGAAAAATGAAAATCAAGAAGATTGAGGATTTTCAGTTTCCTAAATCAAGAAAATTCTTAATGAATTTTCTGGAACCTGAAAAGAAAAACTTTTTATGTAATTTTGGAGGATTTTTTTGAAAATAAAAATGGCTATGTACAAATGCTTCTTTTGCGGCAAGCAAATCTCGCATAAAAGCTTGGATAAAAGGTTCGTCTGCCCTTACTGCAACGGAAAAATCTTTTTCAAGCCGAGAAAGGAGCTGTCAAAGGTAAAGGCGGTATAAAAAAATGTCAGATAGATATTATGAAATAGGAACAACACAAGATAGTTTAGGCATAACTCATAGCATATACCTCAAAATCACAAGAAACCAACGTATAGAAGTTATATACAGAAAAAGAACAGATGTAAATAATCTAAATAGCCCTATACATGAAACTAACTTAACAAAATTAAGTGAGAATAGGGGATTGAGAAGTATAACAAAAGAGGAGTATAATGGTGTGAAAAAACAATTAGAACACAAAGTTTGTAGTGGAGCACGCGCATCATAAAATTTGGAGAAACTAAAAATGCCTAACGGAAAAGAAATTGACAAGGAAACTGCAAGGCAGATTCAGGAGCTGCAGATACTTGAGCAGAATATGCAAAATCTGCTGCTGCAAAAGCAGGCGTTTATGCTCGAGCTTAATGAAACAGGCAACGCACTTGAGGAGCTTAAAAATTCAAAGGATGACGTTTACAAGCTGGTAGGGCAGATTATGATAAAATCCAAAAAAGATGATGTTGAAAAGGATCTGGGCAACAAAAAGAATGTTATTGATTTGAGGGTAAAGGCGATAGAAAAACAGGAAGAGCTCATCAAGGAGCAGTTAACCAGGAGAAGGGATGAGATAATAAAAAAATTAAAATAGCGATTCATCGAGAGTAAATAGCAAAAAATAAAATATCACAAAAACAAAAAATAGAAAAATTTATAAATACCTTGCTGATAATACCAATATGGTCGTCAAAAAAATAAAAGAGGGCTTTGCGAAGGTTTTCTCACGAGTTAAGGAACCGGTTGAAGATTACATCGAGATTGATTTGGGTGCCGCAACTCAAAGAAAGGCAAAAATACTAATCAGGCCATTCATTCTCAAGGTTTTTGAGGATATCAACCCCATACTGAACGCAATAAGAGAGGGTTACACAATAGCAGTCATAGATGTAAAGTATCTCAAAAGCAAGGATATTGTCGAGCTGAAAAGGGCTATTGCAAAGCTGAAGAAGACATGCGACGCGCTTGAAGGCGGCATTGCAGGCTTTGGCGAGAACATAATAATAGCAGCACCAAGCTTTGCCGAAATTTACAGGGGCGAGAAGATTGAGAAGATAAAGGACGTAAAGCAATACTAAGTACCCTAAGGTTTGTTCTTTTTTATGGTTTATTGGCATTAATCCTGTTGCCGAGCGCAGTTTTGCAGGCAGATAGTATTAAAAATGCCCTGAATTCCTATAATTTATGAAAGTTCTGTTTGTTGAGGCAAGAAAAAGGAAGGATATTGATGAGAAAAAGGCAGTCAGGGAATTCCTTGGCTCAAACAGGATAAAAAGGATAGGCATAGCCGCATCAGTGCAGTATCTTGGCTTGGCAGGCGATTTTAAGAGGGAATTTGAGAAGAACGGGGTAAAGGTTTATTCTGCGAGGGGTTCAAAGACTGCTTATGAAAGCCAGATAATCGGCTGTGACACAAATGCCGCATTATCTGTAAATAACAAGGTTGATGCCTTTGTTATATTAAGCGACGGCAGATTCCATGCAGTGCAATTGGCTTTAAAGACAAGCAAGAGCGTATTTGTGCTGCAAGGCGAAAGTTTAGGCTTAATCGGACAAAAAGAGGTTGAAGCGATAAGAAAAAAGAGGAATGCTGCAGTGGTTAATTTCCTTCATTCTGATAAGGCAGGAATAATAATATCCACCAAGCCAGGCCAGCAAAAACTCAAAGAGGCGCTGAAAATTAAGGAAAGGCTTGAAAAAAATGGCAAGAAGGCATTCCTGTTCATTGCAGACACTATTAATATATGTGAGCTGGAGAATTTTCAGTGCAAAAGCTGGGTTAATACTGCATGCAGTGCAATGACTCTTGATTCTAATAAGATTGTGAATACCGAAGAAGTTGAAAAATTCTTTGGCTGACTTCTGTGTTGAAAGAAAGCAAAAAACCAAAAAGTTTATAAATAGTAGTGATTATGGAATAGTAACAAAAATAATCTAAGAAGAAAATGAAAACAAATTTGCTGCTTAGTTTCGTTTTAATTGCGCTATTCTTAATGCCGAATGTTTCGGCTGCATTGAGCATTGTTGATTCTTCTGGCACTAACATAGACCAGATAACAAAAACAGCTGTGCATGGCACCTCAATAGCATTGCCCATATTCTACGTAAAAAATACAGAAACGACCAATATTACAAATATAACTATGACTATAGGCACTATAACAAGCCCTTCAACCTTAATGAATGCTGATATAACCAACACAAGCAAGAAGACAATCTTGCCTGGGAATACAACAGACTATACTATATCTCCATACAGCATACCCCAGTATCTCGCAGCAGGAACATATACAGTTCCGATAAATGTTTTAGGTGTAAATGCAACAAACGCGTCACTCTCTGACACTATAAATGCAGTAATAACTGTAAATGAGAGCAAGAGCCTGTCTGTCTCGACAAATTCATTGTCAGCCAGCTCAAGTGCCGGAAAGAACGTAAATGCAACATTCACATTGACAAACAATGGGAATACTAATATTACCAATATAGCATTCACCCAGTCATCTGTATTGCAGGATGATGACAATGATGTTATTACATTAACAACAACCGCTGATAAAAGCCTAAGCATCCTTCAGCCAGGCCAGAGCGCAACAATAACTGTATCCGCATCACCAAGCTCAAATATCGATGTCGGCAGTTATTCATCAAATATAGTGGCAAATTCAACAGAAGGCGTATCAGTTACAGTGGTATACACAATAGGCATTGTGCAGACATTCTGCGACAAGGGAAAGATAGGGGGCTATTTTGAAGTTGACATAACAGAGCCTGACTCAGGTGACGACTTTTACCCCAATGATGTTATTTCTGTTGAGGTAAAGGTAAGGAACACAGATGACGACGAAAGGGATGTCGTTGTTGTGGCAAATCTCTTTGATGCAACAGACAATGAATTCCTTGATGCAGAGGTTGAGACAGACGGCAGCGTGGGAGACAACAGCTATGAATACTTCCCGCTTGACCTGACAGTTCCTGTTGATGTCAAGAATTCACATTCATTCAGGCTGTATGTAAAGGCATATGAAGACGGTGAAGAGGACACACAATGCACAGATGATTATATAGGCATTGACATAAAAAAGGACACCCATAACATTGCGATAGACAAGGTTGAACTGCCAAGTTCAGTAAGCTGCGACGAGACATTTGATGCGAAAGTAACCCTTTCTAATTTAGGCAAGAAAGATGAGGATGTGAAACTCACGATGTATAATTCTGAACTGAAGATAAATGAGGAAAAAACATTCAAGTTAAGCACAGAGAGCAAGAAAAGCGTTGTAATCTCTTCCCATGTACCAAAAGATGCAACACAAGGCAATCACTCATTGAAATTAGATGCATCTTTCCATTTGGTAAGTGATAATTACCAGCAATCTGTGACAAAAACAACTGCAATTGATGTCGAAGGCAGCTGCATTGTTGAAGAGCCAAATATCGCCCTGACAACAGAACTGCTTGATACTGCGTATGCAGGAGAACAGCTTACAATAAAGCTTAATCTCTTTAATACTGGGGATAAGAAAGCAACATATTCAATAACCGCAAGCGGCTATGAGGCATGGGCAGCATTAAACAAGATAGACCCCATGACTGTAACACTTGACCCCTCACAGACAGCCTCTGCTTATATCTACCTGACTGCCTCGAATACAAGCGGCAACAAGAACTTCAAGGTTAAGGTGCTTTATGGTGACAAGAAACTTGAGAAAGACATCAACTTGGATTTGAAAGAGAAAATCTCTGCTCCAAAGGCATATCAGGGGCTTGTCTCAAAGCTCAGCAATCTTGCCGGTGTTGACTTGGTTACTGTGAACATAGTGCTAGTTATAGGGGTAATCCTTGTTCTTATGTGGATAGTAAGAGTGAGAAGAAGCTACTAAAAAAAGATTATCCCTCAAAGAAAATTTTTGAAAAATGGAAAAAGATTATAGGACAATATTATACATTGCTAATGCTGAAGACAAAGAACCATTATGCCTGCCACTTTCTGCTGCATATGGTGCTGCAACAGCACTGAGAGATAAGGGGGATATAAAAACTGTAAAATATTTCAAAAGCAAAAAAATCGGTCAAGAAATTGGTTTTTTGTTAGTAATTGAGGCAAATAAAAAAGCAGAAACAGATCTTAAAGGATTTATGCCCAAAAGGTATGGAATAGAAAAGATAGTTCTAAGTTAATTTTTAATATTTTCTTTCTTCTTTATTAAGATTTTAGATAAACGGGAACAGCCTAAGCTTAAGATACATAGCCATTGCTGCTGCAATCGGCACAATGATATTGTCATCGACATCATCGCCCCCTAGCTTGACTGTCAATGCCTCTGCAAGCATCGCTGCCACTGATGCCGCTATTGCCTCTGTGTAAGGCACAAAGAAAGACGCAACAAAAAACCCGACTGCTATCCCTACAATAGTTCCTTCTATCTTTTTCAGCGTGTTGAATGGCCTTCTGTGCCCTCTTCTGCCGAAGATTACTCCCGAAAATCCTGCAATAGGGTCTGCAAATGCAAGTATTGCAATTGCGGCAAACGCCATTGTCCTTGGAAAAATCTTCAGGACAAGCAGGCAGCCGGCAACAAAAAACAATGCGCCCTTTCCGGGAAATCTTTTTATGTATCTTGGCTTCTCAAACTGTTTCAGCATAAAATGAATGAATGGCAGCCTGAAACGCAGGGAAAGCAGTGAAACAAGCATTCCGATAATCAGGACAGCAAAAAGCATCCATCTTGCGCTGGTATAATAATATTTCACTGAAATAAACAAAATAAGAAGCCCGAACAGGATATGGAATATTGTCCTCCTGAACTTAAGGGGGCTTATAACCTTTCTTATCTTCCTTTTATTGTTCATTTTATTTTTTCCATATTATCCTTTTGATAATATTGCTATACTTATATTTTTCCTCTGCTCTTACCGCAATATAACCAATCAAATAACCAATAAGCGCTCCTGCCAAAACATCGCTTAAGTAATGGACTGCGAAATAAACCCTTGAAAATGCAACAAGCAGCGCAAAACCAAGCCATACAAATTTGAAGCGGGGAAATTCCTTGTCCAAAACAGGCAGGGCAGAAAAGGCAGCCGCTGCATGAAACGAGGGGAAGGATGAGTTTATAGTGTTGCTGTATCTAAGCAAATCCAGTGTTGCAATTCCTAATTGATACGGCCTCGCCCTTGCAAAGATAAACTTCAGTATTGATGTTATCACAAATGATGCTGATAAACTTATCCATAATGGCACAATCCACCTTCTCTTGTGCTCGTGCCATAGGAACAATGATGTCAGGAAAAAAAGTATGAAAAATGTTGAGCCGAAGAATGTAATCCATAGCATGAATACATCAAGGGAACTGCTCCTTAATCCCTGCACCTTTTCCACGATTTGATAATCAAAAGCAAATGATGCAGAAACAAGCAGAATAAATAATATTAATGCAATAAGCAATTTTGCATTCTTTTGCTTTTTTACGAGCCTCTTTTTTTTGGCCATCCTGGTAAATCCCCTTTTTAAGAGGAACAATAAACCTATTTAAATAGATTTTGCATGTAAATACAGTAAAATGCCGGGCAGAAGGAAAAGAGGGGCAGGGCAAAAGCAGGGTTCTGATAAAGGCGTATATGAACTTTTGTCAAGATATTTAACAATAATCCTTGCATCGCTTGGAAATCTCTGGATATTTTATTTTATATTCGCTCCATTGACATTTTACCCCCTTGCTTTTCTCTTGGGATTCTTTTATGATTTGTCAACTGCTGGCTATTATATTACTATCAAAGGGGTTATGTTCGATATAGCAAGGGCATGCGTTGCGGGCTCTGCATATTACCTGCTGTTTATGCTGAATCTCATGACGAGAGATATAAGAATCAAAAAAAGAATAATAATGTTTTTGTTTTCCTCATTGCTTTTCCTTTTGCTCAACATAGCAAGAGTAATTATTCTCGTATTCGTCCGTGTGAATAATCTTTGGTTCTTTGAGCAGCTCCATATGTTCTTCTGGTATTTTGTCAGCACAGCATATGTCTTTGCTGTATGGATTATCATGATAAAAATATTCAGGATAGAAGCAATTCCATTTTATTCTGACTTGGTGTATCTTAAAGAATTGGGAAAAATCAAGTGGGGATTCAAGAAAAAGCGAACTTGAAAATACCGATGCTCCCAAGGGTTATTAATGTTACCAGCACTCCTGCAATTATTACTCCTGCGGTTATCGCAATAAAGCTTTTTCTCCTGTCCAATCCAAGCAGCCATGCAATTAACGCCCCGCTCCACGCCCCTGTCATGGGCAAAGGCACTCCGACAAATAATGCAAGTGCAATATAGCCATACTTGTCTATCTGGGGCTTAAGCTCTCTTGATTTCTTTTGCATCTTCACAATAAAGAAATCCGAGATTCTTCTGTAAAATCCTATATGCAAAAATCTGTGATGAATGAAATCAAGGAAAAAGAATATTGGAATTGCAACTAAGGCATTTGCTATCACGCAAACAGCAAAAACAACCTGCCATGGCAGCCCAAATCCGGATATATTTCCTAAAAGAGGCAGGTGCATTGAACCTGAGAGTATTCCGAGGGGTATTGTCAGGCGAAGCTCAAAAATAGGCAAAAGTGTGAGAATGAAAAGCCAAAAAATTTCGTTCATATTTATCAAATGCTATAGTTTTATTGTATTTGGATGTTAATAATTAAATGTTAGCTTTAAAAATTCCGTCCATATTTTATTTAACGCTGGTGTTGATTGCAGCAGAATTTAATTTCTCCTTTGTTCTTTCAGTGAGCTGGAATATTGTCTCGTATATGAACCTTTCTGCAACTGGGATTATATCGCAGTTTGCAATATGCAGTGTATAGCAGTTGCCTTCCTGCTCGATAAAACTCCTGTTGCTGCTTTCAAGAACAACTCCTGTCATAATATCTGTATCATTGCACGTCTTCAGCTCAACATTCTTTTCCTCTGCTGTTCTGTTGTCAGTTGTTGCGCCCCTTACCTTCATTCCCAATGCGGCAAGGACAGTGCCAAGCTCATTTGCCGCTATATTGCTTGCATAGCAGCTGCTCACTCTAGGCTCAAATGAGACAAATCCGCTTTTTTTGAGGAGTATTGTCGCGTTAATCGGAATCTTCTCTAACTTCCTTGGGTCATTTCTGGTGTATAAAGCGAACGTGAAGGTTCCGTCCTGCCTTGTAAACTGCAAATTTGTTTTATAGAATACCAATCCGTTCATGTTCTCCTTCTGGAATTTTATGCCTCTAAATGTAAAATTTGATGCATTCCTGTAAAAGAATACAAAAGAGATTGTAAATACCATCACAAGAATAATCCAGAATAATATTATTCTTATCTGCCTTTCCTGCTTCTTCTTTATATCCTCATTTGATGGCAAGGGTTCTTTTTTCTCAGCCTTCTCTTGTTTTATTTCCCTTTTCCTCGCTCTTTGTTTCGCAGATTTTTTGATTGCCATTTTAATTTTAGGTTGTATGCTGAAAATTCTTGTTTCTTGACTTCTATTTTATATTATTCCGTATATTGAAAATAAAACTCTGTCTGCAACCATTGTTAGATTACTAGGATCTGCCTCTATAAAAAGGCATCTGTTCTGCTGGTATGCCCTCGGCATGAATGTCTCATTTCCTTCTTTGATTGCTCTTATAACGATTATCTTATTGTCAAAGCAATTTTTTAATGGCAAGTCGGCACAGCCTGTCCTGTTATCATCTCCTTCAAGGCATGCCTGCTGCGCCCTGAAAATTGGCAGGTTGCCCAGAATCTCGCCAACAGCAGATTTCTCGTCTGAACTGAACGCAACAAAATAAACCTCCTGATTGGCAAAATCCTCTATTCCCATTCTGCAGCTGCATCCTATTGCCTCTGCCTCTTTTGGATTGAATCTCGTAAGTAATGTAAATGGCTTTTGCAACAGCCATCCCCTTGCATCCCTCAAAAATGTAAAGCCCTTATATTCCAAATTCTCTTCTTCCCTCACCTGCTTTACCGCATACCCCAGCGTGCTCAGAATCATCACAACAACAAGAATCAAGCCGATTGCTATGCCCCTGTTCCTGTCTTTTTTTTCCTTCTCTTTTGCTGTCTGGATTTTGCGCAGTTGCATCTTTGTCCATAAAAAATAATATACCTGATTTATAAAACTTTTTGCTCGCGACATTGTCGAATTTGCGGGACTTAAGTCCCGACTATTTGACAGAGCCTTTGCCCGCAAAATATCCCCTTATTTATACTTGCAAGTAAGAAGTTAAAAAAAAAGAAAAAAAGAAAAAAAGAAAAAACAAACTATCTTACACTACGTCAGCGTAAGTGGCAGTTTGCTTCTTTAATGTAGTACCAGCTACTGTTGATGGCTTGTTGCTTGTCAAGTAAGTGGCTGCCTTTCTTGTGTCTGCTCCTTCATAACCTGCAACTAACATAGCTACTTTGCCTGTTGTGTAAGGCGAGTCAACTGCCTTTATAAGGAATTGACCTGAGCTGATGTTTGTCTTGGCTGTGAACTCTGCACCACATAAAGGTGTGTCACTTCCGAGTACCTTTGCAGCAACGCTGTTTATGCAGCTTCCTCCGATTACTATCAAGTTCTTTGAACTGACAGTCGCGATTTCTGAATCCATTACAGATACAGAACCGAGTGAAGCAACACTTCCGCCGCTTGAGCCAGCAGTTACTTCAGCACCTACTGAAGTCATTAGTACATCTATGTACATCTGCTCGTCAGGGTAGTATATGGTTACCTTGTCATTGTCTGTTGAGTCATACTCAACATACGTGCCATACCTTGTTATCGCCTTTTGTTTAGTTGAGTCGCTTGTAAGTGACTGCAAACCTGAAGTTACATTCAAGAACTTAGGTGTAGACACGCTCAATTCTACTGGAGATGTTCCAGTCACGTCAAGTGGCGTGCATATTATATCACCATTGTTCGCATTTCCTGTTTCAGTCGACTTCTTCTCCTCAATAAACAAGACAGCTGCTGTATTTCCTGTAGCTGATGTTCCATTCACCCAACAGTCATTGGAATTTATGATTCCATCGCCGTTCATGTCAATACCACTAATTGTGATATTGCCATTGTGGGTAGAATTAGACACTCCGTTCAGATACCAATCAACATTACCATACAATTTATGTGATACATTGCCCCATACCGCGCCAGATTCGTAATCTGACAAGGTCTGGATGCCTGGTAATGAATAACTTGATATAACTGAGCCAGTCACATTTGTCTGCATGCTTACATTCCCGAAGAACGCAATCCAACCGCCTTTAGCGAGTTTGATTCTTGGGAACAGAGTCATGACACTGCCTACATTTCCTGCAGCTGAGCTTGTGCCCCATGTTATCTGCACGCCATTGGTAGATGAATTTCTTGTAACATTGAAGTAATATGTATTACCGTCAATGTTTGTGTTAGCCTGCCCGTCTGTGCCAACAGTCAATCCACCATCAAATAGTGTCTTGCCTGTTACGACATCCTCAAATTGAATCTTGGATGCTGTCTCAAAAGCACCAGATGGAACCTCTGTCAGCCTTATTATCCTACCATAGTCGCCTGCATTAATTACTGCATAGTCGCTCATCATAACTTCTTCACCCTCCTTTACGTGGAGTGTGTAATTAGACGAGTCTGCCATTAATGTGGTGACTGTGCTATCAGCTGTGTCTTGGTCATGTGCAAAATAGACTGTCTTTTCACCCGAATCACCTGCCAAAGCAGATGTAAAGGCTACTTTCGCGTTTCTGGAGTTATCTGAATCGATAACAACCTTGTCGCGAGTTACAGCAGTCAAATCTGGCACAATGCCCGCTAATTGGACTATCAATCCGCCAAAGACAGGGTCTTCAAAGGATTGTCCTATTCCAATGTAGTCAGATGTTGCCTTTTGTTTGGCAATCTTTATTGTAAGAGACGATAACGCCCTACCACTTGCTGTGATTGTCGCAGCTGTTCCGTATACAGAAGTTTCGTCTGAACCGGTCTTTACAGTTGTGCCTGCAGTGCCAATCTTCAATTTCTTGCTGCCGATGTTTAAATCAGCATAAGAGACTTGCGCCTCCTTTGCAAGATAATGAACTGTCTTGGCATATACTTCAAGGTCACCAACTTTAGAAGATAGTCCTTCAGTTATCCTTCTTACTGCACCACCATCTACAGAAACTGACACGTAGTTTATACCACCTGTCTGCTCAACGCTTTTCAGTTCTATGCTGTAAGTCTTGCCACCAATTTCGATACTTGCAGTCTCGCCCTCTGTAAGGGTTTTTTCTGTTCCAGCTCCGTACAAGTAAAGAACCTCTGAACCTGCTGTTGCAGCTGTTGAACCAGAGCCAATTGTAAAGTCCTTGCCCAGGATCTTTAAATTGTTTCCCTGAACATCTGTGCTTGTTATGTTTAGGTTCTTGTTAAAGGTTATATCTAACTTGTATAAGTAGCTGTCACCAGTTGTTCCTGCTTGCAAAATCAAAGCAGGGTCTGTTAAATCTCCACCGCTTGTCGAGTAAATTATCGAAGAGTTACCCGGTGCGATTGACTGCTTGTAACTGTATTCTGTGCCAGCATCATCAACAACCTTGCCGTCTGCCAATAGTGTTGGCATCTCGACTTTGGTTACTGATGCTCTTGAATCAGCTATAGTGCTGTTAAAATACAGCTTCTGGCTTGATGTAGCTAAGTTCACAGAATCGCCGCCTGTTGCGCTTGCTCCAGTTGTTGAAGTGGTTGCTGTTTGTTTTGCAAGCTCTTCCTGCAAACTAGAACCAATATCAACTGCAGCTATGTTATCAATTGTCGCGGCATTCGCGCCGAGAACAATTGCGACATTTGCAACGCCACTCTTGACAAAAGGGTCAGGATATGTGGCAGCTGCGGCAGCCATACCTACTGTAGAACCGATCATTGCTGCGCTTGCTAGTACTGATACTATTTTTTTGAAGTTAAATCTCATTTCACTAACCTCCTTTCAGTTGTATATTGGCTTTGTATCTTAGTCAAAAGGCAAAAATAGGGGAATTGCCTCGCCCAAGATAGTATTCACTGTAGTCCCTATTGTAAGAACACTGTTCTGGCCAGTGTGTGCCCAAGGTTTTAATGCCTCCAAGCACAGATTTCTTAGCCCTTAATGCTTTAAAAAGCTTTCGTTTGGGGCATAAAAAAGCCCGAAAAACCCCCTTTTTTTGCCCCTTCCTTTATAAAGGTAATGTTACTACTCTGCTATTAACACTAATAAACAGCCTTTCACATGCACTTTTCTTAGGAATATAGGGTATAAAAAACCATAGGTATTATAAGTAATATATAATTTATTGAAACATATATCTGCAAACAATAATGTTTAAATATATGCTTATTCTTGCATATTAAGGCTAAATGCCGTCGATAAAAAATGGCAAAAGAGGAAAGGACGGGCTTTGTGGAAATAAGATTAAAGCACGGCGCATTTACATCATTGTTCAGAAAGTTCAAGGCAGAGGGAAGGAGTTATGGCGGCTTGGATTTCTCTGATATAACAGCGCTAAGGCGCCTTCTAAGCAATGAAAAGGCAAGGATTCTTTATACCTTGAAGGAAAAGAATCCTGTTTCTATATATGCGCTTGCGAAAATGCTGGGAAGGGACTTCAAATCAGTAAGAAAGGATGTTGAATTGCTGAGGCACTTTGGCTTTGTGAGGTTCATAGCAGAGTCAAAAGGCAAGAGGCACAAGCTCAAGCCAGTAATAAACCTTGACAAAGTCCAGCTTACTATATATCTGCAATAAGAAACCAAGGTTTCCTATGCTTTCCTTTACAATTGTTTTTCTCAGTAGCAGAATTTAAGCGTCAGTATTATATTTCCGATATCTAAGGGTATAAACTGTTGCGCCCCTATGCTGTTTGCAGTGCAGATGCCCTGTTTTATGTATAGAATAGAGTCCTCTGCCTTTTTCAGGACAAGCCCTGATGACTGCTTTGCAGAATAACTTATATTCATTTCATACGACTTGATTTGCCTGTCGCCCTTCAAGTCGCCTTCAGCAGCCTTCAGCATCTCGTTCATTGTTTCCTGCAGCACTTTGCATGTCTCTTTTCCATCACTGCATTTCTCATTATAATAGCAGCTCTTTATCAAGTCGCCAACTGTCTCGTATTGCGGCATGTACAAAGCGCAATTAGTCGTGTATGCAAGCATTGTGGAAAGCAGGTTATCAACCTCTGTGCTTGTCTCAACAGGGGATTTCTTCCTTAGTGAGAAACTCAGGAAAACCATAGAGATTATCACAAGCAATACGACTATCAATACAAACCCCACCATTTCTTCCTGTGCTCTCTTATTAGTTTTTATCATGTTGCCTTCGCCTCCTCAATTGAAACAAGCAGTTTTGCCAAGTCGCAGTCCTGCCAGATATAACCCTCCTTGTATTGCGTCTTGCATAATGGAACATACCCTGAATAGGTTATATCCTTTCTGCCCTTGTCATAAACTGTTATAATTGAGCGGTTAGGATAGATAGTCACTATCCTGATGCTGCTCAATCCCTTCCATAGAGCATCATAACCGCTTACATTCCTTATGGAAATAATCTTGTCAAAATCTATGCAATTTCCTTTCAGGCAGGAAAATTCAGGCATTGTCTCTATCTTCTGAAGCAGCGTTACTGCCTTCTCTGCCTGCAGCCTGTTTTTCTCTGAATAAAGCTGCTTTACCTGGAAATTGCTGTAAAATATAAACATAAGCGCAAAGAGGAATGCCAAAGCCAGCAGCATAAATGCTGTTTCCTGTATCTGCAGCTGCGCACTCTTATTCCTAGAACACCTTGCATACAATCTCGTTGTTTGCATTTTCCACCTCCTTTGCCTTGTCCCTCAGCATCACCATATTCGCAGAGCTTACAAGGGATAAGGCATTGTAATTCAAATCAAGAAGCTTGCTGCTTAATTTTCCTGTTGTGCAGCCCCTTGCATCAAGCAGTTTCGTCTTTTCAATGTAAAGTCTTGAAAGCATGCTGGTCCTGCTAAGCAATCTTCTTATATTGCACTCATATAATTCTGACTTGGAGAATATTGCAGCATACATCAGTGCATCACCATTGTAATATACCTTCTCATCACCCTGCTGGACAAAACCATGCTCATACAAGTCACTGCATCCGTAATAGCATAATCCGTAAACATTTATGTCACAATTCCTGTTGCCAAAGCACACAGTCCTGCTCTTCTGCCTGCATTCACTCTTCCTGTAAGCAAGCTGCATTTGGCTCGCATTCAAGTCACGAATTTCATCACCAACTCCTTGGGGCGGCGCGACAAAACAATAATTGCTTGTTGTTGCATATATCAAGTCCGCAATATCAAATGGCATCTTGAACTGCTTTGAGAATATGTAAAGTGTTTTTCCTTCTTCTATATCGTTTGAGAAGATGTATTTATTGTGTATGCTCTGCGCTGCGCCAAACTCCTGCCATGCGTCTCCCGTTGGGCTTTTTGTGGCAACTCTTAACTCTTCTCTGCCAATGCCCTCATGCTTGCATTGCATGCTTATCCTCGTTTCAACAGGAAACTCTATTAAAGTGGCAGTCGAACTGGCAAAGCTTGTTTCCAATGGATTCAGAAGTATAGCCAGTTTATCAGCCATCTCAGAGTCATACTTGTATCTTTCTATATTCAAGTATCTTGACGCAAAAAATAATGCCAGGAAGATTATGATTGCCCCTACAACAATCGCAAAAATCCAGTTAAATGACATTTGGGCTCTCATTTTACTGCCTTACCTTTACCGAAAAATCATTAAATCCCTTGTATAATCTTATTTTCACCTTGCCCTTGTTCTCTATGCAATAAGGATTGGAAGCAGTACCTGTATCGAGATGCTCGAGCAGCCTGCTTGGCATATCGCATGTATTCTTTGGGGGATACAAGAAAAAGTTTGCTATTTTATATCTGTAATAAACAGCAAGTTCATCATAGATTCCGTCTGCCGTCTCCCTTTGTTCCCCGTTCAATCCTGTAAGTATCTTGCCCCTGCTGAAATTAAGAAAGCATGCATACTTCACTGAAGATGGCAATATTCCCTCGAATGTCTGCTCTGCCTCCTGAGCATTCCAAATTGATGTTATCTTGTCCTGCAAATCGCGGTAGAATAATCCAACCTGAGAGCATTCCTGAATGCTTATAAAATGCCTAATGACAAAAAACGCAACAACCAGAAAAACAGCAATAAGAAAAAGGGAGAAAATCATCTGGAATGGCATCTGCATTGACTGCCCTCTTTTATTAGCTGTTCTCATAACTAACCCAAACTAAAGATGTTTAAATAATTTATTAAATGCAAATTCCAAGCAGAGATAAGAAAATTTATATACTAATTTTTTGTAAAGAGAATATGGCTAAGGAAAGAACTTATGTTAATGAAATAACAGAAAAGGATGAGAGTAAAGAAGTCCTAATCAAAGGTTGGGTTCATGATGTCAGGGATCTAAGTAAAGTAAAATTCTTAGTACTAAGAGACTTCTCTGGGATAATCCAAATAACTGGAATAAAGGGAGAAACGCCCGAAGAAATATTTGAGAAAATGACAAAGATACCTAACGAATCTTGCATAGAGGTCTTAGGAAAAGTAAAAACAAGCAAACAAGCACCTGGTGAAAGGGAAATACTACCTAAAAAAATAGAGATAATAGTTGAATCAGACTCTAAATTACCTATTCCAATAGTAGAGAAAGGAAGTGCTGAAACAGACTTAAGTAAGAGATTAGATTACAGAAGTATCGATTTAAGAAAACCAAAAAACTTGGCTATTTTCAAGATTCAATCTGCCTTGATTGAAGGGATGCAGAAGTATTTAAGTTCTGAGGGATTTATACAAGTATTTACGCCTTGTATTATGGGGATTGCTTCAGAGTCTGGCGCAGAAGTTTTTGAAATAGATTATTTCAAAAAACGCGCTTTTCTCAGACAAGACCCCCAATTGCATAGGCAATTAACAATCGTTGGAGGTATAGAAAGATTATATGATATAGGGCCTAGTTGGAGGGCTGAAAAAAGCCATACAGTAAAGCATCTATGCGAGCATAGAACCTGCGCAGTTGAATTTGCTTTTATAAAAGATGAAAAAGATGTTATGAAAGTTGAAGAGAACATGGTGGCATTTGCTATCAAAAATGCCAAAGAAAAATGCAAGAACGAACTTAAATTATTAGGTATAGAAATCGAAGTGCCAAAAACACCCTTTGTAGAATTAAGATTCCCGGAAGTATATGATATACTCAAGAAAAATGGCAAAGATATTTACGGAGAGGATCTAGATTCAGAAGCTGAAAAAATACTCTGGAATTATGTTAAGAATAAATATAATGTTGATTTTTATTTCTTTAATAGATTTCCCCACAAGATTAAGCCTTTCTATGTCATGGAAGTTGATGAAGAGCCAGAATGGGCAAGAAGCGTAGATCTAAACTTCAGAGGTATGGAAATGTCTTCTGGCGGGCAGAGAGAGCATAGGTATGAGAAGATACTCAAGAATATAAAAGAGAGAGAAATGGATCCTAAAAATGTTGAATGGTTTACAAAATTCTTTAAATATGGAGCCCCGCCTCATGGCGGATTTGCAATAGGGATAGAGAGATTTACGCAGGTGTTATTAGGTTTAGCTAATATAAGGGAAGCAACTTTATTCCCCCGAGACCCTGAAAGAACAACGCCTTAAAGTTTAAATATCTCTTTCTAATCGTTCTTTTATGGCAAACAAGTTTTATGTAACAACTGCAATTGATTATGTAAATGCAAAACCTCATGTGGGGCACGCATTTGAGAAGACCTTAGCTGATGCTATAGCAAGATGGCACAGGATAGAGGGCAAAGATGTATTCTTTTTGACAGGAGTTGATGAAAATGCGCAGAAGAATGTTCAGGCAGCGGAAAAAGCAGGAGTTCCTGTTAAAGAATTTATTGATAGAAATACTGGCTTTTTTCTTGAATTATGCAAAAAATTAAACATAAGCTACAATGATTTTATAAGAACAACCGCCAAAGAGCACGCAACAGTTGTGCAGAATATATTAAAAAAGATTATTGAAAAGGGTGACATTTACAAGTCAAATTATAAGGGATATTACTGCACTGGATGCGAGGCATTTGTAACAGAAAAAGAGCTGGTAAATGGAAAATGCCCCGAGCACAACAAAGAGCCGGAATTCAGAAAAGAAGAGGCATATTTCTTTAAGCTAAGCAACTATCAAAATGAACTCCTTTCGATAATTCCTGAATATGTCATCCCAAAGGCAAAGAGCAATGAGATTACAGCGAGGGTTGAACAGGGCCTTAATGATTTGTGCATAACCAGAAAAAATGCGGAGTGGGGGATAGATTTCCCAGGAGACAAAAACTTTAAGGTGTATGTCTGGATTGATGCTCTGATTAATTATATTTCGGGCTTAAAAGACAAAGAAAAAAAATACTGGCCTGCCGATGTTCATGTGATAGGCAAGGGTATAAACTGGTTTCATTCAGTGATATGGCCTGCTGTCCTGCTGTCCGCAGGGTACAAGCTTCCAAAAAAGCTTCTTGTTCATGGCTATCTGACTTTGGGCGGGGGAAAAATAAGCAAGAGCTTGGGGAATGTCATTGACCCGTTAGAGCTCACTGAAAAATATTCTGCAGACAGCATCAGATACTCCCTATTAAGATGCTCTGTATTTGACGATTCTGATTATTCTGAAGAAATCCTGGTAGAGAGGCATAATAACGAGCTTGCGAACAAGCTGGGAAATCTGGTGTCAAGAGTAACTGCGCTTGTAGAGAGATATGGAATTGAGAAATGCGAGAACAAGCTATTAAAGAAATTGAAGTTTCAGGAGATAGAGAAGACAATAAATGACTATGAGTTTGACAAGGCTCTCAATCTGATATTTGAATTTATAGATAATTGCAATGAATATGTTCAGGAAAATAAAATTTGGGAAACTCATGACGAGAAAAGGCTTTACGAGCTTGCAGACAGCATAAAGGCGATTGCGATACTGCTTTGGCCTTTTATTCCCTCTTCATGCGAGAAGGTTGCTGAGCAGTTTGGATTTAAGATTGAAAGCCTGAAGCAGATAAATGAGCCTCTGAAAGACAAAATAAAGATAAAGAAAAAGGGAATTCTTTTTGAGAAGATAAAGTAAACCGAAAAGCTTAAATATTTGCTATTTTATAATAACAATATGAAAGAAGAAACTAACAAGAATTTTGAGGTATATAGAATTTCTAAACCAATTGAAATAACATTTAAGACTAATAAAGAACCTATTCTTAAGACAATGGATTGCTTTGACTGATATTTTATTTTTATTATTTGGAGAAAAAGCTAGGGAGAATAAAAATGGAGATTAAAGATAGCTTCTTATTTAGAAATCTACCAGCAATAAAATATCAAGAGTCTATACTTATTTACGACTATTTTGGGTCTAAAATTGCTAAAGTTTCAATTGAAGATTTCAAGAAGGAAAATCTACCTATATTGAACTATTACAAGATTCCAAAACCAAAGATGTTTAACCCTAAAAAATCCGTTTTGACTTTGATACTTAATCGTGATTGTAATATGCGTTGCATATACTGTTTTGCTGAAGGGGGAGACAAAAAGGATGTAATCCCGAATAAGTATATAAGTGCTGCACTTAAGAGGGTTATCAAACCAGAAACTGGAGAGGTTCTTATAACTTTCTTTGGAGGAGAACCTACCTTATGCTATGACAAGATAGTATTTACTGTAAAAGAAGCAAATAAGTATAATATTAAAAAGCAATTTGCCATTTCGACTAATGGTGTGATGGGTAAAAGAATGTTAGATTTTCTTATAAAAAATGATTTTGCTTTTAATTTATCTATGGATGGCCTGCCCGAAATACAAAATAAACAAAGACCTCTTCTCAATGGAACTCCATCATCAAGGATAGTTGAAAAAACTATAAAAGAATTAGTTAGAAATAATATTAGTTTCAAAGTAAGAGCAACCATTACGAACAAATCTGTTAAAAAGATGCCAGAGATGATTAAGTATTTAGCGGGATTGGGAGTTAGATATATTCATTTAGAGGTTGTAAATATATCCGGTCGTGCTGAAACTTTCGGGATTAAAAAACCTTCTGTAAAAGAATTTATTAAACAATTTCTGAAGTGTTCAGATATTGCTAAAGAACTTAGAATTAGTTTAGTAAATGGGGTTTATACAAATTTGATTGAACCTTCAATACATTCTTGCAGTGCTGTAACTGGAGGCAAATTAATCATAACCCCTGAAGGAAATGTTAGCAGATGTTATGAAGTTCAAGATAAAAGGCATCCTTATTCAGATATGTTTATTGTTGGGAGGTATAATCCAAAAACAAGAGACTTTGAATTAGATGAAGAAAAAATTAAAATATTATACAATAGAAATGCTGAAACAAGCAAAATTTGTGAAGAGTGTTTTGCTAAATATATTTGCAGTGGTGGATGTGTTATAAGAAATCTGCATGGTTTGCATAGTAAAGATATTAGAAAAATTGATCCTTATCAATGCAAATTAATCAAAAGTTTATTAAAGGATGCTATTATAAGAATATATAAAGAGTCTTGTGGAGATAAAAATGTTGCGACAATTACAAAACAAAGACTGGCCAATAGTCAAACCCTGGCTGTTTAAGCTTGCAGAGGAATCTTTTAGTAATGTAATCCCTAGTATTTTAGAAAAAAAAGTCCAAGAAGACTATCAAAAGGAGCCTTATGGATTCATAGTCTCAGAAGATGAACAAAAATTAAATGGATTATTATGGTTTTCAACATTCCCTGAAAAGAAATCTGCTTTTATTCATGCTCTATATGTTGAACCGACCTACAGAGGCAAAGGTGTTTCAGACCAATTTATGAATTATTTAGAGGGTTATTGCAAAGAAAAAAATTTAGAAATAATAGAATTAAATGTGACTACAAGTTTAGAACATGCTATCAAATTTTACCAAAGAAGAGATTTTGAGATAAAGAGATATTTTATGAGTAAGAAAGTGAAATGACGAGGATTATAGATGTTCATGGAGCACACCTCTTAGATTTTGAGAGATTTCACCTAGAAAATAAAGAGTTTGAGGAAGCAAAAGAGTTAGGATATCCCGTCGTGGATTGCATTAATGACATAAAAGAATTCTTAGGAAGGAATCCTTTTAACATAACAACCATATTGCCCCCTCCAGCCCCTATATTCAATTATATGCGCAAAAAAGGCAAATTCGATTTTGATCATTTCCCTTTCAGTTATGAGAATACGCAAATGATGCAAGTTATGACATTTGTTTCAAAATTAGGATTAGAAGATCGTGTTTTTCCATACATTGGCTTTTCTTTAGAAGAGCAAAGTGAAGCATATTTTGATTATTTAAAAAAAGTTGTGAAAAAGGTAAATTGTAGATTTAAATTGCATCCCTTAGCCATGCAAACTCCTATTTCTAAGTTAAAGGATTCTAAATTTATAGATTTTGCTTCAGAATTAGAGTCCTGCATCTTAGTTCATACTGGAAGAGATAAATATTCAGATTCACGAAATTTAATAAAAATTGCAAAAGAGTACCCCAAGATTAATTTTTGTGCAGCTCATTTTGGTTATTTCCGCAAAGAATTTTTGGAGGGAGTCTCAGAGATTCCCAATCTATTTTTAGATACTTGTATTTTGTCTGCTTTATTAGAAGAAATTAATGGGGGGGATAATAAACATGTTAATTTGGATGCAATTCCTTTAGAAGTAAGAAAAAGTTCAAATGATGGTATATTTAATTGGATTATTGATCAATACAAATTAGAAGATAAAATTTTATTTGGGTCGGATATAAAATGGACATACCATGTTGGTTCTAACAGAGAAAAAGAAATTAAATTTGCAGAAGAGATAAAATATCTTAACAATAAAAAAGATAAATGGTTATATTCCAATGCAAAAAGATTTTTAAAACTCAAATAATTCTTGAACTGCGCACCGCGCACCGAAACCTTTAAATACCACTACTTATTAATAATAACAGATTAAAATGACTATACTAAATGAACAATACAAAGTACCTGAAAACTCGGGCATAATAGTAGAAGACGACGAGGATTTGGTATATATCAAGCATAACAATGAGGTAAAAGCAGTTTACAGATATCCAACCGAAGCCATGCTGAAAGAGGGTATTGCAAAGGTTATAGCAGAAAAAGAAAAGGGCAAAAATCTTGTAGGAGTTTTAAGTTAAAATGCCACAACCCCAAACAACAAAAATTAATGATTATATGTATGCAATTGTCCAAAGAGATGGAAAAGGGCTGTTCACATGGTACAGAGAGGCGGCAGATTACAACACCTCAAAATTTTATAAGGAAGCTGGCTCATCTGCAGAGGTAGTTGGGATTTATAGGGGCAGTTTAGAGGAAATTGCAAAAAAGGCAAAAGGATTTGAAAAGGCAAATAAGGGTAATTACAAACAATTAAAAACCTTGCCTCAGAGAGAAATTGCAGCTTTGCTTGGGGAAGGGATTGTTGGTTTGCGGGGAGCAAGAGGCATTCCTGACAACGAAGCATATTTAAAAAGACACAATTTAATAAAGAAGTCAAGATAAATAAAATAAGTTAAAAACAAAAAATGCCACAAAATCAAGACCTTGAAGAAAGAACTGAAGATCCAACTAATTTGGCAGGCAGGCATCTCACACTATTGGAAAGAAGGGGTGCGACTCCAACGGCACAGACAAATCAAGAAAACCCAAAAGGATTCTATAATGGATTAAAGAGGGGCGCCGCAGGGCTTTTGGTTGGGATTGGTTTGATGGGATTAGTGGGATGTGCAACGACTGGAAGTTATGCACAAACACAACAGCAAAAACCTGCACAGCAATATGAAGAGATTGATTATGAGAAGACGAATCTACTTTACAGCAATAGAGTAGTTGGAAAACCAGATTTTTATAATGATGAAGCAGTGTTCTCGGTAATTATACCCCCAATACCCCCAGCTAATATGGAGATATTTATCTCGAATAGAGATGGAACCAACCAAAAAAGACTAACTGATACTCCTGATGATAGTGAATCATGTCCATTTGAAACTAAAGATGGTAAAAACATAGTTTTTAGGTCTATAAACTTAAAGAAAAAGACGAATAAAGATTATATCATGAACAAAGACGGAACGGATAAAAGGGAGATAACCGAAGCTGTCTATTCTGCATTAGCCCAAGAGAGAGGAAAAGACCCAGTAAAAGATTTTTGGTAAATTCTTAATTCTATCTACTAAATTTAAGGCCCGCTCGGCACATCATACGCATTAACCTGCATCTGGCATTGTGATGTTACAGGCATGTTGCCGTATTGGTCCATGCACTTGATGTAATATGTTATGTCTGTTCTCCATTCTGCTGTGTGCTCAGTGGAATTTGTGAATGGCATTTCTGTTCCGCTCAAAAAGTCATAATTGCAGTCCTTGATGCCATATCTGCAATCGCTTTCCTCCTCAGTTATGATTTTCAGCATTCCGCCATCCTGATATGCCCTGACAATCAAAGGTGCTGTCTTGTCCAATTCAACCTTAAAGCTTGTTGCATTCTTGTCAATGTTTCCTGCCAAGTCCCTGCATAACATGTAAAACTTGTAATCCCCTGCCCACAAGTCAAGATTTTGTTCGTGATGATTTGTTCCTGTCGTGAAAAATTCAATCATAGTGTCATAATCCTGCGTGCTATAGTAGCAAGTGGCATCACCATTGTTATAACCATTCGCAGTATTAGCTATCAAAGTAACTTGAATCGGCTCTGCGCCACCCTTTACTGTTCCGTTCGGCCCGACAGTCGTTATATTTAATGGAACAGTCCCTTCAAGCTTGAAGACATAGCTTTCCTTGTTGACATTCCTGTCACTTTCATTTGTTGTAAGCCATGGCTGGTCCTTGCATCTGAAATAAAAGGTATTTGTAACCCTGTCCTGTATCTTCGTTAAGGTAGTTGAGCATCTGTAAGTCAAATCCCCTTCCATCTGCTCGATATTTGACGAGCAGGCGAATGTATTGTTCATATTTTCGTATGCCTGGTCTGTTTTGCTCCATTTGCATTCTGATGGCTCGTTCAAGAAAACATCAAGTTGTGTTGAAGTTGTGCCTGCAGCAACAGGCGCACCATTGATAATTCCTGTTCTCATTATTACCGGAGGTGTTGTGTCTGGTCCTGGCTCAACACAGAAACTTACTGCCATTTCTCCAAGATTCCAGTTTCCATTTCCATCCCTGCACCTTATATACAAAGTGTATTTGCCATCATTCTTCAGTTCAGGTGACTGTGCATTAATGTGCTCTGGTCCTGGCAAGCTCATCTGCATGCTGCTGTTATATAGGTATAAACTCATGCCTCCAAACCAATACTGCATGTCATCAAATTTGGAAGTATGATTAGTTTCTACCTTGCATTGCGCTGGCTCATTTGTTGTAATTCCAAATTGCAATGGAGTGAACGCCTT